>FLOH01000890.1_pt1 | contig 52312 bp, 53 predicted proteins | sample 756751 | NCBI WGS metagenome assembly FLOH01 (sample SAMEA4026879, study PRJEB14308) | marine metagenome | biome: coastal water; material: water | depth 74 m | reverse complement strand
TGTTGGCTCCTGGTGAGTCGACGACGTGCACGTTCACGTACGAGCATCTCGGTAATGCCGGTGCCACGTTTGACAACACGGTCACGGTCGTCGCCAGCGATGACGACCAGGCCAATGTCGGTGGTGTCTCGAACACGGTCACGGTGGGCATCACCGGTGTCGATGCGGTGCCGTTGACGATTGTGAAGTCGACGTCGACGCCGACGTTGGCTGAGCCGGGTGGCACGTTCTCGTATTCGGTCAAGATCACGAACGGTTCGCTGGTGGATACGGCAACGATTGCGTCGATCACCGATGATGTGGCTGGTGTGTTGACGGGTTGCACCGATGCTGATGGTGTGTTGGCTCCTGGTGAGTCGACGACGTGCACGTTCACGTACGAGCATCTCGGTAATGCCGGTGCCACGTTTGACAACACGGTCACGGTCGTCGCCAGCGATGACGACCAGGCCAATGTCGGTGGTCTCTCGAACACGGTCACGGTGAGCCTTACCGACGTGGCGTCATCGGTCGAGGTGCTCAAGTCGGCCTCATCGAGCTCGGTGCGAGAGCCGGGCGCAGACGTGACCTTCACATTCACCGTGAAGAACCTGTCTGTTGTTGACTCGGTCACGATCAACAGCCTGACCGACGACATCTACGGCGACCTGAACGGTCAAGGCACGTGCGCCGTACCGCAGGCGCTCGCCGCCGGCGGCTCTTACACCTGCTCGCTGACGAAGTTCGTTGGTGGGGTCGAAGGTGAGGTGCACACCAACGTCGTCACGGTGGGCGGTACCGATGATGACGGCAAACCCGTTACAGACACGGACAGCGAGGTCGTCACGATCAGCGGCCCACTGTCGGCGGATCTGGCGATCGTGAAGACTGCTACTCCCAGTCCGATCGGAGCTGGTGGGGAAATCACCTGGACGCTCACGGTCACGAACAATGGTCCCGGAACGGCGCTGAACGTCGAGGTTGGCGACATCATGCCCTCAACCGTGACGGTGACCAAGGTGTCATCGGCGCAGTTCTCGTGCAGCAACACAAGCAACGTGATCACATGCAAGAAGGCATCGATGGCCGTCGGTGAGACGGGTACCGTCACGATCGTCACGAATGTCCCGGCGAACTCGGCGGGAGGCACCGTGACCAACGTCGGCACAGTCGAGTCCGACACCCGAGACGACAACCTCAGCAACAATAGCGATAACGCATCGGTTGACGTTGTGGCTCAGAGGCCCCCGACCCCGACCACGCTGCCGCCGGGCCACTGTGCCTTTCTGGGTGCGCTTCAAGAGTGCCACACGCCCATCACGCTGCCGAAGACCGGTTCCGATTCGACTGGCTGGTTGGTGCAGGGTGGGCTCTGGTTGCTCATGTTCGGTGCGCTGGGCATGGTGCTGGCACATCGGCGCCGTCACGGTGACCTGTTGATCCGGCCCGACAGCACGAGCTGAGCATCCGCGAACGTTTCGGAAACTGGGTCGCCAGGGGTTGAACCCTGGCGACCTATCCGACAACCTGACCACATGAACATCGTCGGAAGTGGCGCACGCGTGCTCGTGGTCGACGACGAGCCAACCGTTCGCGAGGTGGTCGCCAGCTATCTGCGCCGCGACGGTCACATCGTCAGCGAGGCCGCCGATGGGCCCACAGCGCTGGCGCTGCTCGAGTCCGAATCCCCCGACCTGGTCGTGCTCGACATGATGCTGCCGGGCATCAATGGGCTCGACATCTTGCGCCGGATCCGTCAGATGGGCGACATGCCCGTCATCATGCTGACGGCACGTGCCGAGGAATCCGACCGTGTCGCCGGGCTCGAGCTCGGCGCCGACGACTATGTGGTCAAGCCGGCGCCACCGCCCACCGATGTCGTCAGCAACCCGGCGCCACCGCCCACCGATGTCGTCCTCAAGATGACGTCGCTCCAGATCGTCGACGCTCAGACGAGCTCCGGCGACGTGACGTCATTGGGGGCCGACGACGACAGCAACGAGCTGCTGCTCGCCTCCCGACGCCAAGGCAAGAACGAGGTCACCGCGTTCGAGGCATCCGGCTCCGCCACCGTCGGCGTGGTCACCAAACTCGACATCTCGTTCGAGCCGCATCAGACGACCAGCGGCGTCAGCCAGAAGTTGTTGCTCTGGAACGTCCAGAGTGCCGCCTGGGAGAGCGTCTGGAGCACGAGCGCCCCGACCACCGCGACGGCGCCACTGACCGTGACGGTCAGTGGTGATCCCAACCGGTTCGTCTCGCCCGCCGGCCAGGTGCGAGCCCGGGTCGAGAGCCGGGCGAAGGGCAGTAGCCACCAGATGGGCGTCGACGTATTGTGGTTCACATTGAAACAAAACTGATCGAGACGCGGGGCGAGGACGCGGCGCCTAAACGGTCGGAGCGGCGGCGGCGGTCCGGCACCTCGTTGACCGCGCTCGCCATCGTGGCGGTCATGACCGTGTTCCTGCTGGGCGGGGCGAGGTTGCTGTTCGGGAGTGGCGGCGGTCACGACCATGACGACCACGACCACGGCAACGAGGGCTTTGTGGCCCTCGGTGAGGGCATCCAGTTGGACCATGCCGAGATCCGAGTCGATGCGGTTCGCCCAGAGGTGATGGCTGCGATGAGCATGCCGGCGAGCATGATGCCCGACCCGATCCCCGACGGCTACCGACGGTTTGCGGTCGACATGTTCGTTATCGGTTCCGACGATATCGGGTTCGATCCCCGGCCCGAGATGTTCACGGTGTCGGGTGATGGGCTCGACCCGACAGCACCTCATCGAGCGGTCGTCGATTCCGGCCATATCGCGAAGGGCTTCGGGGCCTACCTCACGATGTTGTTCGAAACCCCGCTCGGCATCGAACCACTGGTGTTGCACATCGCCGGATCCGACTTGGAGATCCTCCTCGAAGGTGACCTCGGAGCAGGGCACGAGCACGGCGAGACCCCGAACGACGTTGTGATTACAGGATTCTTCGAGGCTGATATCGAGAACTATGCATTCGCTCCCGAAGACCTGATCGTGGCGGTCGGCACCGAAGTCGCGTTTCACAACCACGACGCTGTTCGGCACAACGTCTCGGCTCGTGATGGCTCGTGGCGCACCGACGACGTCGAATCCGACGATCGCACCGAGAGCATCGCCTTCGCCACCCCGGGGGCCTACGAGTATTTCTGCACGATCCACCCCTCGATGGTGGGCAGCATCACTGTCGTCGAGTCGGGTTAGCGGAGTCCGCTCCCCGACAGAACCGCCTACATCTGGAGTCGCTGGTGGGATGGTCGAGCCGCCACCTCACTCGACAGCTGTGGCTGACTGCGTTGTGCCCACAGTGCTGCCTGCACGCGGTCAGATACGCCGAGTCGCTGGAACACGCTCGCGAGGTGTGTCTTGACCGTGCGCTCAGAGATCTCTAGTTGACGGGCGATCTGTTTGTTGGCAAGGCCCGTGCGGACGAATTCGAGCACGACGATCTCGCGCGGGGTGAGACCATTGGGGTGGGCGGTCGCTCGATCCCGGTTGTCGAGCAACAGGCGCCCAACTTGTGGATCGATCAGGGCGTTGCCGGCGCTCGCCGTCCGCACGGCATCCAGCAAAGCCTCGGGGTCGATGTGTTTGAGGAGGTAGCCGTGGGCACCGGCGTCGAGTGCGTCGAGAATCCTAGATTCGTCGCTGATGGAGGTGAGAATCACGACCCGCGATCGTGATCCGCTTGCGACGCCAGGTGCGGTCCCGTCCGATTGATCCCGACGAGAATAGTGACCGATGTCACACCTGCTGGAGCAGTCCCACGGCCATGGCGGTTTCCGCCGCAGGGCCCTATGTGACGCGGCCGTCGCCCACGCCTTGTGTCGGCGGGCGCGCGGTCGGCATATCGCGCGGATGAGTCGTACGACCTCTGGTGTACGACGATCGGCGCACAGTGGGGCATCGGGCGGAGGCCGGATGGTCGTGTTGTGCCCGGGCGTCCGATGCAGGCAAGTGTCTTCTATAAGGACAGGCCTGGCCATCGTCAGGGGCCCGCCGTGAGGGCGATGCCGACCACGCTCGCTGAGATGCGTGGTTAGACACACAACGAAACAGGATGGAGCGACTCGTCATGGGCGGCGAAGAAGAGCTGGTGGGCACGAGATCACAGGGCGACGACGCGTCGGTTGGCGTGCCGCGGCGAACCTTCCTCAGGTGGGGAGCGGCCGGGTCCGCAGCGATCGCACTGGGCGCCGTCGGATCCCTTTGGGTGCCGGACCTGCGCCGACGGGGCCTCTGGACGGCCGATGGCGTGTTCGATGCCGGGTCGATCGCTTGGGCAGATTCGCTCTACCAAGAGAAGTTTCCGGTCAGCCCGCTGATCCTCAATCCGTTCAGTGACGAGTTGGTGATACCCAAGGCGCTTGCCCCCGAGCCCAAGATCGAATACAGCGGCTGGAAGCAACCGCCTGGGCCCGGACAGGGCGAGCAGAACTCGTTGGGCAACGAGCGGCATCAACTCTGGCCGACCAGCCCCAAGGTCGGCTATTCGGATCCGCTGGTCTACAAGATTGCGGTCGAAGTGAACCAGCATTCCTTCACGACGTCGAAGGTGCTCCCGATCGACAGGAACGGGAACCCGACCAAATCGTTCGACGAGAAGGGTCGAAGCGTCAACCCGGGACCCCGAATGCTGCCCCCGAGCACGATCTACGGCTTCAACGGCCAGTTCCCTGGGCCGATGATCAACGCAGAGTACGGCAAGGCGGCGTGTGTCCGCTTCATCAACAAGCTCGACCAGAACCCGCTCGGTCTCGACCGCCAGGACTTCGGAGCGCCGGACGGCACGTTCCTGACCCACCTGCACAACGCCCACACCGCGCCAGAGAGCGACGGCAACCCGCACTACTCGATGGTGAATGGGCCGAAGTACGGCGGATATGAGCCAGGGATGTGGTGCGACAACCTCTATCTCAACTGGCCCGCTGGTGGCGACGAATCTGAGAAGCAGAGCTTCTTCTGGTTCCACGACCATCGGATGGACCACACCGGCGCCAACGTTTACAAGGGCATGGTCGGGCTCTACCCGATCTATGACCCCGTCCTCGACATGGGCGACGAAACGAACACGACCGGCCTCCAACTGCCGGGCAGGCGAACGGACAACGCCGATGGCTCGTTCGACGTGAAGTACGACATCCCACTCGCATTCTTTGATGCCAGTCTCGACGACGGCGTCACCACCCACCAGGACATGCACGACGGCATGGGCGAGTACCCCGCGGCCCGGAACCCGCGCACCCACCCGGAATGGTGGGGGAAGACCTTCTTCAAGCACTTTCCCAATCACGGTTTCGTCGGCGACCTCTTCACGGTCAACGGCACGGCGTATCCGGTGCTCGAGGTCAAGCGCCGCAAGTACCGGTTCCGCTTCCTCGACTGCTCTGTGGCGCGGATCTATGACTTCAAGCTCATGAGCTCGACCCAGGGGCCAAAGGCGGCGAGGGATCTCGGCTACTCCGGCGACGAACTGCAAGGCCAGTACCGCATCCCCGATGGCGAGCAGTGCATGCAATTCGTCCAGATCGCGTCGGATGGTGGTCTGCTCCCGCACCCGATCACTCGCGACTCGTTCGAGCTCTGGCCGGCCAAGCGCCGCGAGGTCATCATCGACTTTACGAAGTATCAGGACGGTACGCCCACCACCAAGGGCGACGTGATCTACCTGACCAACACGATGAAGATGAAGGACGGGCGGATGTGGGCCAGCTCGGATCGGTCCTCGCCCGACCCGAACTACAAGGTGCCGATGATGAAGATCGTCATTGGGGACAACCCACCCGGCTCAGAGCCCGACGAGAGCAAGATCCCGATGTTCATGCGTGCACTTCCGCCGGTGCCCCAGAACTGGGACAGCTTGTTGGACGACCGCATGATTTTCGAGGTCGAGCGCGGCAGCGCCGGCGGAGAGCTCGAGTGGCTCATCAACGGCGAGCCGTTCGACCCTGACCATGTGATCAGGAGCCTCAAGAACCCGGCCGGCAACAGGCCGCTCGCACAACAGCCGATGGGGAGCTTCAACCTGTGGGAGATCCGCAACGGTGGCGGTGGATGGGTGCATCCCTTCCACCTTCACATGGAGGAGCATCGCACCGTCATGCGAGATGGCAAGGTCGTCGTGAACCAGGCTGATGCCGGGCATCCAGACGACGTGTCGAGAGAGGACGTGATCGCCCTCGACCCGGGCGAATCGGTGATTGTCTACCGGGGCTTCCGCGACTTCAGGGGACCATACGTGGCGCACTGCCACAACCTGGCCCACGAAGACCACGCCATGATGTTCGGCTGGGAAATCACCTAGTCGGAGCGGGAACCAGAGCCGAGGAGAGCAGATGTCCAGCCAACAAACGATCGAACGCCCTGTCGACACCCGACACCAGCTTCGTGTGTCGTGGTCAACGGTGGCCGTGTTCGCCGTGGTGCTTGCCTTCGTCGACGGCGTTGTGGTGACGTCGCTGCAGGGAGCCGTCGGCGCGATCGAGCGCAACCGATCACCCGTCGACCGATGGCTGCGCGACTCGACCCTGATGATTCCGGTGTACGCAGTTGCGGTACTGGTCGCCTTGCTTGTGGCGCGCCGGTGGGTCGGACAGAGCCGGCACGCAGTGAGGCGGGTCGGCGGTGCGGCGTTGTTGATCATCCTGATCTGCAGTGCCGTCGGGTTCGCTGAGGTTGCCAACAGCTCCGCCTTCGACTATCACCTCCAGACGCGGCACCTCGATCTCATGGATGAGCTGAACCATTCGCACTCGGCTGATGCTGAGCCGGCGCCGGTCGACCTGAACGGCGCGGGCCCGTGCATCGAACTGTGTGCGGCCAAGCGGGCGACGTTGAGGCTCCACTTGCGCGCCGCGACGTACGCCAGCGGGGTGCTGTTGCTCATCAACTTTGTTGTGGTCGCCTGGCTACTCTTGTTGCGCAGCGATCGGTTGTGGTTGCCGCGGGTCGCCAAGCGCCCAGTACCGGTGTTGGCGACATTGTGAGGGAATCGTCGAACGCAGCTCGTCGGGTCGAGCCCACGTCGAGTTGGATCAGAGCGTCGGCTGTTGTTCGGGAAGGTTACGCTCTGCCCAAACGGCGGCTTGGGTGCGGTCGGACACCCCGATGCGCTGGAACAGACGGCTGCAATGGGTCTTGACAGTCTTCACGCTGATACCGAGTGCGACAGCGATCTGCTTGTTCTGGTTGCCGTCAACGATCAGTCGCAGAACCTGGAGTTCACGTTGCGTCAGCTGGATGGATGGGGTGTCCATCTTCCAGCCGCCGCGCATGAGTTGTGCAGCGACCGAGGGGCTCAAGGGGGCGCCGCCTTCGACAACCGACCGAATTCCAGCGACGAGGAGGTCGGGTCCGACGTCTTTCAGGAGATAACCGCTGGCGCCGGCGCCGAGCGCCCCCGCAACATGTTGGGGATCGTTGTGGGTGCTGAGGGCGATCACGCTGACATCAGGGTGTGCGTCGGTCAACAGTCTGGTCGTCTCGATGCCTCCGATTCCTGGCATAGCCATGTCCATCAAGACGACCTGGGGCGAATGAGCTGTCACCAGCCGGATCGCGTCTTGCCCGTTGCTGGCGACACCGACGACCTCGATGTCGTCGAACGATTCGAGCAGACGCTCGAGGCCCACGCGCACCATCATGTGGTCGTCGACGATGAGCACCCGGATCATTGTGCCATCTCCAGCTCGACCCGCAATGTGGTTCCAGCCGCCGCCGCCGATTCGATCGTCAGCTCGCCACCAGCATCGCGGATGACGTCATGAAGCAGGCGCAGGCCGATGTGGCCATCCTTTCTGCTGGATGGCTCGAACCCGGAACCGTTGTCGTGGACGGTCAGCACGAGCCGACCCCGCCGTTCGGTGAGACGAACCTCAGCCTCGGTGGCGTGGGCGTGGGCAGCTACGTTGCGGAGGGCTTCCCGGGCGACCCGCAGCACGAGCAACTCTTCGGTTGGCGTCAACTGCGACACCTGGGCGTCGATGCGAACGTTCACGCCAAGCTGCCCGAGCGCGTCGACCAGATCGTCGATTCCGACGACCCATCCTTCAGGGGGTACTTCGACCGGGTAGATGCTGCCGAGCAGGCTTCGCAACGATGCGACTGCCGAGCGGGTGGACGACGCCATCTCGGACAAGGATTCGGAGCGCTCTGGCGTCGTTGCGGCGAGCGCGGTCAGGCCGAACGACATGCCGATCAGATCCTGGACGACGCCATCGTGAACCTCAGCCGCGACGCGTCGTCGCTCGACGTCGCTCGACTCGATCAGACGTTCGAGCAGACCGGTGTGTCGACGCTCGGAGCGCGCCAACCGGCGCCCGAGGAAGAGCACCAGCGAGAGCTGTGCAGCGGCGAGCACGAGCAATGTGACGGACATGAGTGGGACAAACTTAGTTCGGAGCGCGTCCGCTCTTTGTGTGACACGCGAGTACGGAGCATATATCTCGAGAACCAAAGGGGTCCCGGTGATCGTCTGTGTGCCAGCGTACACCTCGAGCAGTCGCTGCTCGCCGCCTGCCACCTCAAGGCTATTCTCGACCTTGTCGAGCTCGCTCACCTCAACCGTGTACTCCTGCGAGCCGAACAGACTGCGGTCGGACTCGTCGAGCTCGAACGTTTCGCCGACGATCGACTTCTCGTCCGACCAGAGAACTTTGCCTGTCTCGGACCAGATCTTGATGTGAACGACTTCGTCGCGCCTAATCAGCTGATCGCCGATCGCGCCGATCGCCTGGCGCGCGGCCGGATCCATCGCGACGAGTTCGTCGGTAAGGAATGGTGCAAGGGCAAGCTGGGCGGACTCGGACCCGAATGCGCCGGCCTCGTCGAGCGCTACCGACGTCGCGGCACTGTTGATGAGCCGCACGGAAGCAACCTCGAGAATGCACAAGATGATTATCGAACCGATCACCGACGGCACAACCCCGCGCGGCAGCGCCCGCCCGCGGTGTCGCCCACGGGTAACGGTGTTATGACGATGTGTACGTCGCTGTGAACTCACTCTTCCGCCCGCCCTTGCCGGAGAATCCCCTGAAATTGTGACCGTACCCGAAATTTGGTCGAAACGCCACTCTTCGTCGCGGTTGAACGCTGACGGCGGTCGCAGTCGAGCGAACCTCGGATCTGACCAGACAACGCAGAGAACAGAGACTGACATGAATATGAACGTTCCCGACGTAACCGCCGACGTGCTCGACAAGTTCATATTGCAGCTCGCCACGATCTCGGCCCTGGCCGGCATTGGTGCCGGCGCGATTCACGCTGTCGTGGTTGGCGGCCATGCCGCCGACCCCTTGCTGGCCAACATGTTCGTCGTTTTCGCAGTGGCCCAACTTGCCTCGGGCATTGCGCTGATGGTGCGACCCGGGCGCTCAATCGCGATCGCTCTCGTCGGAGTCAACGCAGCCGCGGTCGTCGGGTGGTTGGTGTCGCGGCTTGTCGGCGTGTGGTTCATTGCGGGCCTCGAGTTGGCCGAGTCTCCGGGGTTTGCTGACACCGTGTGTGCACTGCTCGGCGGCATCGCCTTGGCGGCTGCGGCAGCGGCGCTGGACGCCGATACCAGGCTTGGTTCGGCCCGGTTATGGCCACCATCGATCTCCGCCCGTGTCATCGCGCTACCGGCCATCGCGGTCGCCATGTTGACGGTGCCCGCGATGAGTTTGGCGGCAACCCACACCCATGAGCACGACAGCGACGAGATCCACGCCCACGACGCGTTCGATGACGGGACCCTCGATGAGATCGGAGTCACCGAGAACGCCACCGTCCAGACGGTTGAGCCGAGCGACTGACGAGCTCGCTCTTGGGCGGCGTCAATCGCCGGTCAATGATTTGGCTGATCGTGGAGGTGGCGTTGGGCCCAGAGGGCGGCCTGGACCCGATCGGTGACGCCGAGGCGTTGGAACACGCTGGTCAGATGGGCCTTGACGGTTCGCTCGGATATGCCGAGCAGGCGGGCGATCTGCTTGTTGGCCAAACCTTGGCCGACCGACGTGAGAACTTCGCGCTCTCGCTTGGTCAGGCCTGCTGGAAATGATGTGCCCTGACGGCGGCTATCCAGCAGAACACGTCCGGCTCGCGGGTCGAGGGGCGCGTCGCCGATGTTGGCAGAACGTACCGCGTCCAGGAGATCATCGGGAGCGATGTGCTTGAGCAGGTAGCCATGGGCGCCTGCGCTGAGGGCGTCGAGGATCCGGGATTCCTCACCGAACGACGTGAGAACGATGATGCGAGACGTCGAGCCGGACTTGACGATCAGACGCGTGGCCTCGACACCGTCGACGTCGGGCATCGAAAGATCCATCAATATGACATCTGGTTCATGCTCGGCCGCCAGATTGACCGCCTCGACGCCGTTCGATGCCAGCGCAACGACCTCGATGTCGACCACGGTCTCGAACAGGCGCTCGAGCCCTTGTCTGACCACGGGGTGGTCGTCGACAATCATCACGGTGATCATGACACCCGAACCTCCAGTCGGAGTTCGGTTCCCTTGCCGGCGTCGGACTCGATCGTCACCTCGGCGCCCATCGTGGTGGCGAACCCTGCCAGAGCTCGCAGCCCGAGGTGACCGTCGCGTTGGGGCACTTGATCGGGCTTGAAGCCTCGGCCGTCATCGATCACACGCAAGATCAGACGGTCGACGTCTTTGGCAATGCTGACGAGAACACGTGATGCATTGGCGTGAGCCACGACGTTGCGGAGACCCTCCTGGGCTGCCCGGTAGAGCAGCTGGGCGATGTCGACTGACAGCTCGCTGACCGGTGTATCAATCGTCAGCGTGGCCTCGATACCGCGAGGGTCCAACCGAGCCATGAGGTCCGTCAGGGCGGCCTCGAGACCCTCCTCATACAAGTTGGGCGGGTAGATCTCGACCAGCAAGGACCGAAGCGACCTGACGACATCGCGAACCTGTTCGCTTGCCTGGCTGACCTGTTCGCGCTCGCTGCCCTTCATCACTCGGGATGTTGCAGCCAGCGCGAATGTCACCCCGGCGAGGTCTTGCACGACTCCATCGTGAAGGTCGCTTGCGATTCTTCGGCGCTCGGCATCGGCCGAGTCGATCGCTCGGTACAACAACAGTTCTCGCTGTTCCTGCGTTCGGCGAAGTCGGCGTGCGAGCGACAACACGAGGGGTATCTGTAGCAGCTCAAGGAACAGAAGCGAACCCAACGTGACCGGAGCAAACCTGAGCCAGGCCCGTCGACCGGCCTCGGCGACGCCCTCGTACCGGAAATACGCTTCGAACAGCAGCGGTGTTTGTGTCGGCGTGTAGATCGGCAGGTACACCTCGAGCAATTTGACGGCTGGTTCCTCGTATTGGTTCTCGTCCTCGGACAGGTTGCTGACCTCAGCTGCGGCCTGCACGTCTCCAGGGCCACCACGGAAGGCATCGAGCGCTTCGGAGTCCAGCTCGAATCGCTGACCGATCAAGCGGCCTTCATCCGAGTAGACGATCGTGCCGTCGTTCGTCCAGATCTTCACGCGCAAGAGTGAACCGCGCAACACTTGTTGACGTACCACTGCGTCGATCAGGGCAATTGCGTCGGGGTCCATCGCCGCCAGTTCGTCGGTAACGAGCGGTTCCACGACCGCTGTTGCGCTGATCGACGTCATCCGAATCGCGTCGTCGATGGCCTCATCGGTACCGAGGCGCCGACTCGCGTACGCTGTCGCAACTGCCACGACGGTGAGTGTTACGAGAGCCACCAGTGCATACCGGGCCACCAGGCGGGAGGTCGCCAGATGATCATCGAACGCCGAGTCGACCGGCTCGGTCCCGCTCGTGCGTTTCGGGGCTCGGAACTCCACGTTGTCAACGTAACCCGTCGTCTCGAAGGATGCATCGGGGAAGCAGTAGACATTGGTCGTACGACCGAGGGGCCACATTTGATCACGACTCGGCGGCGGCAGGTTCAGATCCCGCCTCCGCATCCGCCTCCGATGACCACCAGCCAGGCGGCCCGTCATACGTCGACGAGTGTGTCCGAAGCTATCGTGACGCCCTGCTTCCGACGGCGCCGGACACGGTGGCACTTGCAACCTGTCGGCACATCAGGTGTCGGGAGATGCCGGTGTTTCAGGCGTCACGGCGACATAGATGGTGCTGCTGGCGTGGCCGCCCGTGTAGAAGTTTGGGAAGGTCACCACGTGGGCGTGTACATGTGCAAACTCGTCGAACAGCAGCGCCAAGAAGTCGTCGTCGGGTGGATCGTCCGACCACAGGCCGAACACTCCTGCGGGACGGAGTTGCTCGGTGAGCCTGCGCAAACCGGCAGGCTCGTAGAACCCGGCGTGGCTCGGATTGAGAAGGTGGCGAGGGGTGTGGTCGATGTCGACGAGGATCGCATCGAAGCGACGCGGCTCGCCATCTTCAGTCGTTTCCAGGCCGGCGTTCAGCATCGCGAAGAAATCGCCGTGCACCAGTTCGCAGCGCGGATCACTGGTGAGCTCGGCCCCGAGCGGAACGAGGTGGCGGCGGTGCCATTCGATCACTTCGGCCAGTGCATCGATCACCCGCAGTGACCGAATGCGCTCATCGGTGAGAGCAGCCCCGGCGGTGTATCCGAGCCCAAGCCCGCCGACGACGATGTCAAGCTGTTCGCCCTCGACCGCCGCCATGCCGAGTTCGGCCAGGGCTACTTCGCCGACCGTGAACAGGCTCGACATCAAGAACTCGTCACCGAGTTTGACCTCGTAGACGTCGACCTTCAGGGTCGGCTCGAGCCGACGGCGAAGACTGATATCGCCCATCTCCGTGGAGACGTGAGCAAGCTCCTCGAAGGCCCGACTCATGATTGGTGCCGGGTCCGAGACGAGGGTGTCATTTGCCCAGTGTGGCTCGTTCGCTAGATCCTGGTGTGATCAGCGATAATCGAGCCATGTCTGAGCTCTCCAAACAGGACCATGCGACGATCGAGGTCTTTGCCGATATCACCTGCCCGTTCACCCACGTAGGGCTGAAGCGGGTGATCGAGCACATCGCTGGGATGGAACAGCCGGCGGAGGTCTTCGTTAGGGCGTGGCCGCTCGAGTGGGTCAACGGAAACGGTCTCGAGGTGACGGCGGTCGAGGCCAAGGCGAAGGCACTCAGCGAGCAGCTTGGTGTCGACGACTTCTTTGGGCTTGATCACGACCAGTGGCCGGTCAGCACGATTCCGGCACTCAAACTTGCGGCCGCCGGCTACGCCCGCGACATGACCACTGGGCTGGCGGTCAGCATCGAACTGAGGGCCGCCTTGTTCGAACAGGGCCGCAACATCGGTGATCCCGACGTGTTGGCCGAAATTGCAGCCAATAACGATCTGGCCGATACCGAGCGGTGCGGCGATACGACCGTGCAAGCCGACTACGACGAAGGTCGCCGTCGGGGCGTCACGGGATCACCACACTTCTTCGTGGGTCAGGACAACTTCTTCTGCCCTGCGCTCGACCTGGGTCACGACGCCGACGGCAACTTGACGGCCCGACTGGACACCGATGGTCTGGCGACGTTCTTCGCCAGGATCAACGGCTGAACGTATTGCTCTGGTCAGTCGGCTGAGTCGGTCGCCGGAGTCGACGTCGCGGGCTTTTCGACAACGGCATCTTCGCCGGAGGCGTTGTCTGTCTCGGCGTCTGTCTCGGCGTCTGTCTCGGCGTCGGCGGTAGTTGGCGAGGAGCCGCGCGAGAACTTGCGGGCCGCGTTGTCGATCTTAGAGGTGACCTTGGAGGTCTTGCCCTTACTGATCTTGTCGACCTGGTCGGTGGCCTTGCCGACGACACCGGCGACCTTGTGCCGGTTCTTCTCCAACAACGACTTCGCCTTCTTCAGGTTAAGTGAATCCATCAGTCCCATGGAACCACCCTACCGAGCAGCGCACGCACTGATTCTCTAGACCGAGTGCATTCTGGTCGGCGAATCGGTCGATCGTCGTGATCCTGGGGAGTCGGTCTCGGGAACCTCGATTTCGGCCGTCTCGTACACCGTGACCCGGTTGTGACCGCCCGCCGTGTCAGTCGTGGTCGTGGTCGTCGTGGTTGTCGTCGGGCTGTTCGATGGCGTCGATGAACAGATCGACGTCGGCGTCTTCGCCACCGATCAGCCAGACGACTTCGTCGTCGGAGTCTTCGTCGGTCCAGGGCATCACACCGTCGATGTTGTAGCGATCGACCGTGATGTCGTCGTCGCCGTCTTTGATGGGGGCGATCACCGACAACTCGACGACGGCGTCGCCGGGGTGTTGGCTGAGCATGTCGATCAGCTCAGCAACTGTGAGGCCTTCTCGGTCTTCGAGTTCCATGGCGTCCCCTTGTCGAACGGGCTAAAAGTTGGTGAGATGGTTGGTCAGAAGTCTTCGCCCAGCCAGGCGCCGGCGTGCTCGAGCAGGTACAGACTGACATGCTTGCACCGATCCAGGGCCTGAACGACGGAATTGTCGTTGTTCATGTAAACATCGGCCAGATCAAGGGCGATTCGGGCGACCAGCGACAGGCTGCGTTCGGGGGCGTCGGTGACACTGGCAAACGAGTCGATCGCCGACACCTCGATCGGTAGGTCGTGCCCCCCGACACCGGCGACGTCAGCGGCCAGAACGAGCAGATTTGGCGGGTATAGCAGCGGCGGCAAGGTCCAGGTGAAGAGCAACGGGAATGTGAAGCCGGGCGGCGGATCGTCGTCGATGTCGTCCATCTTCATGACCGCATCCTCGAAGCCGAGCAGAGCGCGAGGGTCGACGTCGAGCGAGAGATGCAGATCGATCGGGCCGGCGCAAGCCTCTTCGGGGTGCAGGTCGACTTCCCAGAGTTGACGCAGCGAATAGGTCTCGACGAAGTGCCGCTCGTCGTGAACGTGGAACCCGTAGTCGATCGCCTGGCTTTTCACGTCGGCGACGAATCCGGCTACGTCGATCACTGCCACGCCCAGGGACACTACCGTCAGCAGACGTGATCGATCCCAAGCTGATTCAGGCCATCGAGACTTTGCTGGCGGCGGCCGACGCCGTGGCGGCCGTGTTGACGGCCACTACCGACTGGGGAGCATCAGGAATCCGTGATGGTCAATACACCGTTGACCTCGATGCCGACGCGGCCTGCCTCGATGTTCTGTACAGCGCCGGCTACCGGGTGTTGTCGGAGGAGAGCGGGATCACGGGGCCGCCGGGATCACAGTCGGCCCCGATCGTGGTGGTCGATCCGCTCGACGGTTCGACCAACGCAGCGCGGCACGTGCCATGGTTCGCCTCGGCGTTGTGCTTGGTCGATAACGACGGACCTGTTGCCGGCGTGGTTGTGAATCACCCGACGGGCGAGCGCTTCAGCGCCGTTCGCGGCGGGGGAGCAGAGTGCAACGGTGCGTCGATTCGGCCGTCGGGTGCCACGTCACTCGATTCGGCGATCCTGGGGATGTCGGGCCTGCCGAGCCACCATTACGGCTGGAACCAATTCCGTGCGATGGGCGCCTCCGCTCCGGATATCTGCACCGTCGCCAACGGTGTCACCGACGCCTGGTGCGACATGATCGATGACGGTCATGGCGTGTGGGACTATCTGGCATCGGTGTTGATCCTCGAGGAGGCAGGGGGCGTCTCGGCCGAGGTGTTTGACCGCCACCTGTGTGTTCTCGACCACCACGCCCGCCGATCACCGGTCGTCGCCGCCACACCCGAGTTGCTCGAAGCAGTGCTTCGAGAACGACGCCGCGCTTGATGGAGGTGGACTTCGCACGACGTTCGGGCCTGATATCGGAGTTGTCCGATATTCTCATCCGACCCGACGGCATTCGACCGTCTGTTCGCACCTCGTCAGAAGGATCGTCATGACCACCGGTAGTGCCGACTTTGTCCTCGCTCGCATCACCGGTCCCTTGGTGGTGGTCGGGTTCGGTTCGATCGGGCGTGGCACGCTGCCGCTGCTCGACCGTCACGTCGACTTCGACCGTTCGCGATGCACCGTGATCGACCCGAGCGACACCGACCGGGGGATCCTCGATGAGTACGGGGTGCGCTACCTGAGCGAGCGCATCACGCCCGACAACTATGCCGACCTACTCACGACCTTGCTGACAGAAGGGGACGGCCAGGGGTTTTGTATCAACCTGTCCGTCGACACTTCGTCGCTGGACATCATGCGACTGTGCCGTGAGCTGGGCGTGCTGTATCTCGACACCGTGGTCGAGCCGTGGCCGGGCTTCTACTTCGACACCGAGACCGACAACTCCGCTCGAACGAACCAGGCGCTGCGAGGCACTGTGATCGAGGAACGGCGGCGTTCGCCGGGTGGCGCCACTGCCGTGTCGTGCTGTGGTGCCAACCCGGGCATGGTGTCATGGTTCGTCAAGGCGGCGCTCGTGCGGCTCGCCGCTGATCTCGGGCGTGATGTGGCGACTCCACGTTCTGCCGACCGGGCAGGCTGGGCTTGCCTCATGAGAGATCTCGGAGTGCAGGGCGTGCACATTGCTGAGCGCGACACCCAACGCGTCGTTCATCCGAAACCGGTCGGAGCGTTCTGGAACACATGGTCAGTCGATGGATTCATCTCCGAGGGTTTGCAGCCTGCCGAGCTCGGTTGGGGCACTCACGAGCGCTGGATGCCTGCCAACGCTCGAACGCACGAGGATCCGACCGCTCCCGGCATCTTCCTCGAGCAGCCCGGGGCTACGACCCGGGTGCGTACTTGGTGCCCCTCGCACGGCCCCCAGCACGGCTTCCTGGTCACCCACAACGAGGCGTTGTCGATTCCTGACTTCTTCACGGTTTGGAACAACGACGGCTCGGCCGCTTACCGGCCCACCTGTCACTACGCGTACTACCCCTGCGACGTGGCCGTTATCGCCTTCGTCGAACTATTCGGCGCGGCCGGGCGTCAACCGGTCGAAACCCACGTACTCGACGAGCACGAGATCGTCGACGGACGTGACGAGCTCGGGGTGCTGCTGTATGGCCACGAGCGCAACGCCTATTGGTTCGGCTCGCAGTTGACGATCGAGCAAGCGCGAGCCCTCGCTCCGTATCAGAACGCAACCGGGCTCCAGGTCACGTCGGCGGTGCTGGCTGGCGTCATTTGGGCATTGGAGAACCCTGAGTCCGGAATCGTCGAGACCGATGACATGGACTACGCCCGCTGTCTTGCGATCCAGGCGCCGTACCTCGGCAACGTCGACGGCTTCTACACTGACTGGACGCCGCTCACCGACCGGCCGGGCCTGTTTGCCGAAGATATCGACATCGACGATCCCTGGCAGTTTCGCAACGTCCTCGTGCACTAACGAGAACCGCGTCTCGCGACGTGTCAGCCGACCCGGGCGGATTGGCCTCCGTCGACAGGAAGGCAGACACCGGTGATGAACGCTGCTTCGTCGCTGGCGAGGAACACAGCCGCATTGGCGACATCCCAGGCGGTGCCTTGATGGCCCATCGGTACCGCCTCGGCGCGACGGGCGGCCAGAACATCGCGATCGATGCCGATCGCACTCGCCGCCGAATCGACACCTAGCGGCGTGTCGATCAGCCCGGGCAGGATGGCGTTGACGCGGATCCCGTGTTTTGCGTTCGTGATGGCAAGGTTCTTTGTCAACGCGTCGATCCCTGCTTTTGACATGCGATAGGCAGCGATGTGATTGGCGGTGACCGAGGCGATCGATGAGATGTTGGTGATCACGCCAGACCCCTGCTGCCGCATGACCGGGATCACCGCCCGACAAGTGCGCCACAGAGCTCGCAGGTTGACATCCATGATCAGGTCGAAGGCTTCGTCGGTGAGCTTGTCGGGCGGCGCATCGCCGACCCCGATACCGACGTTGTTGTGGAGCACGTCGATCCGGCCGAATGCCTCGAGGGCGGCCGCCACGATCGTGTCGGGGGCGTCATCGGCGGTGATGTCGACCACGAGGTGGGCGGCGATTGCTCCCGCCTCGACGACCACACGGTGCGTCTCGCCAAGGGCGTTGGCATCGCGGTCGACGAGTAGCAGGAGCGCCCCTTCTTCAGCGAAGCGAATTGCGGTGGCGCGGCCATTGCCGATCGTCTCGCCAGCCTGCTGGCCGGCGCCGACGATCACCGCGACCCTGCTATGGAGTCGGTTGTTCATGGCCGCCGCTCGCCGTAGTCGCCGAATGGGCGGTCACGTTCTCTTACAGCGTCGCGGAATCCGACATCGGTCGAGCGTTCTACGAAGTCGAGACCTTCCTGGGTGTGGCGGGCGACGCCATCGAACAATGTGCCGAGCCGGCGTGACGATTTGGGGTCATACATCTGGTCGGCGACGGCGTTCAGTGACCACGTGATCATCTCGAGTTGGCTCGCCGGCACTTGGGCGATCCGCTGGGCGAGTGCCATCGCGTGGTCATGCAATTCGCCGTCGGGAACTACCTCCAACACAGCGCCCATCTCGAGTGCTTGCTGGGCGCTGAACTCATCGCCGGTCAGCATGTAGCGGCGTGCGTTCTGCAGCCCGAGTCGCGCCACCCAGTTCCACGGGGCCTCGGGAACTCCCCACACGCGCGATGGGGGGTAGCCGAAACGGGCCGATGTGGCGGCGACGATCAGATGGGCGTTGAACACGACGTTGGTGCCGCCAGCGATGCACCAACCCTGCACGGCTGCCACGGTTGGCTTCGAGCAGTCATGCAGCTTGGCCCAGGTGTTGGCGAACGAGCCGATCATGTGTTGGTCGCGGACCGAATCCCACGCACGCTCACCCCGGTCTTGCTCGGACGCCTGGGCGTCGGTCGACCAGTCGAGGTCGTAGCCGGCACAGAACGCCTTGCCTTCGGCATCAAGCAGGATCACGCGCACATTCGAGTCGCGTTCTGCACCATCGATCGCCGCCGCGAGTTCGTCGCGCAACTGTGGCGTGATCGTGTTGTATCGGTCGGGACGACACAACGTCAGGCGCCGAACGTGCCCATGCGTTTCCTCGCGAACTGCCTCACCCATGCATGCATCTTCGCGCGAGTTGTGTCTGACACAACTCGCGCGTCGCGGATCCCGCCACCACGTGGTCCACCGGTCGCACCAAAACAGGACGCTGGCGCGTTGCGCCTAATCTGGGTCAATGAGCCAGGACCTTCGCTTTCACTTGCTGATGCTGCCGAATGTGGGATGGGAAGAATCTAGAGACCGTGTGCAACGGGCCGAGTCCTTGGGGTTCGACATCGTCGAGGTCGGCGATCACTTCTGCGACTGGGCCAATCCGCCCGCAACGTGGTTCGAGGCATGGACCTCGCTCGCTGCTCTGGCGGCGGTGACCGACACCATCAGACTGGCGATCTGTGTTGCCCAGATTCCTTTGCGTAGCCCCGGCCTGCTGGCCCACATGGCGGTCACGCTTGATCACATCTCGCAAGGGCGACTCGAGCTGGGTCTGGGGACCGGGATCACCCGCGATCCGTCGACGGCGATGATCGGGTTGGCGAACTGGTCGAACGCCGAGCGCGTCGATCGATTCGGGGAATACATCGAGCTAGTCGGGTTGCTGCTGGGCCAGAAACTCACGACCTACGACGGTCGCTATTACTCGGCCCAGGACGCCGTGATGAATCCGACTTCGCTGCAGTCACCGCGGGTGCCGGTCATGGCGGCGGCACTGGGCCCGAAGATGATGGAGCACACGGCGCGCTGGGCCGACATCTGGAACACCATGAGCTTCGATCCCGACTTCGATGTGCAGCTCGTCGAGATGACCGAGCGGGCGGCTCAGATGGACGCCATCTGCGAACGAGTCGGTCGTGACCCGGCGACACTGCGTCGAAGCGTGCTGTTGTTCGACGCCACTGCCCGAACCGGCGGCGGGCGGATCAGGTACTACGACGATCACCAGCTTTTCGCGCAGCTGGTTCGAGATCTGGCCGCCGTCGGCTATACCGATATCGGCGTGTACTACCCGAGCGCGCCCGACCAAATGCCTGCGTTCGAGCGGCTCGCTCGCGAATCACTCCCGATGCTGCGCGCCGAACACGATCGATGACATCTTCGGTCAGGCGGTGGGCTGCTGTTGGGCGGCCGTTTCGAGGTCGGTCAGGAAGCCCTCGAAACCCTTGCGAAGCTGTCGGTCGAGGAGCCGAGCCGTCACTCGGCCGATCAGGCCCTTCGGCTCGTAGGAGTAGTCGATCGTGGTCTCGCCGTCGCCGAGCGTGAACGTGGCGAGACCGTTCGAGATCGGCAGCTTGCTGGCCGAGTCGATGCTGACGACCAGCTGCTCGTTCGGCTCCCAGCCGGTGATCGTCTCTTCGAGGCCGCCGACCGGAGCGAGATCGCAGTGACGGCGAGCACCCAGCCCGGTCACGCCATCGCCGGTGTCGTGGCTGGCCTTGACCCCGCTGTTCTAAGTGGAGATGTTGGGAAAGTCGGCGAGCACGCCCCACACGGCTTCTCTCGGGGCGGCGATTGGGCGGGAGACCTGGATTGTTCGCATGCCAGTGGCAACCCAGCGGACCGGCGACTATTCCCGGTCTACGCGATGGGCAGCGTGTGGTGACCATGTGTCCGCATCGGTCGGAGCCGTCATCGGTCGTTGCCCACGATGACCCGTGCAGCAGGGGTAACAAGTGACATCGATCAAGTTCACCGGCGCCGACGGGCAGGACATCGACACCATCAACGGTGACACCCAGTTCCGGATCACGCTCGACACCGGTCGAACCGACGGGCCCGACACTCTCGACGTCGTGTTCAAGTGGGATGACGGTGACGACAGCGACACGTTCACAATCACCAAGATGGAAGATGGAAGATGGAAGATGGAAGATGGAAGATGGAAGATGGAAGATGGTACATACTCATCGACCGACCCGCTCGACCCGTATCGCGGTTTCCTGGCCTCGTTTGAAACCGCCCATGACGAGGGCGATGCCGAAGCGCTGCTCGGTTCGCCGGCTGCCGTTGTCGTCGACATCCACGGCGAGCCGCAGTGTCGCAGTTACCTCAACCGCGTCGTCGGGTCGATCGCCGCTGTCGTACTGCTCGACGGCAGGCCGGACTCGCCGTGGACCTTCGCTGATGTCGATGGGGGCGACCCTGAGACGCCAGCCCGCCGGTCGATCAGTTGCCACTGAGGTTCGGGGGTGGTGTGACCGCCACAGCGCAGGCGGTGATCACGTCGGCAGCGGCCCTGGCGTCGTCGAGATTGGTCTTCCAGGACGAGACACTGATCCGCATCGCCGTGCCGCTGTCCCATTGCGTCGGGCCGCACCAGATTCGGCCGTCGCGTTGGATCTCGGCGATCAGACGCTCAGTGGTTTCGGAGTCGCGAAACCGAACCAGCACCTGGTTGAGCACTACGTCATTCAAAACCTGAAACCCACACGAGCGCAGGTCTTCGGCGATCGCTTCGGCGCAGTCGCAGGTGCCTTGCACCAGTTCGGCGATGCCGGAACGTCCGAGTGTTCGCAGTACCGACCACACCTCGATCTGGCGAGCACGTTGCGATGACTGGGGCGTATGGTGCATCGCTTCGAACCCGTCATCGGGAGGCAGGTAACCGGCGACCGCCGCGAACGAGCGGCGCAGAGCCGCCGGTCGGGTGACGAACGCGATTCCGCAGTCGTAGGTGACGTTGAGCCATTTGTGAGCATCGGTGGCCAACGAGTCGGCGCGGGTCAGGCCCTGAACCAACTCGGCTCGCGACGGGTCGGCGAGTGCCCACAGCCCGAATGCGCCATCGACGTGCAACCAGGCGGACCCCTGTTCGGCGACCCAGTCGGCGAGCGGCTCGAACGGGTCGAAGGCGCCGGTGTTGACCTCCCCGGCCTGTGCGCACAGAAGAACTGGCCCCTCGATCGAATTGGGGTCGGGCAGCAATTCGGAGCGCAGACGACCCTGGTCGTCGGACGGGATGATCGTGACCCGCCGCCGGCCGAGCCCGATGAGACCGAGCGATTTACGCAGCGTGCTGTGGGCCTGTTCGCCGATCATCACCGTGATCTCAGGAGCGCCGAACATGCCGTCGTTCTGCACGTCCCAACCGGCGTCCCGCAACAGGGCGTCGCGGGCGGCGGCGAGACAACTGGCGTTGGCGACGGTGGCACCGGTGACGAAGGCGACATCGGTGTGCTCGGCGAGCCCAAGCAACTCGTTCAGCCAGCGCCGGGTGATGTCGTAAACCTTGGCGGCCACCGGTGACATGACCGGGAGAGCGGCGTTCTGATCCCAAGCATTGACGATCATCGATGCCCCGAGCGCGACTGGATACGTGGCGCCGTTGACGAAGCCAAAGTAGTTGGCTCCCGTGCTTCCCATGGTTGCCGCACCACCGATGCGGGCCAGCAGGTCGATGGTCTCTACGGCATCCGTGGGGTCGTCGGGCAGGGGGCCGTCGAGTGCGCCGAGAGCAGCGATCGCCTCGGGTGTCGGGGTTGCGTGACGTTCGTCGATCGTTGCCGCGTAGGCGATGGCGTGGGCGGCGGCGGCACGAAGCAGATCGTTGTCAGACGTCATCTGTGCATCGTTGCGCGTTCACCGTGCGAACGCCAGCAGCTTGGTCAGGCCGGGTTGAGCAGCACGAGCGGGATCTGGCGCTCGGTCTTCTTCTGGTACCCGGCGTAGTTCTTGGACTTCTCGGTGATGATGGGCCACATACGTTGGCGCTCGTCGTCGGTGGCGATGCTCGCCGTCATGGTCTGGGGATCCCCGCCCTTCCACGTGACGGTGACCTCCGGGTTGTCACGAAGGTTCAGGTACCACGACGGGTGGTGGTCGTCACCGCCGCGTGAGGCGACGATCACGAGCGTGTCACCCTCTTGCAACGGCGACGTCAGCATCGTCGCCCTCTGCTGTCCGCTTTTGCGGCCGGTGGTGGTGAGCTCGAGCACGGGCATCTTGCCCGCTGTCCAACCCAGTTTCCCGCCACTGACTTTGAGGATCGTGCGGTGCAGGGTGTTCATAGTCTTGAGGACGAGATCGCTGGGCATGTGCTGACGATATCCGCGAGTTGAGATTGTCGGACCGGCGTCGAACCGACCGACACGACCCCGAGCCGTGAACAAGTTGGCAACCTCGTCGACCTCATCGACGTCATCACGTCGCGAACGGCCGGCCCTTCCTGAACCGCCGGCGGGGCCGTGACTGCGAGATTGCGGATATCATCTCCGCTTCCGGGCGCATAGCTCAGTTGGTTAGAGCACTGCCCTTACAAGGCATAGGTCGGGGGTTCGAGTCCCTCTGCGCCCACTTCGTCGCTGCGCTCCTCGTGGGCGCGGGCGCCACCGTTAGTACCCTCCGGGGGCCGTTCAAACGCCACGCAGGCTTGGGAGCCGACGGTCGTCGCTGCGCTGCTCGTGGGCGCGGGCGCCACCGTTACGACCCTCGGGAGGCCGTTCACTCGCCGCGGACCTGACAGACCCATCGGCGGAGAGAGCGGCACGACGCTGGCCCTTGATCTCGACGGAACGACGATCGGTTATCTCGCGGACGAGGCGTCAGTCGACCTCGATTGGCCAGATGGAGTTGCGCGAACGGATGAACACATCGTGGCCCACACGATCCATATGCCGTTCGAGCCCTTGCGCCCCGGCGGGCGGAGCAAAGCTACTGGCCGAACATCGCCGACGACGGGAGCCTCGTTCAGAGAGGTCAGCGGAAGTAGGGGGTGCCCTTGGGTGTTGTGGGTGTGCGGTTGGCGTAGACGGGCGTGCCGTCGATTTGGGCGATGAGCAAGTCGTCGTCGCATGTGTATTCGACTCCGCCATCACCGGTGTTCGAGAACGGCGAGCTCGCTGTGACGGGGCCACCCAAGATCGAAGCCGTGCCCGAGTCCGCGTACCCGCTGGTCGACATATGTGTGCTGCTCGCTTGATACGTGGCACTGCCGCCACCGGCGAGCCGTACGGCGAGCCCCGAGGCGTCGGCGCCGGGGAACGAGATCGCGATGTCGCGCTGGTCACTGAACTGGAGGTTTCCTTCGGGCGGTCCGGGCCCGAAGTTCAGCGTGTAGGTGCCGGCAATCTCGATCTCCTGGCCCGCGCTGAGCGTCTCGAAATAGTCCGAGAAGGTGGCGAGATCGATCGACCATGTACCGACGACGCACGGGTCACACCCGCCAGGGTCGGCTCTGTCGACCTCGAGCGCGTGAGGCAGGTCGGATGATGGGCTGACTTCGGGTGTCGTGACGACCGCGATCCAGGTTTCGCTTTCCTGGCACTTCGTGCGCACCTCGGGTTCGGTGACGACCCAGGAGCCCCTGTCACCGCGCTTTTCGAAGTCGACCATGCCGATCGGGCCACTGCCGTCGTCGGTCTGCTTGTAGAGCTTGCCCTTGGCGTATTCCAGTTTGTACCGGGTGCCCTGCCAGAGGCCGGGCCGGAGCTGGACGGTCCCCTTCTGGTCAACGGTGATCGGGGTGCCCGTAAAGGCCGAACCCTGGAAGCCACAGGCGAGGCCAGGCCCGACCATTCGCGCATAGAACTCGTTGATCACCGCCGGGAGGTCGCTCACGGCGGCCTTCAGGGCGTCGGTGACAGTTGCGCCACCGGCAATATTCTCGTGAACACTCGCGATCTGCTGAGGGGTCAGGTGGCCTTGCTCGGCGAGGTAGGCCCAGAAGAACCAGGAATGGTAGGTGGCATCGAGCATCGAGTTCTCCGCCGTGTGGGTGTCTAGATTGGCGCCGAGCTCGATCTGCTCGGCCGTGCACAGGCCGAGCAGTTGGTAGGCGAAGTAGTCGGCGCCGCCCTCACTGGTGAACTTCGAGCTTTCCGGGAAGTCCGGCCAGAAATCCTGAATGCAGTGGAAGAGCTCGTGGGCGATCGTGTGGTCGAGGTGCGGGGTGCCCGTCGCGAGGGTCTCGGTGGAGAAGATCGCGATACGGCAGCGCCCGCTGTGCGCGCTGGCGACGTGGGCGAGCACGGTACCGGTCGGCACGTCGGCGTCCGGTGGAGCAGCGTCGATGCTCACCAGCAGCCGGATGGGCTGGAGCTTGAAGCCGGTGTAGCCCTCATACCCGGAGCGCGCTCGGTGGATCAACTCGAACACGTGGTCCGCGATATCGACCGCATCGTCATGGATTGGGATCAACACCTGGTCGTCGCCATTGGTGTGGGTTTGGTAGCACAAGAGTGCGGGAGCAGCGCTGAACTCATTCGCTTCGTTGATGCCGCAGTCTGTGGTCGTGGTCGCGACGCTCCTTAACCCGACCGGGGCGTTCCGTAGGCTGCTGCCGGTCTCGGGAAGCTCGTCGGCCACAAAAAACTGGGTCAACCTGCTCAGGTCGGCCTCGACATCGGCCGTGAGACTGTGAGACTCGAGTAGATCGGCGGCGCGCTCGACCGCGTCGCCGTAGAGGTTGCGCTGCATGGTGTTGAGCGCCGGTATGGCCGACGCCGGGAGCTCGCCCATCACCACGCTGAGGATGGCGCGAACGCCTTCGGCTTCGGTCCAGACCCCGGCGTCGACTCCGGCGTCGATCACTTCGCCGGCGTCGGCGAAGGTGCCGTGCAGTTCGTCCGGCTCGTCAGGGACCGGAACGTCGAAGTGCTCGCGGTCGAAGCCGAGGACCCCGGCGAAAATCGTGCTGGTCGGTGGTGTTCCGTCCTCGCCACCGGACTCGTCACCGATCTCGGCATCGTCCGTGCCAGCTTCGTCATCGGACCCAACGATGTCGTCGGAGACGGAGGAGTCGTTGCTCGGTAAGGGTTCGCCGGCATCGTCGCTCGACCCCGAACATGCGGCCAGTGCCACCAGCGCTAGGCAGAGCGCGAACGAGCCGCTTCGTGCAGATACGTTCCCCCGTCGCGTCACGAGCTGAGGCTACCGCATCGATGTTTGGACTTGAGCGTGGCAGACAGCGGTACTTGTTCCGGCAATCGGTCCTGGATGCGAAGATGGGTTGACATCCGAGCAAGCGCGGGCAAGAGCCCGGAGCTGGAAAGAATGGCTGGCCCGGCGATTTGGGTCGGGTACTGACCCCGACCGTGCCTCGCTTCCAGTGTGTTCGATGACTGGCGACAAGTTGTTGTCTATTCGAACAAGATGTAGCTTCGAACTATGTCGGATGCTGACGACCTCGCAGATGCGGTCGTGTCGTTTGTGAGGTGCTTCGGGCTTCACAGGCCAGCGCGGACGCCGTGTGGTTTCGATGCCGGAGTTGCAGACGCCCATGCCCTCAGCGAACTGCAGCGTGGTCCGTCGCGCCAGATGGACCTCGTCGACCGTCTGGGTCTGGCGAAGAGCACCGTCAGCCGGGTCGTCGCGGCCCTCGTCGAACGTGGATGGGTTTCTCGGCAGGCCACCGATTCTGACGGGCGTGGCGTCATTTTGGCGCTGACCGATGCCGGAGCCGACGCCGCGGTCCGGTTGCGCTCGGCCCGCCGTCAGCGGATGGAAGCACTCCTCGCCCAGGTTCCCGCCGATCGACGCGGTGACGTGGTCGAGGTCCTGCGTCTCTTGCAGGTGGCGGCCGATGCCAGCGATCGAGCTCTGCAGCCGCAAGAGTCGATAACCAGAGATTCGTAACAGCCAACCAATGCTCTCCTACGTCACCTCTGAACTCTCACGCCGGCCGTCGCGCACGGTCGCAGCCGTGATCAGCATCGGTATCGGCATCGCGCTGTTTGTCAGCCTCCAGGCGTACGCCAACGGATTTCGCGCTGCCGCCCGTGCACCCTTGTCCGAAGTGGGAGCCGACATCACCGCCCAGCGCCAAGGCGACGTGCCAGAGGAATTCGAGGGCATCGTATACCCGCACTCTGTTGCTCCGATCGACCCCGACGAGATCAAAGCGATGGCCGCTATCGAGGGGGTCGAGGACGTGGCCGAGAGCCTTTTCTTCTGGTCCTTCGACGAGGAGGGCTTTCTGGCCGGCCTGGGATTCGATCCATCGGTCGACTTCGGCCCTGGGCGTCTGAAGGCCGGCCTCACCGAGGGTCGCTTCTTGCAGCCTGGCGACAGCGACGTGACCATCGTCGACACCAGTTTCGCGATCCAGAATGCGTTGGGCCTGGATGACACTGTTTCGATCGCCGGTCGCCAATTCGTCATTGTCGGCCTAGTCGACACCGCCAGCGTGGGCCAGATCGCAAACGCCAACGTCTACCTGTCACTCGCCGACGCACGCGAGATGGCAGCGCTCGCCCCCAACGTCCTCGCCGTACATGACATGGGTCCCGACGACGCCAACCTGCTTTTCCTCAAGGCCGAACAGACACAAGCCGAAGACGTCGTCGCAGCTGTCGAGGTTGTCCTGGGCGAGAAGGCCCTGGTCTCTTCAGCAGAGTCCTTCGGCGGGCAACTCGGAGCCTTGTTCGACCTGATCGATCGATTCGGTGTGATCGTCGGTCTCTCGGCGTTCCTATTCGCTGTGGCCATCTTGTTACGAACGGTCGCCGCCGGTGTGTGGGAGCGGCGCCGGGAGGTGGCGATGATGCGGGCGGTGGGCTGGCGCCATCGCAATATCACCCGCCAGCTGATGTCGGAGACCCTCGTCGTCACGTTTCTGGGCGGACTCGTGGGGCTGGCTCTGGCCTGGTTGGCGACTGCTGTCATGAGTAGATCTGACGTGACCGTGCCTGTCCCTTGGGAGTTGAGCCCCTCTCCGCACTTTCTGCCCGGCGGTGCGGCCGACGTGACGGTCGTCGTCCCACTCGACGCTCAGGTGACGCTCACGACGGTGGTGATTGCCCTCGTGCTATCGCTCGTAGCGGCGGCGCTTGTAGGTCTGTGGTTGCCACGCCGCATTGCCAATATCAAACCAGCGGAGGTTCTGCGAAGTGAGTGACCTGCTGCGTGCCGAGTCGTTGTGTAAGTCGTTTGGGAAGGTGTCGGCGGTGCGCGACCTCAGCCTGCACATCGAGCGAGGCGAGATCGTTGCCATGATGGGCCGATCAGGTTCGGGAAAGAGCACCGCGATGCACATGTTGGCCGGGCTCGAACAGCCGACCAGTGGCCGTGTTCTGTCTGACGGTCGAGACCTGGCTGATCTGGATGAGGACGACCTCGCTCTGTGGCGGCGCGCCAACATCGGGCTCGTATTTCAGGCGTTCCACCTGATCCCCACGCTGAGTGCCCTCGAGAACGTGGCGTTTCCGCTGTATCCCGAGAAGATGCGGCCGAAGGAACGGCGTGAGCGTGCGGCGATTCGGCTCGAGATGGTGGGTCTCACCAACCGCGCCGAACATCGTCCGTCCCAGCTCTCGGGCGGCGAGCAACAGCGTGTGGCCATCGCCCGCGCCCTGATCAACGAACCCGGTCTGATCCTCGCCGACGAACCAACCGGCAACCTCGACACAGAGACCGGCCACGAGATCCTCGAGCTGTTCCACCAGCTTCGCGACGACGCGGGAGTGGCCCTGTTGATCGTCACCCACGACGACGAGGTTGCAGCTTCCGCAGATCGGATCATCGGGATGAAAGACGGAGGAAGAGTCGATGCCTAGAAAGCGCCGCCAGAACCAAGCCTGGCATCCATTCCGAACCCCAAGACGACCGGCAACCCGACCTCAGTTTCTCTTTTCGCTCGCACTCATGGCGTCGGTGCTACTCGCCGCGTGCAGCTCGGGCGGGTCCGAGGCAGACGGCCCGGTGCTTGTCGAGATCATCTCGCTCGATCACGCACCCGTCCGCCCGGCAGTCGAGGAGGCGTCAGGCCTGGTGGCCGAGTACGGCGAGGACGTGACATTGTCGACGTACCATTTCGACACCCCTGACGGTGATTCGTTTGCCGAAGAGAGAGGGATCACCGATCACACCCCGATCGTCATCTTCATCGATGGTGAGTCTGAGTTCGAGATCGATAGCCGCACCGTGCGGTTCCTCAGCTTCCCACAGGGTGGTGGCACGGGCCTCGTGGCCGACGGCGACTGGACTATCGATGATCTGCGAACGGTGCTCGATCGTGTTGCGTTCGACGTCTCATCAGGCTAATGCTGGTCTACCTGCTGGCTGAGGGGCGATATCGCCTGTCGAGAACGATCGGGAGCATTGCTGGCGTCGCTCTGGGAGTCGCACTGTTCACCGCTCTGGTCGCTGCCGGTGATGGCTTTGTGACGGCCGCCCGGCAACCCCTGGCAGAGGTTGGTGCGGACATCGTCATCAGCCGTCCAGATGTGATGGGTGAAGCGGCAGCCCAGACGACGCGTGGTGTACGCCAACCGTTTGGTCTTGTGCCACTTTCCTTCGCTGAACTGGACCAGCTGAGCCGGTTGTCGAGCGTTGCTGACGTGAGCGGTGGTCTCTTGCTCTGGGACTTCTCGGCCAACAGCTATCAGACGTTGCTCGGAGTGGACGTGGATGCCATCCCAGCCCAGTTGGCCGCGTCAGTTGCGCAGGGGCGGTTGTTCGCTCGAGATGACGCCGGGGTCGTCGTTGTCGACCAGCACTACGCGGCGTTCTTCAGCATGAAGCCGGGAGCGACCGTCGACATCGGTGGGAGTTCGTTCGAGGTCATCGGCATCGTTGCAGCGGCTGGCGGCAACCAGACCGCCACCGCCAACTTCTACCTGCCCCTCGTCGATGCCCAGGCGTTGGCCGGTCTTGATGGCGACCAGGTCAACCAGATCTACATGCGCGTCGAGGCAGCAGCTGATGTCGAATCGGTGATCGCGCTTGTCGAGGCGCAACTGGGTGAAGTCTCGGCAACGACCCAGCAGAGCATTGTCGCGGTGATGGGTGGTATCACCGAGGTGTCCGATCGCTTTGCGTCGATCGCAGCACTGGCAGCTCTCCTGGGTGGGCTACTGCTCACGTCCGTCACGTTGCATGCCGCCATCAGCATGCGTGCTCGCGAAGTCGGGGTCATGAAGGCAACCGGTTGGCGGGCACGCGATGTCGTGCGCCTGTTCACGATCGAGGGGGTCGCCCACACCGCCCTTGGTGCGGTGGTCGGCATCGCTCTTGGATGGCTCACGATCCTCGCCTTCGCTCAGATCCCGATCGAATTGCCAGCCGTATCGGACACGACCCCTGATCTGGCCGAGGTGGCACCGGCGGTCCCGCTCACGATTGCTGCGAGCCTTTCGTGGGGTGCGGTTCTGGTGGCAACGGCCACCGTTGTTATGGGAGGCGGACTGGTCAGTTTCCTCTCGGCACGACGCATCTCACGACTCCAGCCTGCCGACGCCCTTCGAACTTGAGCTGACTGATCCTCGCTGGCGACACGCTCGCCGCGATGAGCGTGATCGGCTCAAACCCGTCCGAGACTCTTGCCCGCTTCTTACACTTCCTCGCAACAATCGCCCGCATGAAACGCTCAACACCCGGGTTAGCAGTCTTGGTATCCGTGCTTGCCCTACTGACCGCCGCCTGCGGGTCATCCGACCAGCGGTCGAACCTCGACCCTGAAACCAGGACGACGTCGGTGGCCGCTGCTGCGAACGCTGCGACGGACCCCACAAATGTGGCTGAGCCGAACACCGACGAAACTTCGACCGACGCCGATGTGGAAGCGGCGCCGACCGGCGAAGCCCCTGACTTCACCGATGCGGCGACGACGTTGGGAGTCACGGTTGCCGAGCTGCAAGCCGCGCTTGGCGCCCCACCGCCCGACCTCGCCGCCGCAGCCGAGGCGCTCGGCGTGACGGTTGAAGAGCTCGAAGCGGCGCTTCCGCCGCCACCAGATACGGCTGGGCCGGGCGCCGGCGACGTCATTCCACCCTCCGGTGTTCCCGCGGCGGCGCTCGAGGCAGCGGCGGTCGGCACCGACGTCACGAACGTGATTTTGACGTTGCAGTCCGTCGACTGTGCCGACTACGCCGACCTCTATTCGTCTGACGTGACCGACCTCAGCCAGGGCACTACCTATGCGGGCGGCACGTCGATCAGCGTGGTCGACGGCGGGTGTCTGCTCGAATCGAACAACATCCCGAACCACGACTTTGCCGACGAGACGTCGGCCTTCGCCACAATCACGTCGCCCAACGGCCTGACCGTCACGATCCCGTCCGACCCGGTTGCCGCAGGCCAACCGACGATGCTGTCGCAGCGTTCGTACAACGCCGTGATGCTCAATGGTGTCGTACTCGACCTCCTGTCGGCAGGTTGTTACAACCCCGACTCACCAAATGCTGATGCCGACGGCAACACCGCGATCGGCTGCAGTGAGAACCACCCTTGGCTGCTCGACCCGCTGGGCACCGACCACAAGTTCGGCGCCGATCAACACAACGCCCACACCCAGCCAGACGGCCGCTACCACTACCACGCCTCGCCCAACGCCCTTTATGAGGATGCTCCGACCGAGGGCGGGTCGCCGGTGATCGGCTTCGCCGCCGACGGGTTTCCGGTTTACGGCCCCTACTTCGTCGACCCCGACACCGGCGAGGTTCGCGAAGCGATCTCCGGTTATACGCTCAAGCAGGGCGAACGCCCCTTGGGCGACGGCGAGCCGGGCGGGATCTACTCCGGCATCTACAACAACGACTACGAGTTCGGCAGCACCGGAGACCTCGACGAATGCAACGGCATGACGGTCGACGGCAACTACGGCTACTACGTCACGAACGCCTACCCGTGGGTGATGAAATGCTTCACCGGAACGCCCGATCCGTCTTTCACGAAGTGACAATCGCGGACCGCGGGGTGGTTGGTTGAGGATGATCGTCGGCGGCGAAGCAGACCGACAACCTGGAGGCCGTGCTACGCCCCCTTACCCGCTGCCGCCGTCCACAAAATCGTCTTCGGAATCGCGTTGAAGGATGAGCAGCTCGACGCCTTGGTGACCGCCGCCTGGAATGCCGTCGCCAAACCTGACCCGAGCGGGGCGTATCGCTGGCGCATGTGACACCTGCAGATGTCGCTACCTGGCTACGGTGGGACAACGTCCGTGGTGCTGCAGGCATCGACCAAACGATTCTCTCGGGGTGTCAGCGACAAGACATGATCGAGGGTGCCGAGTGAAGGTGTATCCCAGCGTCCAACCGATCGGAGAGCGACGATGAACATGCCTAGGTCCATCAGGGAAATCACGTCGAAAGTCGGCCGCGCAAAAGGCCAGGCGCAGCGGGCCGAGAGCAAGATGAATCGGGTGCGAGGCAGCGCCAGTCGCGCTCGCGGATCGAAGTCTGATCCGAACCAGAAGTCTGATCCGAACCAGAAGTCTGATCCGAACCCGAAGTCTGATCCGAACCCGAAGCGAGAGTCAAAGCCGAAGCGAGAGTCAAAGCCGAATGCGGTCGTGCCCGCTGTCACCGGCGTGCTCGGCGCGATCGGTGCGGTACTGCTCGGGCTGGCTGTCGCCGATAGTTCCGACGACCGTCTGCTGTTCAGCCTGATCGGGCTCCCCATGGGAGCGATCTTGGCGATCGGCGTCGTGATGTCGTATCGGTGGGCCGGCCTCATCGATCTGTCTGATTGACGGTCGGCACGCAACGGTCACCCGCCGTCAGAGAAACGTGAACCGGTCGCCTTCGTGTACGGACCCTGGTTCGTCGACCGCTGCATAGACGCCGACGTTCTGGTCCAGGTCCCGGACCGTCAATGCGTGGTGTTTGCGCCAGATTCGGCGCCGGCGACGACGCGCAGTCGTTGCACGATCTCGCCGTCGACTATTCCCGTCGCGACGGTCTTGTGTTCACGCCGGCGTAGACATCGCCCGTGAGTCCTCCTGCGGGTCAGCCCGACAGGTCGGCGATAGCCGCGTGGCGAGTGACCGGCCTGAGGCTCCTTGTACGCGCGGCCACTTAGGATCGGACTGTGCGTGCTGAGCCGGCCAAACGACGATGGGCGACGGTGACCGCCTTGGTCTTGCTGCTGGCGACCGCGTGCGGCTCCGGCGCCGCCGACGACGAATCGGCGGTCGCGACGTCTCCGCGCGTTCAGGATGCCTCGGCATCGAAAGATCGAGCTTCACTGCTCGATCAGGTCGAGTACTGGGTGTATCTGATCGATGTGAACCTGGAGTTGGACACCGTCGACCAGATTGTCGACTCCGATCACGATCTCGTCGTCCTCGACTTCATCCCATCCGAACAGCAGAACGAGGACTATCCAATGGGCGATGTCGTGGATCAACTCCACGCCGCCGACCGCGAGAAGCTGGTTCTTGCATACATCGACATCGGCCAGGCAGAGGACTACCGCGTCTATTGGGAGTCGGGTTGGCGAATCGGTGATCCCGACTGGATCGTGGCGAACGACCCCGATGGATGGGAGGGCAACTACCCGGTCGCATACTGGCGGGACGAATGGCACGACATTTGGCTCGGTGATGACGGGCTCGTCAGCCAGATCGTCGACGCCGGGTTCGACGGCGTGTATCTCGATTGGGTCGAGGCCTACAGCGACGACAATGTCGCAACGGCTGCCTCCGACGATGACGTTGATCCGGTCGAGGCGATGGTCGATTGGGTCTCAGCGATCGCCGAGACGGGGCGCGACGACAACCCCAGCTTCCTGGTGATCGGCCAGAACGTGGCCGAGCTCGCCGCTGACCACGCTGGCTACCGGGCGGTGATCGATGCTGTCGCCCAGGAGCAGGTCTGGTTCGACGGCGCTGCGGACAACGACCCGCCCGGCGACTGTCGGCTCCCGTCAACCGATGGTCTCGTCGACACCGAGGCCTACGAGGCGACGCTCAGCGCAGACTGTGCGAGGCAGTATTTCGAGTTTCCGAATTCAACGCTCCACGTCAGCAGCGAGGAATATCTCACATGGCTCGACACGGTGTGGGCGATGGGCGTGCCGGTGTTTACGGTCGATTACGCCACCGTCGGCGAGAACGTCGAGTTCGTGCTGGAAACCTCGCGAGCGCACGGGTTCGTGCCATTTGTCGGCACTCGTCGGCTCGATGGGTTCATCCCGGCGAGGTGACCGCCAAGAGCTCCGCCAATCGTCAGTCAGCGCCGACAGCCTTGCGGCCCGCCACCCGTTGCAGGGTGCCGGGTACGAACGCGGTGACCTCGACCTCTCCGAAACCGGCCTGCACGAAATAGCCGATGCACTCGGCGACGGTGTGGGCGCGACCGAGTCCGGCACACAGCAACTCGTTCATACCCCACATGGCAGCGTCGGCCGGACCTCGTCGGTCATCGTCGAGCATCTCGCCGATCAGGTGCATCTCTCCACCCGGGAGCAGCGCATCGTGGGCCCGTGCGATCACCCCCGCGATCACGTCCGCGTCGTAGATCGGCAGATTGCTGGCCATGACCACCACATCGCAGTCACGGGGGAGCGGATCGGACGTGAAGTCGCCGCCGATGGTGTCGACCCGATCGGCGACGCCGTTATCAGCCAGGAACTCGCGGGTGACCTCGACCACCGGAGGTAGATCGAAGACGACGGCGGTCATGTCGGGATAGGTCTTGACAACATTGATCGAGTACGCCCCCGACCCTCCGCCGAGATCGAGCATCCGCTTGCGGCGCGCCAGGTCGACCGTTCGGACAAAACGGCGGCCGGCGCCCATGCCGATGCTGTAGGTGGCGTTGTGATAGTTGCGGGCTCGCTCGACGGTGAGATCGCCGTACATTCCCAACAGCGTGGGTTCTGGACCGTCGGTCATCAGTTCGGAGATGAGAAACCAGTCGGGCACGTCGCGCCGGGTGAACGTCATCCATGGACCCGCATACGACTGCTCGCCCTTTACCAGGTAGCGCGCAACGTCGGGCGGGTTCACGAGTTTGCCTCCCTCGCTCCGAAGCAGGTCGAGTGTGAGGCAGCAGACTACGAGTCGCCCGGCATCGAGCTGGCTGATTCGGCATGAAGTCGCCACGGCGTCCTCATCGATGGCGCCCTCGGCGACGGCGGTGAAGACGCCAAGATCGAGCGCTGCCCACAGCACAGCGGTCTCGGTGTATGCCCTTGCCATTCTCTGCAGTCGGGTCGTGTCGGGACGGGGTTCGGAACTCATGGTTGTGCCTTCCAGCGTTCGTCGATCTGGATCCACTCGGGTTTGTCGGTTGCCCAGTATTCGCCCCGGATGTTCTCACCGCCGGCGACCGCGCGTCGCAGCGAAGAGAAAACCCGGTCTCGGGAGTTCTCTCGCCCTCGTGACGGATCTGTCGTTGTTGTTCGGCTGAGCTCGATGCTCGAGTCCCTGCGGACCGAGGTATGCGACCCCGAGGGCATGGATGTCAAGGCCATCTGCCACTCTGCGGAGTCGAGGGTGCCACGGCACCTAGACGTAGCTGGATGTCATACTTGCCCGATGGTTGAGGCTCCGGACTGGTTCGAGATCACGCGCCGCAATGCGCGGTCGGTGCAGACGACGATCGGGTGGATCTATTGGGATCCGGGGGCGACCGCCCGCTACATCGAGCTCGGTCTTCCAGAAGTCTTCGCCGAGCCGCTCGGCTACATGGCGGCGCGGTGTGCCCCACTCGCCGCCGCTGGGCCCGATGCTGTGATCGCTGCATTCGGATCGATCAGCGCCAGGGGGATTCGTGGCGCCTTCAACGTGCTCGGCCACGACCCTGAGCGCTTCGAGCAGTGCCGCCGAGCGCGAGACGAGGCGGTTGTCGAGGGTTTACACGCGTACGCGCCCGGCATCGTCGGCCCGCTCGTGGAGATCGGACCCGAACTGTGGTCGGTCGTCGAGCAACTGCCTGTCATGGGGCGTGTGTTGATGGCCGCCCATCTGGCCGTGCCGCGCCCCGATGATCCGCTTTTGTCGGGGTGGCACGCCATCAACTGCATCCGTGAGTGGCGCGGCGACACCCACTGGGCGATTGTCGTAGCGGCAGGGCTGACCCATCCGGAGGCGTCGATTCTTCACAACGCCCACATGGATTACGAGACCGATTGGATGCCCACCTCGCGCGGCTCAACACCAGAGGAGATCGAGGCCGGGTGGACTGCGCTCGCACACAAGGGCCTGACCGAGGTTGACCAAGACTGGCACCGGGTGCTACCGCACGGCCGCGCCTTGCGCCAACGGATCGAAGACGACACCGATCGCCTTACGACCCTGCCATGGGAGCTGCTCGGCGAGGATCGGTCACGCTGGTTCTCCGAAACGTTTGAACCGCCGTGTGAGGCACTCTTGGCGCGGGTCGACGAAACGGCCGGCCCGAACTATCAGCCGGCGTCACGCCTCCGAACCTGACGCGGCTCGTCCTCGACGACCTCGACGCCCTGCCAGAAGGCGACCCGGTCGGTGACGAGTCGGCGGGCCAGAGGCCAAGGGTGTTGGTAGGTAAAGGCAGCGTTTTGAGCTACGTCGGACCGCCCTTGCACATGCCAGTACGAGGCTTTGCCCTTCCAGAAGCATCGGCTTGTGGTCGGGCTTTCCAGTAGGTGCTCTTGGTCGACGTCGTCGAGCGGGAAGTAGCTCATCCCCTCCACGACACGGACGTCGTCGCTTTGAGCAATCACTACACCATCGAACACTGCACGGGTCATGTTATTTGAACCCGGGAGTGGTGAACCGGCATTCCAAACCACAGAAGCTTCCTTCTCGCGATCGGGAAGAGTCGCCAGCTGAGCCGTGTTCCCGCTGCGTCCGAAAGCTTCGGAACAACGGCGCGCGTTCCGTCAACCTCGAACGCACCCGCAGCGTGCGGCTTACCTCAATCAGGAGATCCCCCAATGATCATCACTTCTCGACGACTCGGTCTCGTGGCCGCAGCCGCGATCGTGTTCGCTGCTTGCGGCTCGGACGATTCCGCCTCAACAGCGACCAATCCGCCGCCTCCGGCCACCGACGCTCCGGTTGCAACGGAACCAGCGGCGGAGGAACCGCTGCTCGACGAGGCAGCGATGGACGACACGATGGAACTCCCCGAGTTTGCGGAAGGTTTCACACTCGCCGTGAGCAGCGACGCGGCCGACAGCGTCGTCGCAGGCGATGAAGTTGCGATCGATGTCGTCGCCACCGGTTACGAACTGTCGTGTGATTGGACCGGCAAGACCGTGAACGAGAATTTCGGTCACTACCATGTTTTGCTCGACAACAGCCTGATCGACATGAAGTGTGATCCGACAGCGACGGTCTCGATGCAGAACGTGGCGCCAGGGACGCACACGATCGCTGTTGTACCGGCGCTGAACGACCACACCGAGATTCTCCACAATATGGGAGCGATCGACTTCACCTACGAGCCGGCGGCGGCTATGCCCGAGATCGTCGACGCCGCGGTGACCGCCGATCCGGTGATCCGGATCGTCTCGCCCCAGGCCGGCGATGTGGTCAGCGGTGACTTCGACATCGTCATCGAAGTCGAGAACTACGAGTTGAGCTGCGACCTGTTCGGGAAGCCAGGCTTGCTGGGTTACGGCCACTACCACATGCACCTCGATAGCACCGACGGTCCGATGATGGGCATGGGCAGCATGATGGGCATGAGCTGCTCGACGACGTTCGCGGCATCGACCGTTGGACTGGAATCGGGTTCGGCGCACAGCGTCATCGCAGTACTCGCCGACAACGGACATGCTCCGCTGATGAACGCGGTAGCCGCTGAGGTCGAGGTCACAGTCGGATGAGCCGAGCGATCCTCGTCGGCCTTGGAGGTTTGGTGCTGTTGCTCTCCGCATGTGGAGATGACGGGCCCGGTCATGCTGCAGACATCCGTCCGCGGCTACAGACCGGGGCCGGCGAGATCGTGCTGACCGACGTGGTGTGCCCACCGATCGACGGGTACGCCGGGCCGGTTGCCGATCATGGTGTTGGTGCGGTTGCCGACGGTGAGTTGGTGATCGACGCCGGGGATTTCTTCTTCGGGCCGACCTGCTCGGTCAACGGTGCCGGTGACACGGTCTCGATGACGGTGACCAACAGTGGCGGCATCTTGCACAACGTGTCAGTCGCCGATCAGAGTATCGATGTCGACATCAAGCCTGGCGAGACGGTTGTCGTCGAGATCGCCGTCGGCGAGGTACCGCTCGTCTATATCTGCAAGTACCACCGCACAGCCGGCATGGTTGGCGCTCTGCTTCCTGGCGTCTAGTGCCGTTTGCTGATGCGGCACTAGACGTGTCGTAGATCGATCGGGGCGGGGTGTCCAGGTTGGACGCCCCGACCCGATCGACCATTGCTGGGCCCTGGTCACGTTCGTTGCAATGATCCGGTCACCGTTTGTCCACCAAAGATGAGGGAGACGAGGAGGACGACCGCTCCGCCTCGAAGCGCGACGTCGGCAATATTGAAGACCCGCGGATATGGGTCCACCACGATCCAATCGACCACTGCCCCGCGTCCAGAACCGGGCGCCCGCACGATGCGGTCGACGAGGTTTCCGGCCGCGCCGCCTGCAAGTGCGCCGACTGCGAGCGCCGGGGCCGCGCTCCAACGTCCGGTTGTTGCGACGATGAGTAGCGCCAGCGTTCCGGTCACGGTAACTGCCGTCCAGAACAGCGATGCTCCCGATGCCAGCCCGAACGGTCCTCCGGAATTGCGGATCAGGGTGAGATGCAAGGGCCCCCACTGCCTGGATTCGTCGGCGAACGCCTCGACCGCGATGCTCTTGGACATCTGATCGACGAACAGTGTGATACCAGCCACAGCCAGCACGCGAGCCCTGCCATTGCCGAAACCGGTCTGATCGATGGCGGCATTGGGCGACATGCACAGGAAACCACCTCGCTGCTTGTGTGCTTCCCGGTCGAAGTTTCAGAAGGCGACCCGGTATCGCTCCGCCTCGGGAAGTCGAATCCATTGTTCCGGGGTTCCCCGTACATGTCCAAGCGTGAACCCGACATCACGGTGTACTGGCGGCCCGGTTGCGGCTTCTGTGCCCGACTTCTGCGCCAACTCGACCAGCATGCGATACCGCATCGGCGTGTCGACATCTGGGCCGACCCGCGAGCCGGGGCGGTGGTGCGCGCCGCTGCCCGTGGCAACGAAACAGTCCCCACTGTCACCGTTGGGCCGGTCACTCTTGTGAACCCGAGACTCGACGACATTTTGACGACAGCGAAGGAACATGTTCCCTGGGCGGTACCCGATGGTTGGGAGCCACGACAGCCCGGCCGATTTGGTCGTTGGCTGTCCGCCAAGTTGAACGGCAACGCAGCGGCCGCTTGACGGGGTCACAGTCGCCGCCAAGCCGAGCCAATGACATCGATGCCTAATCTGGGTGGCGGTCGATGTGCTCCAGCCGAAGTGCCTGCATGTGATCTCGTACATGCTGTTCGAAGGAGCGTTTCACGGCGGTTCGGGCGAGTGGCCAGGTGAGCAGGCCGCCTCTGAGGGCGAACGTACCCGTATGTGTCAGTTGCGCACCGTCGGAGGTCGGGGCAGCCTCGAACCGCTCGTTGCACGATTTGAATGGGCCTTTCAGGTGTTCGAAGGTCAGCCATGTCGGTCCGAACGTGACGACCTCGACGGTCGAGTACCGGAAATGGCCGGCTTGACCTGAGAACCGACGTACGACTGTGTCACTGCCCGCCGCCACGACGTCGGCGCCGTCGCTCATCCGAGCCCGAAACTGGGCGATCACATCCGTCGGGGAGATGCCGACCCTGACCGATTCCGGCGTCAGTCGGATAGTGGGAGCGACCGACATGCATGCGAGCGACATCGCCGAACCGGCCACGTAGCTACCGCCGCGCGACGCTATCGATCGCTTAGACATGCGTGTCGAGACCGCCGCCGTCAGCACGCTGCGAGCGGACGAGCCCCAGGATTCGTGCGGCGCGCCTCGAGATCCAAAGTCTGACAGATCTGAAGGCGCTCGCCTTGGGTGGCTTCTTGTTGTGCTTCGGCGCTCCGGAACGGCGCCCAAGTTGCTGGTAGGCGAGGAACGAGCAGTAGTCCACGGCTCAGCGGCTCACAGGTTCGGGTTGCACATAATGAGAACCCGTCTCACGGGGAGCGACTTCCAATGATCAGCAAGGCGCCGGTCGCGCATCATCGGGTCAGCCGCCGATCGATGCGTCTTGGTTGCGGTTGCTCGCGATCCAGAATGGAAGTGCGACGAGAAAGAAAGCGCCGATGATGTTGCCGACGGCGGCCGGTGCCACCGCCCAAGCCAGCCCATCTCCCCAGCCGGGCCCATTCTCGAGCGGTTGGATCAGCGAGAGGTAGGCCATGTTGGCGGGACTGTGCAGAAACCCACCTGCTACGAAGGCCATCACGACGACGACGACGGGAATGAACTTGCCGATGATGGTGCGCCCCATCGTCGCCAGGAACGCTGCCATTCCGACAAGCCAGTTCCCCATGACCCCAGAGAGGACCGCTTGGAGAACACCCTCGAAACCACCGATCTCTTGGTACCGCATCTTCGAGGTAACAACCTCGCTCAGCAGCTCCTCGTATCCGGCGCCATAGCTCTGCGTGTAACTGACGAGCTGACCAACCAGGAACGCCCCGATCATGTTGCCGAGCGCAGCCAGGACCCAGAGGCGCAGGATCGCAGAACGAATCGACGACGAACTCTTGCCCGCCCGTTTGCGGCTGAGCATGGTCGCCGGAAGTTCGACGTTGACCTCGGTGAACAACAATGCGCCACTGAGCACGACCAGGAAGAATCCGACAGAGAACCCAAAACCTTCCAGCAGACGTTTGACGCCTTCGTTCTCTGTGCCTGTTGCTATGAGCGTGCTGAATAGCGCCCCGATAGTGATGAACCCGCCGGCAACCGTGCTGAGAATCAGAACCTGCAGGCTGGTCAGCGACATCGCTCGTTTCGAGCCGGCCTCGGCCATCTCGATCAACACGACCTCCGGAGCGAGATGTTGAGCTGCCGGGAAATCTCGGTCCGGCTGCGCAGCGTGGATCATTCTGGCCTCTCGTTGTTGTTCGGAGTGATCTCGGGATATTCGGGGTTCCACCAACGTTGTGCGACGCGGCGACTGATCTCTTCGCCATCAATGTCATCGCCAACACCGTCAACTGCTGCTGCGGCGGCTACTGCGTGGGCGATCCTGCGGCTGACCGTCTGTACCTGTTCGAGTGGCGGGAGTACACCCTTGGTCGTGTCCCCGGTTCGACAGGGGCTGTGATCGGCGACGCTGCGGGCTGCCGCCAGCAGCATCCGATCGGTGATCGTCGAAGCGTTCGAGATCACGGCTCCCATACCAACGCCAGGGAAGACATAGACGTTGTTTGCCTGGGAAATCGTGTGGGCCACCCCATCGTGGACGACATCGTCGAACGGGCTTCCGGTGGCGATCAACGCCCGGCCGCCGGACCAACGAAACAGGTCTGACGGTATTGCCTCGGCGTGGCTCGTGGGGTTCGACAGCGGGAGGATGATCGGCCGGTCGGTTGCCGCCAGCATCGACGAGACGATGGTCTCGGTGAACAATCCCGGCTGGCCCGACACGCCGACCAGGACCGTTGAGCGCGCCCGCTCGACGACGGTGGCGAGGGGCGTCGGCCCGTCGTTGTCGGCCCACGAGGCGACCGCATCCCAGGGCTGCGCAAACGGGAGCTGGAAGTTGAGCAGGTCGTCGCGCCGGTCATGCAGCAGGCCGTTTGCATCTGTGAGGAAGAGCTGAGCTCCGGATTCTGCGACGCCGTCCTCGGCCAACGCGTCGCGCAACATTGAGGCGATCCCGGTGCCGGCTGATCCGGCCCCCACGATGCAGATCGTTTGTTCCGCCAGGGTCGATCCCTGGACTGTCGCGGCCGCGTGAATCGTGGCCAGCGCCACCGCTGCCGTGCCCTGTATGTCGTCGTTGAAACTGAGCAGGCGATCGCGGTATCGGTGCAACAGTGGCGTGGCGTGGTGGCCGGCGAAGTCTTCCCATTGCAGCAAGACACCCGGAAATCGAGAATCGAGTGTGGTCACGAATTGTTCGATGAAGTCGTCGTACTCGGCCCCGGTGACCCTTTCGTGACGCCAACCGAGGTAGAGCGGGTCTTCGAGCAGTTCGATGTTGTTGGTGCCGACATCGAGCAGGATTGGGATTGTGCGCCTCGGATCGACTCCCCCCGCCGCGGTGTACAGCGACAGTTTCCCGATCGGGATGCCCATTCCGCCGAGACCCTGGTCGCCGAGCCCGAGGATTCGTTCACCGTCGGTGACCACGACGATGTCGACGTCGCCCTCGACGGCGCCGAGTTGCTTCGCGATCTGATCTCGGTCGGGATAGCTCAGGAATAGTCCGAGCGGTCGGCGATAGACATGACTGAACTGCTGGCAAGCGGCACCGACCGTCGGCGTGTACAGCACCGGGAGCATTTCGGCCAGATGCGTCTCGACAAACGCATAAAACAACACCTGATTGGTGTCTTGCAGGGCGCGCAGGAAGATGTGTCGTTCGAGATCGTCGTGGAGCCGGTCGTACTTGTCACGAAGGCGAGCGCATTGTTCATCACTTGCCTCGATTCGCGGCGGCAGTAGCCCGGCGATGCCGAGCGCCTGTCGCTCGCCCGATGTGAACGCCGTGCCCTTGTTGAGAGATGCGTCGTTCAACAGCGCTCGCCCTCGTAGCGATGTCGAAACTGCCGGAACCGTCATGCTGGGTTGGCTGTCATGTGGGGATCCTCCTGGCCTGGCGTCGGCGTTCAGCCCGCGGCTGCAACATAGATCGCACCGGCTACCAGTCCGAACACGACGTGCGCCGTCACAATGCCTGCGGCGGTCAGCTTTCCGAAGCCGGTCATTGCGGTGCCGGGTGCCGGCATGTCGCCGTTGCGCACCAGGGGGTGGGCCATCGTCAACATGATCGGCATCATGATGGTGACCATTCCGCCGTGGACGAGTCCGAACAGTGCGCCGAGGCCGGCAGCGCCACCGTCGGAGGTCGGGTCGACTGCGTGGAGCAAACCGGCATGCACGAGACCGAAGCCTGCGCTCATCATGAGGTGCATCATCAGCCCAACGGCGTAGACGACGTTCTTGGCGGCCTTCGGCACGATCATGGTGCCCAAGGTGCGTAGCAGATCCATCGAGGTCATCTTCATGGCGCGACCGCCGTAGATGACCATCAGCATCGCGACGCCGCCGACGAGGCCGGCGATGATGGCGCTGTCTGCTTCGTAGTTGCCGGCCAGCGATACAGCCAGAGTTGATACATGCATGTCGAAATCTCCTTGAGCGTTGTGAAGCCTGCGCGGGCGCAGCGCTTCGAGTCGATTGCAGCAAACGCCTCTGAGACCTGCCGATCAACCAGATGTCGTCATATGCGACAATCTCCCGTGGCCTTGATCGAGATGGAACCGTCGCCGAGTCAGATTTTGAACGCATCCAGCGCCCACCGGGCATCAGGATCGTGAGGTACCCGACGGTCCGATCCGACGAGATCGGTTGGTTGACGGTGATAGAGATGATCGAAGTCGACCGAGTGATGATGCACGACCTACGGATTGAACTCATTCAGATGATGGAGAACGCCGGCCGCAATCTGGCCGAACTGGTGCTGAAAAGGTTCAGCCCGGCGACCGTCACGGTGCTCGCAGGCTCGGGAGGCAACGGCGGCGGCGGCCTGGTCGCCGCGCGCCACCTTGCCAACCGCGGAGTTGAGGTGTGCGTGACCCTCGGACGACAAGCGAAAGCGCTCGCTCCGGTGCCGTTACATCAGTACGAGATTCTGCAACGGATGGGGGTGCCGGTCGTGGACGAGCCCCATCGCTCAGATGTCGTCATCGACGCTCTGATCGGGTACAGCCTGAAGGGTGCGCCGCGGGGCCGGATCGGCGAACTCGTCGGCCGGATCGGTGACTTAGGTGATCACGTCGTGTCGCTCGATACGCCGTCGGGAGTCAACGTCACCGACGGTTCAGCGCCAGGGGTGGCGGTGAACGCCAATATGACGATGACGTTGGGTTTACCCAAGGTTGGCCTCCGCGGCAATGTTTGTGTTGGTGAGTTGTATCTCGCTGACATCTCGATCCCGCCGTCCGTGTACGACGCCATCGGCGCCGGACCAGCACCCGACTTCACGAGCAGCAGCATTCTTCGCGTCATCCTGACGAACGAAGACGCTGAAAGAGCCGTGACGTAGGTACACCTTCCTCAATGCCGCATGGTCCGTCTGATACGGATCGGCTGGCGACAACGAGGCCGCCAGGGCGTATGTTCAGTGCGATGGGATCAAGATTGGCACGTTATGGCACCTGGCTGGCGTGTTGTCTCAGCCGCGGCCCGCGATCTCCGCTCGGCGAGGGCGATGTCGAGCTGCTCGCCCAGGAGATGGGCGAACAGTCATACGCAGGTGGCACGTTCGTGTTCCGCCAGGGCGATCCGGCAGCCAGGGTTCACGTGGTGCGAACAGGTTCCGTCGAGTTGTCGAGGGAGGTCAAGGGGCGTCGGGTAATCCTGCAGGTACTCCGACCTGGTGACGTGTTCGGCGACGTGCCGGTTTTCCTCGGCGATCCCGAGCCATTCGATGCCAGAGCTGTTGAGGACTGCACAGTGCTCGAACTCGACTCGGCGGCGCTGTATCACCTGCTACAGACGCGACCACTGGTCGCCAGACGCTGGTTCGTGTCGCTGGCCGAGCGGATGGCCGGCCTGCAGAACCGTCTTGTCGACCTGTTGGCAGGAGGCATCGAATCTCAGCTGGCGTCGATCCTGCTCCGGGAGGCCGATGCCCAAGGCCGCGTGCAGGCGACGCAGAGCAGCCTGGCCGGCATGCTCGGAGCTCAGCGCTCCAGCGTGCAGCGCGTACTCAAGATGCTCGAGTCCGCAGGATTGATCGAGCTCCGCTATCGGTGCATCGACCTCGTCGACCGGGGCGGCCTCGCCTCGTTGTTGGACCCGAGCGACTCCGATTCAGCCTCACCCGGCGTGGCGATCAGATGAGGCGCTGCACCAGTTGTCGAGCGCTGAACGCCTCCGCCACAGACCACCCCTGAATCGAATCACGACGGCGATCGAAGTGCGGACGTGACGGACAACACTCAGTCATCTGAGCGCTGTCAGTCGTTGCCGAGCAGATCCACGAACCGTGCCAGCTCAGCTTCGTCGATCTGGGCGACTTCGGTGTCGTCGGGGAAGTTTCCGTCGGCGACATCGGCTCGAAACGAGATCAACGCCCGCACTCGCTCGTCGGCGATCTGGCGATGCAGCGCGGCTACATCGCCATACACCCGAGCATGGCGCGGGGTTCGTTCGCTTTCTCCGCAGATGTCCGAGCTGAACAGGAACATCACGTCGGCGTCAGGGCCCGAACCGAGCGAAATTGTGGTCAAGCCGGTCCGCCGATTAATTTCAGCCATGACCTTGGCCGGGATCAGTTCGCACTCGACAGCGAACGCACCGGCATCTTCGAGAAGCTGGAACTTCCTCCACAGCGTCGCTGCTTCGTCGGCGGTCTTTCCGACAGCGCGTATCCCGCCGTACAGGGTCGACTTCTTGGGGACGAAGCCGAGATGACCCATCACGGGAATCTCCTCGTCGGCGAGCCGGCGAACGACATCCAACCGGCGCGCCGTGATAACGGCATCCGCGCCGTTGGACAACGACTCGAGAGCGACGCCCAACAGCTCGTCGAGTGTCACCGCGCCGGTGAAGTCGATCGCTGCCGTCACGAATACCCGCGACGAACCCTGTCGCACGGCCGATACCGACTCGGACATGCAAACCACCATCTCGACGCCGGCCGCTTCGGCTGCGGCGGCCTCGGCGGCGGTTCCGGCCGTGACTTGAGCGAGCTTGCGATCCCCATGCCTGAGCGCAACGAGCTCCGCCACCGTCACGGTACGGAACACGTCTTGTCCGTTGTAATCGAGTATCCGTGGCATGTTGCGTTACCAGGCGTAGCCGCTGGCCCGTTTGCCCAGCACGAGGTCGTCGAAAGCCTGTGTGGCCGGGCCACCCCCGGCGCCGTAGCAAACGTGCAGCGGAAGTAGGTGCTCCTCGCGGGGATGGCACCAGCGGGCCCCTGGGGCGTCGGCCCAATCGATCAGGCGTTGTGTGCGTTCGGCCTCGGAGATGTCGGTGTTCGTGCACGTGTCGCCGAGCCAGGTCTCGAAGGCCTCGTTTCCGGGGTCGCCGCCGGTGACCGGATGTGTGGGGCCGAAGGCGTTCATGTTGTGGAACGTGAAGCCTGAGCCGAGCACCAGCACGTCGTCGTGAGCCAGTGACGCCAAGGCGGCACCCATCGCGATGTGGGCGGCAGGGTCGAGACTGCTCAGCATCGAGAGCTGGATCACCGGGATCGTTGCATCGGGATACATCAACAAGAGTGGGATGAACACGCCGTGGTCGAACCCGCGGTTCGGGTCGAGCTGCGGTTCGAACCCGGCATCGGTCAACAGCCGAGCGATGCTGCCCGCCAGGTCCGGCGCACCCGGCGCCGGGTACTCGAGTTGGTAGGTCTCCTCGGGGAAGCCGCCATAGTCATAGATCAGGCCGGGTGCACTGCCAGAGGTGATGGTCGGTTGGGCACACTCCCAGTGGGCGCTGACCACCACGATCGCTGACGGTCGGCCGATCGAGCTCTCGGTAGACCGCAGGAACTCGACCATCCGTGCGTGGGACGGGTCACCCATCACCGGCATCGGCCCACCGCCATGGGGTATACACAAAACTCGCGTGTCGCTATCGGTCATAGCCGACCACGATGCCACGGCCAGACCGACTTCGCACTCCCGGCGCTATCTGACCGTCAGTTCTTGAAGATACGACGAGCGAACGACAGGGCGATTCCAAGTCCGACGCCGAAGCCGAGTGCTTGGAATGGGCCGAGCAGCACGCGTGAGTTGCTGATGTCGACGCGCCTGCCGACCGCGATGCCAACCCAACCGTCGACGACCTCGACGGTTGCCCCAGTGGCGAACATCGCTCCGGCGTCGTTCATCGCGATGTTGCCTCGCGCCAGCATCATCTGAGCCCCGCCCTGTTCGACCGAGAGGTCGCCGCCGGCCAGCATCACCAGCGCCCCGCCTTCGCGAATGTTGATGTCGGCATGCGCCAGCACCGCTAGCGCGCCGGCGTTCCTCATGTCGACCGTGCCGCCCTTGATGACCGGAACGAAGCCATTACGCACGCTCGTTGGTGGTTGCTCGCCCATCTCATGCCTCCTTGGTAATCACTCCAGCTGACCATGCCCCCGTGGCGTTCGCAACGAACCCGCCTGTCGCATGTGTAGCAAACAGAGCCCGTGTCGTACCGTTCCTTGGGCGAGCAAGGAACGGAGCGATCGATGAACAACGACAGGCGCGCCAAGCGGTTACCCGATCGGGCGCAGGTAGTGGTCGTCGGCGGCGGCGTGATCGGAGCGAGCGTTGCCTACCACCTCACCAAGCTGGGGTGGAACGATGTGGTGTTGATCGAGCAGAGCAAGCTCACGTCTGGCACGACATGGCATGCTGCAGGCCTGATCGTGTCGGGTGGGATGACCACCGAGACCTCGGCGTGGATGGCCAAGTACACCCGAGAGCTGTACGAACAACTGGAGCACGAGACCGAGCTCTCGACCGGGTTTGTTCCCGTCGGCTACATCCAGACCGGAGCCACCTCAGATCGAATCGACAAGCTGCGCCGGGAAGCAGACTTCCTGAGAGGCGTCGGCATCGAGCGTGAGGAGATCTCGCCGGCCGAGGTACAGAACATGTGGCCGATGCTTGACACCAGCGGCATGATCGCCGGCTTCTACACCGCCAACGAGGGGCGCGCCGACGCGGCCAACTGCGCCATGTCGCTTGCGAAGGGCGCCCGTATGGGTGGTGCACAGATCGTGCAGGACACCCGGGTTACCGGGTTCACGATTCGAGATGGTCGTGTCGTTGGCGTGCACACGACAGAAGGCGATATCGAGTGTGAGCACGTCGTCAACTGCGGCGGCATGTGGGCCCGCCAGATCGGTGCGATGGCTGGCGTCGCTGTGCCACTCCAAGCTGCCGAACACGCCTACTTGATCACCGACCAGATCCCTGCCATGTCGCGCGACATGCCGATCGTCGAGGACCCCGACCGTTTCGCCTACTACCGCGAGGAGACGGGCGGCTTGATGATCGGGCTGTTCGAACCGCTCGGAGCGGCTTGGAGCGTCGACGAGGTTCCGAACGATTTCAGTTTCGGCGAAATCGACACCGACTGGGACCGGCTGGCCCCCTTCGTCGAGGTGGCGATGGAACCACTCCCGACGCTTCGCGACGTCGGCATCCGTAAGTTCTTCACCGGCCCGGAGAGCTTCACGGCCGACAATGGTTCGTTGATGGGCCCGTCGCCAGAGGTCGAGAACTTCTGGGTGGCAGCCGGGTTCAATTCGCTTGGCATCTTGCTCGGGGGCGGCGCCGGCAAGCTGATCGCGCACTGGATTGCTGAGGGCGACCCGCAGGTCGATGTCAGCGAGGTCGATATCGCCCGCGTGCACCCTTTCCAGACCACGCGACGCTTCCGGGAGACCCGCACGATCGAGCTGCTTGGCCGTTTGCACTCGACCGGGTCGTGGCCACATTCGCAACCGGCCCGCGCCCGCAACGCCCGCATGTCGGTGTTGCACGACCGACTGGCGGCAGTCGGCGCCCACTTTGGTGAGTCGGCGGGGTGGGAGAACACCGCTTGGTTCGGCCCTCCGGATACCCAGTTTCCCTACGAGGCAACGTATCGGCGACCGGGATGGTGGGCGCACCACGAAGCCGAACATCACGCCACCCGGAACGACGTGGCGCTGTACGACATGTCGTCGATGTCGAATCTGATGGTCGAGGGTCCGGACGCCGAACGGATCCTCAACCGTCTGAGCGGCAACAACGTTGCCGTGGAACCCGGCACATGCGTGTACACGCAATGGATGAGTCCAGCGGGCAAGGTGCTGGCCGACCTAACCGTCACCCGGCTCGCTGACGACCGGTTCATGGTGGTGGTAGCCGAAGGATTCCATCGCCGCACCGAGACCATGCTGCGCCGTTTGATCCAGGCCGACGACCGTGTGTGGGTGACCGATGCAACGTCGGGTCTGACGATGATCAGCGTGCAAGGGCCGAAGTCGCGTGAGTTGCTGGCACGGATCTCTGACGCCGATCTCTCCAGTCAGGCGTTCCCGTACTTCACCGCACAACAGATCGATCTCGAGTTCGCCCTTGGGTGGGCGTTCCGGATGAGTTTCGTCGGCGAGCTGGGTTGGGAGCTCTATGTGCCCAGCGAGTTCGCACTCGGGGTCTACGACGCTCTCGTGCGAGAGGGCGCTGACCTCGGTCTCGTCCATGCCGGCATGGTCACGTTGGAGAGCACACGTACCGAGGCAGGTCGTAAGGACTACGGGCTCGACATGGAGAACACCGATTCGCCACTCGAAGCCGGTCTCGGGTTTGCCGTCGATTTCGACAAGCCGGGTGGTTTCGTCGGACGTGATGCCTTGCTGGCTGAGAAACAAGCGGGCCCTTCTCGGCGCAGGCTCGTGCAGTTCCTGCTCGACGACCCCGATCCGCTGTTGTTCGGGGAGGAACCGATCTTCCGCGATGGCGAACGGGTCGGGTATCTCCGCTCGGGCAACTTTGGCCACACGCTCGGCGGTGCAATGGGTTTCGGGTACGTCGAGCACGACGGCGGCGTCACCCCGGACTTTGTCCGCGAAGGCGTCTACCAGATCCAGGTCGCCGGGCAGATGGTGTCCGCCGCGGCTTCGTTGCGACCCATGTACGACCCGCGCGGCGAGCGCGTGCGGATGTGATGCCACACGAGCAGGGCGTGGTCTTTGGCCTCGACGGTCCACCAGCGGCGCCTCACGTAGGACCCGAATCGTCGCGCTTCTTCAGGGCCAGGCTCAAACCGATTCTCCGAACGATTGGGGTCATAAGACCCATGTGGTAGGCCGTTGCACACGCATAGGGTCGCGGATGATGAGTCGCATCGACCGGCGGGTGAACGCATGACGGCAGCCGAAGCCGACGCGGTCGAACCACGAATTGTCGTGACACCGGATCTGTTGGCCAAGTACGACCGGCCGGGGCCGCGGTACACGTCGTACCCCACGGCGGTCGAGTTTCACGACGGTTTCGGCCCAGACGACTTCGCCGACCGGCTTGCCGATGCTGCGCAACGGGTCGACGACCCCCTCTCGCTGTATGTTCATCTGCCCTTCTGCGAACAGCGCTGCTCGTTCTGCGCCTGCCACGTCGTGGTAACCGGCAAGCAGAGTGTGGCCGATGCCTACCTCGACCGAGTTGTCGCCGAAGCCCGTGCAACGGCAGCCAGGTTGGGCGACCGACGGGTACTCCAGCAATACCACTGGGGCGGCGGCACGCCCACTTACTACCCGCCGGCGGCTTTGGTCGAGCTGCACCGGCAGCTGACCTCCGAGTTCGAGTTGGCACCCGGTGCCGAGGTCGCGCTCGAGGTCGATCCCCGCGTCACCACCGATGAACACCTGGTTGCGTTGCGCGAGTTGGGCTTCAACCGGATCTCGATGGGTGTGCAGGATGCCGACGAAGAGGTGCAGCAGCTGATCGGCAGGCACCAGACCTGGGAGCAGACGGCAAACCTCCACGCCACCGCTCGCCGCCTCGGATACGGGTCGATCAACATCGATCTGATCTATGGCCTTCCCGGTCAGGACGAGCGGACTTTCTCGCGCTCGCTCGATCTCGTTCTGGAACTGCGGCCGGATCGGCTGGCCGTCTATTCGTTCGCACTCGTTCCGTGGATGCGTCCTCACCAAAAGCGGATCGATACCGCCCGGCTTCCCGACCGCGACCTGAAGTTCGGGTTGCTCTCACTGGCAATTTCCCGACTCACCGACGCCGGGTATCGCCAGATCGGCATGGACCACTTCGCGCTGCCCGACGATGAGTTGGCGATCGCCCATGACGATCGCACATTGTCGCGAAACTTCATGGGCTACACCACCAAGCGCGGTACCGAGATCATCGGCCTGGGCAGCTCGGCGATCAGCGATGTCGCCGATGCCTACGCCCAGAATCACCGTCGCCTCGCCTCGTACTATGAGTCGGTCGACTCCGGCGCGATTCCGGTCGAGCGCGGTATCGCCCTCGATGCAGACGATCGGCTCCGGCGTTTCGTGATCACCGAACTGATGTGCAACGGCCGGCTTCGGTCGACCGAGGTGGCCGAGCGGTTCGTTGTCGATGTGGCGACCCACTTCGCCGCCGAACTCGAAGCGCTGCAGGCGTCGGGCGGGCTGGTGGAGGCCGGCATGGTTCAAGTTGCCGATGGCGACATCGAGGCAACGTCATTGGGACGCCCGTTCATTCGCAACGTCGCCATGGTGTTCGACACCCGCCTCGCTGCGACCAAAGGCAAACAGGTCTTCTCGCGGACGGTCTGACATGCAACGTACGGGGATCCTCGTCGCCCAACTCGGCGGGCCGGAGCAACTTTCTGACGTCGAGCCGTTCATCCGGGCGATCTTCGCCGATCCTCGCCTCGTGCCTCTCCCCGGTGGGCCGAGAACGAGGTCGGCCGTCAGCACCCTGGTGGCCCGCCTGCGTGGTCGCCGGTCTCGATCCAACTACGCCGCGATCGGCGGTGGGTCTCCCATCGTGGCAACCACACAGCTCCAGGCTGATGCCCTCGCAACCGAACTCGGGGCGCGCGGCCATGACGTGATCGTTGTCGTCGCCCACCGCTACAGCCGTCCCAATACCGACGATGCCATCGACGCTTTGTTGGCAGCCGGCGTTGAACGCGTGGTGCTGTTGCCCTTGTTTCCTCAATACTCTGCGGCGACAACCGGCTCATCTGAGGCCGAGCTGCGGCGGGTCCTGAGCGATCGTGATTCCGATATCGATCTGCGGGTCGTCCGATCCTGGTGCGAGCACCCCAGCTATCTCGACGCTCAGGCACAGTTGATCGAGGAGATGTTGAAGGCGCTGCCAGACGACGAGCTTGCCCGCGCGCTGCTGGTGTTTTCGGCCCATGGCCTGCCGCAGCGGATCGTCGATGGCGGTGACCCGTACCTGGAAGAGATCGACGCAACGATCGCCGGGATCGTCGCTCGGCTCAGGCGGCCGATCGATTATTCGACCGCCTATCAATCGCGTGCTGGGCCTATCCGTTGGGTCGGCCCCGATGTGCGAAACGTCGTCGCCGAGGCGCCGGCCGACGGAAAGACGTGGCTCGGTATCGTGCCTGTCTCGTTCGTATCCGAACATGTGGAGACCAGTTTCGAACTCGACATCGAACTCAAGGCGATCGCCGAGGCGGCCGGCGTGCTCGAGTTCCGACGCAGCAGGTGCCTCGACCGCGACCCGATCGTGGGGCCGATGTTTGCCGACATCGTGGAGGGATACCTGTGAGCGAAAGTGCTGACGTCATCGTCGTCGGGGGTGGGCTAGGCGGCTTGCTGGTCGCCTGCGAGGTCGCCCGACGCGGCGGCAGGCCGCTGGTGCTCGAGGCCGGCCACGCAGCAGGGGGAGTGGCGGCCACGATCCGCGACAGCGGCTATCTGCTCGAACCTGCCGCCGGCTCGTTTCTGCTCCCTCACCCTCAGCTGACACCGATTCTCGAGTCGGCGGGTGTGTCGGTCGTACCCGCCAACGCGGCGTCGCATCGCCGATATGTCTACGACCGCGGCACGCTGTTCGAGTTGGCAGGACCCGCGTCGCTGGCGACCGGGCTGGTGTCCGTGCGCGGCAAGCTCCGGATGCTCCGCGAACCATGGGTCAAAC
>FLOH01000889.1_pt1 | contig 52363 bp, 86 predicted proteins | sample 756751 | NCBI WGS metagenome assembly FLOH01 (sample SAMEA4026879, study PRJEB14308) | marine metagenome | biome: coastal water; material: water | depth 74 m | reverse complement strand
CGACTCCTGCGGCTGAAGAAGGCCGTCCCCGGCTACCCGAAGGAGTTCGCGGACACCGCCAAGCTGACCTTCGTGACGCCGTGCCTCACGACGAACCTCGTGCAGTACCAGAAGGAACTGACGGCCAATGCCCTCCTGCTGGCCTGCCACCTGGAAGACCCGTTCACTGCAGTCACCTTCCGTGCAGTCCTCGCCAAGCGGCTGGAGAAGCACGGCAAGTATCCTGGCGTGATTCCCTCCGGGGAAGTCGAGGCCAACGCTCGACGTCTCGTCTTGGAGACCCAGCACATCTTCACCTGTCGCACGGGACGCACCCCTACACCCGTTGAGTGCTGGAAGGATCTGCAGGCAACCTCGGAGTACCAGGCCTTCGGCCTCGGTGGACGCTGGCGCATGGCTGCCACGCTCGCCACTCTCGTTGGGGGCGCGGGGCAAGCTGAGTTCCAGGCTGCCGTAGTGGACCAGATGGCGGTGGCTTTGACGCAGAAGCGTGAGGCCGCGCGGGAAGCCTCTCAGGTGCGTCGGCGGGATCTGGCTGGCACCCCAGAACCCGTCTACGTCGAGATGCTGGAAGCGTTCGACCGCGTCCTCGCACAGTTCTCGCACCTCTGCACGGTGCAGACCGGAGCCTTCCTGACCTTCACGCTGGAGATGACTGGCCAGAGCCTGCGCGACGTGCACCGTGCGCTGCGCCGCGAGAGCCTCTCGCTCCTCGTGACGTCGGACAAGCGCGTGGCGGAGATCATCGAGGCGTTCAAGACCGCTACGGGTAGTTGGCCCACGCCGACTTCAGGCGACGCGGAGCCCTGGTTCGGCTTCCCCACGACCTGGGAGGCCGAAAGCGACAAGCTGGAGCGGCGTGGCCTCAGCTTGTCCATTCTCATGCGTGAAGCTGCGGGGCTCTTGCGCGGGCCGGACCTCACGCCCGAAGCACTCAAGGACGCGGAACGGACCCAGATGCGCCGCGGGTTGGGGCAGCCTCTGCTGCTCACGTCGCCAGCGCGCTACGCCGGGCTGAAGATGGACCGCCGTGCCGACGCGTCCCGCGCCTTCGGGCGTCCCGAGTGCTGGATCTCCGTGGGCCTGGCAGCGCGCCATGGCTGGCGCGGCCTGGACGGCACACGAGAACTCGCAGAGATCATCCGCAGCTAAACCAGCCGTTTTGACACGCACATGTCAAAGAGTGCTCCGAAGAAAGTGACCCCTTGTAGTTGACTAAGCGGACAGTAGACCGGTAGTGTCTCTGTAAGACCTTCCCCCGCCCCAAGAGGAGCTTCGTTTCCCATGTTTGACATCTCACGGCAGTTCACGCTGCGCTACACCGGCGAATCCGCTCTGTGGACGAACCCCGCCTTCAAGGCGGAGCGCATCACCTACTCCATCCCCACCATCTCGGGGCTCCGAGGGCTGTTCCGCAGCATCTGGGGCAAGCCCGAGACCGAGGTCATCATCGACCGCGTCGGCATTCGCAAGCCGATCTTGACCCACACCGTCGGTGGCATGCAGGAGGTCAAGGGCTACGGGCGCGTCAAGGAGTCCAAGCAGGGCGCTTCGCACACCCTGCGCAACGAGGTGGTCCTCTCTGACGTCGAGTACGACGTCACCATGCGCCTCGTGGCCAACCCGGAGCGTGAAAACCAGGAGCGGTCCGTCGGGCAGTACGCGGCGTGGATCCTCAAGTACCTCCATCAGGGGCGGCAGCACCGTCAGCCGGTGTTCGGGCGCAGCGGCTACCCCGCCTACTGGAAGCTCATCGAGGAGCCCGGAGACTGCGCAGCCATCGACATGGACATCAACCTGCTCTTTGAGCAGTTGCCCACCGCCGAGGGCGGCTGGGACCCGGTCTTCTTCCGGGCCCACATCGTCAACGGCGTGCTGAACGTCCCCTTCTCCCTGTGGGAGCAGCACCTGCCCGAGATCATGCGGGGCCGTCAGGCCCGAAAGGTGGCTCGCCGTGCTTGCTGAGATCACCGCTGCGGCTCCATCTGACCCGCTGTGCCCGCTGGGCTACAGCGTGCAGCCCTTCCTCGCTTGCATTCACCTGCGCGCTGATGGCTCGCTGGTGAAGATCACCGGTCCCGAGGCGGTGGCCGTGCCTACCTCCGAACGCACAGGACAGACGCTGTCGCGTCCAGGCCTCGACAACTGGGAGTACACCTTCGGCCAGGTCACTCCCAAGTTGACCGCGAAGATGAACCTCGCGGAGGTGACGAAGGAAGTCGAGAAGGCGCGGACTCGGGCTCCGGGACGACACGCGCACTTCCTGACCGAATGTGCTCGACTGGGCGCGCTGAATCCCATTCTCGCTCGGGTGTTCACCGCCGTTCGGGCCTTCATTGAGTCTCCGACTCGTCCGTTGCTCGTGCCGTTGGAGGCGGAAGACGCTTCCGGCTTGACGTTGGAGATGGCCAAGGCGTGCCACGTCTCGCCGGAAGGCGCTGAAGTTCACGTCCTGGCCGGTGTGGACAAGAAGGGCAAGCCGCGGAAGGCTCAAACGGGCGAGCGCCTGCTGTTTCGCGTCGAAGGCTGCGATGACTGGTGGCTGAACCCCCAGATGCAGCAAGAAGCCCTGGGGGCAGATCCCACCGCCCCCGTGGGCCAGTGCCAGATCTGTCTGGAGCGGCGCTTGTTGGCTCGGCTGATTCCCGGCTCGCGCCTGGGCGCAGGTGCTCCCGTAAAGCTGTGCAGCTTTCAGGACGCTGCGGTAGCGAGCTACGGCTACAAGCAGGCATACAACGCCTCCATCTGCATCCGGTGCGCACAGAACTTCTCCCTGGGATTGGTGCACCTCGGCAGCAGCAAAGAGACCTGCATTACGGGACCGGGGCAGACCTACATCCGCCACATCGGCTGGCGCCCAGGGCTCCGGGGGGTCCAGGGAGGCACCTTGTTCCGCGCGCTCACGACGAAGCTCGACGAGGCTGCGCGCACCGAACTGCTCGCCCAGGTGAGTAGTGACTCGCAGCCCCTGCATGGGATGCACCTGGGGCTGCGAGGGAAGAACCGCCTGGTGCCCTTGGCCATCTACACCGTCAAGGGACGCGATCTGGCCGCAAACCTGCGCACCTGGTTCGACACCACGGGGAGCCACACCAGCAACCTGTGGGCCATCGCCTGCTGCACGCTGGGCGAAGATGGAAGCTACGCGGCGCTGAGCAGCAACCAGAAGGACGCCTTTCAGCGCCTGGTGCACGACATCTACATCCGCGTAATCCAGCACCAGCCTCCCACCATCACGCTCCTCAAGCTCGCGTTGCGCTCCATCGGACGCGTCGATACCCCCCACCCCGGTGCACTGGCGGTCATCGCCTGGGCGCTTCACCACAAGGTTTCCACCATGAACAACGACCGCATCAAAGCTGCCCTCGCCTGGGGTGAACTCTTCGACCACCTCTGCGCGCTGCACCGTGCCATTCGCAACGGCAAGAGCGACCTGCGCCAGAAGGAGTGGGCTGCCGCGATCCGCGCCCCGCGGAACACGTTCGTCCGCCTCGACATGCACCTGGGCCACGCTCTGCCGACGGGCGACAAGAGCGCCACCGGACAGGCGCGCAAGGCTCTCCAGACGGCCGTGGCGAACCTCCCCGGCTTCGCCTTGCCGGACCAGTTCAACGACGCCGAGAAGGCCGCGTTCAGCTTCGCCGCGTGGCGCTCGCAGCAGGCCCGCTTCGACAAGTACGACGCGACGCACCTGGCTGAGGCCACCAAGGACGAGATCGCGGCTCCTCGCGAGGACGTGACCTCCGCAGCCTGAGACATCCCTTTCGCCGCGTCCACATTCCGTGGCGCGTCTCCGTTGCGGCACGAACGACAGCGGGCCATCGAGCCCAACAGGATTGACAATGACCCACGTTCCGAATCAGCAGTTCCCCTCCAACCTCAACACGGAGACGGCGCGCGAGCGCCTGCTCAACCCGAACACGCGCAAGGACGTGATCCTCTTCCTCGCCGTCGAGAACTCCATGTCCTCGATGGACCCCGACACCAAGGCCCCGCGCATGATGGCTGACGGGCGCGGCTACATGCGCAGCCCCTGGTTCAAGCGCATGGTCCGCGACGCGTGGGCGGAGTTCTACGGCAAGCCGCTGTTCATCGAGCGCGGTGCCGATCTGACCCAGCAGCAGACGAACGAGGACGGCAAGGCCCGCACGGTGGCCGAGGTCCAGGAGCGCTTCATCGATGCGCTGCTGTTCGGCTACGTGCCCACGCAGGACAAGGGGGCCTCGGGGTGCCGGGGGCCGGTCCAGATCCACCAGATCATCTCGATGGACCCCGTGCTGCCGATCGACGACTCCATCACGCGCGTCGCGGGTCAGATCAAGGCGGACGGCGGCATGGAGCACAACATGGGGCGCTCGGCGGGGATCGACTTCGGCCTCTTCCGCGTCCACATGAGCTACTCCGCCGCTGACGGCAGCAAGCTCGGCATCACCGAGGAGCACCTCAAGATGCTCTTCGACGCGGCCCTGGACTGCTTCGACCGCGCCCGCTCGTCCATGCGCTCGCACTGCCGGCTCGTGGGCGGCTACGCCTACGACCACGGTGACCGCTTCGGTGGTGGCATGAACGCTCAGGACTGCTTGGATGACATCCAGGTCGTCCTCGCCCCCGACAAGGACCGTCCCACCGGCCTGGACGACTACACGTTCAGCGTGGCCAACGACGTGCTCCCGGGGAAGATGACCCGCATCTTCCTCCCCCCCAGCCGCATGGGGCAGGTCAAGCTGCTGGGCGACGTGAACCGCTTGGACGTGAACTAGGCGAGATGGCTGCGAGCGCTCCTGTGGGATGGAAATCCCTGGGGGGCGCTCGCAGCCCGCCAAGGTGCTGTGTTCATTGACATTCTCCTCATAGCTACCTGCTCGGAGGTTGTACCTCCGAGCCGCGAGCACCTGCTGAATCAGCACCGCTCGCAAAGTGTTACGCAAGTGCTCGGATCTGCTACGGCTTTTCCGGGCGGTCTTGCATTGCGCTCCCTTCGGGGAGCTTCGTTGAAGCGGTACGGCAGGGTCGCCCAGCGCAGGGAGTTGTCCGCCTTGCATTGCGCTCCCTTCGGGGAGCTTCGTTGAAGCCTCCTGCACGGCGCCACGGACACAGAGGTCGAAGCTCCTTGCACTGCGCTCCCTTCGGGGAGCTTCGTTGAAGCGAGCACGACTGTCCCTGGCGGATGGAGAAGCGCTTGCTTGCACCACGCTCCCGAGGGGGAGCTTCGTTGAAGCAACGCCTTCCTGCAGCCCCGCGTGACGTTCTGGAGCTTGCACCACGCTCCCGAGGGGGAGCTTCGTTGAAGCGAGTCGGCGCGCGAGGAGTTCGGCTCCACGGGCGACTTGCACCACGCTCCCGAGGGGGAGCTTCGTTGAAGCCCACGGAGCCGGGGATGATCGTCGAGGCGCTCCACTTGCACTCCGCTCCCTTCGGGGAACTTCGTTGAAGCCTCCAGGTACTTCCCCTGGGCCGTCCGCATGCAGACTTGCGTTACGTCCCAGAAAGGGGCCTTCGTTGAAGCTGGCCGGTCTGTGCTGCCGCCGCTCTCGCCCTCCTCTTGCACCACGCTCCCGAAAGGGAGCTTCGTTGAAGGAAGCGCGCGAACACCCAGAAGGGCATCCCGGCGACTTGCACTGCGCTCCCTCCGGGGAGCTTCGTTGAAGCGACCCGCGCGATGCTGCGAGGGCACTCGTCATGGCTCGCTCTCAGATGAGAGCTTCGTTGAAGCGAGACTCCGCGCAGGAAGCTACGTCCCTGAAAGGGGACTTCGTTGAAGCGTTGAAGGAAGGGAGGAAGGAAGGAAGCCCGTGGCTTGACACCTCGGACAAATGTCCGATAGAGTCCTCGCAAGATGAACACCAAGAAACCCACCATCCCTGAGGTCATCGACCGGTTCTGGGCGTACTACACCCAGAACCCGACCTGGGGAGGACTGCACATCGTCCTGGACGACGGCAACTACGCTGACGATTCCGTCCAGTTCTGTCTCGACAGGGCTGAGGCGTGCGGGGACTACGAGGCTGTGGACCTCGCTCAGATCTTGCTCCGCATGTCCAAGACGCAGCGCCGTCGCCTCCAGAGACTGATCCGATGAAGCTCACGCTCCTCCATCATGGCGAGAAGAAGATCCAGTGCATCAAGGTGCTGCGCGAGTACGCAGGCATTGGACTCAAGGAGGCCAAGGACGTGTCTGAGAGCACTCCGGTCGAACTCGGCTCCAAGCTCTCCAACGCGCGCAAGGAGGCGTTCTACAAGGCCCTGTGTGCCGCGGGCTGCGACGTGTCCTTGGCCGCCGAGAACCACACCGTGCGGCTTTCGCTGACGACCTCGGAGGCAACGATGGTCTTGGTCCGCCGTCTGCACGACACGGGCTTGTACGGCCGCACGCCGACGAACACGGCGGAGGAGATCTTGCGCCAGGCCACCAAGGACGCCTGCGCGAAGCTGGGCCTGTTCGGATGAGCAAGGACACCTGGGTCGAGGTCACGCGTCGCATCGGCAAGGACCCTGACTGGCACTACGAGGTCGGACCCGACGCGGACCACCTACTGATCGAGATCCGCTACCGCGTCGCGGACTGCCTCGCCCACGAGACGCTGGCGCAGGACATTCGCATCAATCCCTGGCGCTGGGTGGCGGGCAAGTCGGAGGGCACCTGTCCGACCCGCGAGGAGGCCGTAGCCGCCGCCGACGCTGTCCTGACGGCCCTGGGCTGGGCCCTGGTGGACCGACCTCTGCCGCCGGAGATCACCCGATGAGCCTGCACGACCTGAGACTTTGTGCCTGCGGCCATCCCCGGCACCAGCACGGACGCGACGGCTACCCCGAGCGGAAGGGCGACCAGCCCGGATGCAAGGCGAAGGTGGACGGGTTCAACGCAAGGTGTGCCTGCAAGGGATTCGCGCCCGTTCACCGACCACTGCCCCTGGAGATCACCCGATGACCCGGGCCCACAACCCCCCGAAGCTCCGGGTGTTCAAGAAGCTGCGGAAAGCGCCCAAGACGCGCCACCGCTGTCGCCACTGTGGCGGGACCTGGAGCGCGGTACGGGTGCTGCGGAAGTGCCCACGCTGCTACGAGCCTGAGTGGCAGGACACCGACGACGATCGAAGCTCCGATGACTGAGCTTCTTTTTCCTGCGCTGTCCTCCGACCTGACGCCCATCAACCTGACTGAGGGGGACTACGTCGCTACGACTCCGTCTCCGCCGCACCTGTCTGCGGAGGAGGTCGATGAGATCCGCGAGAACGTCCAGCAGTCCGATGCGGACAACACCAAGCGGGCGTACTCGTCGGCCTGGCGGAAGTTCACGAGGTGGTGCCTGGCCCGAGGAGCTACGGCGCTGCCGGCGCTGCCTGAGACTCTGGCGGCGTACCTGAGCCTCGTGGTGACCGACGAGGGTGGGCCCTACACCGTGGGCAGCCTCAACCTGCACCTCTCGGCCATCAAGCGGGCTCATCGAGAGCGCGGGCTGATCGCCCCGACGGAGCACCCGTTGGTGTACCGGACCTGGAAGGGCATCCGCCGGCGCCGCGGGACGCAACAGGAGGGTGCAGCGGCGCTGACGGCGGACCTGCTGGCCCAGGTGCTCACGGAGTTGCCGACTGACGTTCGGGGCATCCGTGACCGGGCTCTGCTCGCTGTAGGCTTCGCGGGGGCGTTCCGCCGCTCCGAGTTGACGGCACTGCGCCTGTGCGACGTGGGCATCCACGCTCAGGGCATCCGCCTCGCGGCCATGCGACGCAAGACCAGCAGCGACGAGGTCTACATCGACATCGCGGCAGGCACGCTCGCAGAGGAAGCCCTCACGGCCTGGTTGGATGCTCTGGCCGCCTCGGACGTCAAGATGAGCCTCACGCCCACGCCACTGTCCGACGTTGCGGTGTCCGCGGATGGCTCTGCGCTGTTCCGACAGACGAAGGGTCGCAAGGACCCGACGTTGACCAACGAGGGCTTCGGGGCAGCGTCTGTGAGCCTGGTGATCAAGCGCGCCGTGGACTCTGTGGGTCTGGACTCCAAGAGCTTCTCGGCGCACAGCTTGCGCTCGGGCTTCGCTACGACGGCGGCTGAGAGCGGGTTGAGTGCGATGGAGATCCGCGATGCTGGTGGTTGGCGCTCGGTCGTCACCGTGGACCGTTACGTCCAGCACCGTCGCGACTTCGGAGCCAAGACCGCGCGGTCCCAGGTGCTGGCAGCCCTTCGCAAGGAAATCGACAAGCTGTAGCTTGACTCTGGGCACCTGTCCGCTTTAGACTCCCCAACATGATCAGCGCCCACGTCTCTATTGCCGGCTGGGAAGCCATCCTTGCCCGCTTCGCGCCCCTGATCCGCCCCCAGGTGGAGACTCTGGGCGTGGTGCTGCGTGGCCGCGAGATCGACCTCGTGGGCACAGGCACATCGGCCAGCATCGAACTGGACATGGACCGAACGCTGCCGTCTGGAGAGTGCCACAACTACATGGTCGCGGGGGTGCGCCTGGGCAGCGGGGGGATGCCGTCGTCCATCGCGGCTTGCCAGATTCATGGGCTGGAAATCATCGAGATCGGCCGCATCGGTGCGCTGGCAAAGATGGTCCTGGGCCGCATTCGGATCTACACCACAGACGATGTTCCCTGCCGTAGCTGCGACGGCAACGGATCCCACGGACACGTCTGCCACAACTGCAAGGGCGCCAAGCTGGAGCCCGCCCCGAATGCTGTGCCCTGGTGCCAGCTACCGGGCTGGGGGGAGAAGACCGATGGGTGATGGACTGAAGCGCGCAGTGCTGGCCACGCTGAAGACGCAGGGGCCTTGGACTGGTGACCACCTCTACGCATCACAGTGGACCTTGACGGGCGACGAGCTTGCGGCCTACTACGCAGCCATCAAGGCCCGCGCCACAACTCCGAGCCTTGCTCTTGGACCGGAAGCGGTCTTTAGCAGCAAGACCCCCCGAGCGAACCGGTTGCTCAAGAAGGCCAAGCTGATCCAGTACAACCGCATCGACGGCACGTGGGAGGCGACATGACGCCTGATCTGGCTACGCGCCTCGGGCAGCTTGCGCTCGCCTTCGGACGCGTCAAGCGCGCCACCTTCCACGAGGACGGCCGCACGCCCGAGAGCGATCCGACCCACACCGTCATGCTCGGGCTCATCGCCTGCGAGTTCGCCGCGGAAGTAAACCGCTTGCAGGGCGAACAGGTGTCGGCCAGCTCCGGCTTCATCCCCTCGATGCGCGCACCCGCGCACTTCGATGTCGGCCGCATCGCGCAACTTGTGACCGTGCACGACCTCATCGAGGCTCGCTGCGGGGACGTGAACAGCTTCGCCATCACTCCTGAAGCCAAGGCCGCCAAGGACAAGGCCGAGGCCGAGGCGCTGGTGCAGCTTCGCATCGACTTCGCGGACGCGCCCTGGATGCTCGGTTGCATCGAGGAGTACGAGGAGCGGAAGTCGCCCGAGGCAAAGCTCATCCACTACCTCGACAAGTGCACCCCCAAGATCACCCACGCCCTCAACAAGTGCATAGCGTTGAAGCGGATGGGCGTGTCCCGGGAAGAAGCTGTCGCGGCCCACACCAAGCAGGGGATGCTGCTCGCCGCGACGCACCCAGAGCTTCACGCGCTGGTCAGCCCGCTGTTCCAGGGGCTCTGCGAAGCGTCCGAGACCAACTGGGGCTGCGAGTGCTCCACCTGCCTTCGGGACCTCGGACCCATGACGCCTGACCCGACGAGGATGCGGATGGTCGGCTGCTCCGTGTGCGGGAACAAGCGGTGCCCAAAGGCCACTTACCACGAGCACGCCTGCACGGGATCAAACGAGCCCGGACAGTCCGGCAGTCAGTACTAAGGAGACGCGTGATGGCGGACGAATCGCCTGACCAGCTTGAGCGCAAGCTCATCGGGAAGCTGCCCTGGCCCGGTTGGACGCCAAAGAAGCAGCGCAAGATCGACGCCATGTGGGCGGATTGCCCGCACTGCGGGATGGAGGCAGGCATGTACTGCGTGACCGAGTGGGGCTCGACGGCCTACACCCCGCACAAAGCGCGCTTCGATGCCGTCGGAGGGAAGCTCTGATGACTGAGTACTTCGACGCAGTCGGACGCGAACTCCGCGACCTGGGCTTGCTAGACCCCCACGTGCACGACAGGCTGCGGGAGATCGAGTTGAAGCTCGTCCATGACGTCTCGATCTGCGCCCAGATGCCCGGCTTTCCGGAGGACCTCCGTGACGCCATCGATCTCACGATCATGGGCCAGGGCATCTACTCGACGCCCCCAGTCCGAGGCTTCCCCGAGGGCGACGCCGAAGACCTGGAGGATCACAGTCGGAAGCTGCGCTACCTGGCGGGTGACCTTCACACCATCTTCCACGAGGTGGCCCACCGCGGGCTGCCCTGGTTCTCTGACTCCCCGCTGATGCCCATCGGGTGCCTCGCTGCGGATGCTGAGGAGCGGCGCGAGGACACCGCGGCAGCCTTCGTCCTGTTCATGCGGTTGTTGCCCTGGCTGCAGGCACCCTGATGCCGTTGAGCTACGTCTACGTTCTGCTCACAGGCTGCCGCCATGAGGGCTATTCCGTTTTCACCGTCAAGCTGGACGAGACTGCTGCAATGGGCGCCTGGGCGAATCTGAAGGGCGCCCATCCATGTGCAGATCACCGTATGGAGAAGTGGTCGCCCAGCCCCCGGCAGCAGGCACCGAAGAAGGTCTGGATCAGGAATCAAGCATGACGAAATCTGGAAAGAAGTCAAAGCTGCGGTGTGGCGAGCAGACGTTCTGGCTCGTGGGCGTGAAGGAGGGCCTGGCGCAGGTGGACGCGCCCATCGAGGTCGCTGATCTTGACGGTGACGGCAAGGCTGCAGCGAAGGCGATGATCGACAATGGGCGCACCCTCGTCATGGCCTTCGTCAGCAAGCCCGACCGGGCCAAGGTGACCACGTTCTTCGTCGGCCAGGCCCAGGCCCTCGCCTTCAAGAAGGAGTGGGACAGGCTCGCAGACCCTGGGAGCGCTGCGGATCTATCTCCGGACTACGATCCCACCAAGGGCCTTCCCGAGGTGGTCCGCATCTACCATCGACCGAAGCCCACAACTGACACGCTGGTGCCTGAAGGGAACGAGGAATGACCTCTGCGGAGAACAAGTACCAGTGGTTGAGTCGATGTCCAAGCTGATCGGAGTCATGGGGGCTGCTGGGTCCGGCAAGGATGCCGTCGCAGGTTTCTTGCGGGGCGTCGGATGGGCTTCCGTAGCCTTCGCAGATCCACTCAAAAAGATCGTCCGCGACACGTGGGGCATCTCCAGCGAGGTGCTCTGGGGCCCGTCTGAGCTTCGTAGTCGAGACTGGTGGCTCTGCTCGGCGTGCCTGACCGTCAAGGTCTTGGACCCCGAGGACCGTTGGGAGTGCTGCTGCCCGACCTGCAACGAGCCTGAGTGCATGCCGATGCTGGTGCGCTCCTGTCCCGAGTGTGGCGGCGCCCCCCGCGAGGATGGAAGCTGCGAGTCGTGCAACTACCCAGAGACCTTCGTCCAGACGCTCTCCGCCCGACTCGCCCTGCAGCGGCTCGGCACTGAAGGTGGTCGTTGGCTCGACAAGGACGTCTGGGCCCGCCTTGGGGTCAAGCGCGCCAAGGGTCTGCTGGGAGCCGTCCCGCCCTTCGCCGGCGGAGGGCCTCTTGGAGAACATCGCGCTCCGGACGGCACGATGTGGCCGGGCATCATGGCCTTCGAATCTGACGAGGAGCCTGTGCTGAAGGGCACCTGCCTGTCCGATTGCCGGTTCGCCAACGAAACGCGGCTCATCCGAGCGGCTGGCGGCGTCATCTGGCAGGTCGTCCGCCCAGGCTTGGAGTCCGACAGTGCTGAGGCCTGGCGGAACCACGACAGCGAGACCAAGAGCGCAGAGATCACGCCCGACGTGGTCCTGGCCAACGACAGCACCTTGGAAGCTCTCAAGGCTCTCGTGCGCGAGCACCTCGGCTGAAAGAAAGAGCCTGTTGCGCCTTGACTCTGGTCAAGTGTCCGCTTTAGACTCCTCAGCATGTCGAACACGCTCTGCCCTGGCTGCCGTGAGCCGCTTCCTCCGAACCACACGCCCACCATCGCACGTGAGTCGGAAGGGACTCCGGCATCCTTCGCAGGAGCCTACTGCGGCTTGGGCTGCATCATCGTGGCCTGCATGCAGCGCATCGACGTGCTGGAGCCTCACGGTGAGATCGTGCTGGATCCGAAGACAGACAAGTTCACGCTGGTCACGCCGGAGGCCGCGCTTCGGGAAGCCTTGGTGACGGCTGAGTCGAAGCTGCTGACGATGCCCACAGAGTCTGGAACGTCCGACTGGGAGTACCAAAGCGGCGTCGTCGAGGGCATCCAACGATGCCTGCAGATCTTGGCTGGGAGGCCGATGTGACCTGTGCCCTTCCTGAGCCTCGTGACGGTGCTTGTGCTGGCGAGTGCTACATGTTCGGGCCTGAGCAGCCCGAGTGAGCAACTACGACGACGCGAAAGCCAACGATCCGCACGACCTGATCGGCTACGACGTGCCCGCTGCTGACGGGGGCGACTACGGCTGGAGGTTGACCAGCTACGACGCGGTCCACGAGGACTACTTCGGCGTGCCGATCAAGTGGTCCACGGGCGTAGCCATGAAAGGCTCTGCGGACCCCGACTGCATCGACGTGTTCAAGATCACCTACCGCTACGCCCTGGAGCAGAAGCGCAAGAGCCCCGCGGAATGAGCAAGCCGGACAGCGCTTCGTATTGGGACGACGTGCAGGCGCACTACGCTCGTGGCGCGCGTTCGCACCACGGCTCACGGAGTGGTGCAGGCAGCACGCGTTCTGACAAGCACGTGGAAGACTGGGATGACGCCCACGCACAAGAGGATGACCCCGAGATGGACCCCATGACGTACCCAGAGCGGCTGTTCTTTGACTGCCAGCGTGAGTTCGACGGCGGGACTGAAGACTGTCCCATGTGCGACAACGGGCCGTGCCCTACGACGGGTCTGGCATGAGCAGCAAGACCTTGGGTCCGCAGGGCTGCTTGCCTCCAGATGGCTGGACTGTGGGCGCGCGTGTCTCCGTGATCAACCCAGGCTGGGTCATCGCTGGTATCGACCATGATGAGCCTGATGGCCTGTGGATCTGCGACCCCCTGGAAGCTGGCCCCGACTACTCCGGCGTCGCCCACGTCTACCGGGACGAGTGCCACCTCGACTTGGCGACAGGCTCGTTGGACTTCGGCACGCGGGCTCTGCTCTCGCTACTGAGCCCCAGTGTCGAGCAGCCGCTGACCGCACCGTCATGGGAACTCTTTCACCGTCAGTGGACGCTAACGATGCGCCACGGCGACGGCTGGGAGGCTAAGTGGCGCTTCACCGACCACGGTGTCTACCACGGCTATGACCGGATCATGGACACTCCTGAGGCGATGCTGAACGAGAAGAACCCTCGTCGCGCCCTGGCCAGGGCACTTGAAGCTCTCTGGGCAAAGAAGAAGGACAAGTAGATGACTCCCGAAGAAGCTCGCGTTCGCGCCATTGACCTCCAGGGCTACGGCCACAACGTGCCCAAGCCGGTCACGAAGGAGTGGCTGGAGGCTGCTGAGGCTCAAGGCATGATTCGCAAGGCCGCCCTGGTGGACGGGGGCACCTACATCGGCTGCTGCCGGAACGCCTACGTGGCTCGCTGGAATGCCAAGACTGGCGTGTTCTGGCACCTCCGCTACAAGTTCGGCAACCACTTCGCGGAGAAGATCAACCACCCCGAGGACGACGACGGCTTCGACGTCTTCGTCCCCACTTTGCTGATCTTGGGGGCGCCGTGACCGACCTGTCCCCTGTCCAGGCGCGCATCGTCAAGGCTCTCCGAGCGCACGACCGGGCGTTTCTTCTGGCTCCGACGGAGATCGGGCGCCGCATGGCCATCGTCATGGCCCTGCCCCGCAAGAAGCCCGTTGTGTGGATCACCGACGACCCGACCACTCCCGCTGTGGTCAAGGCAGTCCGGCCCAAGCTGCGCGTCCGGTTCGTGTCAGTGGCCGAGGTGCCCCTGGTCGCTCCAAGCGAGGTCACCGATGGGACGCTGGTAGTAGACAGCGCAGGCCACTGGCTCGACAAGGACTCCTACGAGGCGCTCTCCGTGCAGAGCTTGGCCATCGCAGCCGCCCGAGCTTGGGGCCACGACTTCAGCGTGAGCACGGACTTGGGGCTGCTGCACAAGATCAAGCACCACCTCGGGATGCAGATCTCCCCCTTTGACCTCTTCGACGGTGTGCTCTCCCTCGGATGGACTCACGTAAAGCCCAAGCCGCCAGAGTACGACCCTCAGCCGAAGCTGAAGCCCATCGACCTCGACGAACTCGATGAGGCCTGTGACGCGCCTCACGAGAAGCCTGAAGGCCATGACTCGGGCCCATGGTTCTTCCGCAGCTTGGGCGACTGAGCTTGACTGTGGACACCTGTCCCCTTTAGAATCCTCACCTCTATGTCCGTCGATACTGCACTGCTTGACGCCCCAGATCCCTGCGACCGGTGTGTCTGTCTTCGGGCGATGCCTCGCACGGCGTACTGCGACCACGCCAGCCAGGCCCAAGGCCGCGTCATCGGGTGCAAAGAAGCGCTGAGGACGTACGTCGAGGGCACTTCTTGCAGGCATTTCGAAAGTCCGACTTTCGAATTGTTCGACATGGCCTTCGCGGGGGAGGCGATGCCTGAAGCCGAGCCGAACTGCCCAACGGAGGTCTATGCCACGATTCCGATGGACGCCGCGATGCTGGGCTACCTCGTCCTGGGCACTTCGTTGGAGATGTACGTGATGACCCCTGATGGACCACGGAAGATCGTGATCAAGGGCGTCCCCTAGCCATTCTTTGACACTCACATGTCAAAACCATCCTCTGGAGTTTCGATGCCGATCCGAGTTCACTTCGTCAAGTCCGCACGCCCTTGGACGTGCCCCGAGGAAGCGCCCAAGCGCGCCAAAGCTGGCGTAAAGGTCGGGCTGCCCTACTACTGGTGGAACGGCGGCCCCAAGGCCGGAAAGCAGTACAGCGTCCAGCGGCCTCGACGAAGTCAGTTGACGCGCACGCGCTGGGCTGGGGTCTACGCCGCAGAGGAAGCCATCAACCGAGCCATGGACTCGTTGGAGCTTCTGAATGCGGTTGAAGCAGCCGTGGACAGCCTCAAGAGTCTCCAGTTGGAGTACCAGAAGCCCGCCAAGGGGCGTGTTCGGGCCGAAGCTCGATACCGCGCGAAGATCGAGCGGTTGAAGGAGTTGATCGAAGAGCTTGGAGACTTCGCAGGTCCTCTGCTTGACCTGGCCGCTGCCGGTGACGACCACGAGGAGATGCAGCGGGAGATCGCAGATCTCGACTGGGACATGCCCGCCAAGTCCATCAAGAAGAAGGCTCAAGCGGCAGCTTGACCTCGACGGACAAATGTCCTAGTGTTCCTCTCCAAGGAGTTGCCCCCCATGAATCAGTCCACGCAGGCCGCCGAGGCCAACCCTGAGGTCACCTACTACACCGCCGAGCACGGCGTTCGCGTGCGTGTGATGGACACCACGGAGGAAGGTGTTCTTCTGGAGAACCTGGACACGGGAGGCACCAGCCGCGTGCAGCCCGGGTACCTCCTGCTGGAAGACGAGCCTGAGCAGAAGGACCTGATCACCCGCATCCCTGACCACACCAAGGTCATCGAGAAGCCCAAGGCCGAGAAGAAGCCTCAGAAGCGCCTCGGGCGCGTGACGGCGCTGACCACGAACATCCAGGGCGGCGTGCGCGTCGAGTTCCCTGGACGGCTGGTCTTGCTCCAGGGCTCCAACGGCAGCAGCAAGACGACCATCGTGCGGGCCATGGAGTTGGCCGGTACCGCGAAGGCGTCGGACGTTGCAGGTCGAGGAATCACGTCGCGCGAGTCGATGCTGATTCCGCTGATCGACCCTGCCGTGGACCACGCCATCATGTCGGCCATGAAGGTCCATCTGCCGGCAACCGACACCGAAGTAGAGTGCGTTTACAACGCCAAGGTCAAGGACGCTACGCACGCCAGCAAGGCTGAGCACACCACAGCGGGCATCAAGGTCGTGTTCCCTTTGCGCGGCGTGCACGATCACCTGCGGGGCTCTGCGGAGAAGGCTCAGGCGTGGTTGCTTCAGACCGCCTGTGGAGACCTGGACCGCCCCACTGCCCTGGCTCGACTGCCCGACAAGGCTGCGACCCTCTTCCCCATCTTGGCGAGCAAGGGCACGTCCATCGTCGATGCGCTCCTGTCTGCCGTGAGCGACGCGCCTTCTCGGGCAAGCTCGGCTCGGCGGAAGTCCGAGGCGGCCCTGCAGGAAGCTGATCGGCTCGCTCAGGGCTTGGCTCCGCCGGCGTCGGAGGAGCAGATCGAAGGGCTGCGCGCGGCGACAGAGGAAGCTGAGAACATCCTCACCCACGCCATCGCCGTCGAAGCCGCCACCAAGACCTTGGTGACGGTCCAGCAGGGCGACCTGAACGCCTGGCAGCTTCGCATGAACGCCATCTCAGCAGAGGTGAGCCAGCGCGTCGATCCCCTCCTCACCGGAGCCCTGGCCAAGCTGGCTGCCTTGCAGCCTGACCCGCACCTCGCAGACAAGCAGGCGACTCGGGCTGCCGGTGTCCGTCTCATGCAGACCTCCCTTCAAGGGGCCAGCGAGAACTGCATGGTCTGCGCAAGTCCTCTGCCCCGAGTGGCTCAGGAGGCCATCCTCGCCGGACTTCAGGGGCAGGTTGGAGCCGCTTTGGCTGCCGACCGGGAGCGCCAGGGGCAATTCAACCTCTGCGCCCAGACCGTGAACAAGCTCCGGGCCGAGCGTGCCTCCCTGGAAGCTGAGTACGCGCGCCTCGGACGGCAGGTGCTCAGCGCGCAGCAGCCGCAGCCCGAGGTGGAGCAGGTGCTCGACGAGAGCATGACCCCCACGATCTCCGTCATCGACGCCCGGGCGACTCTCAACATCACGCGGCAGAACCTGAACGCCGCCATTGAGCGCACGTCTGCCTGGAAGCGCTCCCGCACGGCACGGGGCGACGCAGAGAAGCACGCCCAGGACCAGCGCACCTACGAGGCTCTGACGAAGGACCTGCAGGCCACCGTGACCTGGGCCGTCGATGAAGCCGCAGACACCTTCGCCGCTCGTGTGCAGTCCTTGCTGCCCGACGACGACGTGTTCTGGCTCGACCCCCGCACAGGTGGGTACGGCCTCGTCAAGACCATCACGGACGACGAGGGGCGGCCCATCCGGCACCGTCGGGACAGCGCGCTGTGCGGCGCCGAGTGGGCCCGGGTGACGCTGGCCCTGGCAGGAGCTTCGACTCCCGCTGACGCTGACCTGGCCATCCTCGTCCCCGAGGACCGCGCCTGGGACGCCAAGACGCTCCGCAAGGCCATGGAGGGCCTCGTGAAGTTCCCGGGCATGGTGGTCATCACCAGCACCATCAAGCCCTTCCGCGGTATTCCCAAGGGATGGCACCTGATCGAGACCGACGAACTGTAGACTCTTCCCCTTCGCGCTCATGGGCATGGGCGCGGACGTCGCCAGGGGTGGCGGCGATAGCTGAATCTGCTGAGCCCGAGATTGCGCGACCGGTGAGCCCTCCCCCCACTCTCGGGGTTCCTGGTAGCGCAGCGAGTCGGCTGAGACGTAGTGCGGCACCACCCCACGTTTTACGAAGAAGGAGCCTGACCCATGGCGAGCTTGAAAGACCTCCGCTCTGAGGCAGCCGCGTTGAACATCGAGGGTCGCTCCAAGATGTCCCGCGAAGACCTGGAAGCAGCCATCTTCGCGGCTCAGGTCGTCCAGACTCCTGAGCCCACACAGCCTGCAGCGCCTGAGCCCAAGCACACCGAAACGCATCACTACGCCCGGCTCAAGTCCTTCCGCTGGCGCGAGATGGCCAGGAACGAGGGTCTCTCTCCTCGGGCTATCCAGTTCCTTGCTCGCTGGAAGTCCGGCAAGTGCAACTGCCCCAAGCACCAGCCGCCCGACATGACCGTCGAAGACCTCGTACGAGCCGCGATGTTCGCCGGATACGAGATCGAGTTCATCATCCGCGAGCGCGACCACGAGTGAGGCTGGACCTCGATGCCATTGAGGCTCTGGTCGAAGCTCGCACGCGACGAGGAGACCTCAGCACCGACGAGTGGGTCTTGAACCTTGTGGCCCTCGCAGACTGCGTGCCGGGCCTCCTGGCTGAGATCCAGCGGCTGACGAATCCTAGCCCCGAGCCCCTACCGGACATCCGGCCTGGACGCATTCTGCGCCTGGTGGCAGAAGCCTACGACGTGCCCCTGGGTCACCTGAGTGCCTCAGGGCGAGGTCGCAAGCTCGTGCGCGCCCGCCAGGTCGCCATGTACCTGCTGACGCGACAGGGCTTGTCCTCCGTCGCTGTAGGCAAGCTGCTGAAGCGAGACCACTCCACCGTGTTGCACGGAGTGCGACAGGTCGAGCAGGACGTCGTCCGCCTCGCGGAGGCTGAGCACATCCGAGCTAGAGGCTAGCCCTCACCCGGAGTTCCTGCGAGGGGAACCACCACGGAGTGCGTCTGTGCGGCTTCAAGCACGACAGGCGCGTCGTCTACGAGCATGCGAAGCCGTTCTGCGTAGTCGCGCAGACTCTGGCTGTGCTTCTGGAGTGCAGTCGGGTTGCAGATCACCAGAGCCAGAGGCCCTCGGATGATTCGCTCTGGGCTGTTGGCTGCCGCGGCGAGGTCTGCGGAGATCCCCACGAGGTTGCCGATGATGCCGACGAGGTCTTGCTTGGTCGGGGGCTTGGTCATGTGCGCTGGAGTCTACCCGAGGCTGCGCATTCTGGGCGTTCAGTCCTTCCAGGCAGCCAGGCGTAGCTGGTACTCCCAGGAGCCGCTCTTGTCGGCCCGCACGAGCATGACTGCATCGGGATAGGTGGCCCAGGCGCCAAGGACGCGGATCCCTGGGGCCACAGGCCACGCGATGCTCTCCATCCGAGGAATGGCCCAGGTGATGAAGCGCCGAAGGTCAGTGTCCGGTAGCGGGGTTTCGCCCAGGCCCCGCGTGTCTGTCCAGTTGACGACCTCCTGGGGAAACTGCTCCACGAGCGCCCCAAGGAGCGCCAGGCCTACCCCTTTGGGGACCTGGTACTCGCGGATGAAGCGCTCGGCCTGACTAGCTGTGCGCGCCACCAGGACTCGGGCCCAGGGGGTGTGGACGACGAGGCCCCAGCCTACGCCCGGCACGTCCTCTTCCCACTTGACGCGGTTCTGCGGGATGGAGATCGCCCGTGCCACCTCAGTGACGGCCGCCGCGAGCATGAGCTTGAGCTACTTCGCGGGGGCGGCGTCAGCCTCGGCTTCGGGCGCCTGAACCGGAGGAGCCGGCTTCGTGGCAGCCTTCTTCTTGGCTGGAGCCTTCTTCGCCGGCGCGGCAGCCTGGGGCAGGGGCTCCTCTTCGGGAGCCTCTTCGGGCACGGGCATCTCGATGGTCGGAGTCGCTGCGATGGGCGCCGCCTCCAACTCGATGGGAGCCTCGTCCACCTCGATGGGCGCGATGGCGATCATCCCGGGCTCAGCGGCAGCCGTCAGCAGCACGGAGGGCGCGGCGTCTTCTCCGATCGCGTCCTCGGTGCCCTTCCAGCGCCAGCAGCGCCCGCTGGAGGTGAGCTTGCAGGGGCCGCCGTTGATGCACGCACCTTCGACCTTCGGGCCGTTGACCGTGAGCTTCGCGCCGCACGCCGGAGCGTAGTCGCCGGTCTTGGGGTGCGGACCGACCTTCATGGAGTCCGGGAGCTTCTCCAGGAACAGCTTCTTGGCTTCAGCGTCTGCGATGGTCGTGGCGAACTGAGCGACGCCCACAGCAGCAGCCCGGGCCTGCAGGTCCATGAAGGTCTGGACCGTCTGCATGAACGACTCCAGGTCCGCGTCGTCCTGCGCGGGCTGCCGAAAGGTGCCCTGGTCGAAGGCCAGCACGGCAAGGGCCGGCACTCCGGGAAGGCCCAAGGTCGCCAACTCGGCGGGAGTCGGCGGAATGGCCTGAGAAGCCACCAGCTTGAAGTGCCCTCCGAGGGCTCCGGCGATGTGCGCCAAGCCGATGGGATCGTCCCCCGTAGCCGAGAAGCAGACCGCGCTACCGTCTCCGTGCGGATAGCGCCCCGTGACGTTCCACAGGATGGTCGCGGCCCCTCCGGACTTCGGCACACGAAGTGGCAGAAGCTGAAGGATGATAGGAGTCCCGCGAGGCGGGAAGGTTCCGAGTTCGACAGCATGAATGGACATGCCGACGATTCTACTCATTCCCGGCCACATGTCCAGTCGCCGGACGAATGTCCGCTACACCAAGCTCTGCTCCAGCCGCTCTTTGGGGCTGAGATTCTGGCTCCAGGCATCCCGGGGAAACTCACCCTCGACACAAGAAGCTCGCTGACGCGCAGCCCAGAAGTTTTTGTGCCACTCCTGTGCAGCCTCAACGGTGTTCAAGGTCTTGGGCCGCATCATTCGCCCGACGCCGACCATGTCGATCACTCGCCCCTGGTGATCAGTCGGAGGGAAGCGCACGCAGCCGTAAGTGCCTCCAGTCATGTCCACTGCTTCACGCACAGGCTGGATGCCGTCGTAGCCCATTCGCGCCAACAGGATGTTCATCGGGTGCACCTGCTTGTGCAGGCGCCAGACTCGACAGACGTTGAGCATCTCCTGCTCCAGATCATCGAAGCTGCCGAACTTGCCGTACGGCAACACGATGGCGATGTCGTACACAACGAGACGCGCTGAGCGCTTCGCGTAGCCCCGCAAGTCCTTCCAGCGCGGGTCTTGCACCGTCCTGGGGAAGCTGACCGCGTCGATGCGCGCCAACTCCGATGCGAAGCGCAGCAAGCTGATGCAGGCCTCTTGGAACTTCACGGCTTCGTCGCGCTTGAGCACGCCAACCAGCAGGGGCTTCCTTGCAGCGGGCACAGGGATGAGAGCGTCCAGTTCCTCCCTGTGCATCCACTTGACGCTGTGGGTCGCCACGTCCCGAGACGTCCCATAGCTGTACTGCCCTGTCGTCCAGCCGCTTCCACGTCCGCCGGTCATCTGGGGGTTGTTGCGCCAGTACGGCTCGCCCTTCTTGTAGTTGGGGTCGAAGGTGAACTCGGTGAAGAGTGTCGGGTCTCCTGTGCGCCACCAGACCTGGGCGCAGGGATCGATGGTCGGCTTGACCGCGTAGTCGTCGAAGAAGCCGGCGAAGACCGGCAGCGGCACGTTCCGTACCGGACGACCTGCTACGGCGCGGTAGATGAGACTCACGTGCGGAGCCTTTCACATGGCCCCGAGAAGACCACCTTGCCGGACTCCAGCACGGGGAAGGCCGTCGCATAGAAGGCGTGCATCAACGGCGAAGTCTCCCAGGCATGCCCGTACCGCTCTACTGCCGGGAGCGGACTTAGCCCACCCTTCCACTGCACCTTTGCCTTGATGTCGGCCAACAGCAATGCCTTGTTCAGCGGGGGGCGTCCCGCCTCCGCCTGGCTGGCCTCGATGTCGTCCCAAAGGTCTTCAACGCTGTACGCATCGCTGGGAGGAAAGGCTGTTTTGCGTACGCCCTCACCTCGTGCAGCACGCTCGTGAAACTGGGCCCACACGCACACAGCAGCAGGCGCTACCTCGTCCCGTTCAGAGACGAAGCCCAGGCCAGGAGGAAGGCGTGTTGCCACTTCCAACGCTGTCTGATAGAGCAGTCCGCCCCACCCACGCGCAGCTTTTGCGTCCTGCACAGACCAGAAGCCTGGCCCGCCATGGGAGGACCAATGCGCCACCTCCAACCTGCCCTGAGGGATCTGAACGATGAAGTTGACTCCTCCACACTCGGCATTGAAGCCACACTCCACGTGGAGGACAGAAGTCTCATCCAGCTTGTCGAAGACAGCCCTGCGGCCTACGGAGCGCGGAACGCGACAGATGAGACTCACGTGCGGAACTTCGGCAGAATGGCCTGCACCTCGCGGCCGAAGATCGACTGGGCGCACCCCGCCCAAATCTCGTGGATCACGTCGGTCATGGACTCATAGTCGTCCACGTCCAGGTCTACGATCTCCCCGAGGCAGACCACAACGAAGTCCGGGTCATCCTCCGTGCTGAAGGGCTCGCCTTCCTGATCAATGCCTCGTCGGTCTTCGATGTAGCAGTCGTCGGGGCAACGGGTGAACGCTCGGATGTTGTCGATGTCCAGAATGCGTGCAACGTGAGGCCAAAACTGCCGGTCGGGGAAGACGTTGCCGACTCCGCGGATCTCCATGGCCGTCCAGTCCGCGCCCGTTCCCCAATCCAGTGCCGCAAAGGCGACCAACGGGGCGTTCTTGGCCGAGAACAGCACCAGCATCGTGTACTCCCGCGAGTACCACATCGCCAAGTCCTGCTTGCGGTAGCAGTGAGCGAGCACCTGGCCCACAGCGCGGAGAGCCACGAGGTCGCCGGTGAACACGCCGAGCCACGAGCCATCCTCCCAGGAGTTGATCCCCGTAGGCCAGACCATGACCTTGGTGAAGTGCTTCTGGGCCTCTTGCAGAGCGCGACGCTGCTGTCGAGTGAGCCGAACCTCGCCCCGTGCGACAGCCTCTTCCTCCAGGCGATGCCAGTAGACCGCAGCTTCGTAGGCTTCGCCCAGGTTGAGCCGCATGATGTCCACTGGGGCTTCTTTGCCCAGCCACCAGTCCCGAATGAGCGGCAGACGCTCGCGGATCACCGTCCGTCGAGCTTGCCCATCGGGACTGGAGTTCTGGATCCAGCCCTGATGGCCCTCGTGCCAGACCCAAGGAATCAAGCCGTCCAGAGCGCTTGGAGGCTGGGCTCGGAGACGATCTTCCGCCAGTCGGAGCCTCTCCATCGCTGCCGCCACCAGGCGCTCAGGGTCCAAGTCCATGCCTCTTCGAACCTCCAGCAGGTCCGCTTCGGCCCCGAAGTACAGCGTGTGCAGCGCCTGGATGAACATGCTCCATGCACCCGGATTGTCCGCGCCTCGACGCTTGCGCACCTCGTCGAGCTTGCCGGCAACAGCACGACGTCCCGAGCTTCTTGTTCGACGGATAAGAGCCATCAGCCTTGCCCCCAAGGGCGCCAGTCGATGCGCCGACGCACCATGTCGCGGTACATGAGGAGCCCCAACCCGTCGAAGCGGCTGCTGATGGTCCAGTCCTGCCGACGCATCACCTCGTCCATGCGCAAGATCTCGTCCCAGGCGATCATCCGCGAGCGTCCGCGCTCCACGGCGGCTTCCAGGAGTTCGTGGGCATGCTTGTAGCCCGCATCTGCTCGCTTCAGTCCAGCGTTCTCATGCGCCCGAATGGCCTTGCGGGCCACGTCCATGCGCACACCAACGGGGCGATCACCGGGCCCCTTGACCTGGGTGATCTGCCAGGGTCGCTTATCGTCTGGGTTGTCTACCGTCATGCTGGCTCGCGAGCGGCCCTCGGCGTCCCGCAAGGAGTAGATCTTGTGGTGACCATCCACGCGGTCCCGCCAGTAGCTGGGGACGCTGCCGATGCAGTGGCCCATCACGCGGCCTTCCACGACCAACGCGTTGTTCTCCACGATCTCCACGAGGCTCCAGCCGTCTTCCAAGTCCAAGACCTTCTTGGTCCCATCATCTCCAGCGGTGCCTCCGGGCAGCAGCCCCTTCGTCTCTCGTGCCATCTGCGCGTGCCAACGGGCCTGTCGAGCGAGAGCCTGGGTAGCTCGTAGCGTCATCAGGTCAGGCTCGACCACCTCAGCCCAGTCCCGGATCTCCGAGAGCTTGCCCAGGAGCTTGTACGCCGCGACGTTGGTGTCCATCTCCTTGTCGGTGTAGTGCCCCAAGTCCAAGTACACGCTGAGGACGGTGAGTTCGCGCCCATCGGGGAGCCGAATCAGCGCCTGCTGATCTGCGCCCCAACCACGATCTGCGCTGATGACCTCGACGTTGATGCCCAGAGGAATCGGCACGCCGTCGATGGACACAGGAGGCTCACTCTTCCGCCCCTTCTTCGTGTGCCGCACAGGAACACGCGCTGACATTTTGCGCCGGTTCTCCTCCGTCCAGTAATTCACTCGTGCCGGACGCTTCGGCGGATTCTTCCGCAACACGTTCACCTGCTGCGCGACCCAAGGGATGATCGCCTCCAGCCCAATGGCCTCAGGAAGACTCACACCCTCGTCCCAGGACCAATGGCGGCCCTTCAAGATCTGCCCCAGAATGTGCGCCGCTGCGTCCTTCGGGCCCAGATTTCGATCTGGGGTACCCTCACGCTCATCCAGAGTGCTGAGGTCTCGTGCTAGGCCCCAAGCACCGGTGATGGGACTCAAGTAGGGCGAGCCCTCCCGTCCGTGCCCGCGGTAGAGGACGGCCTCCGCGACCGGGATGAAGACCTCGGGCGGATAGGTGTCATGGACGAACTTGAGCCGCCGCTGAAGCCGGGTCAGCTTGTTCTTCTTCGCGACGCGTCCGCCCACGCGTCGGATCAGCATTTGCCTGTGTAGCCGGTCTTGGCCCAGCCGAAGCCCTTCAACTGGAAGCTGGTCTGGGCCACCCGGCGCTCCATGGGGCCGTGCTGCGCGTCCAAGGGGCACGTCGGCGCCGGCGCTGAGTGGCGCTGCAGCACGTCCTCTTTGACCTTCTTGCAGGTCGAGCACTCGTAGTCGAAGAGGGGCATCAGCGTCGAGTCTTTGACACTCGCGTGTCAAAACGTCCGATGATGGCTGGAGCCTTGGCTCGCCTGTTGGCGCTCCCCCGCTTTGCTGCGACGCTGTGTTCGAACACCTGGAAGTCCTTACCCGTGCGCCACTCCTTCCACATGTCGAACGCCGCAGCAGCCACGAAGCCGCCAAAGGCGAATCCCGTGCCGGTGACGACACCCTCCAGCAGCAGCTTGCGGGCCTGGACCAACTTGCTTTCGTTCTCGATGCTCATTTGACGCTCTTGCTCTCCGGCTATAGGCCTGCTGCGATCAGGTAGTCGTCGAGCTTGGGCTTGGCCTCACCGTCCTTGAGCGCAACCAGATCTGTGAGGTACGCCTCCATCGCAGCCTGGCGCCGCACGAGAGCGTCAGCCTGGATCGCCAGGCGGTCCACTTGAGGTACAGGACCCTGAACCTGAACCTGCATCTGCTGCTGGGACTGAGCCTGCTTGTACTTCGGCAGCTTCGGCTGAGTGCGTAGTTCCACAACTGGAGCCCAAGGGCCACAAGCGGAGTCGTCGTCGTCGAGGCTCTGCGCGTCCACACGGTGGCCCGAGGCGAGGATGAGCACCAGCAGGGCAGCGAGGAGCAGATCCAGCTTGATGAGAGCACTCATGGGGACAGCTTCGCCAACAGCGTCTCGATGCGCTGCTGGCCCTCTCTGATGTGCTCGATGTCGCGCTGGATCACGGCGATCTGCTCGGCCTTCGACTGGTTGCTGGTCACTCGGCCCTCAAGCGTGGCAAGACGAAGTTCCTGCGTGGCCAACTGGCGGTCCATCGCCAACCAGACGCTGCCCACGGACAAGACCATGGCCAAGATCACGCTGCCGATGCGCACGGCCCAGCCGGGGATTGCGATGCTCTTGCTGTCGCCTGCCATCAGTTCAATCCTCATCCTCGTTGTTCTGCTGCAAGCCCCAAGCTGAACGAACCCAACGACTACGCCAATGGTCAACCACGCGCACACCTACTACATCCGGAACCGTGGCCACAGCAGGAATGGGCTCGCAGCGTACGTCCAACGGCACACCATCGGCGTCCATTTCGAAGCGCACCATCTGCTGCAAGCAGTCGTCCATGGGCACGCTCCAGATCTGCCAGTCCGCCCCCCGAGCCCCACGCTCCGGTGCGAGGTGGTTCTGCGGGTTCGGCACGAGCACCTTGAAGCTCTTGCTCGCGGCCCTCGTACTGGCGATTAGCGCGTTCTCTCCGGCGAACCGCATCCCATACGAGCCCAGGCCACCGAAGGCCAACGTCAGAGGCGTGAACTGTACTCCTGGCAGAGCCGGAGGGTAGCTCTTCGCTCTGCCGTACATGAACCGCAGGACGAAGCGACCATCCTTGTAGATCTGCACGACCGGAAGGGCGTACACGTCCTTGTGGAACGTCGTCTCCTGCGTCATTCCACCCCACCGGGCAGGCACGGTCGCTGTCGGCCCCTCACGGTACGTAGCAAGCGCCCGGGCGTGCCGAATCTCAAACTGCTCCTCCGAGACCTTGTGCAACCGCCAAGAGCCTCCAAGCCCGACGTAGTCGGCGCGCTTCTTCTTGGCCGCCCACATGCGGTCTGCCGCCGGCCAAGTCAGGCCCACGCTGGGAAGCAAGAAGGGCTTTTCGAACGCGGCCTGCCCCTTCTTGGCCGTCGAAGACCTCTTCTGAGCTTCCTCCAAGATCTTCACGTACGTCGAGAAGCCTGCGAGCGTGGGGTGGGTCAAGCTCCACCGGCGCGCTTGGACAACTGGCAGCAAACGCTGGATCACCTCGATGTCTGCCCCAGCGGCGCGCATGGCCTCCAAGTCCTTGAGGTCACGACGCACAACGGCGTAGTAACTCGCCGCCCGGGGAAAGGCTGCAGGCAGGTTGTGGGCGGCGCGAGCCTCGACCAGGCGCAGGCGGGTCTCGTTGATCGTGACCCGCGAGTTCCCCTTGGGGTCTCGCAGAGAGAAGATGATCTGCCCTGGCGTGTCCGGGTTGTAGCTGCCCACACAGTGGTCCATGAAGGCCCCTTCTGCGATGAGGGCCTCCTTGGTGTCTAGCCGCACCAAGGTCCAACCGTCGCCCAGGTCTGCATGAATCTTGAACTCTTGCAAGGACTTGACGCTCTTACCGGCCTCCTGGGCGCGCAGCATCGCGGCCTCATGCCAGACCGCAGCAGCCCCAACAGCTTCCTGCCATGTGCGCCCTGCCGGCTGAGCGTTCGGAGCGTTCGTGATCCACTCGATCAAGGTCGGCAGGGCCGAGTTGAACTGCCTCAGGGTCTGAATGGCTGCGGCGAAGCGCGGCGTTGCCCAGACAGGAGCAATCAGGGCCTGCCTGCGGTCGGCAGCGAGAGGCTCGGACGTAAAGGGGCTGGGCATTCCCACAGCGCCTCGCTGGATCTTCCGCAGCAGGTTCGCGGGTACCTTTGCGTCGGCTCCGAGCACCCGGCGGACCTCGTCGAACACCCATCGAGCGTTACGCCCCATGGGGTGGAAGTTGGCCACATCAGCCAGGCCAATGGCCCGACGGTGGAACTCCATGTCCTTCGTGATAGCTGTCCATTCCGTGTAGAACGCCTGGAAGGGCTTCAAGTGCTTCGGGGTATGGTCATTCCAGGCCTGAGGTTCCGGCGGGGCACCTCCAGGCAGCGCCAACAGCAGCATCTGGATCGTGGTCATCGCCTCCAGGGGATACTTCTTCCCGAAGGTGTCCAAGATGAAAATCAAGCGCTTCTGGAGCCCTCCCAAGCCTCCTGCGCGACGTCCTCGTACTCTGCTGATGAAGCTGGTCATGCTGTCGCCATTGTCGCTGGTCTCGGCCCTCTTGTCACGAAGGGCGTAGCCGCAGGTCTGCGATGTTGTAGATGGCAATGTCGGCCCCCCGGGCGAACTCCGTCTCCTTTGCTTCGTCGCGCCAGGAGCCGAAGTAGCCCGGAAGCCACCAGCCGACAGCACCGAGATCCCGAAGAACACGTCCCATCACGTCCGTTCGCACGTCCGCCGAGGAAGCGCTCGACTCCCAGCCAGAGTGCCCACGCCGGGAAGTGAAGTTCTCCCACTCCAATGCGTCGTTCTCATCTGCCCAACGGAGGAAGTCGTCGGGGTCATCGAAGCGGACCACCAGCCCCTTGATGAGGTGGTAGGAGTTCACGGGAGCGTCGTTGCCGAAGATGCCTGCCCAGTCCAAGGCAAACGCCTCGGTGTCGCTGAACCACAGGGGCGGCTTCGGCTGAGGCCTGGGCAGATGCTCGGGCCAGTTGCTCAGACCCCACATGGTCGCGCGGTCCAACGAGCCGGCTCTCCAGAGCACACGAGGGGGTCGAACGAGATCGAACCGATCTGCTCGCCGCCCAGCTACACGTCGGATGAGACTCACTCGTCGTCCTCCAGCATGCTGCTGAGTAGCCCGATCAGATAGGGCTGTGCTGTGCTCCAGTGATACTGCCGAGGCCCTCGGATGTCAGGAGCTTCAAAGGGCAGCCCGAAGGTGTAGATTGCTGTGTCGATGCCCTCGGTGTTCACCTCGTCCCAAAATGCGGCCAGGGCTGCGAGCAGGTTCGCAGTAACCTCCGCTGAGATCATCTGGGTCAGCGCCACCTCCACAGGCTGAAGCACCCATACCTCTTCGGTAACCCGCACGTCTGGGACTTCCTTCTTGGTGGGGCGGTAGAAGTCACATGGAGCTTCCGGCTGGTAGACGCAGATGCGCAAGGCCCCGTCTGGCTTGTAGGTCTTTGCGAGAGGCAGTGCCACTAGAGCGGCAGCGATAGCATTTTCGCCCGCAGGCACGAAGCTCACGCGTGGCGTAAGACCCTCCTCGTAGTCTCCCGCAGGCAGCACCGGACACAACTCCACGTAGTACAGCGAGAGCACCTCCGCGGGGTCCAACGTGATGTGCACGAGGTCCGCCGACTTGCCCTGGGGACGACGTCGCTTCGTAGTCGGGTCAACCGCGGCAGGTGGACACGGACGAGCCTGAACAACGCGCCGCCCAGCTACGCGTCGGATGAGGCTCATCTTCGGTTCCGAAGGCCCGCGCCACCTGGGGGCCAAGAGGTCGGTAGAGGGCTCGACGACAGCGCACGGGCTTCTCGGAACAGACGCTCTACGCGTGCTGAAGGTCTTCCGCCCCGGGAGCTTTCACGGATCTCCTTGGCCCGGGCCAACAGAGCTTCCTGCGCATGCCACATCGCAGGAGTAAAGACCGAGCAGCGCCGGAGCTTCAGCAAAATGGTGGCGACCTCCTGCACGCTTGGAGGGCAGACCGTCCGGAACACCATCTGCACGTTGTCGCCCTTCCACTCGCCGCCGATGTCCACCCACGGGATCTGCTGGGCCGTCAGCACCTCTCGATGAAGCAACCGCTGGACCTTGAACTCGTCTTGGAAGGCATCTACGCGTGCCGACGTGAAGCCTCTTGGCGGCACTTGAGCGTTCAGCACCGGGCGCTTGCCGGCACGAGCCTCCAGCCAGACAGGCCGAAAGATGAAGTCTCGGTCCGTCGCGCCGGACTCCAAGTCCATCCTCGTGCCCAATGGCGCTGCGAGGAGCTTCGCGGCGACCTGGAGGGTCTCTGCGTGCGACGCCAAGTACTCGTCGCCAGCTTCGAAGTCCCACTCCAAGTCCTCAGAGGTCACGGCGTACTCGTTCTCACATCCAACTGCGAGGAGCCAGGCTGCGATTCGGAAGGCATGACGGTCTGACGGCTTGGCGTTCCTGGGGCCCTTGGCCTGTACCACGGCCATGATGGGACTGTCATCGACGTCTCGATCGTGGGCCTGGCCGAGTTCCAGGGTGATCTTGGGCCGACCTGCGCTGTCCCGCAGCGAGAGGATTTGCATGCGGCCCGCAAGTATGTCGTCGAGCATGTAGGCCCCGACACAGTGGCCCATGTGTGCCCCCTCAGCCGCAAGCTCCTCGGCTGTTCGTAGCTCGTAGAGCTTGAAGCCGTCCTCCCAGGTGTACAGGACTCTCTTCGCCGGCGGTGCGGGACCGTCGAGACGCTTCTGGGCAAGCCCTTGGTGCCACCGTATCGCGGCCTCTTCGGCCTCGGCGTAGCTCAAGGCCTCCAGCACGTGGAGGTTCGCCTGTCCCAGGTCAGCACAGACCCAGTCGAAGATGTTCTCCAGTCGGCGCTGTAGCTCTCGGGTGCCGAGGGCCAAGGCCTCGTCGATCAGATCGAAGCTCACCGAGAGCAGCCACGGCACCAGGAAGCTCCGCAACCACGGTGGAGCACAGTTGACTGGACCCTCGCGGGTCACCACCTGTGAGGGCAAAACCCGGTAGGTCTTCGCGTAGGCCTCCAGGGCTTCGTCAGCCGTCCGCGCCAGCTTTCGATCCGTATTGGTGGTTCCCGGCCCCATGTTCGACAACTTGACGTCCAGCAGCGTGCAGATAGCCAGAAGCCTTGTGGTCACCTCAGGTTCGTTGTTCTTCCGAACCTCGTACACGCAACGGTCGGGGATGACGAGGGCCGCCACCATGAGGGCGCGGTCGCGTCCCACCTGAGTCTCCCACGCAGGGAAAGGGCTCTTCGGCCCCTCAGCACGACGGCCAGATGTGCGGCGAATCAGCATGCGACGCAGTGTACCGCGGTAGCATGGGGCGCGGGCGCGTAGCTGTACTAGGCCAAGTGTCCGCTGCGTGGTAGCATCCCGCTCCAGGAGATCTTCAAGCATGAGCAGCTACACCATTCGCGTTCGGTCCATCGAGCCGAGCCTTGTTCTCTGGATCCGGGACGACTCTGCGCCCACCGAGTACGGCGTGTTCGTGTGCTCGCCGCCGGCGACCGTGGTCAACAAGGGCGGCAACGCTCCCACTCTCGCCAGCGTGGCGCAGGCGTACTTGGCGGAGTACCCGTTCGACGCCGAGACCCCACGGCCCATGGAGAGCATCAGCTTCGACCTGCCCGAGGCTTCCGAGCCCGAGGCTCCTGAGCCTGAGCCCGTCGTCGCTGTCGAGCCTGTGCCCGCTCCCACGCCGGCTCCGGAGCCCAGCATCGAAGCGGCTGCGACAGATGTGCCTGAGCCGCTCGCTGCAGCCCGTGAGCCACGCATCTCCGGTGGTGTCTCCTTCACCGACGCCATCCATGCCGCACACGCCGAAGAGCCTCCGGTCGTGGAAGATGACACGGATGCTGACGCTGCTTCGCCCGTGGCCTCGCCGCGAGATGTCGCCTGTTCGCACTGCGAAGCTGCCGCTGGCGACCCATGTGTGACCGCGCGGGGTACTGCTCGGACCGACTTCCACAAGGACCGCGAGACCGCCTTCGAAGCCCTCTAGGAGCCCTCGTGAATCCCAAGCTCAAGAAGTTCCTTCCGCTGATCATCGGGGCGGCCATCGCAGTCCTGATCTTCATCCTCCTCATCACAGGTATTGGGGAGACGATGCTCAAGGGTCTCTTGGGACTCCTTGGTATTGGCGCAGGCTGGGCTGCGGTCCGCACCGTCACCAACAGCCGCGAGGTCATCACGGAGAGCACCAAGGAGCATGCCGAGACCACGGAGGCTCTGAACGCCAACCAGGCTGAGCGCTCCGAGGCAGATGCTGTTGCTGTCCGTGAGGCTGCTGCCGACCCAGGGCCAGACACCACCGTGCCGGAAGACGACGAGCGCGAGCGCCTCCGAGCCGAGATGGCCGGTGCGAAGTGGGGCAAGCCCACGTGAAGGAGCTAGACCTCGCTCGTTGCCTTGCAGGCTCCGTGGTGAGCTTCTTCGTCTTCCTGGTGGCTCTGAGCTTCGTGACCACCGGCTGCGCCCACAAGGCCAAGGTCATCGACCCCGTCGTCTTCGAACCTGGGGCTCCCCATGATCCGCCGGAAGCTCGTGAACTCGTAGCTACGCCGCCCGTCGTGCTCATTCCGCCCAAGGTGGTCGAGGTCAAGGCTGGGGACGTCGTGCCAGCCGATGGGTACTTCCTGACGTCCAAGGCAGACCTGCCCCCCTTCGCGGGCTACCTCATTGCCACAGACGACTGGATTCGCCTGATCGAGGCGTACCCGCGGCGGATCGAAGAGATTGAGGATCTGATTCTCCAAATCGCGGCTGACCGTCAGCACTGCTCGACGGTGGACGCTGCGAAGATCGAGGCGATTCTCGCGTGCCGTGAGGCCAAGAAGGAGGCCTTCGCCTTCGGTATCGGCATCGGCGCTGGAGGCTGCGCCGTCGGCGGCTACTTCCTCGACCGCTTGGTGCCCGCGACTCCTTAGCTGCGCCCGGCCAGGATGTTCCGAGCCATGACGTGCTGAGTCTTTGCCGGACAGTCGTAGGCCTTGTGGCACGTGCACCGGCCTAGTCGAATGTCCAGGCCCTCCTCTTGCCCTGAGGAGTCCCACACGACCAGGTGCCAAGGTCCAACCGCCGTCATGCGCCACAGGTAGGCGAAGGGGTACGCCCACGGATCTTCAGGCATCTCCGTCCGCGCCAGCCCGGTGTACTCGGCCAAAGGGGCCCTCATCGCCATAGGAGCTTCTTCTTCATTCTTGCCATGATACCGCGACAGAGAGCAATGAAGACATGCCCTGACTAGACTGCTTGCGTGTTCGAACTATCTCCCGCACAAGAGGCCCAAGGAAGGGCTTGGATCCAAGAGCAGCGCGCAGCCCACCAGGCCTGCGAGCACTGCCACATGCAACGTGCCTGTTCGGCGCATCCGCCCAGCACCTCCGTGGGCCTCGTGACGTGGTTGTTCACCGAGACGTCCATCGGCATCATCGCTCGCGTCTCCTACGGATCTGAGGAACTGGACCTCACGGACTACACGAGCCTGTGAGTGCTCCAAGCCCTTCCCAACAAGCGGCTGGTGGTCCGCGGCTGGCCTCTGCGGCTGAAGTACGTCGGGGGGTGTGTCTTCCTCTGGCATGACGAGCACGCCAAGAGCGCTCTGCTCCTCGTCGCCAGCATCAGCGGTTACGCCATGACCTGTGCGACGGCCCCACGAGCCATTCTGGACGACTGTGAGGCCATCGCACGAGTCATGTTGGCTTACGCAGCCAGAGCCGAGGCCGAGCAGTGGTTGCCAGCTTCGGTCTCCCAGACGCTCCAGGCCTCCGAGAAGCCGTAGCTGCCGGAGGCTCAGTGCGCCAGAAAACCTTGCGCACAGCGGTGAGCACCGCCTGGAACAGGGGATCGTCACCGCGGTCAGGGTGATCTCGTCCTTGGAGCGCATGGGTGGTCAACGCGGTGATCCGGTCATTCAAGGCCGCGATGTGCGCGTGGAGCCGAAAGGCGGCAGGCCCAGCTTCTTCCAGTCGTGCAGCGACGTAGGCGTCTACCACCAGGAGGGCGGAGTCCACGTCGAAGCGGCCCTGCATGCGCTTCGCCAGTTCAAACTCTTCGCGGACTCGCTCGCGGGTGCCCATTGGAGGGTCTGCGGTCATGCTGCCTCTCCGTCGTCCATGTCGATGGTGCCCAGCCAAGCCCACCACCAGCCGGTATCTCCTGCCTGGGCCAGGCATGCCTCGCCTGTGCCCATGTCGGTGCTCAACCAACCGGTGAGCCCGTCCTCATCCGTTCCCCACCAGCACGTCTCGACCGAGGTGTAGCAGTCCCCACTGCCGAACAGCGCGAGTCGCTGCTCGCTCATCGGAGGCACTGGCGCGTACGACCAGACGAGTTCGGCTGGGGTTCGGGGGCGATCAGCCATCAGAACTGTCCTCGCCGGTGGAAGGTCCAGCGGGAATCGAACCCGCCCAGGCCGGGTTGAAAGCCAGCAGGCCGTCCGCACGGTGGACCCACGGTGTGCTCACTTTGGAGTCGGACGGCGAAAGGGTAGAACATCCGCGACAGCCGGAGGCTCCGCATCCTCGTCTTCGACAACCTCCGAGGAAGAAGTTCGGGACAGCGGCGGGACCTGAATCGAGTAGAAGCCGTCTGGAGCCATCACGAGGCCGATAGCTTCCCGCGGGACTTCCACTCGCGTGATGATCGTGTCGAAGGAGAGCGCCGCACGGACGCCCCAACTGGTGACCTCCATGTGCATGTGGCCTTCGTTCTCGGGGAGGTAGTCCAGCGCGATGGCAGTGCCGGTCTGCTTCAACCGCTCGGGCAGCCCGAGCACCAAGGCGACTCCAGCGGGCTTGATGATCAGCCTGAACCCCCCGGCGTGGCGCCAGAGGCTTCCGGTCAGATCTGTGAGCAGGTTCCCGTGGTCCATTCCAGGGATGGTAGGACACCTGTCCGTTCGCGTCAACTCGGTCAGAACGAGTCGCGGCTCCAGGGGTCGTGGAGCGCCTTCTCGGTCAAGAGCAGGCCCCACAGGAGCGGCGGACGGTCGTCGAGGGCCCCCAGCAGACACTTGACCTGCTTCAACCGTACGTCCATCTCCAGCACGGTGAGCTTTTCGGCTTCCTGCAACTGCTGAACGCGCCGGTACATCAGGTTGGCGAAGTGGGGAAGGCCTGCGGCTCGGTACTTCGCCCCCAGCGCCGCATACCGCACCTGCTCCGCGAAGCTCGCAGAAAGCTCCACGTGCAACGCTTCAAGCAGGCGATTCACCGCACGGGCACGGTTGTACAGCGCCGCGGACTCGGACTTGTAGTTTTCCATCTGGCGGGGCAAAGCCGCCAAGAAGACTCCCAGCCGTCCGACTAGCCCGGCGTACAGGAAGCCGCCGAAGAGCGCGGGAATCGCCAGGAAGGCCCCAACGAGAGCCCAGTACCAAAAGGCAACTTCCTTCCGAAGCCACTTCACCTCAGACCTCCAACCACCCGATGACCAAGAAGGTCCCGCTCGTAGGCTGCAGGTTCATCATCGGCGTCCGGCCCGCCGTCTTCTGCATGAAGGCTCCGGCCGAGCGCTTGTAGGCCTTGGCGAACTCGCCTGCGACGGGCGTGGTGTGGAAGATCGCAGCCGTGCGACGGTGCAGGGCTTCCTTGACCTCGGGGAGCTTCGTGTTCGGCACCAGCATCCACCAGACGTGCTCGGTCCCCGTGACCCGGACGTTGGGCTTGTCCAGGTGCCACGGCTTGCTGGCGTAGGCCAGGATGGTCCCAGGCATCGTCGGCAGGTTCGGCATCCCGGGCGGGATCTCCTTCGGCATCAACGCCGCCTCCTGAGCCGCTGCCGCAGCAGCAGCCTTCTCGGCCACCGGGAGGTGGATGATCTTGGTCGGAGGCGCTACAGCCTTCAGGTCTGCCAGCTTCTGCATCTGCTCGTCGTCAAACACTGTCGTCGATCTCCTTGGATGCGGTCGGTTCTGCGGGGTACATGGCAACTGCGGGATCACCGATACTGCCGATGGCAGCGAGGATCGAGTCTACGCGTGGGTCTTCCAGGGCGTATAGCGCCAAGAGCATGCGGCCCACAACTAGATCCACTGAGTGCAGATGAAACGTGCGGCCCCGCACCGTCACGGCCTCGGTGGAGCACAAGGCCACGGCCGAAAAAGTCAATGGACCTGCCACATCACTACTGGGACTCCAGTCGAAGTCGAAGTCCTGATCTGGCGGAGTCTTGGGCTCAGACATCATCATCTCCTTCTCCCACGAAGGTGGGAGTACCTTCGCCCATCCAGGCTCCCATGGTGTTGTAGCTGACCCACTCGGCAGCCTCGTCAGCGTCGCAGTCCAGGTGCAACATGACGGCCTCGATGCAGGCCTGGACGTTGTAGACGGCCACCCAGGACTCCGTCTTGCGGCCCCAGTGGTCATCGGCCGTGCACGTGATGCTCACGAGCGCCAGGTTGTAGACGTCCTGAGGCTCCAGCAGCAGGGCTTCAGGGTTCAACTCCGACAGTTGATCCAACAAGGCCTCCACCTCAACCAGACGTGCCGGGCGGTCTGCCTCTGCTGCGAAGATCACGGGTTCCATCAGGCTCCCTCGCGCCAGTCGAGCACACCACAACGCTGGCACATGCTGCTGGGCGCCACAGAACTCCAGGTTCCGTGACAGACCTTGCAGCGCCACTGGGTCTTGACCTCCTTTGGCGGAGCTACCTCAACCTCGATGGTCGAGGCTTCTGCCGCTGTTGCCACCTTGGAGGTATCGACATCGCTCGGGCTGGTTACGACGAAGTCTGCCTCGATCACCGTCTTTTTCGCCGCAGCCGCCTTCGGTTTCGACGGCGTTTCCTCGGTTTTCGGTGCAGGACCCCCCTTTTTCGGTACAGGCCCCGCCTTTTTCCGTCCCGGAGCCGGACCAGCGCCGACGCGGATCTTGATGTCCCCGTTCACCACAGCACGTACGCCACGGTCCACCAGAGCCCCTCCGAGAGCTACAGCTTCCGGCCGCACCAAGTCGAACAGCTTCTTGGCGGCGTTCAGCGCGATCGTGGCGCTGCGGGCATCGCGCTCTTCTTCGGGGGTCTTGTCCGTCATCGAAGGCTCTCCGGGATGTACCAAGGGGGCTTGGCTCCCAGTTGCTGCGTGCGCCGCATGTTCTGAGCTTCAACCAAAGCCTTCTGCTCGGCCTCCGCAGCACGGTCAGCGTCGCGGACCAGAGCCTCAAACGCCTGATCCACAGCACGGTTGATCAACACGGTCTCACGAACCTCAGAGAAACGAGCGCGGCTGCCGACGTGATGGTTCGTGTGCAAGCTCGTCGAGCCGACATGCTCCGTGGCCCAGCGGTTCGGGACTCCCACCCAGACGACATGCTTGGTGTTCAAGGCCGTCAGGCTCTTCACCTCCGGACCCCGAACCGTTTCGACCAGACCGTCTCTGTGCACGGCGTAAACCTGCACGTCAGGCCGAAGCTGTGCGAACCCGTTCACCACCGAAGGTGCGTGCTTGTCGCTGAAGACGACGGCTACGGGACTGAAACTGGACACGCGTCCGAATATACACAGCCGCTGACGGGATGGCTATCCCAGGACCTGAAAAACGAGATGTCTGGCGAAGTTCGGTCCGCCCCAAGAGCGAACGTCTTGGGCTCCCGCCAGAACTCCTGTGACGTCGCCTTCGAAGCGAAGCTCCACGGTGTCTCGCGACGTCTTGATGTCCAGGTTCATGGCGTGCTTGGCTACAGCGAGCATCGGTAGCATCACGGCTGCCACGTGCATGGCCGTAGCCACCTGGCCCCCGTAGGACTTCTCCTCCCGTGGGATGTGTCCCGTGAGCAAGTACTCGACCTGAAGCTCACCGTCCGTGACCCCGAAGGCCACCCAGTGCTTGCCGTACTCGATCTTCCCGTGGTCCACGCCGTAGGCGACCTCAGGGATGCTCGACGCATGCTCTCGACGCTCCCGCTCGATGAGCATGCCGCCTTCGTGCGTGGTCGGCAGCTTCTTGAAGGTCTTGTCCAACAGGCGCAGCAGCCCTGCGAAGTCTGGCGCCGGACCAGACCTGGGAGCCTTCGGCTTCCGCTTCGGCTGTGGGGGCACAGACATCTGCTGCGGAACAGGCTCGGGAAGGATGACCGGCTCAGGCGGAGGAGACTGCTTGGGCTGCAGCTTCCTCTGCGGAGGTGGAGCAGGTTTTGACACGTGAGTGTCAAACTCTTCGTCCGCCTCTTGGAGGAAACGCGCGTAGACCGCTTCTGCGGCCGGTAGCTGTCGGGGGAAGGGCCCCAGACGCGCACCGCTAGCCCTGACGATGCCGAACCAGTCGTGGCCCTCACGGATCAGCTTGCCTACGATTTCCTGGGGCCGCTTCTGCTCCACCAAGCGGTACGTGACGCGAAAGTTCGCCACGAGATCAGTAGCCCGAAGAGCGGCGTCCCAACCAGGAGAACACGACGGCGACGACAGCCCCCAGCGAGAAGCCTCCGACGAAGACCTTGACGTCCCGCGTGGTCACGGCCTGATCGGGCACACCCACCAGGCCATAGGCCGGCTTGATGCCCGTCGGAGGAATCATCGGATCTGGCATCGCTGCTGCCGCCCCAGCGCCAAAGCGGAGGCTTCCCGCAGCCACCACGCCTGGGGCTCGCCCCGTGATGACGGGTCGCAGCGGCGTGGTATCCACTTCGGGCTCGGCGTCTTCGTCGAAGCTGTCGAAGCCAAGGATGTCAACAGGAGCGAGGGGCTGGTCCATAGCGCGGAGTCTACCTTCTTTGCCTGGCGGCGTCTGCGAGCAACTTAGCCCAGACGCACCGATGCCCGGCTGCAGTCTACACCACAGCCGGGCACCGGAGGTTCATCTCAGTAGCCCCGAAGGACTAGCTGATGCGACAACCCTTGACCGCAGCAGCACCGGCCTTGGCGTTGCGCAGCTTGCTGGTCTTGACGCGCTTGCCGTCGGCGTTGGTGTAGGTCCAGACCTTCACCGTGTACTTGTCGCCGCGCGACCGCGAGCCGTCCTTGTAGTCCGACGTGGCCGTCTTGGTGATGGTGGACTCGGTGATGGTGGCGGTCTGCTTGTTGCCCTTGCCGACGAGGCCCTTGAAGACCATCACCGGGCGCTTGGGACCGTGCGTGTTGCCCTTGCGGCCCTTGCGGGTCTCACCAGCGCGCTCGACGCTCATCGAGGAGAAGAGGGTCTTGGCCCCCTTGACGCCCTGCTTGCGGGCAGCCGCGATCTTCTTCAGGTACTCGGCCTTGCCGATGGCGCGAACCTTGGCCTGGGCGCTCAGAGCCGAGCGCTTGGCGCTGGCGATCTGGGCGGCAGAGAAGTTGTCGAGCCCGGACCACGAGGTCGGGTCGTTGTTCGGGGCGTTCAGCGCCTTGAGGACGAGACCGGCGAACTGCCGTGCGCCACGGACGATGTTGCCACTCTTGTCGAAGTAGTGGGTCTCGGCACCCCGGAGGGCTCCTTCGTAGATCTCGTCAGCGCTCTTCTTGTTGGCCATGGTCTTTTGAACTCCTGGAGGCTAGACCGTTCCGTGGTCGCCTCGTGTGCCAGGAGTATAAGCAGACCCGTTAGGGGGGGTAAAGACCCAAAACGCGATTAGGGGGGGTAATCGGATCTTTGCCCCACGCAAACGCTAGACGTGGTGGCGGCTGCTTGCGTCGAGGCAGCAAAGAAAAAGCCTTCGGCTCAGTACCGGACCTTCTTCTCGACGCCGGCGGTGTGCAGCGCGATGGCCGTCTCAGCCTCAGCCTGCAGGCAGGCCAGCTTGCTTCGGCCTTCTGCCTTGACGAGGGCAGCAGCCCCCTTGGCGTTGATCTTCGCTACGGCGATCGAGCCCTCGCTGTCGATGCGCTGACGCTCGATGGAGCGGTGCTCGCTGGCCTGAGCGACCGTGACGATGGTCTCGCAGACCAGCTTCACGGCCTCCAAGAAGGTCGTGTTCAGCGACTGCAGGCCCTCTTCGGTGATCTGCAGGCTGTACGCCGAAACGTCATCGCCCATCAGAGGCTCTGCTGGGGCTGTGCCGACGCGACCACGGCGTCCTGGGCCAGCGACATCTGGACGAGCAGGTCCAGCGCTTCGACCTGGTCTGCGACGTCCTCCAAGATGCTGGCGTCGTCGTCCAGCGGCTGCGGAGCTTCGTCGATGAGGATGAAGGGGAGGAGGTGGTCTTCGTGGGTGATGTTCATGGGCGCAGACTACGGACAGGTGTCCATCACAGTCAAGGCCTCAGCACGACTTTCTCAGAGGCGAATCGCCCGGAACCGTCGGCGTCGATTGGCCTCACCCTCTCGGGGGCTTCCGAACAGGCCCGTGCCGGGAAGGTCGGCTCCTGCGGCTTGCACCACTGCTGCAGTGGCGATGGCGTCCATGACAATGTCCATCTCAGCAGCCTCTTGGGCCGTGGCCTGCAGAGCCTGTGCGATGCGTGCACCCATCTGCGGCAGGGCGTTCACGAGCAGCTTGAGCTTCCCCTTCGGCAAGGTGCTGCGCAAGTCGAAGTCGATGACGTCCAAGCCGTCCCACACGAGCAGCAACTGCGTGACGTCCAGATCAGCCACATCCGCCGGCACGTCCTTGGGCTGCGTGATGCGCTCGTAGCCTTCCTCCAAGATCAACGGCAGCCGCTGCGGAAGACGTGCGAAGAGGTACGCCACCAGCTTCGGTGGTACATGGTCTTCTGGTGCGAGCGCCATCGGCGTCACGTCTTCGCTGTAGATGTAGATGAGACCCTGAGTGCTCATGCGTCCTCGATGGGTTCCCAGGTGGCGTCCATGAACGACTCGTCCATCGGGTCGAAGCTGAAGCCCTCCGCGTCGAAGCTGAGACCGCTCCAGGAGCCGTCTGTCGAGGCCTTCTCTGCAGCCTGGCCTGCCTTGGGGACCGACTTGATCAGGCTCGCGCCGATGAGAGGCAAGCTCGCTCCGATGATGGGCGCCGCACGGCCGAGGACTTCGGAGATCCCGGCGAAGAAGGAGCCTCCAGAAGAGGAACCTGCTGCCGGGCGCCCCTTGGAGGGCTCAGAGCGGCCGATGAAGGAGAACCCTTCGAAGAAGGAACCACCCGACGGCTCGACCTCCGACAGCCCCACGAAGGAACCGGATTCCGAAAGTCCTGCGAAGTCGTCAACCACGGGCATCTCCATCGTCGTAGCGAAGAGGTCAGAGGTCTCGTCGTAGCTCTGCGGCGCGGGAAAGGCCAACGCAGCCTGGCCACGAGACCAGTCAGTGAAGAAGTTCGGCTGGCCCGCCGTGGGCGCCGGAGCCGGCAACTGCCGAGAAGGCGGCAGCGGCTTGTTCAGCATCTTGTCCGCACCCTTGCGGAAGCGAAGCAGTGGGACGATGAACGGCCAGACGTACCAGGTCCCAGCAGCCGTGAGCGCCAGTGGGATGATCCAGACGAGAGGATTCATCGGCAGCTTCTCGTCGGTTCCCGGCTTGTGTCCGGACAGCGTGTCCACGGCATCAACGACGCCCTCAGCGACGTTCGCGACGGTCTGGGAAACGCGAAAAGCTGTGTTGAGGCCTGCATCGGCCGCACCGTGTGCTACCTCCGTGAGGGCGATGTAGATGGGGAGGCTGCCGCTCTCACTGGAGAGCCAGCGCTCAGCCACGCCCTTTGCAGCCTCCACGTTGGAGAACGCGGTCTCCTGCCATCGAGGCAGGCCAGCCTGACGGACGACCTGCGCGGCCTTGTTCCAGGCCTTCTCGGCGTTCTTGACCTGGTCGGTGAACCAGAAGCCCACCTGGATTCCGTCGATCTCGTCTGCGCCCGAGTCCAAGATCTCTCGGCGCTTGGCGATCATCGTCGGAGCTTCGTGCAAGTGCAGGTACACCTGACGGAGCCACGTAGCAGCCGCTGGTGGCTGGAGCTTCTCTGAGAGAGTTGCCATAGGGTCTAGTCTTCCTTCTCCGCGAAGTATGCCTCTACGAGAGCATGACGACTCAGCAAAGCCTGCATTCGGGCTGGATCCATCCCTGTCACCTCAGGCTCGCCCTCGATGATCTGCCATGAGGACTTCGGCCTGGACGGCACCGACATGATCACCACATGCTGCACGAGACCTGCAGGCCGACCATCCGTCAGGCGACGAAGGCTCACCTGCACCGAGTAGCCCTCAGGCCGCGGAGAGACCTTCGTGCGGAAGAGGGGGTCGAAGGTCACGGCGGCTCGCACGAGAGCTACGGCAGCGGCCCGAGCCTCCTCATAGGAGTCGAAGCTCTCCAAGACCTTCTGCTTGATGCCCTTAGGGGCTCCTGGGCCCGGCCCATGCTTGAAGACCTCGACGGCCAGCACATGCGTCGGCACCCAAGCATCGTTTGGAGCCAGCCAGTCGATTTCTCTGAGTCCGCGTGGCATCAACGTCCGCCCAGACCGTCGAAGTACTCCAGGACGTACTTGGCGTACGCCACCAGCACCTCCTGTCCTTCGAACATGAAGGTCTCCTTGCCCGCCCGCTTGGCAGCCTTGTACGCCTGGCGAAACTTCTCGATGTTGTCCGGCCCGATGGAAGCTCGCTGGCCTCGACCGCCGTACTCGACTTCAGCGCGGACGCGCGCCTCGACGTCCGAGAAGCTCCGCTCTGCGACCCGAGCCGACACCTTGGTCACGGAAAGCTGCATCGCGGCGTAGAGGACACCTTCAGGCTCACCCGCCTCGATCCAAGCGCGCATCGCCTCAACAGCCTCTCGCCACAGGTGAGAAGGAATGGGCGTACGGACCCTTCGCCTGCGCGCAGCCGAGCGCCCCTTCTTGAGGCCAGCACTGCCATCGCTGATGGGTGGGTGGAGTCCCGCACGTTCCTCGATCACGCGAATCACTGACGTCCAATAGGCTCGTTGTTCGCTGCTCCGAGGATGATCCATCGCGTGATCGAAGGCCATGGCTCGCGCCCTCTCCGGCGAGGAGTAGCGGTCCATCATCCCCTCTGCGACGTCGATGGCGTCCTGAGGAGACCCGATCGGAGCCTTGCGCCCCTTCTCCACAGCGATGTAGCTGCCGTCCTCCCGAAGCCGGCCGCGCTCCTCCATGTCCCGGCACTTGGCGTAGGCCTGAGCCCAGGAGTCCCCCTCGTGGTGGTGGTACCACTCGGCGCAGAGTTCGATGCGGTGACGCGCCTGGTACTCCGGCGAGCGCTCTGAGACGTCTGCGGGGGCCGCAGCCTTCTTCTCCGCTCGATCTGCCTTCGACTCCACCAGCTTCGCCTGGGCGAACAGGCTCAACTGCAAGTTGTCCATGCCACCAGCCTTGAGGTAGCGAATGTAGAGGACAGAGCCCGCATCACCAGCGCGCCGGTGGCCTCGCCAAGAGGAGAGAGCTTCACCTTCAGGCGTGAAAGGGAACCAGCGCTTGCCCTGCTGCTCGACCCTTCCGATGATCTCCCCGTCTGATCCGCCGGCGCGAACGTAGTGAGGCTCGTCCCTGTTGATCGTGAACTTGTGCCTGTGGGCCGGGCGGCGCACCTTGGCGCGTCTGCCCGCAGGCCCATCGTCGTCGAAGATGTAGGTGTACGTGGTGTCCATCAGACCAGCATTTCGCCCGTCATGTCCGCAGAGGTGCGGAGGAAGGCCTCAACCGCAGCATCGAACTGCGTAGTGTCCTCGGGCTCGGAGATCTGTTCCACATGGAAGATGGGCTCCCCGGGCGTATCCAGCAGCTTGGAGGGAACCTGCGTGGGCTCCGGAGGCCCATCAGCGTCCTCCAGGAAGCGGCCACGGAACTCCTGCACCGTAGGGGCGATGAAGAGCCCCGTCACAACGCCGAGCCCAAAGGTGATCATCTTCCCGAACATGTGCTGCCTCCGCGCAGGTGTACGCGCGGAAGTCTAGCAGCAATCCCAAGGTCTCAACGAGGCTCCTTCAGCAGAGGCCAGCCGCCCTTCCAGTCGTCGATCAGCGAAGCCCACATCTGCGTGCGCGCCATGTTCGCTTCAACCTCCTGATGGCTGAACAGGACTCCTCGGTAGCACCAGCCCTCAGGGATGACCCCAGCGAGCCCACAGGCGGCGTCAGACTTGCCGTGCGCAGTTGGCTTCCAGGTGGGGTCGAGGATGGCTCCTGACGGCAGCACGACCCAGCCGTGCATGACGGGGATGAACGCCTCACCCTTGGCGAAGCCTTCGGCGTACTTGACGTCGTCCCGTGCGAACAGATGCACCAGCCGCTGCGCGTTCATGTAGCAGTCGCCATAGGCTGCCTTCTTCCACACGCCGCAAGCCGTCGAGACCAGCTTCTTGTCCTCTGCCGTCAGCGCCTTGGACTCAAACCGCACGCCGGCCCGAAGTACGAAGTCAGCCATGTTCATGTAGTAGTAGCCCTTGGGATGTGGCACCCCAAGCCGCTTCAAGCCCGACACCTGCATGTCCAAGTAGGCGTCCAACTGGTCGTCGGTTGCAGTGCGGCGCCCTTGTGCGCGTCGGATGAGCCTCATGTCAGCCGCTCCGCGTGAATCTGGGCTACCCGAGGTGACCGCCCCAGCGCGAGTTCAGCCTCGTCATCGAAACGGAAGTTCCAGTTGATGGTGAGATCCCAGTCCACGTCGGAAGCAGACCTTACCGTGCCCATCAAAAGCCAGGGAACATCGCCTTCACGCGCCCCAGCAGCTTCGATCTCTCCCCGCGCCACGCCTTCCGCAACCGCACGGGCGTAGGTCCAACTTCCATTCGGGCCCAGTCGGGGCTGAATCCCTTCCGGTAGCCCAAGTCCTCGGTAGATCGAGAGGGGGAAACGGAGTGCAGCAAGCCGCACAAGGATCTCACGAAGGGCTGGGACCAAGACCTCCTCCGGCCACTCGTCGTAGCCGATGTTGGCTGTAAAGTTGCGGAAGTCGGCGGGGAAGTACACGCGGCCCCCCAGCATGTAGCCCTCCCCCTCGTTGCGGTGGCCGGAAGCTCGTCGGATGAGGCTCACGGGCGCCCCCAGAAGCTGAAGGTGGCCAGTGCGTAGTCAGTGCTGGACTCGATGCCACAAGCTGGAACCCAGACCCGCGCGTTGGGAATCCCCTCGGGGTCGCGGCGGTCGCGCGCTCGTTGCTCTGCAATGGCCGCTCGGAGGAACTGCTGGGGCGCGTTGTGGGGTTGCAGACTCTCGATACGCTTTCGGCTCGCGGGGTGGACCGCCTTCCAGTGCGCGCTGCCAGTGCAGATGCTGCACCAAGCCTCCCATCCCACACGCCAGCCACTGCCCATGAAGTTCGGCCAGTGCTCCTCTGAATCCCAGGTCGCGCCAGGGACGTGCTCACGGACGTCTGCGAGAAGGGCACGAACCGCGTTGCCTTCGTCCCCCTCCCAGCCGTTCAAGTAGTCATGGAAGTCTGCCACGGCGGCGTACAGCGTCGTGCTGGAGGGCTCCTGCCCACGGAAGCGGTTGATGTCCCAGTGCCATGCCGTCCCCGCAGATAGTTGCCGATCGCGCTCTGTCTCGATCCAGTGCTCCACCACACGAAGCCACGGCGTCGGCACGGGTAGCCCTCGGAGAGCCTTGTGCCACCCCCGTGCGAGCGTGTAGGGGCACACCTCGTCCTTCTGGGGGCGCACCAGCACGAGGTCTCGGCCCGCTTGTTGGATGGAGGGCCTCAGCGCGACCGCGCGGCGACCAGCGACTCGTCGGATGAGGCTCATCGCGTCACTCGCTCCACCTGTACCAGCGTCAGGGCTGTGGGGTCGATCAGGCCCCACTCGTCAGCCGTTCCGAAAAGGTGAACGCGCACGGCGTCCAAAGGCAGGCGCAGGATAGCCGGGACCATCCGTGCTGTGGCCATTCCCGTGCCGAGGTCATCTGCGACCGCGCGGAAGGACTTGTAGGTCCGCAGACGGAGCGGACGGGCGGCCCTGAAGGTGTGGAGCCAGCCTGGGGAGGGGGAGGCCCACTCGCGCTGGTTCGGGCCGTACAGGGCGTAGTCCCGCGCGTTGGCCCGGTCGGAGGGTTACCAACACGGCTCCCGGTGGTGCCGGCTTCGGCTTGATGCCCCAGGTGTCCGCCGACTCGTTGATGGGGACCCAGGTCTCCTCTCCCGTCTCTTCGTCTTCCACAAGCTCGTCTGTCCAGCCGCCCTGGACGAACTCGGAGGTGGCACGTCGGCCTGATGCGCGTCGGATGAGCGGCCTCATGTCAGGTACGGGTCCACGTGCGTGCCTTCGCACCGGCAGCAGATGGGCGAGCCGGTGCCCTGGCAGTTCTCGCAGTCCTCACCGGCCATTCGATTCGCGTAGTAGTCATCGGGCTCGTTGAAGCCCTGCTGCGTGTCTCGCTTGCAGTAGTCGCACACGCCGGTGCGCCAGACGCCACCCTCGTCCTGCCACTCGCAGTCGTCACACTCCTTCAGGGCGCTCGCCGGGATGTCTCCGAGCTTCTGGAACGCCTCGGCCCGCGACATCTTGGCGCGTTGTCCGCGCGTACGGCTCGCGTCTTCCAAGATGCCGATGTAGGTCGGGACCCGCAGTCCCAGCAGTGCAGCCGCCTCGACCCGATGCGCACCATCCACCGCGATCAGCTTGCCGCTGCTCCCGTGATACGCGACCACTGCAGGGGGAACAGAGCCCTTCTCCCAGAGCTTCGCGTAGCGCTTCACGTCCCGCTTGCTTGCAGCCCACAAGTTCATGGGACAGAACTCGCTGGGGTCAATGTCGAAGGGGCCGTACCACTTCCGGCGGCGGATGTTGTTGACGTCGTTCCCGCCCCAGGCATCTCGGGGAGAGCCTGGAGCGTGCGGGTTGGCCCACTCGATGTGCGCCAGGATGTCCGCGGAGGAGATCGAGCGGCGTCCGCAAAGGAACTCGATCTGCCTGACCCGCTCCTTGCCGAGCCCCATCGACTCCCCGATGGCCTTGAGGCTTTCGCCGGCAGCACGCCGACGCAAGATCTCTTCGCACCGCTCCGGCCACGTCGGATCTCCTGCGACGCCCCGAGCAGCCCAACCTTCCTGGCGCTTGATGAGGCTCATTTTTCCTCCCACGTGTCGCGTAGAAGCGCTTGGATTGCCCCCACCGGACCTGTCAACGTGTAGTTGCACGCGCCGGAGGGCCACTCCGATACGGGGTCTAGCTGGCACGCCGCGAGGCTCATTTGACCCAGGTCGAGAGCGTAGCCACCGACTGTGCAGAAACACCCATCTACATCAGGACCGACATAGATGCGTGAGGACAGCCAGCGGGTGTCGATGCGGTACGTGCCCCCGTAGTTGAAGGCCAGTTCTGCTGCTGTTGTGGCGTAGATCGTCCAGTACGGCCCCACCGGCGTGAACATGGCCTGCCCTGAATAGAGCATTGGGGGTAGAGGCTCCTCCCCAGGAGGTGCTCGTCCCTGGAGCAGTGGTGCCGCGTAGACTCTGCGCCGAAACGTGGCCAGCGCCGCAGCCTTGGTGTCTTCTGCCGCGACAGGCTCGTGGGCTGCGTGCATCACGGCCCAACCAGAGGGGAGATCAACGTCGTTCTGATCTTCCGCGTGCGCCATCACCTGATGCTGGCCAGCCGAGAGCACAGGGACGGTTCTCCTGTACAGCTTCGCGCAAGATGTGCAGAAGCCCGTTGGAGCCCAGTAGAAGCCTGGGGGCAGCCCAGTTGCGCGTCGTCCTGATGCTCGACGCCCCTGTACCCGGCGGATGAGGCTCACCCGAGCACCGCCACGAGCAGCCCGAGCGGCACCAGGACTGGCAGCATCACGGTGAAGGCCACGGCGGCCACAGCGAGTACCAGGACGACCTTGGCCCCAATCATCGGACCTTCTCCCGTAGGGCCATTCGCCGCTTGCCCCGCTCACAGCGCACGACCACGCGGTGCATGTGGCTGCGGCTGACGTCGTAGAACTCGCTGAGGGCCGCGATGGTCATGCCGGTCTCGCGGAAGAGCAAGATCTCCGCGCAACGGTCAGACCAGATCCCAGCCTTTCGACCCACGGCGAGAGACCTCCAGAGCTTCTGGCTCGCGTCCCACACCTCGATCAGGTGTGCCGGGATGGACTCGGTGCTGTAGCAGTCCGACATCCGCCACTCGTAGGCATCGCCGTCTCCGAACTCCTTGAACCACGGTGACTGTTCATCGTCCCCGTCCCACCAGTCGTACAGCCATTCGGCGCCGTCGTAGATGCAGCGCACAGCCGCGGTCGGAACACGCAGGATCGGACCGTCGTAGTCACCCGCCCACCGGCCGATTTGAGCCGAGAACCAGATGCGCCCCCGACAGTTCTTCTTCGTGTCGGGGCAGGACCAGTTGCGGCCGTCGCCAAGCCGCAGGCCATCTCGCCGCACCTTGGACAGGTCGCTGTCCAGCTTGAGGCGGTGGTAGAGCCACGGCTGTGGTGGGTATTGGTAGTCGGTAGGACGCACGCGATCTCCCGCTCGGGGGCGCTCTGCCCTTCGGCCGGAGTTTGACATGTAGCTGTCAAAACGTCGGATGAGTGCCATCAGAACTCCGAAGCCCAGGTCAAGATCTCCCCGAGGAGCGCGTGCTCACGGAAGCCTTTCTGCTGCCACACCCAGAAGTATGGGCGAGTCGCTACGAACTCGGCGGTGTCTTCAGGCTTTCGGACGTAGTCAGCGGAGTAGAGGCCTCCGCGCCAGGTACCGGGGCCTGTGGACTCCAAGAAGTACTCGCGGCCGTCCTCCTTGCCTGTGAGGTGCACGTAGTCGTCCTTGGCGCGGTGCACGCTGCCAGGAACCGCGAAGGCGTGAAGCTCCTCAGCGTCCCAGTAGTCCACAACGTCCTCGGATGCGTAGCTGCGAGCAGGAAAGAACTCCACCAGGTAGCCGAAGTGCTCGGGCAGCACTGGCGTGTTGCCTGGGCCTTTGGCTTCGACCAACCAGTTGACGTTCTCTGGGACTCCGCGCTCGTCTCTTGAGGTCGTAGCCGCTGTCCAGCATGGGCGGTTCGATGCGTCGAACAAGATCCACATGTCGTAGTTGTTCGCGTAGTTCGTGGCAACGTCGAGCTTGCGATAGCAGTGCCCCAACCGCTTGCCGATCTCCTTCAAGGCCTCAACAGCCTTGAGCCACAAGACCGCGTAGATTCTCCCTGCGCTTCGATCCGCCACATCCAGGTAGCCCACCCAGAAGCCGTTCGGCCAACGACGCTCCTCCCGGATGAGCGCGCCGTACTTCGGACGCTCCTTGAACACCCAGTCCGGCAGCGGCGACGTGCTGACCCTGTTGATCTCGGTCAAATGCCACTGGTTCGCCGCAGTACACGCCTCCCGCCAGGTGAACCGCATGATGTCGGGGGCAGGTCGAGCCTGGCGAGTGCCCAAGTACCAGTCCCGCACATCGGTGCGCTGCTGCAATACGGTCCTGGCCCAGAACAGGCGAGAAGCGTTCAGGCTGAAACCTGGACCAGGCCCCTCACCCAACGCCAGCAACTCCCTGAAGTACCAGGGGAGCATGCCGTCCAGGGGCGTGGACCCGAGCTTCCTGAGGGCTTCCTCGGTCTCGCGCCAGATCATCCCGTGCGGCACCCCGAGGATGCTGGCGAGCATGTTGATGTAGACCGCCCAGGTGTCAGGCGTTGCTGCACGCTGCTTCTTGATCTGGTCGAGCTTGCCTCCGACGCTACGGCGGCCCCGAGGGCGTGCGATGAGGGGCATCGGACCGCTCAGTGGCAGTCGGGCGGGTTCCGGTCCACCAGCCACGCAGTGCCCGCCACGCCGGCCACGAAGCCCACGACAGCCCACATGAAGCTGTGCAGCTTGGAGACCTTCTTGACGATCTTCGCGGGAGGTGCACCGCCGTAGACCACGACGGTCTTGGTCTGCTGCGGCTGTGGAGCCGCCTGAGGTGCTGGACCTGACGCGAACCCGTACTGCTGGTGCGCGTACTGCGGCTGCGGAGCAAAGCCGAACTGCTGTGGCTGCGCGTACCCGGCGCCCGCGACGGGCTGACCATGGCCCACGATGATCGCTGCTTGGGACTGCACAACAGGGTCGGACAGAAGCTCTGCGGCGACTGCTCGGGCGAAGTCCTGGGCTGTGGGAGTGCTCATCGCGTCCGATCGTACCTGGCTGAGAGGGCTCGCGCACCCGAGTATGCCACGGACAGCGTGTCCGCTCTACGAGAGTCTGGAGGTCCAGGGCAGAAGCTCACAGGTCTTTCCACATCACAGGGCCTTGGTCGAAGATCTCCTCAAACCCCATGTGCGCCCAGAAGGGCCCAGAGTGATCGCCCCACCACAACTCGCCGGCGTGGAGGATGGCGCCCTTCGCGCCGTGCTGCCGCCCCCAGCGCTCCAAGGTCTCCACGAAGCGACGGCCCCAGCCGGAGCCCCGTCGCGCAGCACGTAGCGCCAGCTTGTCGATGAAGATGACGCGCTCTTCGTCTTCGTCCTCGATGCCTGGAAGCCAAAGATCCCCCATCTGCTCCCAGCAGTCCTCGTCGTCACTTGCCTCGCAGACACTCTCAGTGATCCAGCCGATAGCCTCCGACGCTGGCCCGACGTACGCCTCGACCATGTAGCCCTTCTCGTAGCTGCCTCCGCGCAACCCGACAGTCTTCGGTGCTTGCTCCCAGAACCTGCGTGCTGCGCGGCCAGAAGCTCGGCGGATCATCGCCACTTGGGCCTCCACGTCTGGCGTGCGTGCTCCACGTACTCAAACTCGTCCATCTCGGGAAAGTCATCGTACTGTGCCGCCGTGGGATCAAAGATCACACCGTCAACCTCCAACCATGTGTGGCCCTCCTCCCGGTACTCACCGTCGATGAGCACCACCGCATAATCGGCCCCAATGAGGACTTTGGCCCACCACTCACTGGACAGTCCACAAGCCAAGCCGTTGGGGTCATCAGCAGCATGTGCCACCACGAAGTCACGAAGCTCTTGGGAGGCGTTCCAGTTCAACCACCAACACGACGTGGTTGACGGCGCGCGGCGGCCAGAAGCTCGGTGGATGAGCCTCATTTCAGCATCGTTCCAGCGGGGAGCGTGCGCGCTTTGGACAAGCCCTCCTTCGACGCGTGGCCTCGGTGGGCTGCGGGGCGAAGGCACGACGCGGAATAGGTGCGGGCGAAAAAACTCAAAGCAGTCCCCAGCGCATAAGCTCCGGCAGGAGCCAGCGGTCGATGTAGGTATTAGCCTCGGCGCAATAGTCACGACAACCCGCGGAAGAACGGCCCAGGTACTCCAGGTAATCACCGCGGTTCGTGAAGGTGTGAATGATGTCACCGCCGAAGTCCACGAAGCCTGGCGGGACGGGGCCCAAGTTGTCGATCTCGGGACCCGCCGGGTGCCGTACCCATGCGTGCGAAATGACCTCTGGTTCACCTGGCATAATCCAGGCTTGCACGCAGATATCCCAACCGAAGCGATCGTGCATCGCAAGGGCCAGGAAGATGCAGTAGCCCGTATCCCACTTCTCCCACACTTCCGCAGTCAAGCCGGGAGGATGGCGGTATTCAGGCCACATTCGCGCGGCTCGGCGCCCGCGGACTCGGCGGATGAGGCTCATCGACGTCGCCGTCCCACAAGAGCAGGCAGTACCGCGCTGTTGAGGATGGAGATCGCGGTGCGGTGCCAGCCATCCCAGATCCCTTCGGGGCTGCCATCAGCGTCCTCGATGAGGATGACAGGATCGGTTTCGCCACGAAGATGCGCCGCTTCCAGCAGGGAGTAGTACCCCTCACGTCCGTCTTCATCACCGTAGTGCACCTCGTCGTCCCACCACTCCTGCCACCGTCCGCCCGACATGAGTTCATCCAAGCGGTGTGCGCCGTAGTCTGCGGTGTAGAGCCAGTCGAGGCTCTCCGCAGGCACTTCGGGCGTGTTCGCCCCCGCCCAGAAGGCTGCCGTTGCCCTCTCACGGGGGGTTGCGGGACGCTGGTGTGTTCCGCTGACCCGGTGACCGCGTTGCTTGAGCAGCGGTTTCCACGTGGCCCCGTGCAGATCCCCCATGCGAGGCCAACGCTCGATGCGGCGACCGCTGACTCGTCGGATGAGAGTCATCGCTTGCTCCAGACTCGCAAGTTCGGCACGTCGTCCACGCGCATCAGCCCCTTGCGCACGCAGGTGTCGATGATGGGCTTGCTCCAGCGCAGCACGAAGGCTTCACCCCAGGCCCGGGGAGCCCGCCACATGCTGTCGGCATCGGTCTTCGCGGCGTACTCCCTCAATGACTCCCCCGCGCCCCAGAAGTGCAACAGGCGTCGGTTCTTCTCCGTCCGATAGGGCTCCTGGATGTAGTTCCACTCGTCTTCATCCACCGCAAGGTAATCGCCGGGCTGCACGCGGATTCGCCAGCAGCCCCAATCCTGCGACTCCTTGCTATTACCTGCCTTCTCGTACGCCTGATCCTGCCCCGTCAAACACGCGGCTTGTCGCCCCGCTGCGACGTACAGGCCCCCATGAGACTTCGTGTAGTCTCCCCACTGCGGCGCGCCTTCCTCCGCCGGGAAGGTGAAGTGGTAGTAGCCAACGCGGTTGAACCACATGGCGATGCGCGGAGTCACACGGACAGCACCCTGAGGCGGGGGCTCGATGCGGATACGCCAGGGGGTGACGGGCTTGGTGACCGCCTCCCAGTTGTCGGCTTGATACCAGTCCTGTTCACCCGTCTCCGGGTCGGGAACTGGCTGAACAGTCCAGCCCCCGTCGATGAACTCGGAAGTGGCCCGACGGCCATGACGTCGTACCCCACCGACGAAGAACTCCTCTTCCTCGTGGTTGCGCCGTCCTTGGACTCGGCGGATGAGACTCACGTCAGGTCTCCAAGCAGACGGCCACCAGGAGCTTGGTCCACGACCAGGCCGACGCCGTTGAGCACGACGCTTCCAGAAGCTCCAGCGAGGCCTGTGGTGCCGTCGTACACGCGAAACACAGCTTCCACCTGGTCGCTGGGCTCCAGGTAGGGGTTGGAGAGCAGCCCGGCCAGAGAGGGCATGCCGCCGCCGCGAGCCGTCTCATCGGACAGGAACATCTCGATGGGGATCTCCCCGATGTCCCCAAAGAGTGAGGGGTAGCCCGCGGCATGCAGGTTCGACACCGTGACCACGTCGGTGTTGACCGTGCGGATGGGCGCCACGATCTCCAAACCCCGCACAGCCAAGGTGCTCTCGTAGACCGGCTTGGACGAACGAACCGTCACTGACGTCACGGCGGAGGACAGGCGAACCGCCGTACTTCCGAGCAGGTTCAGCGCATCCGTCGCCGTAGGCTTCATCGCCAGATGCTGCTGAAGCTGCGGCGTGACCGTGTGCAGCCCAGTCTGTGGGAGGGTCTCTGGGGCAGAGCGGATCGGAGTCCCGTCGTCAGCCAAGACCGTGATCACCAAGGCGCCGAAGACCACACTGGTTCCTGATGGTGCACCGTCGAGAGGTCCGTTGGCCCGAAGGGTCAACTCGGCCTTGTTGAAGCCGTGGAGAATCGGATGGTCGTCCAGGCCGATCCACCTCGCGTTGCCCGCCCGGAAGAGATCAAAGGAGACGTCGCCCTCGGACACGAGAGCCCCACGATCTCCCTGCCGCTTGAAGCCCACGAGCGTTACTGCATCTGTGATGGCTGCGACGTTCACCACACGCTGCAGCAAGAGCCCTTCGACGCGAA
>FLOH01000888.1_pt1 | contig 52400 bp, 48 predicted proteins | sample 756751 | NCBI WGS metagenome assembly FLOH01 (sample SAMEA4026879, study PRJEB14308) | marine metagenome | biome: coastal water; material: water | depth 74 m | reverse complement strand
ATCTTCAAATAAATATTCAGCTACTAAGCCAGCATGCCAAGAAGTTCCACAAGCAACAATTATAATACGATTTGCATTTAAAAATTTAACAATGTTATTATCAACACTCCCCATTTTTATAATACCTTGATCTGCTAAAAGACGACCTCTATAAGTATCTAAAATAGCATTAGGTTGTTCATGAATTTCTTTCAACATAAAGTGATCATAACCACCTTTTTCTATTTGCTCTAAGTTTAGTTTTAACTCTTGAATGTTAGGTTCAACTTCTGAATTATCCTGAATTTTACGAATTTTAATAGCTTTACCTATTTTAATGATTGCTAACTCTTCATCATCTAAATATATGGCATCTTTTGTATATTCAATAAACGGTGAAGCATCAGAAGCTACAAAGAATTCTTCATTATTTTCACCTATTCCAATAGCAATTGGGCTTCCTAAACGTGCAACAATAATTTCGTTTGGTTTTGAAATATCAAAAACAGCAATTGCATAGGCTCCAACTACATTTGTCAACGCTAATTGAACTGCTTTTTCTAATTTACAATTGTTTTTAATTTTTACTTCTTCAATTAAATTGATTAAAACTTCGGTATCTGTATCACTTTTAAATGTATACCCTCTAACTAAAAGTTCTTTTTTTATAGTATTATAATTTTCAATAATACCATTATGAACAATTACTAATTTCCCTGAATTCGAAATATGTGGATGAGAGTTTTCGTCGCTTGGAATTCCGTGTGTAGCCCAACGTGTATGACCTAAAGCTAAACAACCATCAACATTATTTTTTGCAATTAATTCTTTAAGATCAGAAACTTTTCCTTTAGTTTTATATAGGTTTACCTGATTACCATCAGTTAACACAACTCCAGTACTATCATAACCCCTATACTCCAACCTTTGTAATCCATTAATTACAATTGGGTATGCTTTTCTAAATCCTAAATAACCAACAATTCCACACATGGCAAAGCTTTTTAATTATTTATTTCAGAGTAAAAGAATTCAAATTTAATACGCTTATCTCCAGCATTTATATCATTCCCAAACAATACAACACCTTTAGGAGTCCAACTAAAATTTTTAATAGTTGTATCTATAAATGAGCTTGGTAAATCTGAAGGGTTGTAAACTTTTAATCCTAGAGTTACTAAATCAACTGAAGACAATTCGCCTGCATCTAATTTTTTCAATAGCTCTGATATATAATCCGTAATTTTAAATACATATCTATATGGTTTTCCATCCTCATCTCTTTCTAATAAACCACCAATAGTGCTTATCCCTTCGGTCATCATGTCTAATATTTGTTCATTATCATCGTAATTATATAAGAAAAGTTGCTCTGGAACAATATTACTTAATGCATTTTGATCTACATAAAAAATTAAATTAGCACTTGTGATTAAAAGATTTCTATTGCGTAAATCTGTTAAATTTTCAATACCTAAATCAACAGTTGCTATTGCCCCTGCAGCTCCTTGCACATACAATCTATCTTCTCCACTTGCTTTTGTGTTACTATCATCTCTAACTAAAACATTCGATTTTATTGCCCCAAATAAAAACACATATTCTTTCTTAACTCTAACTCCTTGTTCTCCAGTTGTTCCATTATCATTTAAATCTACACCTACTGCTTCATCTTCATCATTAGAATAATAAATGGTCATTTTAGCATTTGCCATATTTAATGATACTATGTGTGACTTATCATTACCTAATTCTTCAGCTTCAATATACAATCCTCTAAAATAGTGCTGAAAATCATCAGTTGATCCAAATGATGCACTTGCTGCATTATCAACAAAAAGTTGTTGAATCATATTTTCATTTAAAGGAATATTGATACTTGGACTTAGATCCGCTTGTTTAATAGTATCTTTATCATACACTGTTATCCCATCAGCCATATATCTTTTAATATAGGATACAGTATCACTAGGATTCACTTTAAAATTTCCAGAGAATAAAGACGTTTCGTCTTTTAAAAATTCTTTATCCGAGTAGTATATCGCTAGTTTTGAGGGATCTTCAGGGTCTAGTGCATTCAAAAAAGTTTTAAGTTCATAAACACTTAATTGAAATTCAACATCAGCATTTCCAAAAACTGAATCTATAGAAAACTTAGGCTTTCCGTCTGATTCATCATCCTCTTTTGTTGATTGGTAAGGTATACTTACTATTACAGAATCTATAACGGTATTTGTACCATAATTATAATCTACTCCTGTTACAGGAAGGTTTATTTGTGAAACAATTGAAGCTTTTAACTTTCCAAATTCAACATCTGAATAAACCCCCAATAAATATTGTGGAACTCCGCTGGAGATAACTCTGTCTACCTTTACGTTAGCCGTTATTACTTCTGTTGATAATTGATTTGTGCTGAAATTATTATTATCAACAAGGTTAACACCTATACTTTCTATTTCTTTTTCACAAGAAATTATTGTAAAAAATACCGCTGAGAATAACCCTACGTACTTTAACGTCTTTACAACTTTAGTAGTCATATGTAATTTTTGATTTTTTATGATTAAACTATAAAACATGGTTTAAGTAAAATTCTGTATAGGCCGTATCAAATTCACTTACATGAAAATAATCTAACACAGGTTTATCACTTGTTTTTAAAAATTCTTCCAACTCAATTGGCAATTTTTCACTTGCCTTAATAACTGCGTCAGAATTTTCAATAGCATTAATTAATATATTTGTATAGTTTGGTTTAGAGATTGATTTAAACTTAGACTCGTTAATATTATCAAATTTAATTTTATTGTAAAACTCACTATTTAACTCTCCTTCAAAACCCGTATTATAAACAGACGTAACTATTTTACTCCCTGCAAATAAGGCATCATCTTTATAGTATTCTTTTATATATAGAGGTAAAAGTGAGGCCATCCATCCATGTACATGAATAATATCTGGAGCCCAATTTAATTTTTTAACTGTTTCAACTACACCTTTCGCAAAAAATATAGCTCGCTCATCATTATCTTCAAACATATTGTTGTCTTCATCAGTAAACAATGCTTTTCTTTTAAAGTACTCATCATTATCAATAAAATACACTTGCATTCTTTCTTTTGGAATTGAAGCCACTTTAATTATTAGTGGCATATCCATATCGTTAATCACTAAATTCATTCCAGATAAACGAATTACTTCATGTAATTGATGTCTTCTTTCATTAATTAAACCAAAACGAGGCATAAAAATTCGGGTTTGTCCACCTTTACCATGAACCATTTTTGCTGTTTCAAATGAAGTTGTTGATAATTCATTTTCTGGCAAATATGGCACTACTTCTGAAGAAACAACCAATACTCTCTTTTCTTTCATAAACCAACGCTATTTTAATAGAATATGCAAAATTACGAAAATTTATGTAGAATTTCGATTGAAAAATGTAAGTTTGCTCGCTTTTAACGTTTATTAACAATACTGTAACACTGTTCTATGTTAGTTTTTGCTAAAATAAAATCGGTTCAACAAAAAATTAAGTCCTTAAAAAAGGGAACTTCTATTGGCTTTGTGCCTACCATGGGAGCCCTTCATAAAGGCCATTTATCGCTTATTAAACAAGCTAAAAAAGAAAATGATATTGTAGTAGTGAGTATTTTTGTTAACCCAACTCAGTTTGATAAGCAAGAAGATTTAGTAAACTACCCTAAAACAATTGATAGCGATTTAGCACTTCTAAAATCAATTTCTTGCGATCTAGTTTTTACTCCAACCGCTGAAGAAATTTACAATAACAACATACAATCAGATCTATTAGATTTTGACGGATTAGAATATCAAATGGAAGGAAAGTTTAGAGCTGGCCATTTTAATGGAGTTGGCACCATAGTAAAACGTTTATTTGAAATTGTAACACCTACAAAATCTTATTTTGGAGAAAAAGATTTTCAGCAAATGCAAATCATTAGTAAAATGGTAGAGAAACACAAAATTCCTACCAAAATTATTGGATGCGAGATTTATAGAGAGGATGATGGTTTAGCAATGAGTTCTAGAAATAGCAGACTGACAAAAGAGCACAGAGAAATTGTACCTTTCATATATAAAACACTTAAAAAAGCAAAAAAAAAGTTTGGCATAAATAATGCTTTAGAAGTGTGTAAGTGGGTTGAAAATGAATTTAAAAAACAACCATTATTAGAATTGGAATATTTTGAAATTGCTGATGAAGAAACTCTTCAATCAATTCAAAATAAAGAAACAAAGCAAAATTACAGAGCTTTTATAGCTGTTTTTGCTGACAAAATTAGACTTATAGATAATATAAGTTTATAAATCCGAATAGATTAACACAAAATTATTAATTTTGCGCTATGCAGATAGAAGTAGTAAAATCAAAAATTCACAGAGTTAAAGTTACCGGAGCTGATTTACAGTATATTGGTAGTGTAACTATTGACGAGGATTTAATGGATGCTGCAAATATAATTCAAGGAGAAAAAGTTCAAATTGTAAATATAAACAATGGAGAACGTCTTGAAACATATGCTATTCCAGGTCCAAGAAAAAGTGGGGAAATTACCTTAAACGGCCCAGCTGCACGTAAAGTAGCTAAAGGCGACATTGTTATTATTATTTCTTATGGAATAATGGACTTTGAAAAAGCTAAGTCATTTAAACCTTCGCTTATTTTTCCTAATGAAAATGACAATTCACTAACATAAATTGATCCAAAATCTAAAAAAAATAAGTTTTATAACACTTCCAATTGCCTTGGGCGTGTTTTTAATTTGGTATTCACTTTCAAAATTAACAGATAGTGATATACATTCCATAAAAACATCTTTTAGAACAGCAAACTATTGGTGGGTAGCATTATCACTTGCTTTTGGTGCTTTAAGCCATTTATCTCGAGCCTATCGTTGGCAGTTTCTATTAGAACCTTTAGGCTACAAGCCTAAACTTGCTAATAGCATTATGGCTGTTTTAATTGCTTATTTATTAAATTTAGTGATACCTCGTTCCGGCGAAGTTGCACGTGCTGCCAGTATAAAAAAATATGAAAACATCCCCTTTAAAAAAGCTTTTGGAACTATAGTAGCAGAACGCATTGCAGACGTAATTATGTTATTAGGTATTATTGCAATTGCATTTTTTTTACAAACTAGCTTAATTAGCAGTTATATCTTTAAAGACAAAGAAGAAAGTAGCATCTATTCTAAAATTCTAATTTTTGGTGTATTTCCATTAACTATTTTTCTAATCTATAGACTTTTAAAAAAATCTAATAATCTAATAATTGTAAAAATAGTAGCATTTATTAATGATTTATTAGAGGGTGTTAAAAGCATCTTCAAAATGAAGAAAAAGTGGGAGTTTATTTTTCATACCATATTCATTTGGACAATGTATGTACTTATGTTTTATGTAGTAACATTTGCATTGCCAGAGACTACAAACCTTCCTTTCGCTGCCATTATTGTTGGTTTTGTTGTTGGGGGTTTAAGTATGGCTTTAACAAATGGAGGTTTAGGTACTTATCCTGTTTTTGTTGCTAGCGCCTTAATTTTATACAATGTAGATGTTAACCCGGCGCGTGCTTTTGGTTGGATTATGTGGACAGCGCAAACCATTATGGTTATCGTTTTTGGCGGCTTATCATTTTTATTACTTCCAATATATAATAAATACCAAAAATAACTAAGAATTCTTAGTATATTTACTTCTTTCAACTCACTTAAAAATGGCTAAAACCAATACAACTTTTTTCTGTCAAAATTGCGGAACTCAATATGCTAAATGGCTTGGGCAATGTAAATCTTGCAATGAATGGAATACCATAGTTGAAGAAATTATTCAAAAAGAAGAAAAAAGAAATTGGAAACAAACTTCTGCAACAAAAAAAGTAAATAAAGCATTAAAAATTAATGAAATATCTTTAGATAAAGAAGATAGAATTTCAACAAATAACAACGAGTTTAATAGAGTTTTAGGTGGTGGTTTAGTAAAAGGATCAATGATATTATTAGGTGGTGAACCTGGTATTGGAAAATCTACATTATTGCTTCAAATTGCATTAACAATACCTAAAAAAGTATTGTATGTCTCAGGTGAAGAAAGTCAATCGCAAATTAAAATGCGTGCTGAACGTTTACAAATTACGAATACTAATTGTTTAATTTTAACAGAAACCAATACTCAAAATATTTTTGGTGCTATTGAAGAAGTAAAACCTGATGTTGTTGTTATAGACTCTATTCAAACGTTGCATACAGAATATATTGAAGCATCTCCTGGATCCATTTCACAAATTAGAGAAACCACCGCCGAACTTATAAAATTCGCCAAAGAAACAGCAACTCCAGTTCTTTTAATTGGCCATATTACAAAAGATGGGAATATTGCTGGACCAAAAATATTAGAACATATGGTAGATGTTGTTTTACAATTTGAAGGCGACTGAAATCATACTTACAGAATATTACGCGCCAATAAAAACCGTTTTGGTTCTACTGCTGAGCTTGGCATTTACGAAATGCGAAATGTTGGTTTACGTGAAGTTGAAAATCCATCTGAAATTTTAATTTCTCAAAAAGAAGGTGATTTAAGCGGTACCGCCATTGCAGCAACTTTAGAGGGGGTTAGACCGTTAATGATTGAAGTTCAAGCATTGGTTAGTACAGCTGTGTACGGAACTCCTCAACGTTCTTCAACAGGTTATGACACCAAACGTTTAAACATGCTTTTAGCAGTTTTAGAAAAGCGTGCCGGATTTAGATTAGGAGCTAAAGATGTATTTTTAAACATAGCTGGAGGTATAAAAGTTGACGATCCTGCCATTGATTTAGCTGTAATAAGTGCTATTTTATCTTCAAATGAAGATGATGCAATTCCTCAGGATTATTGTTTTGCTGCTGAAATTGGTTTGGCTGGAGAAATACGCCCAGTTAACAGAGTAGAGCAACGTATTTTAGAAGCTGAAAAACTAGGATTTCATAAAATATTTATCTCAAAATTTAATAAAATAAGTAAAATTAACCATACTATTAAAATTATTAAGGTTACTAAAGTTGAAGATATTTTCTCAAATTTATTTGCATAAAAAAACCGAGTTTAAACTCGGTTTCTTTATTACTCATTATTAAGGTTTTATTTTTTATTTGCTGCAATTATATATTTTTCCAAGGCCATTGTCATAGAAGGCGTTTCAGGTGTTGGTGCTTGTATATTACATTTTAAACCAGCTTCAGTAGCTGCTTTTACAGTTGAATTTCCAAATACTGCTATACAAGTATTGTTTTGTTTAAAATTTGGAAAATTTTTAAATAAAGAATCAATTCCAGAAGGGCTAAAAAACACTAAGACATCATAAAAAACATCCTGTAAATCAGATAAATCGCTCATCACAGTTTTATAAAAAATAGCTCTCATCCAATTTATTTCAAGATCATTTAAAGTATTTGGAATTGTTTCTTTTAGCTTATCTGAACAAGGCAATAAAAACTTTTCCTCTTTATGTTTTTTAATAACTTTAGTTAAATCTTCAAAAGTTTTTCCACCAACGTAAATTTTTCGTTTACGATATACCACATATTTTTGTAAATAAAAAGCTACTGCATCCGATTCACAAAAATATTTCATGGAATCTGGTACAGTAAATCTCATTTCTTCAGCAACTCTAAAAAAATGATCTACTGCATGTCTACTTGTTAAAATAATTGCGGTGTAGTTTTTTAAATCAATTTTTTGGGCTCTAATATCTTTTGCTGAAACTCCTTCAACATGGATAAAGGGTCTAAAATCAATTTTAACTTTTTGCTTTTCCGACAATTCTATATATGGAGAGTTTTCAGACGTTGGAACAGGCTGAGACACTAATATCGTTTTAACTTTCATATTCTTCAATTTTTTATCTTTAAATAGTTAATTTTAAAACAATTATTAAAGGTGCTATTTCAAGCGCGCAAAGGTATAAAATAAAATAGAACAAGTTGTTAAAAATGAGCTTTTTATTATTTAGAAGGATTAAAACATACCTTAAAATTAATACTAACAAAAATACTAAAAATGTTATTTCAAATAACAATCCCTTGTACTCACTTAGGTAAACACTTAATACTAAGAAAGGTAATATCCATAAAATTAAGTTTCTAAAATAACTCATTTTATCATAAACAATTTTATTAAACTCATTTTTAGTATTTAATAAAAAAAATAAAAACAATCCCGTTAAATAACGTAAACTGAAATACGAGCTAACTCCAAAAAATATTAAAATATAACCTTGAAAATTCAATAATTTTGGTTGAAATTTAAAATGAATATTTATAAAATAAAACAATAGTGACAATCCTAAAAGCTGAACAATAAAAAATAATGTTTGAAACAAGTTAAATATGTTCCCTTTTTCCTTATTATAATAAATAGAAAGATATTTCTTTGAGAAAAAAAATGTGTTTTCATGAAGTAATCTATCCTTAAATAACACTTTCAGTAGCGTTAAAACAATAAAAATAAACAAAAACACTAATGTAATCCAGTCATTATTTTGATGTGTTATTTCTATTGCCTCAAACATGAAGTATGATATTGTTTTAACGCAAAATTAGGAATAATTTGTTTTATCTTTGCCAAATAATTTTACTATATGTCAAATACACTTGTTATAATTCCAACTTACAACGAAAAAGAAAATATTGAAGCTATTATTAAGGCTGTATTTTCTCAAGAAAAACAATTTGACATTTTAGTGGTGGATGACAGTTCCCCTGACGGAACATCAGAAATTGTTGCAAAACTTCAACAAGAATTTTCTAACTTATTTTTAGAGATAAGAGAAGAAAAAACAGGACTTGGGGCAGCGTATATTCATGGATTTAAGTGGGCATTAGCAAAAAATTACGATTATATTATAGAAATGGACGCCGATTTTTCACATAATCCAAAAGATTTAATACAATTATACAATGCTTGTGCTATTGACGGGGTTGATTTTTCTATAGGATCAAGATATTTAAATAATAAAATTAACGTAGTTAATTGGGATTTTAAACGATTGTTTTTATCCTATTTTGCCTCAATTTACGTTAGAATTATAACCCAAATTCCAATTTTTGATACCACAGCTGGTTTTGTTTGTTACAAAAGTGAAGTGCTAAAAAACATTGAATTAGACAAAATTAAATTTGTAGGCTATGCTTTCCAAATTGAAATGAAATTTAAAGCTTGGAAACTAAAATTTAAACACAAAGAAGTATCTGTTGTTTTTACTGACAGAAAAGAAGGAGTTTCAAAAATGAGTGGCTCCATAATTTCAGAAGCCGTATTTGGAGTTATAAAAATGAGATTGCAAGGATTACCAAAATAAAAGAAAAAGTAAATATGAGTTTAATACTTATTAAAAATGCCAAAATTGTTAACGAAGGGAAAATAGTTGAAGGTGATGTGTTAATTGATGGTGAATATATTGTTGATATAGACACTTCAATTAGCTCAAAATCTGCTGATACAACTATAATTGATGCGGAAGGAAAATACTTAATTCCTGGTGCGATAGATGATCAAGTTCATTTTCGTGAGCCTGGATTAACGCATAAAGCAACCATTAAAAGTGAAAGTAAAGCTGCCATTGCAGGTGGTATTACTTCATTTATTGAAATGCCAAATACTGTTCCACAAGCAACTTCACAAGTGTTATTGGAGAAGAAATTTGAAATTGCAGCGAAAAGTTCATATGCAAACTACTCATTTATGTTTGGTGGCACCAATGATAATTTAGAAGAATTATTAAAAACAGACCCAACAAATGTTGCAGGAATCAAATTATTTTTGGGCTCTTCAACTGGAGATATGTTAGTGGATGACAAAAAAGTTTTAGAGAAAATATTTTCTTCAACCAAAATGCTTATTGCTGTTCATTGCGAAGACGAAGCTACCATAAAAAAGAATTTAGACACTTATTTAAAAGAATATGGTGAAGATATTCCTATAGAATTACATCCGAAAATTAGGAGTGAAGAAGCTTGTTATTTATCTTCATCAAAAGCTATCGCATTAGCTAAAAAAACAGGTGCTCGCTTGCACGTTTTTCATGTGTCAACAGCCAAAGAAACTGAACTTTTTTCAAATAAAATTCCTGTAGAACAAAAGCAAATAACTGCTGAAGTTTGTGTACATCACTTATGGTTTGATGAAAGTGATTATAAAAGTAAAGGAACCTTCATAAAATGGAATCCAGCTGTGAAAACTGAAAAAGATAAAGAAGGTCTTTGGAAAGCTTTATTAAATGATAAAATTGATGTGATTGCTACGGATCACGCACCTCATACATTAGAAGAAAAGCAACAAGTTTATACAAAAGCTCCAAGTGGAGGGCCATTAGTTCAACATGCTTTGCCTGCTTTATTACAAGCGCACCACCAAGGGAAAATCTCCATTGAAAAAATAGTAGAGAAAATATGTCATAACCCTGCTAAAATATTCAAAATTGAAAAAAGAGGTTTTATTAAAATAGGATATTATGCAGATTTGGTATTGGTAGATATTTCATCACCTTGGACCGTCACCAAGGAAAATATTTTATATAAATGCGGTTGGTCTCCTTTTGAAGGCACAACATTTTATTCAAAAATTACGCATACTTTTGTAAATGGACATTTAACATATCATAATGGTGTGTTTCACAACACAATAAAAGGTAAGCGATTACTGTTTAATAGAACCAATGAATAAATTTAGTTACATACTGATTTTGAGTGGGTTTTTTATAGCTTGTACCAGTAATACAATTATTAAAAAACCTAAAAATTTAATATCAAAAGAGCAAATGGTTGATTTATTAACCGATATTTTTATTGCGGATGGTGGTGATAATATTAAAAACACCAATCTTCAGCGCAATGTAAATTATTTTCCTTTTGTTTTTGAAAAGTATCAAATTGATACAACTAGATTTAAAGAAAGTAATTACTACTATACTTCAAGAATTGATGATTATGATGAAATCCTAGGAAAAGTTGAGAAGCGCCTAGAAGCATTGAAAAAAAGTTATGATGACGAAATTAAAATAAGCGATTCTATTGAAAATATAAAGCGTGATTCACTTCGAATTTCTAGAATAGAAATAAGTAAGTAACTATTTTTTATACAATTCACAAACTTTTTTTATTGTTTTTGAAATTGGTTCAAATTCATAGTTAAGTTCATTCTTAATTTTTTTAGAAGAATAATACTGTTTATTATGAATAGATATTGAAGACTGTTTTGTTAGCATTGGCGGTTTGCCAGTTAAAACCGATTTTATTTTTTCTATTCGCCAACCAATAGCGCTCATTAATTTTGTTACTTTTATTGAAGGTGGTTTTTTATTAAAATTATCTGCTATTTGAAAAAACACTTCTTTAAAACTTACATTTTCTGAAACCAAAATAAAGCGTTCATTTTTTAGCTCACTATTCATTAATAAAATCATTGATTTTACCACGTCATTTACTGCAACAAATCCTGTAATTCCTTCAGAATAAAATGGCAATCCACTGTGAATTTTTGAAAATATAGTTCCTGGCCCATTCTGCCAAAAACCAGCACCTAAAATTACTCCAGGGTTTACAACTATAACGTCAACACCTTCTTGTGAAGCTCTCCAAACTTCCATTTCAGCACCATATTTTGATATTGCATACCCATAATTATTGGTTTCTGTGTTCCACTCGCAATCTTCATCAATAATGTTACTTTTAACAGATTTTTCAATAGTTGAAATAGAACTTACAAAACACAATTTATCAACTTTTTTAGCAATACAAAGATTTACAATATTTGAAGTGCCTTCAATATTAATTTTTCGCATTGCTTTGTAATCCTTCGGATTAAAAGAAACCAATGCTGCTGAATGGTATACTTCAGTTACATTTTCAAAAGCATCTTCTAACAAACAAACATCTGCTATATCAGCTTCAACCCATTTTATTTTTTGAAAAATTGAATCAAAATCATCAGAATAATAACTAAAAACCTTCTTTACAGCTTGTAAATCACTGTTCTTTCTATGAATAGCTTTTACACTATCATTCTCTAATAAAAGATGATACAACAAATGTGCACCAACTAAACCCGTTCCGCCTGTTACTAAAATCATAGAACGAAAGTATAAAAAATGTTTCGGTATTTATTAATTTGTTCAATTGTTTATTTGTTGAATTGTGTAAAAGTTACTATTTAAAAAACTAATAACTAAACGTAGTAACTAACAACTAAAATTTTATCTTTGCTGAAATTAAAAAATTTGATAATGAATTTTGTTGAAGAACTACGTTGGAGAGGCATTTTACACGATATGATGCCAGAAACTGAAGACTATTTATTAAAAAATAAAACCACTGGTTATATTGGATTTGATCCAACTGCTGATTCTTTACATATTGGGAGTTTAGTGCCTATTATTTTATTAATGCATTTTCAAAAAGCAGGGCACAATCCTATTGCTTTAGTTGGTGGAGCTACTGGAATGGTTGGCGATCCTTCAGGAAAATCTGACGAACGTAATTTATTAGATGAAGCAACTTTAAATAAAAATATAATTGGTGTTAAAGGTCAATTAGCTCGTTTTTTAGATTTTAATAGCACTACTGAAAATGCTGCTAAATTGGTAAATAATTACGATTGGATGAAAGGAATTTCATTAATTGAATTTGTGCGTGATGTTGGTAAACATATTACCGTAAACTATATGATGGCGAAAGATTCTGTAAAAAAACGTATAGATTCTGATTCACAAACCGGAATGAGTTTTACTGAATTTACATACCAATTATTTCAAGGATACGATTTTTATCATTTATATACAAAAAATGATTGCAAACTTCAAATGGGAGGTTCAGATCAATGGGGAAATATTACTACAGGAACAGAATTAATTAGAAGAAAAGCACAAGGAAAAGCATATGCGTTAACTTGTAAATTAATTACAAAAGCTGACGGGTCTAAATTTGGTAAAACTGCGGGTGGAAATGTTTGGTTAGATGCCAATAGAACTTCACCATATAAATATTATCAATACTGGTTAAACTCTTCTGATGAAGATGCTGAAAAGCATATTAAAATCTTTACTTTTTTAGATAAAGAAACTATTGAACAGTTAATAGCAGAACACAAAGAAGCGCCACACGCTCGTATTCTTCAAAAGAAAATTGGTGAAGAAGTTACAATTATGACGCACGGGAAAGAAGCTTATGAAAACGCTATAAAAGCTTCAAATATCTTGTTTGGAAACTCAACTGCTGAAGATTTAAAATCTCTGGATGAACAAACATTTTTAGATGTTTTTGACGGTGTTCCTCAGGCTGAAATTGAACGTTCAGCTATTGAAAACGGATTGGAAATTGTTCCTGCTTTTTCGGATACTGGATTTTTAAAATCGAATGGTGAAGTTAGAAGATCTTTAAGTGAAAACTCGATTTCCGTGAATAAAGAAAAGGTAAAAGAAGATTTTGTAATTACAACTTCCGATTTAATAGCTGATAAATTTGTGTTATTGCAACGTGGTAAAAAAAGTTATTATTTGTTAAAAGTTATATAGTTGTCATTCCTGCCGAGGCAGGAATCTTATCACTTAAACCCACAATAAAAGACTACTGAAAAGTAGTTTTTTATTTATTTCTTCAAGTTTAACTTACTTTTACAAAACCATTAAATTACAACCTCTTATATCTGAGTCATCAAAACGTCCCAAAACTTCAAAAGTTCCATTTGTATATGTTTTTCCTAAATCTTTAGTAGCAATAAAAGAGCAAGAATTTATATTTGCTAAATCAATTATATTAATTCCTCCCGATTTTCCTTCCGGTAAAATAGTTAAAGCATCTTCCGTATCACGCGCTAAAACTTTCATCCAAGGCGGACATTCAAAAATACCATCCCCTTTAGAGTACGCCTGACTTAATAACTCCGTCATTCCATATTCAGAATGAATTTTTTTTACACCAAAACCGTTGCATAAAATTTGATGTAATTCTTCTCTGATTAATTCTTTTCTTCTTCCTTTCATGCCTCCAGTTTCCATAATTATGGTATTTTTCAACTTAAAATTGAACGTTTCAACTAAATCTAGCAAGGCAAATGAAACGCCAATAAGTAATACTTTTTCATTATTTTTATCTAATTCTAGAAGATTCTTATGCAATTCTTCTAAATTATTTAAATAAAATCCACTTTTAGGTTTGTTAGAATTTTTAATAAAATTATTCACCATATAAATTAAGGAAGATCCATCGCGTTCTAAATAAGAAGGTAGTAGAGCTAAAACTGTATAATCTTCAATAGATCCATAAAAATTTTCAAATCCTTTTGTGAAACTTTCTGCATAGATAGATAAATCTGTAATATAGTGCTTACTTTGAGTGTTCCCTGTAGTTCCACTACTCAAAAAAACACGTTGAACAGTTTCTTTTGAAGAAAGAATTTGATGTGATTTAAAGAATTGAATGGGTAAAAAAGGAATTTGATGTATGCGAGTTACATCGCTAACATTAATCTTTAAAAAATTTAAAAACTCTCTATAAACAGTACAATTTTCAGATTGAAAATGAAACAGTTCTAAAGCTGTTTTATTGAAATATTTGACATTATGAATGTTAAAAACGCTATTTATTTTCATAAATTTTGGGAAACATCACAAAAGTAATGTAAATTTACGCAACCTATTATCTTTATAGGTATCTTATTAATAATTAAAACGATTGCTTTTGAGTTTAAATGAGCTCGTAAAACAATGTGCAAAAAACGACCGAAAGGCACAAGAAGAAATTTACCACCTTTTTTCTGGTAAGTTATTTTCTATATGCTTAAAGTATTCTAAAAATAAACAAGAAGCTCAAGATAATTTTCAAGATGGTTTTATTACCATTTTTAATAAAATTGGACAGTTTAAATTTAAAGGATCTTTTGAAGGTTGGTTAAAGCGTGTGATGGTAAACACCATTCTTTTAAAATATAGACAAAAGAACGTGTTAAACCTAGTTACTGAAGAGATACCAGATGAAGTGATTGTTGACATTGATGATGATGAAGTTTCTTTAGATTTTTTATTAAATCTAATACAAGAATTACCAGACAGATACAGAATGGTTTTTAACCTGTATGTTTTGGATGGATTTTCTCACAAAGAAATTTCTAAAATGTTGCAAATTGCAGAAGGCACATCAAAATCGAATTTAGCCCGAGCAAGAGCCATTTTAAAACTAAAAATTGAAAAACATCAAGAAAGTCAATTATCTATTTAAGATTAAGAGATACTAGTGAGAGATTTAAAAAATATTGATAGACTATTCCAAGAGAATTTAAAAGACTTTGAGGTTTCCCCACCAAATAGAGCGTGGAATGCTATTGAAAAACAATTAGCGAAACCTTCAAAAAAACGTCACATCCCTATTTGGGTTAAAATTTCAAGTATTGCAGCATTACTTATGTTGTTTTTTAGTGTGGGTACTATATATTTTTTACCAACCTCTAATTTGAGTAAGAATTTTCTTCCAAAGAAAAATAAACTTCCTGAAGTTATAGATGAAAAAGGCAATGAGAGTATTTCGTTTAAAACCTCGGATAAAATTTCAATTGATTCAACTAAAGAATTAATTAGTGAAGAAAATTTTACTAATTTAAATAAAGTGGCTGATGAAAATAGCAAAGATTCTTTAAAAGAATCATTAGTGACTAAACAAAATTCCAATAACTTTTACTTAGCTGATGCTGTAAATTTATCACTACCTAATGCCAATAATGATAAGGTTATAAGCAAAGATGTTTTAAATGGAAAATTAACTGTAGCAACCATATTTGCACCTATTTATATCAATTCATTTGGAGATGGTTCAGGAATTAACTCCCAATTTAAAGGGAACTCAACTTCTGGAAATTCATCCTATTCATACGGTGTAAAAGTAGCATACGAGCTTAATAGTAAATTTAGTGTTCAATCTGGTGTTAACCTAATTAATTTAGGATATACAACCAATGGTATTTATGTTACGCCTGGTGTTTCTGTTGTTGGTTTTTCTAATTTATCTAGTGATCCTATTTTATCTAAAAGCGAAACTATATCATCCAAAGATGTTGAAAATTCAGGAAGTTTAAATCAAGTTTTTGGTTATATAGAAATTCCTATTGAAGTTAAATACAATATTGTAAGCGGAAAGTTTGGTGTAAATTTAATAGGTGGTTTTAGTACATTACTTTTAAATAATGATGAAGTTTTTGTTGAAACCAATAATTTTTCACAAAGTTTAGGTTCTTCAAATACTTTAAGATCAATAAACTTTAGCGGTAACGTTGGGCTGGATGTGGATTATTCAATTCATAAAAACCTTTACATTAATGTATCGCCCATGTTTAAAGTACAAACAAACACCTTTTCTAAAAACGCTGGAAGTATCCAACCTTATTATTTAGGGATTTATACAGGTTTAAATTATAAGTTTTAGTTGGTTTATTTATTTGGTTGGTTACCAAATATTGAATGAAGAAAGCCGTTTCAAATTTGAAACGGCTTTTCTTTTTATAACATTTAATATTGTAATTTTGTGTGAAACAAAATTTAAGATATCCAAATTATGGGAAATATAACACTAGAAAAAACAATAGAAAAAGCACTAAATAAATTAAGAGTACAAGATTTAAATAATGGTACTTCAACAGGCTCAAATTTCTTTGGAAATGGTGAAATTATTGAATCCTTTTCTCCTGTAGATGGAAGATTAATTGGAAAAGTAACTTCAACAACAAAAGAAGATTTTGAAAAAGTTGTAGATACTGCCCAAAGTGCTTTTAAAACTTGGAGATTAAAGCCCGCTCCTCAACGTGGCGAAATTGTGCGTCAGTTTGGTGAAAAATTACGTGAATTAAAACAACCATTAGGTGAATTAGTTTCGTATGAAATGGGAAAATCATTGCAAGAAGGATTAGGTGAAGTACAAGAAATGATAGATATCTGTGATTTTGCTGTTGGATTATCACGTCAATTACACGGTTTAACAATGCATTCTGAACGCCCTGGTCATAGAATGTACGAACAATATCATCCTTTAGGAGTTGTTGGAATTATTTCTGCATTTAACTTTCCTGTAGCTGTTTGGGCTTGGAATACAGCATTGGCTTGGATTGCTGGAGATGTTTGTATTTGGAAAGCTTCAGAAAAAGCTCCTTTATGTAGCATTGCTTGTCAGAATATTATTGCTGATGTATTAAAAGAAAATAATTTACCTGAAGGAATTTCCTGTATTGTGAATGGAGATTATAAAGTTGGTGAATATATAACTACTGATAAACGTATTCCTTTAGTTTCAGCAACTGGATCTATTAGAATGGGTAAAATTGTTGCAAAAAATGTAGCTGAACGTTTAGGAAAATCATTATTAGAATTAGGTGGAAATAATGCCATTATTATTACTCCAGATGCAGATATTAAAATTAGTATTATTGGTGCTGTATTTGGTGCTGTTGGAACAGCCGGGCAACGTTGTACTTCTACTCGAAGATTAATTATTCACGAATCTATGTACGATAAAGTAAAAAACACATTGGTTGATGCATACAAACAATTACGTATTGGTAATCCGCTTGATGAAAATAATCATGTTGGACCGCTAATTGATAAAGATGCTGTAAAAATGTACAAAAATGCTTTACAACAAGTTGTTGAAGAAGGTGGAAACTTAATTGTTGAAGGTGGTGTTTTAAGTGGTGAAGGTTACGAAAGTGGTTGCTATGTAAAACCTGCTATTGCAGAAGCTGAAAATCACTTTGAAATTGTACAAAATGAAACATTTGCACCTATTTTATATTTATTAAAATACAGTGGAGATGTTCACAATGCTATTGAAATTCAAAATGGAGTTGTACAAGGACTTTCTTCAGCAATTATGACAAATAATTTACGTGAGGCAGAAGCATTCTTATCTCAATTAGGTTCAGATTGTGGAATTGCAAACGTAAATATTGGAACTTCTGGTGCTGAAATTGGTGGTGCATTTGGTGGCGAAAAAGAAACAGGTGGCGGAAGAGAATCTGGTTCTGATGCTTGGAAAGTATATATGAGACGTCAAACAAATACTATTAATTATACTACCGAGCTCCCTTTAGCTCAGGGTATAAAATTTGATTTGTAATAAATATTATAATTTTTTTACTTATAATAGTTCGTCTTCTACAACCATTTGTCAAATGGTTGTAGAAGACTGACAATCTTTGATAAAAGTAAGAAACAGAATTATCTTAAAAAAATGACCTCAGATATTTCTGGATAAAATTTGAATATTTTTTTATTTTTTTGATTATCAAGGATAATTTTCAAGGATATTATCATATTAAGAAAAATTTAACATTTTATATAAAGGAAAGCATCATATTAATCGACTTACTAATTAATATTGATTAATTTTGAAAATTCTATTATAAGAAATAATCTTGATAAAATGAAAAAAGTATTTTTATTCCTTGCCCTATTCAGTATTACCTTCACAAGTTTTTCCCAAATTTATGATCCAGTAAAATGGAGTACATCAGTTGAAAAAGTATCAGATTTAGAATACGATCTAATTATACAAGCTACAGTTGAAGAAGGCTGGCATTTATATTCTCAAAATGTTCCTGAGGATGGGCCTATAGCTACAACATTTTCTTTTAAAAAAACAGATGATTATGAATTAGTTGGAAGCACTTCTGAAGAAGAAGGGCATACAGTTTTTGATGTAGTTTTTGAAATGAAAATTAAATATTTTGAAAATAAATCAACATTTAAACAACGAATAAAAATACTTTCAGAAAAAGCTATAGACATCTCAAGTGAAGTTGAGTTTATGGTATGTAATAATGAAAGTTGTTTGCCCCCAACATTGGTAGATTTAAACTTTCAAATTTCAGGAAATAAAGCAGCAATTTCTGAAAATAAAATTGAAGCAATTGATTTTAATGCTAAAGGTACTACAGAAACTGTAAATGTTACCAAAACTCCTAAAAAAGAATCAGATAAAAGTTTATTAACTATATTTATTATTGCTTTTTTCTCTGGGTTTGCAGCACTATTAACGCCATGTGTGTTTCCTATGATTCCAATGACGGTAAGTTTTTTTACAAAACAAAGTAAAAGTAAAGCTGCTGGAATTAAAAATGCTATTATATATGGTGCTTCAATAGTTATAATTTATGTATTTTTAGGTACAATAGTAAGTGCAGTTTTTGGAGCTGACGCCTTAAATGCATTATCAACAAATGTGTGGTTTAATATCATTTTCTTTTTGTTATTGGTGATTTTTGCCATCTCATTTTTAGGTGCTTTTGAAATTGTTTTACCAAGTTCTTGGGGAACAAAAGTAGATGCACAAGCTGATAAAGGAGGAATTATTGGAATCTTTTTTATGGCATTAGCACTAGCAATTGTTTCGTTTTCTTGTACGGGACCAATAGTAGGTACATTATTAGTTCAGGCAGCAGCAGGAGGTAGCCAAATAGGTCCAATTGTTGGAATGCTAGGTTTCTCATTAGCATTAGCAATTCCATTTGCATTATTTGCAGCGTTCCCAGGCTGGTTAAATTCGTTGCCAAAATCTGGTGGTTGGTTAAATACCGTGAAAGTTGTGTTAGGATTTTTAGAGTTAGCATTAGCATTTAAATTTTTATCGAATGCAGATCTGGTATTACAATTACATTGGTTAGAACGGGAAGTGTTTATAGCTATTTGGATTGCAATTTTTGGGACTTTAGCATTGTATCTTTTCGGAAAAATACAATTGCCTCATGATTCTCCATTAACACATATTTCCGTTGGAAGATTAAGTTTAGGATTAATTACATTATCATTTACAATTTATATGATTCCTGGTTTGTGGGGAGCACCTTTAAATTTAATAAGTGCTTTCCCACCAGCACAACATTATGCAGAATCTCCTTATGGTGTTGGTTTTACAAAACTGGGTGATGGAGTTGGTTCAAGTGAAAATCATTCTGAAATTCCCGAAGGGGCTCATATCATGGCTCCTCATAATATTTTAGCGTTTAACGATTATGATTTAGGATTGGCGTACGCTAAGAAAGTAAATAAACCTGTAATGTTAGATTTTACGGGACACGCATGTGTTAATTGCAGAAAAATGGAGCAAAATGTTTGGGCAAAAGATAAAATACTACCAATACTTAAAAACGATGTTGTTTTAATTTCTTTATATGTTGATGATAAAAGAAAACTTCCTGAAGGTGAAGAAATTGATTCTAAACTTCGACCAGGGAAAAAACTAAAGTATATCGGTCAAAAATGGAGCGAATTTCAAACTATAAAATATGGTGCTAATGCACAACCATTTTATGTATTAATGGACCATAATGAGAAAAATTTAATTGAACCTACAGCCTATACACCAACTGTAGAAGAATATTACGATTGGTTAAAAAAAGGAATAACAAATTTTAAAAATTAAACAAAAACTGATAATCAAATGAAAAAAATAATTTATGTACTAAGTATTGCTCTTTTAGTAGCATCTTGTAAAAATGATGCCCCTAAAGATTATGTTACTTTATCAGGTAAAATAACTGATAAAAATTCTGATTCGTTAATGATTACTTCACAAACGTATCATAAAAAAATTAAAGTAAATTCTGATGGTACTTTTTCTGATACTTTAAAAATTGAAACAGGAACTTATACTCTAATTGTTGGTTCAAAAGCAACTGCTATTTATTTAAAAAACGAGTATGATTTAAAATTATCATTGGATATGAAAGATCCAAACAAAACAATTACTTATACAGGTGTTGGGGCTGAGGTAAATAATTATTTAACAGAAAAACAAATTCTTGATATAGAAATAATTTTGAATTCTGCAATATTAGATCTAGAAAAGGAAGCGTTTGATAAAAAAAATAAAAGAGATTGATGATAGTTATAAATCACTACTTGATAAACTAAATAATGTTGATTCTATTTTTGTTTCAAATCAAAAACGAATACTAGAAATAGAAAAAAAGTATCTTTTAAGTAAGTATGAAGATACCCAATACATAAATACTTTTTTAGCTAAAGGGAAATCATCTCCAAAATTTGTTGATTATGAGAATAGTATTGGAAAGAAGACTTCCTTAAATGATTTAAAAGGAAAATATGTTTATATTGGGCTGTGGTCTGCTAGGAACAGTTTTCTTTATTTACCAGAGGCGCCCCATTTAAAATTATTAGAAAAAGAATTTCAAGGTAAAAATATTGTCTTTGTAAGCATCTCTATTGATACTCAAAACGATTATAATACTTGGAAACAAGTAATTGTTGATGAAAAGTTAGGTGGAATTCAGTTATATGCTAAAGAAGATAGCAGCTTTAAAGATGCATATAAAGTAAGGGGCGCTCGTAGATTTATATTAATTGATCCGAAAGGAAATATTGTTTCTGCGGATGCGCCAAAACCATCTAGTACTAAATTAAAGGAGTTGCTTGATACTTTAAAATTATAACCAATATTTTTTTATTAACAAAGAAACACGCTAGTTTTATAAATTAGCGTGTTTCTTTGTTTAAATTTGTGACCTAATTTACTAATAATGAATTTTATTTCAAATGTACCTCCTGAGTTAGAAACCTATTTTCAACAATTTAGAAAACACATAGTTGGTATTGGTCAAACATTTAAATCTCCCTACGGAGAAAAGGAAATTATTTATACCGATTGGACTGCTAGTGGAAGATTGTATCGTCCTATTGAAGAGAAAATGTTAAACGATTTTGGTCCTTTTGTAGCAAATACACATACCGAAACTTCCATTACAGGTTCAGCCATGACAATGGCGTACCATAAAGCAAGAAACATTATTAAACAACATGTAAATGCAAGTGTAGACGATGTTTTAATTACTGACGGAACTGGAATGACCGGTGTTGTGAATAAGTTTCAACGTATTTTAGGATTAAAAGTTTCTGAAGCATTAAAAGAATTTACCAATGTTCCAGAAGCATTTAAACCTATTGTTTTTATTACAAATATGGAACATCATTCTAATCAAACTTCTTGGTTAGAAACTATTGCGGATGTAGAGATAATTCCTTGTCAGGAATCAGGATTGATTTGTTTTGATAGTTTTGAAAAATTATTAATTCAATACTCAGACCGGCCTATAAAAATTGCTTCGGTAACAGCTTGTTCAAATGTTACAGGTATAAGAACAGATTATTACAAAATTTCTAAAATGATTCATCAATTTGGTGGACTTTGTTTTGTAGATTTTGCGTGTTCAGCACCGTATGTTGAAATAAATATGCATCCTAAGGATCGTGAATCGTATTTAGATGCTATTTTCTTTTCTCCACATAAGTTTCTAGGAGGTCCAGGAACTTCAGGGGTGTTAATTTTTAATAAAAAATTGTATAAAAATATTGTACCAGATAATCCAGGAGGTGGAACTGTAAATTACACAAATCCTTGGGGAAATCATGATTATATTGATGATATTGAAACACGGGAAGATGGTGGAACGCCAGGGTTTTTACAAACCATTAAAATTGCACTTTCAATTCAGTTGAAAGAAAAAATGGGCATTGAAAATATATTGAAACGTGAACACGAAATTAATGAACTAATTTTTGAAGAGCTTTCTATAATTCCAAACCTAACAATTTTGGCGGGGCAACATACAGAGAGATTAGGCATTTTTTCATTTTTTATAACAAATGCTCACTTTAATTTAATTGTAAAATTATTAAATGACAGATTTGGCATTCAAACTCGCGGAGGTTGTTCTTGCGCAGGTACTTATGGCCATTTTTTATTACATGTAGATCAGCATACTTCAAAAAGTATAGAAAAAAAGATTTTAGAGGGGTGTCTCGTTGAGCGTCCAGGATGGATTCGTATGTCCATTCATCCAACACTTACCAATAAAGAAGTGTTATATATTTGTGAAAGTATAAAGCAAGTTGCTGAAAATTTTGAACAATGGGGTGAGGATTACAAGTATGAGGCAGTCAAAAATGAATTTATTCATAAAACAGCGAAACCAATAGAAATAAACATTGTAAATAATTGGTTCAAGTAATATTTTAGAGAAAACAAATTTTCTATATTTGAGAAATATTAATAAATAATTAATGGATAATTTTATTTTCTTCCTTAAACAAGGTCTTTTTCATGTATTAGATTGGAATGCTTATGATCACGTCTTATTTTTAATTGCATTGGCAGTTGTTTATGATTTTAAAAATTCAAAAAAGATTTTATGGCTAATTTCTTTGTTCACTATTGGTCATACATTAACACTTATTTTAGCTGCGTATAAAATTGTTTCAGTAAACACAAATTGGATTGAATTTTTAATTCCCGTTACCATAATTATTACTGCTTTGGGTAATATTATATTTATTAAAAGCATTACAAAAAATACGAAAACAACTATTAATTTAATTTTCGCTTTATTTTTTGGACTAATCCATGGTCTAGCTTTTGCAGGTGGTTTTAAAATGCTTATTGGGAGTTCAAATAGCAAGTTAATTTCATTACTTGAATTTGCGTTAGGAATAGAATTAGCTCAAATAATTATTGTATTATTTATACTTATATTAGGTTTTATTTTTCAAACAATTTTCCGTTTTTCAAAAAGAGATTGGATTCTTATAATATCATCAGTGGTAATTGGAGTTGTAATTCCTATACTTATAAAATCTATATTTTGGTAAAAAATTAACGTTGAGTTTATAAGAATGTTACTACTTTCGTAATCACGTAAAATTTATGAAGAAAAAACAACTAAAATACGACCAGGCCTATATGAGAATGGCTTTTGAGTGGGCAAAATTATCTCATTGTGAAAGGAAACAAGTTGGCGCACTAATTGTTAAAGATAGAATGATAATTTCTGATGGTTTTAATGGAACTCCAACAGGTTTTGAAAACTGTTGTGAAGAAGAAGGGAAAACAAAGTGGTATGTATTACACGCAGAAGCCAACGCAATATTAAAAGTAGCAAGTTCAACACAATCTTGTAATAGTTCTACGTTATATATAACCTTATCACCTTGTAAAGAGTGTAGTAAATTAATACATCAATCAGGAATTAAAAGAGTAGTATATGCAAATGCTTATAAAGACACTACCGGGTTAGAATTTTTAGAAAAAGCAGGAGTAGAACTAACACATCTTAAAAATTAAGAATGACAAAAAGAAAAGCAAGTATGCCAATTTTTATAGGATTCGCTATTGTAATAGGAATCTTTATTGGAAGTACGTTTAATTATAAAAACCAATCGGTTTTATTTAGCTCTAATACAAATGAAGCAAAAATAAAACGCCTTATTAATTATATACAATATGATTATGTAGATAAAGTAAATACAGATAGTTTGCTAGATGATGCAATTACCAATATGTTGGTAAAACTAGATCCACACTCCGTTTATATTCCAAAAGAAGAATTAAAACGTGTTACGGAAAGTATGCAAGGCAAATTTGTTGGTATTGGCGTTTCATTTTTAATGCATGAAGATTCTGTTGTTGTAACAGGTGTTATTAAAGGTGGTCCAAGTGAAAAAGCAGGAATACAAGAGGGCGATAGAATTATTATTGCCGGTAAAGATACCTTATTTGGTAAAAGTATTATTGCTAAGGCAAATCTTGACGAGAAAGAAATAGGTACAATTTTAGGAAGTAGAAAAATTAGTGATGCAGTAATGAAATCACTAAAAGGAGAACCAGAAACAACTGTAAATATTTTTGTCTACAGACGTTCAGTTGATGAAATTCTACAAATACCAATTGCAAGAGGGGAAGTTTCAATAAAAAGTGTTTCATCCTATTATATGATAAATAAAACTTTAGGGTATATTAATATAGATAGATTTGCTAGAACTACTTATGATGAATTTAAAATTGGCTTAGATGAATTAATTTCAAAAGGAATGACTTCTTTAGTATTAGATTTAAGAGGAAATCCAGGAGGGTTTATGGATATTGCGAATAGTATTATTGATGAATTTTTAGAAGATGGAAAATTAATTGTTTTCACTAAAAACAAAAATGGTGATGTTGATAGGTCATTCGCAACAAGTTATGGTGATTTTGAAAATGGAAAAGTATATGTTTTAATCGATCAAAATTCGGCTTCAGCTAGTGAAATTGTTGCAGGCGCTCTTCAAGATAATGATAAAGGTATAATTGTTGGACGTCGTTCTTTTGGCAAAGGATTGGTACAACAAGAAATGGATTTAGGTGATGGTTCAGCTGTTAGATTAACAACATCTCGTTATTACACACCAACAGGAAGATCTATTCAAAAACCATACAGTAAAAATGAGACAAAGAAATATAATAACGATTATATTGAAAGAATTCATAACGGTGAATTAATTTATAAAGACAGTATAAAAGTGGACGACCATTTAAAATATACCACTCCAAAAGGGAAAGTTGTTTATGGTGGAGGAGGAATAGTTCCTGACGTATTTGTTTCAATAGACACAATAAATAAGTTTAGTAATAGACTATTTGGAGGATTAAACGATTTTGTGTTTAAATATGTTGACAATCATAGAACTGAAATGAGTACTTGGAAATTGAATGATTTTGTTAATGAATTCGATAAAGATGATAAAATTTTTAACCAGTATTTAGATCAACTAAATTTAAAGTCACCTATTTCACCAAAAACAAGTGAAAATTTAAACTCATATTTGAAAGCTATTATTGCTAGAAATTTATTTGAAGAAACGGGTTATTTTATGATTACTCATAAAAAGGATCCAATGATTTTAAAAGTGTTAGAATTAGAAGAAAATGCAAATTAGAAGTAATTTGTATCTTTAAACACTTAATATATACAAACTTTGATAACCAAAAAAAAAATATACTTCGCTTCAGATCAACATTTTGGAGCGCCTACGGTTGAACTGAGTAAAATCCGTGAGCAAAAGTTTGTAAATTGGTTAGATTCCATAAAAAATGATGCCGAAGTTATTTTTCTTTTAGGAGATTTATTTGATTTTTGGTTTGAATATAAAAAAGCAGTCCCTAAAGGCTTTGTACGTGTTTTAGGGAAGCTTGCAGAGCTAAGAGATAGCGGAATACAAATTCACTTTTTTGTTGGAAACCACGACCTTTGGATGTGCGACTATTTTGAAACCGAATTAAACATTCCTGTTTATCATAAACCTAAAGAATTCACATTCAATAATAAAACGTTTTTAATTGGGCATGGAGATGGTTTGGGACCTGAAGATAAAGGTTATAAACGAATGAAAAAAGTATTTACAAACCCAATTTCTAAATGGTTTTACAGATGGTTGCATCCAGATATTGGAATACGGTTGGCACAATATTTATCAGTTAAAAATAAATTAATTTCTGGTGAAGAAGATGTAAAATATTTAGGTGAAGAGAATGAATGGTTGGTGCAATATTGCAAAAAGAAATTAACAGAAAAACATTATGATTTTTTTCTGTTTGGGCACCGGCATTTACCACTTGAAATAGCAATTTCCGAAAATTCTAAATACATAAATACGGGAGATTGGATTACGCATTTTACGTATGCAGAATTTGATGGAGAACAATTGGAGTTAAAAAAACATAAATAAAAAGAGGCTATATAATCAGTAAAATTCGCGTCAACCTGAACTTGATTCAGGTTCTCATAATGATTGATAATCAGTAAAATGAGATTCTGAAATAAATTCAGAATGACGAATTTCTAGACTTTTTATACAGCCTCCTTTTTGTTTTGTAAAAGTAAGTGTATTATTAAAACTTATAACTTACACCCGCTTTTAAAATGGTTCCGTTAAATCCAAATTGATTTACTTCCCAAGGATATTTAAAACGACCACCAAGGTCAGTAACAAAATCACCTTTAGTATCAATTGCATCTGGATACACATTTAATAAATTGTTTACAGATAAACTAACAGCTACTTTTTCTGAAAAAACATAATTTAAGTTTAAATCTGTTATAATTTTACCAGCAAATGTTTGGTCATAATCAGCATCATTAGCAGGTAATAAAGAACCTCCAGGGCCTAGTGGCGCACCATTTAAACCGTTGTTAGAATGTTGCCAAGTAACTTCCCCAAAATAAGTATTATTTAGTGATGCAGAAAATTTATTGATGTTATAATCCAATCCTAGTAATATTTTGCTTTTTGGTCTTGCAGAGGTAATTCTTGACTGTTCTTTTCTGTTAAAGATATTGTATCCTTGAAGTGTAGCCGAAGGAGCATCAATTCCTCCTTGAGCATTAAGATTCAAAATTTTTGTCTCATTAAAGTTTGCTGCTAAATTAACCGCTAATTTTCCTTCGCCTACTCTAATATTTCTGTAGTTTGCAACAAAATCGAGACCGTTAGTTTCAGTATCTACAGCATTCACGAAGAATTTGAGACTTGTGATACTATTGTCAATTAATACTTGTTCTACCGCATTTGTGGTATTGTCATCACCATCAAATCCTACTTCGCCGGTAAACAATACACGATCATTTATTTTAATGTTATAATAGTCTATTGAAACTGAGAAGTTAGAGGCTGGCTTAAAAGTAAATCCGGCAGAAAAGTTTTTAGAATCTTCAGCATGAAGTTGAGGTACACCTAAACCTTCACGTATTACAGGATCAACATTGTTAAAAGTACCTTGATTTGAAATAGTACCGCCAGAAACCAATGTTTGAATGTTACTTAAATAAATTTGATGTAATGCCGGTGCTCTAAAACCTGTTCCGTAAGAAGTACGTATTGCACCTTTATTTCCTAATTTATAACGCGCATTCACTTTCCATGAAGAATTGCTTCCAAAATCAGAAAAGTCCTCGTATCGTATAGCGCCACCAATTAAAAAATCTTTAGTGGCATCCCAGTCAAGGTTTGCATAAACACCATAATTTGTTCTGTCTGCATCTACCTCATTTGACGGCTGAACACCAGGAAACGACTGCGCCCCTCCTCCTAAAGAGTTTGATTCAGCAGTAAAATAAGAGTCTGGTTCCCCTGCAGTTGCTTTAAAAAATTCCTTTCTGGCTTCTGCCCCAAACGCAACACTTATGGCACCGTAGCTTTTACTTAAATCAAAGTTTACTATTAAATTGCTAAAAGAGTAAGCACCTCCATTAAAACTGGTTGGACTTGAAGCGCCTAAATCACGATTTAAAGTATTTCCAATGGTGTAATCCACTGAGTTTGAACCAAATGTTCCACTTAAATCAGCGTTAAACCCGAAAAGATCAAATTTCACTCCAATACTATTCATGAAATCTTTGATGTCAGTTTCAAAAGTTGGTTGAAATCCTTGATATTCGGTTCCTGCATCATGCAATAAATTAAAAGGATCCGGAACCCAATATGGCGTTCTGTATAATGCAAAACTTGTCCCTTTTCTAATATTCATCCCTCCAAAAGAATAAAATTCTCCTGAATTATTTTTAAAAGGAAGCGCCATATTGTAAAAAAGTTCTCCTTTTTTCATTTCTGGTTGACCAATAGTCATTCCTAAATCAGGATTTTGTTGAATCCAAGGATTTGTACCATCTACGCCAAATAAAACATCTCCACCAGGAGTTCCTGCTCTGTTAGTAAGTTCTTGTTGGTAATATGCTAAAGTGAAGTTTGCATAACCACCATTTTCACCAATACTTAAAGTTGAATTTACATCAGCTCCAATATTAAAACCATCACCTTCAGTAGTAATTCCAGAATTAACATTTAAAGTAGTGTATTCAACATTTTTCTTTAAAACAATATTAATTACACCTGCAATAGCATCGGAACCATATTGTGCAGAAGCACCATCTCTTAAAACTTCAATTCTTTCAATTGCGGCTGTTGGAATACTTTTCATATCTGTACCAACTTCACCTTTTCCAGGAGTATCATTAATATAAACTAAAGCACTTTGGTTTTTTCTTTTACCATTTACTAAAACCAAGGTTCTACTTGGGCCTAAACCTCTCAAATCGGCTGGGTCGAAATGAGCAGTGGCATCAGAAATAGTTTGACTGGAAGCATTATAGGACGGAACTTTATAGGTCAGCATTTGATCAATACTTGTTTGCCCACTCGATTTTAATTCACTCACACCAATATTATCAATTGGCACTGGAGAATCTAGTACAGTACGAGGTTTTGCTCTGTTCCCAGTTACAATAACTTCGTTTAAACCAACACTCTCTTCAACTAATGAAATATTAATTTCACTCGCAGTAGAAATAGTTAATTTTTGTGTTTCAAAGCCAATAAAAGAAGCTACTAAATTTGTAGGTAATTTAGAAACGCTAAATTGAAAGCTTCCGTCTTCGGCAGAAGTTGTACCATTTGAAGTACCTTCTTCAATAACAGTCACAAAAGGAACACCTTGTCCTTTCATATTTATTATTTTCCCCGAAACTGTAGTTTGTGACCAAGTTATAATAGGAATAAATAATAAATATGTTAAAATTTTTAATTTTGTTAAAATTTTTTTCATTTGAGTTAAGTTTTTAATATTTTGTAAATATTAAAAAAATGTTAAAGTTGTGCAACATTATATTCTAAAAAAATAACAATAGCCTGTGTTTATTAATTATTTAATAATTAAACAACGAAAACTTTATATTAAATGATATTATTAGCTAAGTTTAATTTTAATAAATATGTAATTATAAATGGTTTTTGAAGGCAATATACTCGGTGATTATTTTTTTAATACTTCAATAAGCAAATTGGAAGATATAAAATGATGTTAAAATCGTATTAAACCTTTTATATTATTGATATTTTTAACCAATTTTTAACAAGAAATAAAAAAAATATTCTGCTATTTGCAGGGTGTAATAAAGTATCTTAAATTCACGCGTTTAAAAACACTAAAAATGATTGAAGAAAATAATGTTTCGGTAGATATTAAAGCTATCAATGAGAAGATTGAAAAGGAAAGTGCTTTTGTAGATTTACTAGTCATGGAAATGAATAAAGTAATTGTTGGTCAAAAGCATATGATTGAACGTTTACTAATTGGTTTATTAGGGAATGGCCACATTTTATTAGAAGGAGTTCCTGGTTTAGCAAAAACATTGGCAATTAATACGTTGGCAAAAGCTATTGACGCCAAGTTTAGTAGAATTCAGTTTACACCAGATTTATTACCTGCGGATGTTGTTGGAACTATGATTTATAGTGTAAAAGATAATGATTTCACTATAAAAAAAGGGCCTATTTTTGCAAATTTTGTGTTGGCTGATGAGATAAATCGTGCACCAGCTAAAGTACAATCTGCTTTGCTTGAAGCTATGCAAGAACGTCAAATTACTATAGGAGATACTACGTTTAAATTGGATGAACCATTTTTAGTAATGGCAACTCAAAATCCAGTTGAGCAAGAAGGAACATATCCTTTACCTGAAGCGCAAGTTGACCGTTTTATGTTAAAAACTGTGATTGACTATCCAAAAATGAATGAAGAGCAGTTAATTATGCGTCAAAATTTAACAGGAAGTTACGACAACGTAAATGCAGTTGCTTCTATAGAACAAATTATTAGAGCGAGACAAGCAGTGAGAGAAGTTTATATGGATGAAAAAATTGAAAAATATATACTAGATCTTGTTTTCGCAACGCGTTACCCTGAAAAATATAACTTACCAGATTTAAAAGGATTGATAAGTTTTGGAGCTTCACCTCGTGGAAGTATCAACTTAGCAATGGCAGCAAAATGCTATGCGTTTATAAGACGTAGAGGTTATGTAATTCCTGAAGATGTTCGTGCTGTTGTACATGATGTATTACGTCATAGAATTGGAATTACGTACGAAGCAGAAGCTGAAAATATCACTTCAGAAGATATTATCAATAAAATTGTAAACGAAGTAGAAGTACCTTAAGATTTTAGATTTACAAATTTTAGATTTACGATTGTTATACATTAACAACTAATTTTAATAGAACTTAAATAAAATCGTAATTCGTAATTCAAAAATCGTAATTTAAAAATATGGATACCAAAGAAATACTAAAAAAAGTTCGAAAAATAGAAATCAAGACACGTCGCTTGTCTGATCATATTTTTTCAGGGGAATATCACAGTTCGTTTAAAGGACGAGGTATGACTTTTTCCGAAGTGCGACAATATCAATATGGTGATGATGTAAGAGCAATTGATTGGAATGTTACCGCACGTTATAACGAACCTTATGTAAAGGTGTTTGAGGAAGAACGTGAGTTAACAATGATGTTAATGGTTGATATTAGTGGTTCAGAATTTTTTGGAACAACACAACAGTTTAAAAGAGATACAATTACTGAAATTGCAGCAACTTTAGCATTTTCTGCAACTCAAAATAATGATAAAGTTGGGTTGCTATTATTTTCTGACAATGTAGAACTATTTATTCCGCCTAAAAAGGGGAAAAGTCACGTTTTGCGAATTATTAGAGAATTAATTGAGTTTCAACCAAAAAGTACCAAAACAAATATTGCAGAAGCTTTAAAGTTTTTATCAGGTGTTATGAAAAAGAAAGCCATTGTTTTTATGTTGTCAGATTTTATGGATGAGAACTATGAGCAAACGTTAAAAATTGCTGGTAAAAAACACGATGTAACAGGAATTAGAGTGTATGATAAACACGATGTTTCAATTCCTAATTTAGGAATGGTACCCATGTTGGATGCTGAAACTGGACAAACATTATTGGTAAATACAGCTTCAAAAGGTGTTAGGAAAGGCTATGAAGCACATTATTTAAAAATGGTTGACTATTTTGAAAAATCTTTTAGCCATAGTGGTTCTGGTACAATAAGCTCACGAATTGATGAAGGCTACGTAAAAAAATTATTAGGTTATTTTAAACATAAAGGAGCAAGATAGCTAATGATTTTTAATAGGGTGAAAAATCTACAAATGAAGAAAAAGCTAGTTTATATTATTTTATTAATTGGTTTTATTGGGCTGGCTCAAGAAAATTCAGTTTCAATAGAAACAAATACAACTACTATTAAAATTGGAGAACAAATTCAATTTAAAATAGGGGTAAATGAAATAAATAATGTTGTTTTTCCGAAGTTACAATTAGATAGTTTAGGAAAAGTTGAAGTACTAGAATCTTTACCTGTTGACACTTTAAAAAACAGATTAGAAAAGAGATATTTATTAACAAGTTTTGATAGTGGACACTATGTACTTCCAAAACAATTAGTACTTATTAATAACAAACAATTTTTTACAGATTCACTTTTAATAAATGTTGCAACGGTAAAAATTGATACACTAAAGCAAAAAATGTTCCCTATTAAATCAATTAAAAAGGAGCCAAAAACCTTTGACGATTACAAGCATTTATTGTGGTGGATTATTCCAATTTTAATTTTATTGGCAGTTATTTTGTATTTTATCTTCAGAAAGAAAGAGAAAAAAGAAGCACCTAAAGTATATGTAGCGCCAATTAAAGAAGCACTTCAACGCTTAAAAGAATTAGACGAAAAGCAACTGCTTCAACAAAATAAAATAAAAATTTATTATTCTGAATTAACAGATATTGTTAGAACATACATTGAAAAAGATATCAATATTCCAGCGTTAGAATCAACTACAAATGAGTTAATTGAAACTATTACAGATTTTAATGAATCTAGTAATTTAGGAATATCAAAAGAAACTATTCAACAATTAAAAGAAGTGTTGCAAAGTGCTGATTTAGTAAAATTCGCCAAATCTAAACCAATCATTGAAGAGATTAAAAGTGATAGGGCGGCTGTTGAAGATATTCTTAAAAACACACAACATGCAGTTCATATAAATGATGCTAAAGTTAAAAGTGACGAGATAAACGATGAAGTTTTTACTCAAAATAAATCGAAGAAAAAGAAGAATAACCTCGTAAAATATATTTTAATTTTTATAGCGGTATTTATAGTAGGAATTGGAGTTGCGGCATATTTTGGATACAATTATATGAAAGATAAATTTATTGGGAATACTACCAGTGAAATGAATAATAAAGAATGGTATACTTCAGCGTATGGATATCCTTCTGTAAGTATTGAAACACCCGAAATATTACAAGCACAAACAATAGAAATTCCTGAAAATTTAAAATCGGTTATTGAAAATGCTACAACTTATAATTACGGAAGTTTAATTAGTAATTTTTACGTAGAAGTAACAACAACTAGTTTTGTTAATGATTTAGGAGATTTTAATTATGAAGCAGGTATTGAAGCTGCTTTGCAGGAAATGGCTCAAAAAGTTGGTGTTAATTTCACAAACTTAGAGCAAGAAATTAGAGTGAATAACGGTGTTGAAGGGAGAATAATTATAGCGGATTATGAGTTAAACAATCCTGTTACTAAACAGCTAAATAACAATAAATTAACGATGTTATTTTTTGCGGATACTAAAAATATTCGTCAAATAATTATTACACAATTAGCTTCTGATGAAAATGCCGAACAAGTGAGCGAACGAATCCTAAAATCAGTTTCTTTAAACCCATAAACTATGCAGAATTTTGAATTTTTAAATCCGCAGTTTTTATGGTTATTAGTACTAATACCAGTATTAGCCGCTTGGTATGTTTTAATACGTAAAACGGATAGCGCATCTTTAACTATTGCAAGCACTAAAGGGTTTGAAGTAAAACCTTCAATTTTATCAAAGTTAAAACCTTTATTGTATGTTTTAAGATTGATAGCATTAACCTTATTAATTGTTGCTTTAGCCAGGCCAAGAAATGTTGAAGTAAGCAAAAAAACAAAAACAAATAAAGGAATAGATATTGTCATGGCCATAGATGTTTCAGCAAGTATGTTGGCAAGAGATTTAAAACCAAACCGTTTAGAAGCACTAAAAGTAGTTGCAACTGATTTTGTAAATCAACGTCCAAACGATAGAATAGGAATCGTAGTTTATGCAGGTGAAAGTTTTACGCGTACACCTATAACAAGTGATAAACGAATTATAAGAAATACCATTTCCGATATTAAATGGGGCGATTTAGATGGAGGAACGGCTATTGGAATGGGTTTAGGTTCAGCAGTAAACCGTTTAAAAGAAAGCAAAGCAAAAAGTAAAGTTATTATTTTACTAACTGACGGAGTAAATAACACCGGTTTTGTGGATCCAAAAACAGCAACTGAGCTTGCTGTAGGTTTAGGAATAAAAGTGTATACAATAGGGTTAGGAACAAATGGAACGGCATCGTTTCCGTATGCAAAAGACCCAAGAACAGGAGAATTACTTTTTAGAAATTCACCTGTAGAAATTGATGAAACTTTACTTCGTTATATAGCAAAAGAAACAGAAGGGAAATATTTTAGAGCTACTGATAATTCTAAATTGAAAGCTATTTATAACGAAATTAATAAGTTAGAAAAAACAGAAGTAGAAGAGTTTAAATATTATAATTATCAAGAAAAATATAGACTACTAGTGCTTTTAGCAGGTTTATTTATTCTGATTGAAATAATACTAAAACAAACAATTTTTAGAAGTTTTATTTGATATTTGTGGAAATGTTGATGTGTTTAATCGTGTAATTGTGATAAGGTTGAATGGTGTAAAAGTTAAGTTAAAATTAAAATGAAATGTCATTTCTTCCTTTGCAGAGATGACAAAAGGTTTAAAGATTGAAATAATAATTAAAAGTTTTATATAATGATTGTTTAATTGTGTAATCGTTTAATTGTGTAAAATTTAAAATGAGTATTGCATTGAAAAATTTATACAGATTAGCAATAAGCGAATACACGATTACACAATTAAACAATAATTAAAAATGTATTTATTTTCATTTGAAAAATTAAAAGTTTGGAAGTGTTCAATTGATTTAACAAAATCAATATATGAATTAACAAACCGTTTTCCGGAGAATGAAAAATTTGGTTTGGTAAGTCAGTTGCGAAGAGCTTCTGTTTCTGTTGCTTCAAATTTAGCTGAAGGAACATCAAGAAACACAAATTAAAGATAAAGCTCATTTTACAACAATGGCATATAGTTCTTTAATGGAAGTTTTGAACCAATTAATAATTTCTAAAGAACTAAACTTTATTGCTGAAGATAATTATATTGATTTAAGAGAATATATTAGTGAAATTTCAAACATGTTGAATGCATTAAGAAAATCACAATTAAAACAATAAAACAGTTCAACGATTTAACAAATAAACGATTTAACAATAATTATGTATCAAATAGAAGAACCAACATATTTTATATACTTAGCAATTATTCCAATAATATTTGTGTTGTTTTTATTGGTTTTTTGGTGGAAAAAAAGAACTCAAAAACAATTTACGGATGCTAAATTAATTCAAAGATTAAGTCCAGAAAAATCCACCTTTAAATCGTTCTTAAAAATAACAATGCTATGTTTAGGATTAGCATTGTTAATAATTTCATTAACAAACCCTAAAATGGGTACAAAGTTAGAAACTGTTAAACGCCAAGGGGTTGATATTGTTTTTGCGTTAGATGTTTCAAAAAGTATGTTAGCAGAAGATATTGCTCCAAGTCGTTTAGAAAAAGCGAAACAAATTATCACAAGAATCATTGATAATCTTGGAAGTGACAGAGTTGGAATTATTATTTACGCAGGGAATTCATATCCTTTATTACCAATAACTACAGATCACGCAGCAGCAAAAATGTTTTTGCAAAATGCAAATCCAGATATGGTTTCAAGTCAAGGAACAGCTATTAATGAAGCCATTGAAAGAGCGATTACCTATTACGACAATGAAGAACAAACCAACCGGTTTTTGTTTATAGTTTCTGACGGAGAAGACCACGAAGAAAATACCATTACTTTAGCACAAGAAGCCAAAAAAGAAAAAATTAAAATATATACTGTGGGTGTTGGAACTAATGAAGGAGGTCCAATTCCAATGCTAGATATTGGAGGTGGAATTAGCTATAAAAAAGATAATAAAGGAGAAGTGGTCATCACTAAAATGCAAGAAGATGTTTTAAAAGAGATTGCTAATGAAGGAAATGGGCAATATATTAACGGAAATAAAACACAAGAAACTATTGATGTTATTGAAGAAATTTTGTTAAAAGCTGAAAAAAGTGAATTTGAATCTAAACAATTTTCTGATTACAAAGATCAGTTTCAGTGGTTTTTAGGATTTGGGTTATTATTTTTAATAATAGATGTATTATTGCTTGAAAAGAAAACAAAATGGGTTCAAAAATTAAATTTATTTAATCAATCAGTAACACAAAAAAGTAAATAACAAATGAAAAACAGTTTAGTCATATTATTTATATTTTTTACGACACTTGTTTTTTCTCAGCAAAAAACTTCAAAAGAATTGGAGCGTGAGGCAAGAGAAAATGTTAGAGAAGGAAACGAACTTTACAATCAGTTAAAATTTAAAGAGGCTGAAATCGCCTATAAAAAAGGCTTGTCTAAAAACCAAAATTACCCAACGGCTTCCTATAATTTAGGGAATGCAATATATCAACAAGATAGAAATAAAGAAGCTGTTAGCCAGTTTGAATTGGTTGAAAAAACTTTCAAAGAAAAAGAGAGTAAAGCGGAAGCTTATCATAATATGGGGAATTCTTTTATGAAAGATAAACAATATGAAAAAGCAGTAGAAGCTTTTAAAAATTCTATGCGAAATAATTCAAAAGATGAAGAAACACGCTATAATTTAGCAATGGCGCAAGAGTTATTAAAAAAAGAACAACAAGAGAATAAGGATAATAAAGACGACAAAAAGGATAATAAAGATAAAAAGGACGATAAAAATAAAGATCAAAAAGACAAAGACGGAGGCGATAAAGAAAAGAAAGAAGACGAAAATAAAGACAAAGATAAGGACAAAGGAAAAGAGAAGGAAAATGATAAAGGTGATCAAAAGAAAGATCAAGATCAAAAACAAGACGAAGAAAAAAATCAAGATCAAAAACCAAAGCCTAACCAATTGTCTCCTGAGCAAATAAAACAATTGCTAGAAGCAATGAATAACGAAGAAAATAAAACACAGAAAAAGCTAAATGCAGAAAAAGCAAAAGGCAAAAAAATTAAACAAGAAAAAGACTGGTAGAAAATGAAAATGATAAAGTTTTACATACTAACAATATTAATGTTTACAACGCAAGTTATTTTTGCTCAAGTTGAGTTTAAAACGGCTGTAAGTAAAAATAAACTAGGTGTAAATCAGCGATTTAGAATTGAATTTACAGTAAATAAACAAGGGGCAGACAATTTTAAACCACCTTCATTTGCTAATTTTAAAGTTGTTGGTGGCCCTAGTTCATCTGTAAAACAATCTTGGATTAATGGTAAAGCAAGTTATTCACAAGCCTATATTTATATTATAGAACCAAAGGGAATAGGTGAATTCACTATTGAACCTGCCACAATTGAATATAAAGATGAACTCATTAAATCTAATGAAGTTAAGATAACAGTCACTCAAGAAGTTGAAATTCCAAAAGACCCAAATAATCCAGAATATATAGCACAACAAAGTATACATTTAGTAGCTGAGGTTTCAAAATTAAATCCTTATGTTGGCGAGGGAATTTATGTAGTTTACAAATTATTTGTAAGTGAAAATATTAATCTTTATGGTTCTCAAGTAAGCGAAACACCACAATATAAAGGTTTTTGGAATCAAGATATTGATGTAAATCAAATGAACTTTAAAAGCGGAACGTATAATGGGGAAAATTATAAATACGTAATTCTTAAAAAAGCTATTTTAATTCCGCAAAGTTCAGGTAAATTAGTAATTGAACCTATTGAAATGGATTTTTCGGTTGGAATACCTACAGGAAGAGGTGATTTTTTTGGAAATATGATTACTAGAAATATTAATTATTCTACTCAGTCAGAAGCAAAAAATGTGAATGTTAAAGCGTTGCCTGAAGAAGGAAAGCCAATAGATTTTTCAGGAGCGGTTGGTGAATTTAACTTTAAAGTTATAGCTGATAAAAATGTGCTAAAAGCGAATGATGCGGCTCAAATCATAGTGGAAGTTTCAGGAAGTGGAAATTTAAAATTATTTGAAATTCCTAAAATCACAACGCCTGCTGAATTAGAAGTTTATACTCCTGAACATAAAGAACACGTTGTAACATCATTAAATGGATTGAGAGGAAGTGTTTCCGATGCATATACTGTAGTTCCACAATACAAAGGAAAATATAAAATTCCGGAAGTTACATTTACCTATTTTAATCCAAATGAAGGAAAATACAACACTATAAAAACAGCTGCTATTATTGTTGATGTTACTGAAGGGAAAGAATTACCTTCAACTAATAATAACAGTACTGCTTCTCAAAAACATAATGTTGTTGAAAACGATAATAATTTTAGATTTATAGCACTAAATACAACGTTTAAACCTGCTACTGAAGAAGTGTTTTTAAAATCAACATTATTTTACTTGTTATTATTATTGCCTTTTTTAGCAATTCCAATTGGAATTATTATTGGGGATAAAAGAGCAAAAAGAGCGGGGGATGTTTTTGGAAATAAAATTAGAAAAGCCGATAAATTAGCTCGTAAATATTTGTCTGAGGCTAAAAAACAGTTAGGGAACCAAGAAGCGTTTTATATTGCTTTAGAAAAAGCATTACACAATTTTTTAAAGGCAAAACTTCATATTGAAACTTCAGATATTTCAAAAGAAAGAATTTCAGAAATACTAAAAAACAAAGATGTAGAAGCATCAACAATTATAGCGTTTATAGCTGTTTTAAAAGATTGTGATTTTGCGCGTTATACACCAACAACAAATGTAATGATGAAGCAAGAGTTTGAAAAAGCCAAAAATGTAATCACCAAAATTGATAAGTATTTGTAATATGAAGAAACTATTTTTTAACATAGTGCTACTTTTTAGTTTGGTTGTAAATGCCCAAACTTCAGACGAATTATTTTCAAAAGCAAATAATTTATATCAAAACGGAAAATATTCAGAAGCCATTAAATTGTATACTTCCATTGAAAAGCAAGGATTAAAATCGGATGATTTATTTTTTAATTTAGGGAATTGTTATTACAAATTAAACAAAGTAGCTCCTTCAATATATTATTACGAAAAAGCATTAAAAACAAACCCAATACACGAAGATGCGTCCTTTAACTTAGCCTTTGCAAAGCGCATGTCTATTGATGTAATTGAAGATTTACCACAAACTTTCTTACAGCGATTTTCTTCAACAGTAATTCAAAAATTGACATTTGAAACGTGGGCAATTATTGCAGTTTTAGCATCGTTTTTAGTTGCTGTCTTATTTTTATTATATCATTTTTCATATTCATCTAAAAAGAAGTTATTTTACTTTAATACTTCCATATTTGCGTTGTTTGTGTTAATAATAACTACATTTTTTGCATTTAATAATTATGATACTGTTCAAAAAAACAGGGCTGCTATTATTTTTGTAGATAAAGTTGAAATTAAAAATGCACCGTCAACAAATAGTGAAACCGTTTTTGAGCTTCATGAAGGCACTAAAGTTGTTATTTTAGATGAACTTGAGAGTTGGCAAAAAATTAAAATTGCTGATGGTAAAATAGGTTGGATTTACGCTGAAGATTTAAAAGAAATTTAGATGTTTCTTGATTGTCATTCTGAATGAGAGGTAACGAAATGAAGAATCTCTAATAGAGCCATGAAAACTTTAGAAACTCATAATTATTACACTTACATTTTAACAAATAAAAATAAAACAGTATTATATATAGGTGTCACTAATAATTTAAAAGATGGAATTGAATTTTACAAAAACAGTAAAAAATCATTTACCTCAAAGTATAAATGTTTTTACTTAATTTACTATGAACATTTTTTTGAAGTTAATTTAGCAATTTCAAGGGAAAAACAGCTTAAAGGATGGAAAAGAATAAAAAAAGAAGAACTTATTAAAGGGTTTAATCCTCATTGCAAGTTTTTAAATGATGAAGTTTAAAAATTCTTCGTTGCTCTCAGAATGACAAAAAAAGAATGTAAATAAGTTATTGAAACTACTCAAACAACTTTTTTAATTTTTCTTTCAATTTTTCTCCATGAATATTAACCGCAACAATCTCACCTGCTGAATCAATTAAAAAATTAGTTGGTAAAGCGGTAATTCCATATTCAATGGAAACAGGTGTGTTAAATCCTTCAATAGTTGAAACTTCTGGCCATACTCGCTCATCTTTTTCAAGAGCTTTCAACCAATTTTCACGCTTAGAATCTAAAGAAATACCATAAATTTCAAATCCTTTTGAATGATAAGAACTATACAATTCGTTTAGCAACGTGCTTTCCGTTCGGCAAGGAGGACACCAACTAGCCCAAAAATCAACTAAAGTATATGTTCCTTTAATAGCATTTAATGAAATTAATTTATGTTTAGTATCTGGCATTTCAATGTTTAAAATACGGCTTCCTACACTTATTTTTTTAAGTAAATTTAGTTTGCTTTTGAGTTTATGAGTAATTTCTGTAGTTGGATGTTTTTCTTCAAAAGATGAAACTAATTCTTGTAAAAAAGGTAAATTTTCACCGCCATTCCAACGCAAAGAACTATAATAAATAGCAATTGAAGTTCCCATACTATCTTTTACAAATGCGGTTAATTCATTTAAATGTTCTTTGTAATTTTCAACTTCAAGCTCTCTTAAAGTTGCTATTTCAGTTTCGTTGGAGCCAACCTTACTCCGTTCTGTTATTTCTCTTCTAACAGATGTTACCAATTTATTTAAAGACGCTATTCTGAAAGCTTCATAATCATTTAATAGTTGCGTATCAACAGAACCTTTAATATCTAGATCTTCAGTAGTATTTCCATTAATTATAATATTCTGACCTTTATCAATTGCAAGTTGAATTGTTTTTGTATCAAATGTTAACTGGTAAATATTTGGTTGCAAAAAATATACAGAATTAAATTCTCCTCGTTTATTAACCCTTAGAGTATCAATTATAGTGGTTGTTTTCTTTTGAAGATCATCAACTTTTGAAAGTACTAAAAAGTTATTGTTTAAAAAAGTTACTTTCCCGGAAAGACTAAAAGAATTTTTATCTTTGGGTATGCAATTAGCAAAAATTAATACTAAAAATGAACATAAGAAAATGATTCGAACGCTATACTGCATATAATTAAAAATGTTTTTTATTTTGACGTTTATTTTTTAATTCCTAACACTAGGAAAGTGATTATTATTAATTAGAAACTGCTTTTTCTGTTTCTTCTTCAACAACTTTTAAAAAGTTTGGAAACAGCATTGGAGCTAAATTTTTAATAGGTTCGTATAAAATAGAAGCTTCTTTTTGTTCAGAAGAAATAAAAGGAATTGTGTTGTTAAGTTTTGTAAACACCAATAAAACAATACTTAAAATAAATCCAATTTTTAGCACACCAAAAACACCTCCAAATATTTTATTTATGAATCCTAATGAAGCAAAATTGGCAATTTTGGTAAACATTTTACCAAACAATCCAATTACTAAAACAATAATACCAAAAGTAATAGCAAAAGAAATAATGGTAATATAACGTTCTTCCCAAGATACGTATTCAGCCAATAAATTACCTACAAAATAAGAAAAATGAATTGCACCATAAACACCCGCAATAAGAGCAACTAGTGAAGCTATTTCAACAAATAAACCTTTTAATAAACCTCTAATAAATCCGAAGATTAAAAGTGCTGAAATTATAATATCAAAAGTATTCATATAATAGTTTTTGTAAATATACATGAATCGATTTGTATATTTGCAGACTAACTAGAAATTTCAAATGGCAAGAGATCAAAAATTAAAAGAAGATTACGAACAGTTACTAACGGTTTTAGCAACTAAATTTGGAGAAGGAGAACAACTAAATTTAGACGCTATTATTTATTTAATTGGTGTCCAGGAATTAGGAAAAGGAAATATAGAATACAAAAAAGATGATAAAGTTAACTTAATGCACATTGCAATTTGTAGATTGTTAGAACCTTTTGGGTATTATGAATTCGACTTTTTTGATGAAGACGGCTGGCCACATTATAAAGTTTTAGCAGCATTACCCGCCTTAAAATCTGGTGAACAAACAGTACTTATAAAAGAAGCTATTGTATTGTATTTTAAAGAAAAAGAGGTGATTTAAAATAGATTGTTATACCTGCGAAGGCAGGTATCTCTAACAAAATTTTTTATTTTAAAAATTTAAACCCGGCTTTAGTTACAATAGTGATTATAAATAATTATTTAAGTTACTGCCATTTTTCGAATCATTGTTGAAAGTATTTTAGGAAAAAATCGTTTTGTAAAAACCCCTAGTTTTTCTTTAAAACCACCAATATAAATTTCTTGTTTTTCACGTTTAACAGCTTTCAATAATAGCTTAGCAAAAGCCTCGCTTGTTAATCCGTTTTTGGTAGCACTGTCCATTTTGTCTTGCGGAGTTCCATCGCCCGTTAAAGCATTTAAAGAAACATTGGTTTGTACAAATCCAGGACAAGCTAACGTAACTTTAATATTGTTTGGATACACTTCTGCACGTAAACTATCAAAAAAGCCATGCAAAGCGTGTTTTGATGCCGCATATGAAGAACGAAGTGGTGTTCCAATTTTCCCAACAATACTTGTAGTAACTACAAAATAACCATTATTCTTTTTAATAAAATGAGGTAACAATGCTTTGGTTAAAGCTACAGTTCCTAAATAATTAATATCCATAATACGCTTATCAACTTCAATGAAAGTGTCTTTTGCTAAAGAACGTTGACTAATTCCACCATTATTGAAAAGCACATCAACACTTCCAAATAACAATAAAGCTTCTTCAACTTTTAAAAATAAGTTGGTATAATCTTCTAAATTTAGCGGTAGAATTTTAATAGTCGAAGAATTTTCACACTCATTTTTAACTTGGTTAAGAGCATTTTCATTTCTTGAAGATAGAATTAATTTGACGTTTTGTTTTGAAAGCTCCATTGCTAATGCTTTTCCAATTCCTGAAGAAGCTCCAGTAATCCAAACAATTTTATTGCTAAAATTCATAGTAGTTGTTTTACAAAAAATAAAAATAGTTACTTTTGGTGTAATTATTGAAAAAACATTCAAAAAAAGAGTATGCTTAAAAAACTTCTATTCGTAATTGTTCTAATTTCTTTTACTGCTCAAAGTCAAACATCTGTAAAGGGAACATTAAACCCTGCACAAAATTATAGCTGGGTAGCTTTGTATCAATTAAAAGGCGCAAAACAATTGTACATTAAAAATGTAACGATTACAAATGGTGAATTCTCCATTGATTTTCCTGAAAATGCTACAAAAGGAATGTATCGTTTAATGTACAAACAGCAAAATGGCGGTTTTGTTGATTTTATTTATGATAATGAAAGTGTAACATTAAAATTTGATCCTAAAAATCCATCAGAAACAGTTGAATTTTTAACTTCAGAAGAAAACCAACAATATGCTGAATATTTAGTTAAAATGGCCAATTGGCAACAGGAATTAGATGCCTATCAAGTTTCATTTTTTAATATAAAAGAGGAAAAAGAAAGAGTGGATTTACAGAAATCGTATTCGAACTCATTAAATAATTTTAATGATTTTCAAACACGATTTGAAGAAAATACAGAAGGAAAGTTAGCTAATAATTTTATAAAATCTAGTAAAATATATTACTCACCTAGTCTAATTCAAACACCACAAGAATATTTAAATAGCATAAAACAACATTATTTTGATTTCATAAATTTTGAAGATCAAGAACTGAAGAATTCTACTTTTTTAAGCGAAAAAGTAACAGATTATGTTTTTCATTTAAATGGTTCAGAAGATGCTCAAGTTCAAAATGCACTCTACAAAAATGCTTTAAAAGAGGTTTTTGAAAGAGTTGAGAATATTAGTTTGAAAAGTGAAATTTTAACCACGTTACTTTATGCATTAGCACAAGTTGAAAATACCGTTTTAATTGATTTTGTGGTAGATAATTATTACAATAAACTTCCTGAGGAACTTAAAAACGGAACTATTATCAATGAAATTCAGGAAAAAGTAAAATTAGCTATTGGTAAAACTGCACCTGAAATTACTTGGGAAGAAAATGGTGTAACAAAAAAACTGTCTGAATTAAATAATGCAGAAAATTATATGGTGGTTTTTTGGAGTACAGGATGCTCTCATTGTTTAGTTGAAATTCCGCAATTACATGAATTTGTAAAAGACAAATCAGATATCCATGTGTTAGCATTTGCTTTAGAAAATGATGAAATTTGGTTTAACAAACTCACTGTGGATTTTACAAAATGGACCAATATTTTAGGGTTAAATAAATGGAAAAACCCTATTGTTAAAGCCTATCAAATTACATCAACACCAACTTATTTTATACTTGATAAGGATAAGATAATTATTTCAAAACCTGATTTTTTTAAAGATGTGAAAGCCTTTTTTGAAAATTAAAAATGTAAAAAGGCATCTTCCAAATGTTCAATCTCAAATGCATTTTTATTTTTTAGAATAGCAATAATATCAAACCGCACTTCCACCTCTAAATTTTTTGAGGTAACATATTCATTGATGGCTTCCACCAATAATTGAATTTTTTTAGGATTTACAAAATCTTGTGGATTTCCAAAATAATTGGAAGAACGGGTTTTAACTTCTACAACAGCCAACACATTATTTTTTATAGTTATAATATCAACTTCAGCTTTTTTAAAGCGCCAATTACGTTCTAAAATTTTATACCCTTTTTTTTGAAGAAATTCCACTGCGAGCTCCTCCCCTTTTTCACCTAATTCGTTGTGTATAGCCATTTTTGCAATTTTTTTAGAATGACAGTTAAATTGTTATCATCCTGAGTATGCGAAGTATCTCTTTCTACAATAATGAGATTCTTCACTTTCATTTCATTTCGTTCAGAATGACACTTTAGTTTTTCCTTTCCCAACTTCCAATCTAACCTCTCTCCCCAAAATCAATGCGTTATTGTCATTTAAATGCCCCGCAGGAAAATCAAAAACCACAGGGAAATCATATTCAGAAACAATGTCCAAAATAATTTCTTTAGCGCTTTTCCCAAACGGAATTTCATTGTCTCGCATATCCGTCATACCTCCAACAATCAATCCTTTTAAATTTGTGAAATAACCATTTCGTTTTAAGTTCATCAACATTCTATCAATATGATATAAATACTCGTCCAAGTCTTCAATAAAAAGTATTTTATTGTTTGTTATAATGTTTGATTTACTTCCTAATAAACTGTATAAAATGGATAAATTTCCGCCTATAAGTTCTCCTGTAACATCTCCAATTTTATTTTCTACTGAAGAAATAATTTCATAAGAAATGTTTTGTCCAAAAAGACACTCTTTTAAGGTTGCTATACTTTGTTTGCTGTTTTTTTCTACATTTATTGGCATAGTAGCGTGCAAAGTTTCAAAACCAAGATGGTGAATATGATTGTGTAAAACAGTAACATCTGAATAACCAATAATCCATTTTGGATATTTTATAAATGATGTAAAATTTAGCTGATCAATAATTCGTACAGTTCCATAACCTCCACGAGCACACCAAATAGCTTTTATTTTGGAGTTATCTAGCATTCTTTGAAAATCAGCGATTCTTTCTTTATCATTCCCTGCAAACTGATTTTCTTCAAAGCCAATAGTGTCTCCAATAGCAACATTTAAACCCCAACTTTCTAATAATTGAATTGCAGGTTTAATTTCTTCTAAAGAAATTTTCCGTGCTGTTGAAACAATAGCAACAGTGTCGTTTTTTTGTAAATAGTTGAGTTGAATCATTCTAAAAATTAATAAATGATATTGCAAATTACGAAAACCGAATTAACTATTCACTTTTCTAATAAACAATCCTTATTTTTGTGCTTTCTTAAATAAATTTTAATGAACAATTCACAAAGATATACTATTACAGCAGCATTACCTTACACTAATGGGCCGGTTCATATTGGGCATTTAGCAGGTGTTTACGTTCCGGCTGATATTTACGCACGCTATTTACGTAACACAGGAAATGATGTGATTTACATTTGTGGATCTGATGAACATGGAGTTCCAATTACTATAAAAGCTAAAAAAGAAGGTGTTTCACCACAAGATATTGTAGATAAATACCACGCAATAATTAAAAAGTCTTTTCAAGATTTCGGAATTTCATTTGATAATTATTCAAGAACTTCAGCAGAAATTCATCATAAAACAGCTTCAGAATTTTTCAAAAAATTATACAATGAAGGGAAGTTCATTGAAGAATCTAATGAACAATTATACGATGAAGAAGCAAATCAGTTTTTAGCAGACAGGTTTGTTGTTGGTACGTGTCCAAAATGTGGAAATGAAGAAAGTTATGGAGATCAATGTGAAAGCTGTGGAACAAGCCATAATGCAACTGATTTAATAAATCCGAAATCTGCAATTACAGGAAATGTTCCAACTATGAAAGTAACCAAACATTGGTATTTGCCTTTAGACAAGTACGAAAAATGGTTAAGGGAATGGATTGTTGAAGGTCATAAAAACGATTGGAAGACCAATGTGTTAGGACAAGTAAAATCGTGGTTAGATGACGGTTTAAAACCAAGAGCGGTAACGCGCGATTTAGATTGGGGAATTCCTGTACCTGTAGAAAATGCTGAAGGAAAAGTGTTGTATGTTTGGTTTGACGCACCTATTGGTTATATTTCATCAACAAAAGAATGGGCTGCGCGAGAAGGAAAGGATTGGGAACCTTATTGGAAAGATGAAAAAACCAAGCTAATTCACTTTATTGGAAAAGATAATATTGTATTTCACTGTATTATTTTTCCAGCCATGTTAAAAGCAGAAGGAAGTTATATTTTACCTGAAAATGTACCTGCAAACGAATTTTTAAATTTAGAAGGAAATAAAATTTCAACGTCTAAAAATTGGGCTGTTTGGTTGCACGAATATTTAATAGATTTTCCAAATAAACAAGATGTATTGCGTTATGCTTTAACAGCAAATGCCCCGGAAACAAAAGACAACGATTTTACTTGGAAAGACTTTCAGGCCAGAAATAATAATGAGCTGGTAGCTATTTTCGGGAACTTTATAAATAGAGTTGTGGTTCTAACAAACAACTATTACGATGGAATTGTTCCTGAACCTAATGAATTTTCTGATGTTGATAATGAAACACTAGAAAAAATGCAAAAATTTCCTTCTATTGTTGGAAGTTCCATTGATCGTTATCGGTTTAGAGAAGCTTCACAAGAATTGATGAATCTTGCACGATTAGGAAATAAATATTTAGCAGATGAAGAACCTTGGAAAGTTATAAAAGAAGATCCGGAACGTGTAAAAACCGTACTCTATGTTGCTTTACAAATTGCAGCAGGATTGTCAGTTGTTTGTGAACCCTTTTTACCTTTTACTGCTGCTAAATTAAAAGAGATTCTTCGCTTAACTCAGAATGACAATACAAATGTCACATCGAGCGGAGTCGAGATGTCTTGGAATGCTATTGAAAAAACAACCGAATTAATTGCCCCTAATCACAAAATTGGAAAAGGTGAATTATTATTTGCAAAGGTTGAAGATGAAGAAATTCAAACACAACTAGATAAATTAGAAGCCACAAAACAAGCCAACGAAGCAGAAAATAAAGTAGTAGAACCTCAAAAAGAAACTATTGAATTTGATGATTTTACCAAATTAGATATTAGAGTTGGAACAATTTTGGAAGCTGTAAAAGTACCTAAAACAAAAAAATTATTACAGTTAAAAGTAGATGTTGGTTTAGATATACGAACTATCGTTTCTGGGATTGCAGAAAGCTTTAAACCCGAAGAAATTATTGGTCAAAAAGTTACTGTTTTGGTTAATTTAGCGCCTCGAGTTTTAAAAGGAATTGAAAGCCAAGGAATGATTTTAATGACTGACACACCTGATGGTAAATTAGCATTTATTGAACCTGAAAATGATTCCGTTGCTAACGGAGAACAGGTGAGTTAAAAGGAGTGTACAGTTACAGTAGGCGGCTGTTATGCTGAACTTGATGCCACATCTTTACGTTTTGGTATTGTGTGTGAGATGCTTCAGTGCTGTTTAATCGTGAAATTGTTTAAATGTTTAATCGTTTAGTTGTTTAGTTGTTTGTTTGTCATTCTGAAAGTAGCGATAGCGGATTGAAGAATCTCTCTTTTTGTTGGTGTGTGGGATCCTTCGTTGCACTCAGGATGACACAGTTATAACAGCCACGCGCCAGCTGACTCCTTCATTAAAAACAGCTACCAGCTGTTTTCTTTACATTTGGCCCTGCTCAGGATGACAAATGTTGTTGGTGTGTGAGATGCTTCACTATCGTTCAGCAAGACAAAAATTTAAAGCATAAAAAAAGAGCTACTTTCGTAGCTCTTTTATGTTTCTTATAATAATAATAACAAGTTAGAATTTAAACCCAAGTTTAAAGGAAAATTGAGCAAAGAAAGAAACGGTATTTGTATCGGCTTTAGCTTTTATCAACCCTGGGCCTGGACTTTTCATGCTGAAAGCATACGAATATGAAACAGGTTTGATATCAAAACCAAAGAATACATCTTTAGCTAAATAATAATCAACTCCTGCTACAGCTTGTACGCCAAAAGCAGTTAGATCAGCGTGACGTGCACCTAAATCTGTAATAGTATCATCCCAATAATAATAGTTACCACTTGAATCATTAGATAGTTTTATGGTAGGATCATATAAAGATCTTCTAGCATAATTAAATGGTAATGTAAACCCTATATAAGGAAACAATCTATCATTTTTAGTTTTAAATAACCATTGAGCACCAATTGTAATATTTGCGTCAATTCTTTCATCAGCAACAACTGCTTGATATGCAGGAATTATTGGATATCCATTTATATCCTTAACAGCAGGTATGTTCAATTGCTGAGGTGTATTTCTAAATATAGCACCACCAAATAATGAAATAGCAAAGTTATCTTCAATATAATATCTTCCTTCTACACCAACCATATTAGTAATGCTATTATTATAATTAATGTCAACAGTATTGTCATAAGGCGCATTACCAGGAACTTCGCTCCAATAACCACTATATGGTACTGTTAAACCAGAATTTAGATATGCTCCTCGTCCAAAAACCATAGCAGCTGTAAAGTCACCTTTTTCAGGTGCAAATGTAACTGAATGGTCACAATCGTTTTTACAAACGTGGTTTGAATCTTTATCCTGTGCATGTACGCTTGTTAGCGTAATGGCGAAAATAAAGCATAAAATTAAATATTTTTTCATATGTTTTAGTTCTTTAAGAGTTAAAATTTGTTTTATAAAGGGCTGCCTAAACAGCCCTTTATGTATTTCCTAAAGAATATTAACCTGCTATTGCAGCATCAAACAATGCTTTGTATTGATCAGCTAATGCTTGGTCAAGTGCCATTTGAGCTTCTAAAACAGCTATTTGAGCTTCTAAATTAGCAATTGCATCCATTACATCTTGTAAATCAACTATACCTTTTGCAATTTCAACTTCTTTATTCTCAATATTTAACGGAGCAGCATCAAGAAGTACTTGTGCAGCAGAAATAAGAGCACTGTAATTAGTAAAAGTATATGCTCCATTTATTGCAGTAACTATAAGATTTAATGCGCTATTCATAGCTCCATTAGCAGCTTGTGCATCAACCAAAGCTTGCCATGCTTGTAGAGCATCAATTTTTGCAACTTCTAAAGCAGCATATAATGGAGTGCTTATTAAAGCATCATATTCAGCTTGTATAGCATCCACATCAGCTTGATATTTAGCTATTAAAATATCATGTTCTGCAATTACTATTAGGTTAGCAGCTATAGTTAGAAGATTAGCATCTATACTCGCTTGATGTGAAGCTATTGTAGTAGCACTAAATGTTGTTACATTCCCAGCAGCAGTCGCAGCAGCAGTAATTGCATTAGCTAAATCAAGTGCAGCAGCAGTATCAGCAATCCCAGCAGCAGTAGCAGCAGCAGTTGCAGCAGTAGCAGCAGTAGTTGCAGCAGCAGCAGCGGCTACAAGCGTAGCTTGTGTTGCAAGACCATTATCGTACAATGCTTTTTGATCGTTATAAACAACTATTGCAGCAGCTAAAGCATCACCAAAAGTGTTAACAGTAACTTGTGCAGCAGCAGCTGTAGTATCTAATCCAGTCATTGCAGCTTCTGAAGCCGTTAATGCTAGTAAAGCAGCATCTAATAAAACTGAATTTGCAGTAGATGTATCATCAGCTTCAAAATCATAGTAATCTCCAGGTCCAATCGTATTTCCACCAGCATCATCTGCAGCATCATCAATTACATTAGCTAATGTAGTAGCATTACCTGTAAGTGGAGCAGATGGTGGCGCAATAGTAGTTGTACCAATTGTGTTTACAGCTGGCGTATTATCAGTAATAATATATTTTTTTGAAGTTAAAGCACCATCAGCATGATTACCTGTTAATCCATCAGCTCCAGGGAACCATGTTACACCACCAGGAGCAGCTTCAAAAATAGCTTTTTTTGCATCATAATCAGCTTGATCAACAGCAACAGTAGCAAGACCAGCTGTTACAGCAGTATTAGCAGCAGTTAAAGCAGCGTTAGCTCCAGCAATACCTGCATCATATAAACCTTGTTCAGTTGCGTAATTAGCAATAGCCGTTTGGTATGTCGCATTTAAAGCAGCAAGTGCAGTATTATGAGCAGAAAGCGCAGTTGCAGCAGCAAGTGCAGCAGCAGCAGCAGCAGTATCAGCAGTAGCTGTAGTAACTACAAGTGCAGCAGAAGTGACTTTTGCAGCAGTTGTAGTAACTACTAGTGCATCAGCAGTTGTTTCTATAAGTTGTAATGCAGCTAAAGCAGCAGGATAATCAGTTATTGCAGTCTGAGAAACTACATTTGCAGCAGTTAAACCAGTATTTGCAGCTACTAAAGTCTGTTTGAGCGCTTTTTGAGCAATAAGCAAATTGTTTGCAGGAGTATAACTTGCAGCAACCCAAGCCGTAGCATCGTTATATTCAGTAATAGCAGCATTACTTACATTTAAGGCTTCAGCAATTTCTACATCTAGAACAGCATTTGCAGCAGTTAAAGCAGCAATTTGCGCAAGTAAGCCATCTTTTTGAGTTTCAACAGCTGTTGGGTTGTTCATAGCAGTTGTATATCCAGCTATTAAAGCAGTATTTGCAGCAACACCAGCATTTAAAGCAGCAAGATCAGAAGTTAATTGAGTTAAATAAAAGTCCCAAGTAACCAAACCACCAGCAGCTAGTAATAAGTTTTTATTAGCTAGTTGACCTTCTAGTGAAAGAATTGAAGCAGCAGAAGCATTAACTTTTGCCATATAAGTTGCATATTTTGTAGCATAACCAGCAGCATCTAAAGCACCAGCTTCATTTAAAGCAGCTATTAAAGCTTGCATAGCATTGTTAAAAGTAGCTTGTGCAGTTTGCATATTCAATAAATTTTGTGCAATGATTACGTTATTATTGGATATTTGCATTCTTAAAGTTTCAGCAGCTGCTGCTGCAGTACTAGCTGTTGCTGAAATAGTTGAAGCAGCACTTGCATTATTTTGAGCAGCAATTGAATTTTGTACATTTGCTAGTGCTGCTCTATAAGTAGCTTCTGCATTTTGAACAGCAGCTTGAGCCGCAATAAGTTGTGCTTGATTAGCGTAGATAGCTTCAACAGTAGGATTAACGTCATCGTCAATACATGATGTTAAGCTAAAACTAAATAGGGCTGCTAGCATAAAAGCGGCCGACAATTTTTTTAAATGTTTCATTTGTTTTACTTTTTAATTAATATTCTTTTGTGAAATAGGTTAATAAACTTGTGTTATTACAATTAGTTAACAAAACTACACATATAATTTTTATTATGCAATACATGTTTTGTCAAAAAAATTTATTTTTAAGTTTTTCAATGTCTTTATTTTTAATTAAATATGATAATAAACTAATATACAGCTAGTTACAATTTAATGATTATTTTCATTTATTAGCAAGTTTAGTTTCGTATTTATGAATTAAACGGTTATTTATTCACAATTTAGCGTTTTAATGGATGTTTTTTCAAGTAAAAGTAACAATATTTTAGTTTTCTTTAGGCTTTTTTAAAATATTTATAGCTTAAAACCGCTTATTTTTAGTATTTGAACAGGGCTTTCTCTATTAATTGTAGCGTGAGATCCTTCGTTGCTGTTTAAATGTTTAATCGTTTAGTTGTTTAGTTGTTTAGTTGTTTGTTTGTCATTCTGAAAGTAGCGGTAGCAAATTTCAGCATCTCTCTCCTTATTATTATAGTGTGAGATCCTTCGTTGCTCTCAGGATGACAATTAGGTACTTGTCATTCTGAAAGTAGCGGTAGCAAATTTCAGCATCTCTCTCCTTATTATTATAGTGTGAGATCCTTCGTTGCTCTCAGGATGACAATTAGGTACTTGTCATTCTGAAAGTAGCGGTAGCAAA
>FLOH01000887.1_pt1 | contig 52409 bp, 48 predicted proteins | sample 756751 | NCBI WGS metagenome assembly FLOH01 (sample SAMEA4026879, study PRJEB14308) | marine metagenome | biome: coastal water; material: water | depth 74 m | reverse complement strand
ACTGTTTATGCTGGGAGTAACAAGGGAAAACATTGGGAATTAGTAGGTAATCATCCAGAAGATGTTGATGCTGTAAAAAAATTATTAGGATATTTGCAAGGGATGTATACACTTGATTTAGTCAGTACTTCTTGGCAAGAGAGGAAAAAACAAGGTACACAAAAGCTTGGTCCAAGACAGGAACAATTTATAGCGGAGTTTCAGCAACGATTTATAAGAGTTGGGAGTTTAATTGGTGCCGCCAGGACAGTAAAACAAGCACTTGAATTTGTCAAAGAGGAATGGGCGGATATACAAAAACAATTTCCCAAGGTGCCTCAATCCGCCGATTACACCTCTGTGATCGACCAATGGGAAAAGGCAGGTACTGGCGTAGAAAATTTAAGAATTTTATTGACTTAATTCAAGATGAAGAGTTAAATTAAATACAATTCCAGTTTTAATATTCTCTAAGTCCTATCCACATCTGTCTATTGACGGATTTTTTTATTTGTGATAATATAGAGCTGTTATGAAGTTCATAATAAATCCACAGACAGTAGCTTCTCGATTAAATCGGGATTAAATATGCTACCGAGGAATCTAAATTTCAGCTTTAAGTTGGAGAAGGTCGAAGATTCTTTTACATTTGTGGTGAAAACCACATTTTTTGTTTGATTAATTAACTTGGGTTACTTAGTTACTTAATCAAATTAATTATTTAGATTTATGCCTAAGACAAGACAACAAAAAGAAGAGTCGGTCAAATCGTTGACTGATAATATCAAGAGTGCTAAATCTGTAGTCTTTGCTAATTTTCAGGGCTTGAAAGTTAGTGAGTCAGATGAATTACGCCAGACTTGCCGAGAACAAAACATCGGTATTGTTGCTAGCAAAAAGACTTTAGTGCAAAAAGCTATGGTCGAAGCTGGTTTTGATATTGACACTAGAACATTTGAGGGAAGTGTGGCTACTTTATTTGGCTTGGAAGACGAAATTGCACCAGCTCAATTGGTCAGCAGGTTTGCTAAAAAGCACAATGTAGTCAAATTTTTTGGTGGTGTTTTGGAAGGTAAATTCATTGATGCTGACAAAGTTTTGGAACTTTCCAAACTACCTAGTAAGCAAGAGCTTTATGCTAGATTGGTCGGCACTATCAATGCCCCAGTGTCCGGTTTTGTAAATGTACTAGCCGGCAATATTAGGAACCTAGTCAGTGTTCTTAATAACATAAAGGAAGCAAAAGCATAATGCGATGCTAATATACTAATTCATACTAATAATACTAATATAAATATGACTGAAGAAAAAACAGAGGTCGTAGTACCTGAAAAATTTCAATCTCTAGTTTCAGAGATCGAAAAAATGTCTGTCCTTGATTTGGCAGAACTCGTTAAAATTCTAGAAGATAAATTCGGCGTCTCAGCTGCTGCTCCTGCTATGATGATGGCTCCTGGTGCTGGTGCTGGTGAGGCTGGTGCTCCCGCTGAAGAAAAAACCGATTTCAATGTTGAATTGGTAAGTGCTGGTGGTACAAAAATTGCTGTTATTAAAGTGGTAAAAGAATTGACAGGTCTTGGTTTGGCTGATGCCAAAGCATTGGTAGATGGGGCTCCAAAAGCTATCAAAGAAGGTGTTGCCAAGGCTGAAGCTGAAGAAATGAAGAAGAAGATTGAAGAAGCTGGTGGTACTGTTGAGTTAAAATAATAGCGTTGATGTTATTGGCTCAGTAAAAGATTATACAGATGAAAACACTCCCTAAATGGGAGTGTTTTGTTGTTGGTAATAGTTTATTTTTTAATAATTAAATTCATATATTTTATTGTCATCCAATACATAGATTGTCTTTTCTTCTTCATCTACTATCATGCTGGTGGGATTTTGCCAAGCATCATCTGTGTATTGATTTAGCATTTTACCTTCTTTGTTCAAAATTATTACTCGCTTATTCGTTGATTCTAGTACATAAATATTTTCTATCCCATTGTAGGTCCAAATTTGAGTAGGGTTATCAAGAATCGGATCAAGGCCAGTGATTGTGAAATCTTGTTTTTGGCCTCCAGTTAATTTTATTATTTCACCATTTTTTTTCAAAACAAATAAATCACCGTCGATAGCTAGAGAGACTGCATCTTTTATGTCTATCGAAGTACTATCTTTGATCCAAGTGGTACCTTTGTCATAACCCACCTGAGTTTGGCTGTGGCGATAGATTTGATTATTGTTGGTGTCTAGTGTGTAGAGTTTGCGATTATAAACAAAAATATCAGATAATTTTACATTATCAAATGGAAATACGATTTCTTTGGTGGAAAGCAGTGAAGATTCTTTATTGTACTGTGAGATACCAGCATCACCATTTATAAAAACAATCATATCCTGCTCTTTTGGTGTGGATCCAAGTAATAAGTTTGTAATATTAGAACGATCCTTTGTTTCGTGGCTATTGTCTATGAGATTTATTTTATATAGAGATGTATCTTTTTCGCCGTAAGCGACTAATGTGCTATCTATTTTTGCTAAGTATGTCGTATCAGCTTCGGGGTTCAATTCTTTAAGATTGATTAATATTTTGTGATCGATTGTAGTTATCTTTCTTAGCTTCATTAAAACATCGTCTATTTCATTATATAATTGCGACACTTTGTATTCATCTTCTTTTTTGTCCTGTGGCAGTTTGGTGACAATGTCTTTGGCTTCTTGTAGTAGGGTAGTCGCCCTTTGGTCATCGCCATAAATTATGCTAGCATCGGCGGCATTTTTCTTGTCGACGATTGCCTGAATTTGATTATCATAAGCCTGCTTAGTAACAGCCTGATTCTCTTTTATTTTATAAGTTGTTACACTAATAATAAAAATTGTGGCCAAAATAATAGAACTAATAAATAAAACTTTACTAAGTATGGGAAGTTTAGAAATATTTTCTTTTTTATCAATAATACTAGTTTTAATATTTTTTACAACATCTTTTCGTTTATTATCTTTATTGGTGATAAGGAGAATAAACATTACAGTACTACGACCGATTTTAATAGTGGTATTTTTGATAAATTTTGCTAAACCAATTGTTCCCAAAACAAGTGCCTTTCCTATTGTAATTAGTATAGTATTAGTCAATGATTCCTTATTTTTTTCTTGTCTTTTTCTAAAATTGGTTTCAATATCTCCCTTCTTTTTGCGCAAAATTTGTGATTGTTGATTAGTTTTTTTTATTTTATTTTCTCTAAGTTTCTTCTTTAGGCCACCTAAAAATGGGGGAGATAAAATTTCTTTAGTAGTTTCTTCGTGGGCAATTAATTTGTTTATTGATGCGTCAGAGCCGGCGGAATGTTGGTTGATTGGTGTACTGTGCTTTGGAAAATAAGAAGAAGGATAGTGCATTAGGATTCCACCAAATGATATATCACTATTTAAATCAGATAAAACTTTTTGTATGTGCTCAGTACTTTGTTTTGGTGTTCTGGTGCTGATAATCTTTTTTGTTTTGTCATTTCCAAAATAATCAGTTACATGTGGGGTGGAAATATAAAAATTATCACCCTCATTGACATTACCTTGTACGATGGCTGAAAATAAATGATTATTACTGTTTCCATCTATTTGGTCGCCCAAGACATTGACCTCTTGAAATTCATTGGACTTGTCTTTGTAGAACAAAATTATATTGACTGCCCCGTGATAGGCAAAAGAAACTTCATTTTTTCTCATTACACCGACAAGACAATTTACAACAGAATTTTTATATTGTAAAATATGGTGTCCACGACGGTTAATATATTCCAAGGTTGTTTCAAAAGCGTCTTTACCTTCAATATCTTGAGTTTCGTAATAACCGGATTCTAAATCATCAATCATTTGCTGTAGGTGTTCAATTTGTTCAAGTGGTCCATTGTTTATTTCAGCCAATGCAAAAAAATAGCCTTTTTTTCTCTCTTCGGCATTGCTTGGTTCGGTGATGTGCAATAAAACATGAGAATGCTCCTGCTTTCTACCTTCAACAAAAAATTCATTTAATTCTAATATTTCTGACATATATGATGAGTCAAAAGTCTATAAAGTAAAAAGTCCTGCCTGTCAGTAGGCATAGTAAAAGTCATTTTGAACTCTTATCTTTTAAACTTGCAATTTATCTATATAAACATTATACTATATCTGCTAATAATTGCCAACTTTTTTCATTAAATTAATCAATAACTTTCGATTTTCGACTTTCGACTTTTGACTTAAATATATGCTTGAACAACTATTTGGTTCAAAGACCAGATTCAATTTACTTAGAGTGTTATTTCGTCAGACGGACAAGCCTTTTTTTGTACGTGAATTGGCACGTCTTATGGATACCCAAATTAACGCAGTCCGACGCGAATTGGAGCTATTACTAAAATTAGGATTAGTAAAAGAGATAGAGGTTGGGGGCGTTAGTAAGTCCATTCAAGGATCTACATTGCGTAAATATTATATTTTGGATGAGGAATCTTTATTGTTTCCAGAATTGCAAGCCCTATTAATAAAAGCGCAACTTTTGGGTGAGCAACAATTTATAAAAGATGTTAGTGGTAAAGCGGGGGATGTAACACTATTTTTGCTTACCGGTAAATTTACTGGTAAAGAGGGTATGACCAGTGATTTGCTTTTGGTGGGTAACATAAAGGAGCGGACAGTGGCTAATCTTATATCTCAATACGAAAAAGATTTTGGCTTTGAAATTTTATACACGATAATGACTGATCAGGAATTCAAAGATCGTCGGCATGTAATGGATAAATTTTTGTACTCTTTGTTTGAGGCGGATAATTTGAAGGTAATTAATAAGTTGGGTGTTTAATAAAATATTATATACCAATATACAAATAATACTAATTATACGAATGCTATACTAATGTTATTCTAGTAAAATATTTATTTAAAACTTAAACTTAGTGGTTTTTAATAAGTATGATTTTATAAAATTCTTTCGACAAAGAATATTCGTATAGCATTAGTATCATTCGTACATTAGTATATTGGTATGTTTATCTATTATGTATTTACTCCTCGACCTCTCAGTGAGGGACACAATTCATCTTGCATTATTTAATGAGCAGGTGATTGAACACAAAAAGTATTCTGGGATGAATAGAGAACTTTTGGGTTGTATTGATGATCTACTCAATAATTTCCCCCCTAAAAAGGGGGGTAAGGGGGGTGTTGGTATAGATGGAATTATGGTAGTTATTGGCGCTGGGTCGTTTACCTCCACTCGCATTGCTTGTGTGGTAGCCAATACTTTTGCCTATGTAATGCAAATTCCACTTTTGGCAATTAGCGAGGATAAGATTGAAAAAGTTCAAGAATTTATTCCAGAATTATTAAAACAACCCAAAGGGCAATATATTTCCGCGACCTATTCTGGGGAGCCGAATATTGGACAATCACAAAAACACGAAAACACACGGCCTTAACGGCCTCAAAACACAAAAACACAATGTTAATATATAAATAGTTTTTGAGATTTTATTTCTGACTTATTATAATGAATGATATAGTTAAAATAAAATAATTTACCTACTGAGATACCTCAGTAGGTAAATCCGTTGTACTATTATGAAGTGTCTCTATCTCAAAATCCACGGACAAGTTCAGGGTATATTTTTTCGTCAGAAGACAAAAGAAAAAGCCAAAGAATTGGGATTGACTGGTTATGTAAAAAACTTGCCACACAGTACAGTTGAAGTCGTGATCGAGGGAGTGGAAGAGGGGTTGAAAAAGTTGGCTAAATGGTGTAAGATAGGACCCCGACACACTGAGGTTGAGAGGGTGGAGGAAGAGTGGGGAGAGGGTTTTGGGAAGTTTGGGGAGTTTAAAATAGGTGTCATTGCGAGGAATGAGAATATATGACGAAGCAATCCCTGTCTTCATAGCGCTAAAGTACGGGATTGCTTCCTGCCTGCCGGCAGGCGTCAGCCGATGCGAATCGTCTTTTCGCAATGACACGTGTTTTGTAATTTCAAATTATGCTATCAGATTACCAACGTTACAGACTATATGAAATATTGCCAGGATTATCAATCTGGTTGACTTTGATTTTGTCTATTATTTTATCTTTTGTTCGTCCGATGTGGATGATATATTTTATAATTTTATTTGATATTTATTGGGTTTTGAAAGTTGCGAATTTTGCTTTTTATTTAATTTTATCTTGGACGAGATTTCGCGTGGTTAAGAAAATTGATTGGAAAGACAAACTTAGGCATGAAATTAATAATTATGAAGATAAGCATCATGTAGTATTTCTTACTTTGTTTAATGAAGAGTGGGATGTGGTGGAAACGGCTGTGCAGAGTGTGTGTGATGCTGTTTATGATAGTAAAAAATTTGTAATAGTTGTGGCTGGAGAAGCTAGAAAAGAAGAACATTACTATGATATTTTGTCACGAATACAGAATAAATTTGATAATTGTTTTGGTGATATTGTAGGCACACTTCATCCAATTGATCAGCTAGAAGAAATTCCCGGCAAAGGTTCAAATCTTAATTATGCCGAGGCAGAGATGAAAAAATATATTGATGATAAAAATTGGGATTATGGTAATGTAATTGTAACTATTTTTGATATTGATACCGTCTGTCATTCTCAGTATTTTGCCTATCTCACATATCTATATTGCACCCATCCAAATCCTACCCATAGTTCATATCAGCCGATTGCATTGTATAATAATAATATGTGGGAGTCTCCAGCGATTTTGAGGATTATGGCTTTTGGTACGACTTTTTGGACAATGACGAGTTTGGCTCGACAGGATGCTTTAGTAACATTTTCATCACACTCAATGAGTTTTCGAGCCATAGTTGATGCTGGATTTCATGAAAAAAGGATTGTAAGCGAAGATTCTAGGATATTTTATCAATGTCTTTTAGCCTACAACGGTGATTACGAAGTTACCTCAATGTATTTGCCAGTTTCCATGGACACAGTGCGAGATGACAATTGGTGGAAGAGTATAAAAAATCTTTATCGCCAACAGAGACGTTGGGCATGGGGTGTGGAGCATGTACCTTATTTAATTAATGAATTCAGCAAAAAAGGCAAAGAGTTTCCGTTTTGGAAAAAGTTTAAATGGGTTTTTATAGAATGGGAAGGAAAATGGTCTTGGTGTTTAGTGGCTTTGGTTATTACGATTCTTGGGCGTTTGCCAATGTGGGTAGCTTCTGAATCAGTTAGGCAAAGTGCGTTGTTTTTTAATGCCCCACATATTTTGGAAAGACTCATGATTATGGCAATGACTGGTATGTTTTTGTCAGCAATTTTGAGTATTCCACTTTTACCCAAAAAACCAGAATCGCACGCTCGTCATAAATATATTATAATGATATTACAGTGGTTATTGTTACCCATATCATTAATCTTTATTTCTGCTATTCCAGCGATTGACGCCGTTACTCACATGATGTTTGGAAAGTACTTAGGGTTTAATATATCGCAGAAGAAGAGGAGTAATTAGATGTTAGTGATTTGTTTAAAGGTTTTACTGATAATAAATTAAAATAAGTATGTGTTTTTTACTCAAGTAAATAGTAATTAGTAAATGGTACCCACAGGGCATCAGTATTCTCTGATAATTATGCTACATTTTAAGATAATATATTCTAGATTTGTATCATAATTACTAATTACTAATTACTAATTACTCAATTACTTTTATGCTGTTTAAACATTTCTTTTTAAAACTTTCTTTATTAATAATACTAGTACTCATCGGTGTCGGAGTATATGGTTATTTTTGGGTAAAAAACCTAACTCCGGAAAAATTTTTACAAAATAGTTTTGTGCAAGATCAAGTGGTAAAGAAATTGGGTGACGAAAATGCTGAACTTCTTGCCTTTTTACCAAGATTTTTAGGATTTACCAAGCCGATGACGTATTTGATGCTTTTTCAAAACAATACTGAAATTAGACCGGGTGGTGGATTTCTTGGAGTTTATGCTGTTGTGCGGTTGGACAAGGGTAGAAGTGAGGTTTTGAAAGTGGAGGGCACGGAAACAATTGATAGAAATACTCCAGAAGATTGGAAGCCAACTCCACCGGAAATTTTGAAGAAACATTTGAAAGTTGATCGTTGGTATTTTCGTGATGCGAATTGGTCGCCAGATTTTGCGGAAAGTGCAGTGAATGTTTTGAAGATGTACAAAGGTGAGAACGGGTTATTGGCCGATGAGATTGATGCTGTCGTGGGAATCACACCGACTGTTTTGGAAGAGTTTATGAGAGAGACGGGTCCAATTACAATTGATGGAATTGAATTTACTGCTGAGAATGTTACAGAAGAGTTGGAATATGAAGTAGAGTATGGTTATGATGAAAAAGGGATTCATTTTTTTGAAAGAAAACAGATTATCGAACCTTTTATGCTTGAATTGTTGCATAGTTTGAAGATTAATACTTTAACTAATATACAAAAATATTTTGAATTGATTCAAGATCTAACAAAAGAAAAACAAATTTTGGTTTATAGTTTGGATAGTAGTTTACAAAAAGAATTAGACAAAAAGGATTGGACAGGTAGGGTTAAACAAGTAGATGGTGATTATTTGTTGTGGGTGGATGCAAATTTGGCAGCTCTAAAAACTGACCATGCAATTGATAGGACTTTAGGTTATTCATTTGAACCACAAGAGGATGGAAGAATTTTGGCTACTGCTGAGATGAAATACACACATAATGGTAAATTTGATTGGCGAACTACACGCTATCGTACTTATGCTAGAGTTTATACTCCAGTTGGATCTGAATTTGTTACTTCCAGCGGATCAATGGCTTGGGACAGGACTAATGAGCTAGGAATTATTGATGAGGGCGAGGAATTGGGTAAAAAATGGTTTGGTACTTTTATAGCAATCGAGCCCGGTAAAACCAGTAACCTGTCTTTTAGTTATTATTTGCCAGAATCAATAAGTCAGCAGATTGAAAATGGTTTGTATACATTATTTGTTCAAAAACAGGCTGGTACAATTAAGACCGGTTTGACATTAGACCTAAAATTTGGTAATAATATAGTGACGGCTTCCCCAGAAGAGGTTGAGTTAGAGTGGGGAGATTCGATTTATAAACGTTCAGATGATCTTAGGGTAGATAGGGAGTTTGTGGTTAGTCTGTAAGGAAACAAGATACATTTTTAATAATTTTCAAATAACAATTTCCAAATTATTTAACGTTTTTATTTTGGGATTTGAAAATTGTGATTTGTTTGGAAATTGTATCTTGGAAATTGTATTAGAAATTAGGTGAATTAGAAATTTTTAAATATTATGTTAATAAAAAAAGTAGCAATTGATCTGGGGACTACAAACGTTTTGGTGCATGTGCCAAAACGCGGTATTGTGATTAATGAGCCATCAGTCGTGGCTGTATCAAAGGGGGATAGAAAGATTTTGGCAGTTGGAGTTGAAGCAAAAGAAATGATTGGTAGAACTCCAGATACTATTATTGCTGAAAGACCTCTGAAGGATGGTGTAATTGCTAACTATCATACAACCGAAGCTATGCTTAGATATTTTATCAACAAGGCTTTGGGCGGTGTTCGCTTATTTCGTCCAGAAGTGATGATTGCTGTTCCGGCTGGGATTACTTCAACTGAACGTCGTGCTGTCATTGATGCTGCTGTGGCAGCGGGAGCAAGGGCAGCTTATATCATAAAAGAACCAGTAGTAGCTGCTATTGGAGCTGACATTCCTATTGGTTCGGCTTCTGGCCATATGATTATTGATATTGGTGGTGGTACGGCTGAAATCGCGGTTATTTCTCTAGGTGGAATTGTTTCAGTTGGTTCAGTTAGAATTGGTGGTAATCGTTTTGATGCTTCAATAGCTGAGTACATTCGTCGTAAATATGGATTAGCTATTGGTGAACAGCGGGCAGAAGAGGTGAAGATAAAAGTTGGTTCAGCTATGTTCATGGATAAACCATTGGAAATGGAAGTAAAGGGGCGCGATGTTATTTCAGGATTACCAAAAATTGTCAAAGTTACTTCTGATGATGTTACAGAAGCCTTACAAAATGATTTACAGGGTTTAGTTGAGGCGATTAAACAAGTCTTACATGATACACCTCCAGAATTATCCGCTGACGTAATGGATAAAGGAATAATTATGTCTGGTGGTTCTAGTCAACTTCGTAATTTAGATGAGCTTTTTACCGAGACTACTGGTGTAGCTTGTTATGTGGCTGATGAACCGATGCTCTGTGTTGCTAAGGGGACTGGTATTGCACTTGAGAATCTTGAGAGCTATAAACGGAGTATACTCGCTACTAAGTAGCCATAAATAATTCGGATAATGCAGATAATTCAGATAAACGGATGTGCGTCTAGAAAAGTATCTGTAAATCAGGGTTATCCGTAATCCGTAATTATGATTATAGGGATTGATGTTTCACGGGCAAACGATGATAAAAAGACCGGCGTTGGTTGGTATGCTTATCATACAATTCAAGAATTTAAAAAAATAACCCCGGATAATGTTCGGGTTGTTTTGTATTCGAGAGAAAAACTAAAAGGTGAGTTGGCTATTTTGCCGGTAAATTGGGAAAGCAAAGTGTTAGGTTGGTTACCAGGAAGGCTCTGGACTCAGTTTAGATTGAGTTTGGAAATGTTGTTTCATACACCAGATGTTTTGTTTATTCCAGCTCATGTTTTTCCAATCATCCACCCCAAGAAAACTGTGATGACACTACATGATATTGCAGCAATAAAGTTTCCAGAAGCTTATAATTGGTTTGAAAAATGGTATACTCTGTGGAGTGGTAAAATTGCTTTGAAAAAATTGTGGAAAGTTATTACTATAAGTCATTTTACTAACAACGAGTTAACAAGTTTGCAAGTTAATAAGTTTGCAAGTAATAAAATTAAGGTAGTATATCTTGGTTATAATAAAGAGTATGGTGAAGTGCCAGAGAATATTAATGAAGTACTAAAAAAATATAATATTGAAAAGCCGTATTTATTTTCAATTGGCAGGTTAGAAGAAAAAAAGAATACGGCGAGAATTATTGAAGCATTTAATAAATTAAAAATTGATTCAAAATTCATAATTCATAATTCAAAATTAGTCTTGGTTGGTAGCCCTGGATTTGGTTATAAAAAAGTAGAACAAGCAATTGAAAATAGTCCTTACAAAAATGACATTATTACGCCAGGCTGGATAGATAATGAAGATTTACCAGCCCTGATGCAGGGGGCAGAAGTTTTTGTTTTTCCTAGTCTTTATGAGGGGTTTGGAATTCCTGTTTTAGAAGCATTTGCTTCTGGTACACCAGTTGTAGCCAGTCGAGGCGGAGCCTCGGAGGAAATCGGAGGAGATTATTGTGAGTATGTTGATCCTATGAGTGTAGATGATATTGCAAGGGGAATTGAAAAAATATTGCACAACGATGAATATAGAATGTTGAATATAGAAAAAGGTAAAAAAAGAGTAGAGGAATTTTCTTGGGAGAAGTGCGCCAGAGAGACATGGCAAGTTTTGAATTCTAACTAGCTCTGTGCTATAATATCCTTATATGAATGAAATTATTGGACACGACAAGATCCTCATTTTTTTTGATAAAGTAATTGAAAACGGCAATCTTAGTCATGCCTATTTATTTGTTGGGCCAGATCAGGTTGGCAAAAAAACAGTTGCTCGAGAGATTGGTGTAAAATTATTAAAAATTATTGATAGAAAAAAATTAGACAGTAGTCCAGATTATGTTTTCGTTAACCAAGTTCTGGATGAAAAAACTGGTAAAACAAAAAAAGATATTAGTATTGCTCAGATGCGTGGATTGCGAGAGTCTTTATCTCACCGTTCTTACTTGGGTGGTTATAAAATTGCTATTATAGATAGTGCAGAAAAAATGAGTATTGGGGCAGCAAACGCACTACTTAAGACTTTGGAGGAGCCAAGTGAGAAAACAGTACTTTTTTTGGTAACCGATAATGATGCAAAATTACCGCAGACTATTAGATCTAGGAGTCAGGCAATATATTTTTCTCTAGTAAAAGAAGAAGATCTAAAAAAAATTGAAAAAGACGAGGAGAGAGTTAAATTATCTCAAGGTCGGCCAGGTAGATTGATAGATTGGCAAAATAATCAAGAAGATTTTGTTGATTATAAAAAAGAAGTGGAAAGATTTAAATCTTTGGAGCAAAAACCTTTCTTTGAAAAAATTAAAATTGTAGAAGATTTGTTTGGTGACAAGGTAGATCATATTGCAACTAGAGAAAATTTAGATAATATTTTACAAATTTGGTTGTTACAGGTGAGAGAGAGGATTCTATCCAATATAGACTTACAAGAAAATAAAATCTTTTTACAGACAGAAAAACAGATTGTAAAGACACGTGATTTGTTAAAAAAAAATATACATCCGAGGTTGTTAGTTGAGAATATATTACTTTTAATACCATAATTTTTAAGTTGGATTGTTAATTTGTATGCAAAAAGTAATTGGTAAATGGTAATTAGTAAATATGATACACACTAAGATAGAATTATTTATCTGTGTAGCAAAATTACTAATTACTAATTACTAATTAGTAATATTCTATGCGAAAAAATATATTTTTTTTATCGATTATTGTTTGTACTATTCTAACAATGGGTGCGGGCTGTATTTCTTTTTCTGGTAATAGCAATAGTACTGCTGGACCAGCTGGCATGTTTGTTTCAGCTGACAAGGGTGAGACTTGGCAACAACTGACAGCCTGGCCAACTGCTGAGGGGGTAAAAAGTATTGCTGGAGTTAATGTATATCATTTGTTTGAAGATCCAGAAGATAGTAAAGCAATGTATTTGGCCAGCCGTAATGCTGGGTTGTTTTATACTTATGACGAAGGACGAACATGGCAACAGTCTGGCTCACCATTTGATACTGGGTTTGTTTATGGTGTAGCGGTTCACCCAAAGAATAAATGTATTATTTATGCTACAAATGGTCGTCAGGTTTTTAGGACAGATGATTGTTCGCGTAATTGGGTAGAAATGTATAGAGAATCTAGATCAAGTGTATTAATAAATAGTTTAGGATTTAATAATTTTGCCCCCTATGAAGTATATATGGGGCAATCAAATGGTAATTTGTTACGAAGTTATGATAGCGGAAATAGCTGGAGCGTTACCCATAGTTTTGGTGATAGATTGATGTATATAATAAATAGTCCCATGGAAGAAGGATTGTTTTATGTTGTGACAGCTAAAAATGGTCTTTTCCGAAGTGATGATGGTGGTGAGAACTGGGTGTCATTGGGGGAAAAATTGGCTAAGTTTTCTGGAGGTTTGGAATATAGAAGGCATTTATTGCATCCAGCTGACCCGGATTCTTTCTATTGGATTTCAACCTACGGTATTTTACACACACAAGATAGAGGTGAGACATGGCAAGCTTTTAGTTTGATTCATCCACCAGGAAGTGCTAATATTTATGCTTTTGCTGTAGATCCAACTGATGATAATAAAATGTACTATACCGCTACAATTGGTGGTAGGTCCACTTTTTATAAAAGTCTAGATGGTGGTAAGAATTGGATAACAAAAAAATTACCATCTAGTCAATATCCGGTTACGCTTCGAGTCAATCCTGAAAATACTAATATTTTGTATTTAGGTTATACTGTACCAATAGAAACCAAAAAAACAGCGCCAAAGTTATATAATAATTAATTTATTAATATCGAATGTGGCAAGGAAAGGGATTCCTCGGCTATGCTCGGAATGACAGTGAAAAAAATATGAGTATAATAAACGAACGTAAGGGGGAATTTCAAAAAGCTATAGAGCATTTCAAAAATGATATTACGTCATTACGTACTGGTAGGGCCACACCTGCTTTAGTAGAAGATATTGCTGTGGAGGCTTATGGTGGTAAACAGCCAGTTAAGGCTGTGGCTTCTATCTCCGTTCAAGATGCCAAAACAGTTGTAGTCGAACCATGGGACAAGGGTTTGATTCAGGCAATTGATACGGCCATTCGTAATTCTCAACTTGGTATTAATCCGGTTAATGATGGTAAGTTAATCCGCTTGCCTTTACCTGACCTGACTCAGGAGCGTAGACAAGAATTGATTAAGGTTCTCCATCAAAAATTGGAAGGTGCTCGTGTGGCTATTCGAAAAATTAGAGAAGATATTCGTGATGAGATTGATAAACAATTCAAGGATAGCGAGATAAGCGAAGATGTTAAATATAAATTGCAAGAAGAGTTAGAAAAAGTTGTAAAAGATTATAATGAAAAAGTAAAAGGTATTGGTGAAGAGAAGGAAGTAGAGATAACGACAGTGTAACATTTGACAGCTGACAATTTACATTTGACAATCCTGTGAGAGCAGGGTTGTTTTTTTGTCCCCTCCTTTCGAAGGAGGGGTGGACCCCGATTCGCATCGGGGGACGGGGTGGTTTGCTTCTATGGGGTTTCTAGTATCACATTGATGCGAGCAACACCCCACCCGTCCCGATCTCCATCGGGACGAGGTGCCCCTCCTCCACAAGGAGGGGGCAAATAATTCTTGATCTTTCTTCACTAATATGCCATAATTACCCCAGTTTATTTTTGTGCAATCAATGTACAATTTAATAGTCCCTGTGCTAGACAGGGGCGAGGAGAGAAGAGATGTCTGAGGAGAGAAGAGGATCGCCGAGGTTTATACCTTTGTATAAGAATTGGAAGATGTGGCTCATTGTCACTCCAATGGCTTTTGCGCTTGCTGTACTGTCGATCGGTTTGAAGGTTACCAACTATGGTATCTCAGCTGATAGCAAAGATAGTGTGGGGCAGGAGCAGTCCAAAGTTAAGACCGGGTCAGAAGCAGCTGTAGAAATTACAAGAGCTCTTTCTGGCATTCGGAAGGGGGAGCGAGAGAATGGTCGTCGGGCTCAAGAGCTTCTCGGTTGTGGCTTTGCTCAGTGCGAAGAGTACTGTCTTTGGGATTTTCCCCATGAGTTCGTCAGCGAATTTTCGGGAGATGAAGAGACGGCACTAGACGAGCTCTGGAAATCTGCTGAGGACATGGATCAGATGGAGGACGACTCCTTTTTCTACCGTCGTAGGGTGATGGCGGTGATTAAGATCCTTCGTGAGAAAGACCAGGAGATTGAATTTTTCCTGTGGCAGTCCGAAGTACCACCTGAGACTGCACCATCCGAAGATGACGAGCCGGGCGAGCCAACTCTCGATGATTGTATGGACAAAAATCCATATAGAATTTCTTCTCCTAATTGGTTTTGGTGGAACCATGCCTGTCACGGTAATCCGGGACACTGGTCTTTAGATCAGGGGTTGGGACATAAACACCCACCTCGGATTCGAAGAGAAGTCGGTGTCGGTTCTTTGTAGTAAAGGAGGGAAGTCTGGTCAGTGTTTCTAGCCACTGACCGGACAACCCTTAACAAAGTACAATATATTTGTATTTTTGCTTGGTACCTTGTGATTTTGTTAGTAATTTGGTAGAATACATACAGTAATTTACAATTTGAAATTTGAAATTTTCAAACAATTTAAAATTAATAAATTTTAAAATTTAATATTGTTTTCAAATTTTAAATTAAAAATTTTAAATTAAAATAGTATGTTAGACTCTCTCGAACCAATCGTATCCTTTGCAAAACGTCGTGGTTTTATATTTCAATCATCTGAGATCTACGGTGGTCTGTCATCTTGTTATGATTATGGCCCACTTGGGGTTGAATTGAAAAACAATGTAAAGAAAGCTTGGTGGAAAGCTATGGTGCAAAATAGGAATGATGTTGTCGGTTTAGATGCATCAATTCTTATGGCACCTAAGGTTTGGGAAGCTAGCGGTCATCTAGAAGGGTTTACCGATCCATTGGTTGATTGTAAAGAGTGTAAAAAACGTTGGCGAGCGGATCATTTATTAGAAGCCAAGGGGATTAAGCCGACTTTTCAACCTGGTGATTGGGGTAAGCATGATTTGAAATGTCCAGAGTGTGGCGGTGATTTGACTGAGATTAGAAAATTTAACTTAATGTTCAAAACCCAAATGGGTGCACTTGAAGACGAGGCAGCTGAAATATATTTGCGTCCCGAAACTTGTCAGGGTATTTATACAAATTTTTTAAATGTTCAGCAGAGCATGAGAAAAAAAGTTCCTTTTGGTATCGCTCAAATTGGAAAAGCATTTAGAAATGAAATAACTCCAGGTCATTTTACTTTCCGTACGCGTGAATTTGAACAAATGGAACAACAATATTTTTGTCATCCAGATGAAAAAAAGAAAATTTTTGATATGTGGCAGGAATTACGTAAGCAATGGTATTTAGATTTGGGAATCAAAAAAGAAAATTTACAATTTCGTGAACATGAAAAAACTGAATTAGCTCATTATGCAGCCAGAGCATTAGATATTGAATATAATTATCCCGGAATGGGCTTTACAGAATTAGCCGGTGTTCATGATCGCGGTAATTGGGATTTATCTCGTCACAGTGAATTTAGTGGACAGGATTTGAGTTATTTTGATCAAGAGAAAAATGAAAAATTTATTCCACATGTTATAGAAACTTCTGATGGAGTTGAAAGAGCAACCCTGGCTTTTTTGATTGATGCCTATGATGAGGTAGAAACTAGAAGTGGTGAAGAAGGTGGTAAACATGAAAAAGAAGTGGTTTTACGTTTACATAAAGATCTAGCTCCTATTAAAGTTGCTATTTTACCTCTGTCCAAGAAAGAGCCTTTGCAAAAATTATCAGATGAAATTCAGAGTGAATTGCGACATGATTGGATGACAATGTACGACGAAACTGGTTCAATTGGAAAGAGATATAGAAGACAGGATGAAATTGGCACACCATATTGTGTGACTGTTGATTTTGATAGTTTAGAGGACAAAGCGGTGACAGTTCGTGATCGCGATACTATGGAGCAGGATCGTATCGCCATAAGTGCGCTTAAAGAGTGGTTAGAAGAAAAATTTAGATAATCACCACTGTGTCATCCCGACCGAAACGACCAGAGGGAGCGAAGTGGAGGGATCCCATTACAAATCTAGATAGTTGGGGATATTATTAAAATATTAACAAAATATTATTCGGCTCATTTGTGGATTTAGACCTTACTATAGTACCCACTATAGACGGTACCATGGTACGTACTAAATATATCGTTAGTATTGTTATAAATATTAATAAAATATTTATGTCAGAAATTAAAAATAGAGAAGTCCATGTTTTTGATTTGGAAGTTATGGAAGTTTTGTCCAAGATTAAAAAAATTGTACCAGAAGTTACATTTAATAAACATGGTAAAATTATTGGCCCAGTCGTCAATCGTAATTTAATAAGTTCTGAAAAATGGGCACAGATGCAGATATTAATTGTGGAGTTAGTAGGTTTGGTTGATGGTGGCGCGGTAATTCCACAAGAATATTTAGCGAAAGGAGAACAATAGTCTATGCATTACGAAAAAACTCAATTAAAAAATAAAACTAGTCTTTATTTGGTTACCTTGAAAAATACTCAGGCGGTGACAGTTTTAGTTATGTTTCCAGTTGGATCGCGCTATGAAAGCAACAAATTAAATGGCGCTTCGCATTTTATTGAGCATTTAATGTTTAAGGGAACAAAAAAACGCCCAAACACACTTACACTAACTCGTGAGATAGATCGTCTTGGTGCGGAATATAATGCGTTTACTTCCAAAGAATATACCGGATACTACATCAAAACCGATGTAAAATATGCTGAGACGGCAATTGATATTTTGTCAGACATGTTGCAGAATTCAAAATTTGATGCCAAGGAAATGGAAAAGGAAAAAACTGTAATAGTTGAAGAATTACGTATGTATAAAGATAATCCGATAATGAATATTGAAAATATATTTGAAGAATTAATGTTTGAGGGTTGTCCATTGGGTTGGGATATTGGCGGGACAGAAAAGCATGTCATGAGTTATAAACGTGATGATGTTTTGAAATTTAAACATAAATACTATTCACCACAAAATACAACTATCGTGGTGGCGGGAAATATTGATGATAAAGTAAAGAGTTTGATTGAACAATATTTTGGTTCAAACAAAAATGACACAAAACTTGATAAGAAATTTAAACCAGCTAAGTTTGGCCCAGTTGTAAAAACTAAGCGGTTGAGAGTAGAGCAGAAAAAAACAGATCAGGCACAACTTATGCTAGGATTTCCAGGATTTCATAATAATCATAAATCTAGTCCAGTTTTATCAGTTTTAAATACTATTTTGGGTGGTTCAATGAGTTCACGTTTGTTTATCCAGATTAGGGAGCGTCGTGGTTTGGCATATATGATCAGGAGCGGATCTGATAGTTTTCGTGATATTGGTTATGTTTGTGTGCGGGCTGGACTTGAAGTTAAAAATATCAGTAAAGCAATTGAAGTAATAAAACAGGAAATTGATAAAATTAAGACCAAAGGCGTGACTAATCGTGAATTAAAAGATGCTAAAACTCACATTCGCGGTGGCATAACTTTGTCTATGGAAGATTCAGGTAGACAGGCTAGTTGGTATGGTAGTCAGGCTTTATTTGCAGATAAAATAAAAACTCCAGAACAAAAATTAGCGCAAATAGATAAAGTAACTAATGAAGAAATTATTGCTTTGGCTAATAAAATTTTTGATTTTAATAAGATGAGGGTGGCGGTGATAGGGGATGTGAAGAGAGAAGAAATAATATATTAATATTGATTATATGAAACATATTTTCGCTAATTGGAAAATGTATCTTGATTATGATGAGTCAAATATTTTGATTAACGGATTGCTTCAAAATAATTTTGATACAGAAAAAGTAAATTTAGTAATCTTTCCATCAACTCTAGCTCTACATGAAGTAGCTCTGACAGTTAAGGATACTGAATTTTCTGTAGGGACACAAAACGTAGCTTGGGTTGAGAAAGGGGCTTATACTGGGGCTGTTTCAGCACAAATGTTTGCTGGTGTTGGTTGTAGATATGCATTAGTTGGTCATTCTGAACGCCGTTATATATATAATGAGACTAATGAAGATGTTAGGAAAAAGATTGAAGCATGCCTTAATGCTAATTTGACACCAGTTGTTTGTATTGGGGAAACAAAAGAGGACTTGGAAGAAGGCAAGCGTGAGTATCGTTTAAAAAAACAGTTAATGAAAGCTTTCGAAAATCTGGAATTAAATGGTGGTAGAGTAATGGTTGCTTATGAGCCAGTTTGGGCAATTGGCACTGGTAATGCTTGTAATCCTGATGATGCTGATAGTATTCACAACCTAATTAAATTGGAATTAAAACAGTATTTTGATGGTGATGTTCCTGTGTTATATGGGGGTAGCGTTAATACTGAGAACGTGGTATCATACGTTTCACGTGAGGCAATTGACGGTGTCTTGGTCGGGGGAGCATCAGCCAAGTTAGATTCATTTTTGTCTTTGATTAGGGGTGTGGAAAGTTTGTAAATTAGGATTATAATCAATATGTATTCAATTTTACCATTTATCTTAATTTTATTTTCACTCACTGTAATTATTATTGTTATTGTGAGAAAATTTCCGCAACTTACTTTATTAGATGTGGATTCAATTCCTGAAGTTAAGATGGGGAAGAAAAAAGATGAGTTTTTGAAAAAAAAAGCTGAGAAGCAGGCACAAGTAAGTGTGCAAAAACAAAAAGAGATGTTGAGGCCATTGTTTAATAGATTGAAGGGGGTTCAAGTTTGGTTTAGAAAAATTGTTTTGGGTGTTTATAAAAAGACTTTAGATAGTGTAGAAAATAAAAAGCGTAACAAACGAATTGCTTCGTCTAACACACCCAGTACTCAAGACCAGATTCAGGAAAGTATTAATTTGTCTGATGATATAAAAAAGATATTAGAAGTCGGAAATAAATCTCTTCAAGATGATGATTTGGAAACAGCAGAAAATAAATTTATTAGTGCTATTAGACTTGACTCAAAAAATGTTGATGCATATTTTGGGCTGGCAAGTGTTTATATAAAAAAAGAAGAATGGGTTGAGGCATGTGATACCTTGGGATTTTCATTAAAAATTAGTCCAGACAATACAAGAGTTTTAATTGCCCTGGCTGGAGTTTATGAAAAAATAGATGATCTAGACAAAGCAGTAGAATGTTATGAGAAAGCAGTAATTATAGATGATAGTCAGCCAGAGATTTTTGCTAAAGTTGGGGATTTATTGTTGGATATTAATCAATGCGACAATGCATTAGAGGCTATGCGTCAAGCCAGTGAGCTTGAGCCGGAAAATCAGGATTACCTTGACAAATTAGTGGATATTAGTGTAAAATGCGGTAATAAAGAATTAGCCGACGAGTTTTATCAGAAATTACGCATGCTTGATCCAGAAAACAGCAGGTTGGCTGTTTTGCGAGCAAAGATTGACTCAGTTTAGGATTTGGTGTATAATGTTCGTGTTCTATAAAAACCAAAATATAAATACGTGCCAACTTAGCTCAGCTTCAGCCAGAGGCTGACCAAGCTTTTTGAGCCAAAGTACTCATCCGTCCTCTGGTGGAGGCTGGGGTTAGAGCAACGGTATTGTAAACTTTAGGTCTTTAAAAAATAAATATATACAAAATGCGCCAACTTAGCTCAGCTGGTTAGAGCAACGGTTTTGTAAACCGTAGGTCCGGGGTTCGAATCCCCGAGTTGGCTCCAAAACAAAATACAATATACACGTAGTAATATACAACTGTATTTTATTCCATATATTTTGTATTTTGTTTATGGGCAGATTCCCGAGCGGTCAAAGGGGACAGACTGTAAATCTGTTGGCTCCGCCTTCGGAGGTTCGAATCCTCCTCTGCCCACCAAGAAAACGGCTTTGACGCCGTTTTTTGTTTGAGTTATACTAATAAACCAATAAACAATTAAACTAATAAACCAATTTGTGCCAGAATTACCTGAAGTAGAGACAATTCGTCGTGACTTAAAGCATAAAATCTTGAACAAAAAAATTAAGAATGTTTTGGTTACAAAAAAAGCCAGGGTAAACCCCGCACCACAATGGTACAGGGCAAGTCTAGATCACACAGAGTTTGTCAAAAATTTAAAAGGCAGAAAATTTGTTGACATTGATAGGGTGGGAAAATTATTGATTTTTGTTATTGGTTTGAAAGGTAAATTTTTGTTAGTTCATTTGAAGATGACGGGGCAGTTGATTTACACGAAACCTCACCCTGTCCCTCTCCTTGTAAAGGAGAGGGGACGCACTATCGTTGTTGGTGGACATTCGGATAGTGAGATTAATTTAGATTTACCAAATAAATTTACTAGGGTTACATTTGAATTTTCAGATGGCGGAAAATTATTTTTTAATGATATGCGTCGGTTTGGTTATTTAAAAATTGTAGACAGTAGAGAGCTGGAGAAAGTTAGGTCTAAATTCGGCATAGAGCCATTGACAAAAGATTTTACAATAGAAAATTTTAGAAAAGCTTTACAGGGAAGAAAGACTAATATTAAGGCGCTGCTTTTGAATCAAGAGTTATTTGCTGGTATTGGCAATATTTACGCAGACGAGGCTTGTTTTCTTGCTGGTGTGCGACCAAGTACTCAAGTTAGCAAGTTTCAGTCAGAGGCTGATCAGCCTCTAGCTGAGACAAGTGCTCAAGTTGCGAAATTACATAAGTCGGTAGAGAAAGTTATAAAAAAAGCAATTGAGATGCGGGGGACGACGTTTAATAATTATCGCGATAGTGATGGTAATCAAGGTAATTTTGTAAAATATTTAAATGTTTATGGTCGAGCTGGGTTGAAATGCAAGCGATGTTCAGGTATAATAGAGAAAATTAAGGTTGCGGGAAGAGGGACTCATTTTTGTTTGAAGTGTCAAAAGTAATAAATACTTGAGGAATAAATTCTTGACATATCTGGAGGAGTATTGTAAAATAGTCCCATATTTCACGCCGTCATAGCTCAGTTGGTAGAGCGCAGCCATGGTAAGGCTGAGGTCTCCAGTTCAATCCTGGATGACGGCTCCAAAAAGATCATCTTCTCGGATGGTTTTTTATTTTAAAAAATGTTATAATTGATATATATAAAATCAGTTTCAACCTGCCTGCTGGCAGATGGGTCTGTTTAAATCAATGCTATGAAAAAACTAAATTATAAAAAATTAATTATAGCTCTTATTATTCCACAGCTGGCCGGATTTTTAGGCTCAATTGCGAATTTCACCTCGCTTGATACCTGGTACGAGGGAATTATAAAACCGAGTTTTAACCCACCTGGTTGGATTTTTGGTCCAGTGTGGACATTATTGTTTTTATTGATGGGTTTTGCCTTGTATTTAATATGGGAAAAAAAACCAAAGCGAGATTATGATAAGAAAGTTAATTTCGCTCTATTGGTATTTTATACCCAGCTTGGTTTTAATGTTATTTGGTCCTATCTATTCTTTGGTTTGCAAAATCCTTTGTTTGCCTTTGGGGAAATATTAGTATTGTGGGCTGCTATTGTTTTCAATATCGTTCTTTTCTGGCGTCTGGATAAAAGGGCAGGTTTATTGCTTGTGCCTTACATTTTGTGGGTAAGTTTTGCCGTTTTGCTAAATTATGCGATTTTTATGCTTAATTAACACCTGGCTATTGACTTTTTTTAAATAATAATGTATTCTGTAGGTACCAATAAATTAATAATCTATTAAACAATTATATGGCAAAATCAAGAGAAAGAGAGAATATGATTAAAATGCAGTGCACAGAGTGTAAGCATACTAATTATTATTCAAATAAGAATAAAAGAATCTTGAAAGATAGACTAGAGCTCAAAAAGCATTGTAAATTTTGTAAGGTTCATACTTTGCACAAAGAGACAAAATAAAATTTGCAAAATAGAAACGAACCTTGTATAATATAACCAAATTACAAGGTTCGTTTTATGAAGATAAAAATAAAAGAAAAAGCTATAAAATTGCGTAAAGAAGGTTATTCAATAAATGAATTGGCAAATTTTCTGTCTGTTTCTAAAAGTTCTATTTCGTTGTGGGTTAGGGGTGTGCATTTGGACAAAATAGCTCAAAATAGATTGAAACAGAGATCTATAAAAGGAATGAGAGAGGCAATAAAGACAAGGAACGAGAATAGAAAAAAAGATTATGATAAAATCAAGGAAAAAGTTAACGGTTATTTAAAAGATATAGAGAGAAATAGAGTGTTAGATAGGATTTTTTGTGCTTTGTTGTTTTGGTGTGAAGGGGAAAAGAGATTGTCCTCGGTTAGATTTATAAACTCAGATCCGGAAATGGTAAGATTTTTTCTGAGTTTGTTGAGATCTGGTTTTAATATTGATGAATCTAAATTTCGTATCTGTTTGCATTTGCATGGTTATCATGACGTGAGTAAACAAAAAAAGTTTTGGTCTGTGTTGACAAAAGTACCAGTAGATCAGTTTTTAAAAATTTATAATAAACCTAATACAGGTAAGAGAAAGAGAGAAGATTATCAAGGATGCGTTTCTATTAGATATCTTGATTCTGATCTTGCAAAAGAACTATATTTGATATATAATTCTTTTACCAAAGTAAATGGGCGCGTCGGTTAACGGTAAACCACTGCTCTCCAAAAGCAGAACTGGGGGTTCGATTCCCTCCGCGCCTGCAAAATCACCAAATCAGGTGGTTTTTTGCTTTTTATCTGATTTTAGGATAAAATACAGGTATTAAGTTATCTTTATTCTTATGTATAATAAACTTTATAGCTTTATTTTTCTAATTGTTTTGGGATTATTTTTTAATATTCACACAGTTAAGGCTGAGCAAATAGATAATTTTACAACCGATATAGTGATAAATCCCGACTCATCTTTGTTTATAACAGAAACGATCGAGTATGATTTTGGTTCATTACAAAAGCATGGTATTTATCGTGATATAATATATAAGTATGGACGTAATGGATCTAATTATAAAATTAGAATTGACGATATCAGGGTAGTAGATCAGTCGGAGAAGAGTTACAAATTTAAGGTTTCGCATCAAGATATTTATACAAAAATTAAAATAGGTGAGTCTGATAAGTTTGTTACTGGAAAAAAAGTTTTTAAAATATCATATACAGTCAGGCGGGCTATAAATTATTTTGATACACATGACGAGCTGTATTGGAATGTGACAGGTAATGAATGGCAAGTTCCAATTTTGGCAAGTTCAGCTACAGTTCATTTGCCAGATAAATTTTCAACTGATAAAGTTAGATTTTCTTGTTTTAGTGGCTCAAAGGGTTCAACAAGAAAATGTACTGGTTCTAATTTCGAAATAAATAATAATGGATTAGGCAACACTTTGGTTTTTGATCAGACGATATTAGCTTCTTTTGAAGGACTAACGGTTGTAGTAGGTATGCCAGCCGGAACTTTGGAAAAATTAAGTATATTTGAAAACGTTTGGCTATTTTTGCAAGATAATTATATTTTATTCTTACCGTTTCTAGTATTTATGGGGATGTTTTATATGTGGTGGACACGTGGGCGTGATCCCGAAGGGCGAGGTACAATTATTACACAATTTGATGCACCAGATAATTTGTCACCATTTGAAATTGGAACCATAATAGATGAAAAGGCCGGTAATAGAGATTTGTCAGCCCAGTTAATTTATTGGGCAACTCTGGGTTGTTTGGATATTACAAAAGTTGATAAGAAAAAGGATTACATTTTACTTAAGAAAAAAGATTTACCAGACGGGGCCAATGAATTTGACAAGAAATTATTTCAAGAACTTTTTTCTGGTGGTAAAAATGAAGTGCGGTTGTCAGACTTAAAATATAAATTTGTTGAAACCGCCAATAAAATAAAAGAGTTAGTTTATGAAGATTTAACAAAAAATAAATATTTTGTTGGTAATCCCAACAAAGTTAGAAATGCATACATAATGGTTGCAGTAATATTTGGAATGATTTTTGTGATAATAGCCATGAAACTTGAAAATATTCCAATGGCTATTAGTGCAGGAGGTAGTTGTTTTATTATTTTTTTGTTCGGTTTTATTATGCCCAGCAAGACTAAAAAGGGTGTGTTGGCACGTGAGCATATTTTGGGTTTAAAAAGTTATTTGAATGTAGCAGAAAAAGATCGTATTAATTTTCACAATGCACCAACCAAAGAACCAAAATTATTTGAGAGTTTACTACCTTTTGCAATGGTGTTAGGCGTGGAGAAAGCTTGGGCTAAGCAGTTTGAGGGAATTTACAACCAAGAGCCAGGCTGGTATCATGGCGATGGTGGATCTTTTTCCGCTTTGGCGCTATCGAGAAGTTTGAGAAGTTTCAAATCTTCTACTACAACAAATTTAACATCAGCTAAGTCGGGTGGTAGTGGTGGTAGCGGTTTTGGTGGGGGTGGATCTTCAGGTGGTGGTTTTGGTGGTGGAGGGGGAGGAAGTTGGTAACATTGCACGAAGAGGAAGTATTAATATGATTGTATATTTGGTTTGTTGTTGATAGGTCATTGATAATTAATGGGGTATTAATTGGTTTATTTGTTTAATAGTTTATTAGTTTGGTGTACACTAATAAACAAATAAACCAATTAACTACTAAATCAATAAATTGTAAGTTTTACAAGCAATCAGAGAGATTAAACAATTTTTATGTTAGAAAGATGTTACGACCTAATAGTAATAGGTGGTGGGCCAGCAGGAATGATGGCAGCTGGTACGGCGGGCGCAAAAGGCGCGCGGGTTTTGTTGTTGGAAAAAAATAAAGATTTGGGTAAAAAGATTTTAATTACCGGTAAAGGTAGGTGTAATGTTACCCAGGCAGAATTTGATTTGCGCAAATTAGTGGAAACTTATGGAAAGACAGGAAAATTTTTGTTTTCAACCTTTCATAAGTTTGGTCCTAAAGAAATAATAGATTTTTTTGAAAGCCGTGGAGTTGAATTAAAAATTGAGAGAGGTGGGCGAGTCTTTCCGGTAAGTGATAATGCTCACGATGTTGTTTCTGTAATGAAAACTTTTTTGAGAGATAATAATGTAGAAATTATGTTTGGAGAGGAAATTAAAGGATTTGAACACCGCAATAACAAAATAACAGCAATAAAACTTGCAGGTAACAAACCCTGTACCACAAGGGTACAGGGCAAGGGAATAAAAACAAAAAATTTATTAATAGCAACCGGGGGTTTATCCTATCCAGTAACTGGATCAACTGGCGATGGTTTTAAATGGGCTAAAGATTTGGGGCACACAATAACTGAACCAACTCCAGCCTTGGTGCCATTAAAAATAAAAGAAGCTTGGACAAAAAAATTACAGGGATTAACTTTAAAAAATGTAGGTTTAACTGCATTTCAAAACAAGAAAAAAATCACTAGTAGACAAGGCGATATGTTGTTTACCCATTTTGGTATCAGTGGCCCGATAGTTTTAGACATGAGTAAAGAAATTATTTTTGCAGAGAAAAAAGGGAAGGTTGAATTGTTTTTAAATCTAAAACCAGCTTTGTCTCGTGAGCAGTTGGATGATAGAATTCAAAGAGATTTCAAAAAATATAATAACAAGGTTTTCAGAAACGCTTTATCAGATCTTGTTGCCAAAAAAATGATTCCAATAATAATAGAACAGTCTGGTATTGATCCAGAAAAAAAAGTAAACAGCGTTACCAAAGCTGAGCGTTTAAAATTCCTTGAGTTATTGCAGAATTTAAAAATGACAGTAACAGGTAACACTGGATATATTCAAGCAATTGTAACAAGTGGGGGAGTGTGTTTGAAAGAAATTGATCCCAAAACAATGCAATCTAAAATACTATCCAATCTATATTTTGCCGGCGAAGTTTTAGACATTGATGGTCCGACCGGTGGTTATAATTTACAAGTAGCGTGGGGGACTGGGTTTGTGGCTGGACAGAGTGTGGAGTGGTAAGGTGTTGTGTCATTGCGCCGTGCCCGCCTCTGGAGGGAGGAGGTCGATTCGCATCGAGAGCCTGCACTGAGCGGAGTGAAAGTGACGAAGCAATCCCAGTCATCAATGCACTGAAGAATAGGATTTTCACATCGCCCCTTATTTTATTGGGTCTCCTTTCTCCAAGGGCGGGCACGCGCAATGACACTTTAGAAATTTTAAAAAATAATTAATCTAGAATAAAAATATGAAAAAAATATTTCTTCTATCATTTTTAATTTTACCATTAATTTTATTCACTGGTGCTGGTTGTGACGATATGCCAGAAGGGGAACAGATTGATTATGAAGATGATGTAAAACCGTTGATTGAGGAAATTGATGAGGCTTATAAAGTCCGGGGTAGCTGTAATGTAGTTGCCGAGAAAAGCACTTGCGTGGATTATGTTGGTTCGCTTTGGGATCAGCCAGAGCAAAAAGAATTGAATTGTAAGGACGTGGGAGTTTATTCTGATAACACTTGTCCTTATTCAGATCGTGGTGGTTGTCAGATGGGTGGGGGGACATTTACGGAGGTTATTACTTGGCATTATGGCGAAGGTGGACAAGCGTTTACTGAAGAAGATATTATTTATGCATCAGGTGCTTGTAATGCAATTCCTGGTGGCAAGTGGGTGGGGTCGGATCATTTTTTGGGTGAGAGTAATTAAGTATTGATTAAGACAGATTTAAACAGAGATTTTATAAATTAAAAACAGTCCGCGAGTTGGCGTACTGTTTTGATTTGTTAGGGGTGGGTGATACTGTTTCCCCCCTTGTCATGAGACAGTCTTTGGGAGTTTCCCCCTCAGGAGTTGATCCACCGCTTTGGGGTCAATACCCCGGAGTTGAAGAAGGTTCTTTTCTATATCTTTTTCGCTAGAGCCTTCAGCGCGTTGCTGTTGAATCCAGCCGAGTACCTCTCTGTATGTCTGGACTAATCTGACCTGAACATCTTTGAGATCCATCTCATTGTCCATGTCGCACTCTCCTTGTATCACCCATTTTATCCTAGCAAATTTGGTGATTTTTGTCAAGAGTATACATCATAGTATGGATTAAATTAAAATTATCTACTGAGATATCTCAGTAGATAATTTATTTTTTATCGCACTACCGCTATTAGGAGGTAGGTGGTGAGGGAGTGTTTGTCCCCTCCTTTCGAAGGAGGGGTGGATCCCGATTCGCATCGGGAGACGGGGTGGTTTGCTTCTATGGGTATTTCTAATTTCATATTAATGCGAGCACCACCCCACTCGCTCCGATGTACATCGGAGCGAGGTACCCCTCCTCATCAAGGAGGGGACAAAAAACTCCCTTTTTGGGAGTTTCCGTATTTCATCGGAGCCTTCGCTCAGGGTGACGGAGTAGATTTGCTTTCAACTTATTACTTATGACTTATGACTGGTGACTAATCGTACCTAATCACCCCACGTTCATTATTTACCCGGTAATGCGCAATAGCGAGTTTTAATTTATGATAATCAAATTTACCATTGAATTTATTGTGAAGGATTGTTAATTTGCTCGGCACGCCGTTGGCCTTAATTTCCTCAAGAATTTTTTTCAGATCCGGCTTGCTAATAAATTTGGCAATATCAATATCATAACCCTTTTCATAAAGTTCAGCCAAATGTGAGTAAATAGTTTGTTCTTTTAAATTCCGCTCTCGGGCAATTTGGGCGACGGGCATGCCTTTTTGATAATAAACATAAGTAAGTTCCTGAGTTGTGCCCTGAGTTTTTTGGCCTTCCTTGTCGCGAGCTTGCACAAAGTCAGCAATTGCAGTAATAAATAGTTTACCGTAAGTATTAAATTTTTTATCACCCACACCACTGATTTGTTTCATAGCTTTTTCAGTCATCGGCTTATTATCTATCATCTGGTTTAAGGTCGCATCATTAAAAACCAGGTAAGGTGGAATATTTTGTTTTTGTGCCAGACTTCTTCGTAGTTCACGTAAAATATCAAACAATTCTTCATCAGCTGACTGTCGGGCTGATTTTGGTCTCGCTTCTTCTACACGCTCTTGCGCTCTTTGTTCAATTGATTGGATAGTAACAAATTCAATTTCTTTGTTTCCAAGTAAAACCTCTCTGCCAAGTGGAGTAATTTTCAAATTGTAATTTTGATCATAGGCAATATCAACCAGACCCATATTTAGCATTTGTAATAAATATTGTTGCCAGTCGGGTGGAGTAATATCTTTTCCAGCTCCGTAGGTTTTTATTTTATTATAACCGCGGGTCAAAATTTCTTGTCTAGTTGATCCGCGTAAAATATCAATCAATAAATTAGTACCAACATTTTCTTCGACTCGGTAAATAGCTGACAAGGCCTTGCGGGCAATTTCCGTTCCGTCCATTATTTCTGGGGGGTTTTTGCAAACATCGCAGTTACCACAATTATCTTCTTTGTGCTCACTAAAATAGGATAATAAAATTCGACGACGGCAGATGAGCGCATCAGCATATTGTTGCATGCGTTCTAGTTTGGCTAGTTGCAAAGCTGGTTGTCCGCTTTCCATGGCAAATCTGCGCAGTAATATTACATCAGCCATTGTATAAAAAAGAATAGTTTCGCTCGGCATACCGTCTCGTCCTGCTCTTCCAATTTCTTGATAATACCCTTCAATATTTTTTGGTAGATTATGATGAATAACAAACCGTACATTGGATTTATCAATTCCCATGCCAAATGCAATGGTCGCTACAATAATATTGGTTCGGCCGTGAATAAAATTTTCTTGCGTTTTTGATCTGGTATGCGAATCAAGCCCGGCATGATAGTGTGAGGCCTTGATATTTTCTCTATTTAAGGCCGAGGCAACTTTTTCAGTTTGTTTACGGCTAAGACAATAAATAATGCCAGATTCGTTTTTACGTTTTTTTACAAAATCAATAATTACATCCAGACGTTTGCGAGCTGGCAAAACTGTTAGCGATAAGTTTGGTCGGTCAAATGATGAAACAAATATTTTGGGATTTTTTAAATGTAATTGGTGCACAATATCTCTGCGTGTGATTTTGTCAGCAGTGGCCGTTAGTGCGATGATTGGTGTTTTTGGAAATCTGTCTTTTAGTTGTCCCAACTGTGTATATTCTTGTCGAAAATCATGCCCCCAAGATGAAATACAATGTGCCTCATCTATGGCAAAGAGAGAGATCTCAATTTGATTAAGTAAATTTTGAAAACTAGCAGTAACTAATTTTTCCGGCGATACATAAAGTAATTTTAATTCATTGTTTAATAATGCCTGTTCTACTTCTTGTGCCTCGTTTGGTTCAAGTGAGCTATTCAAAAAATTAGCTGAGACACCATTTTCAATCAAACCTTCAACTTGATCTTTCATCAAGGCAATGAGAGGGGATACCACGATTGTTACACCGGGTAGAAGTGTGGCTGGTAATTGAAAACACAAAGACTTGCCCCCACCAGTGGGCATTAAAACCAAACAATCCTGCCCTTTAAGCACATTTTCTACAATTTCTTTTTGATCAGACTGAAAGTCATTAAAGCCAAAATTGTGTTTGAGTGATTCTTGTATTAGTTCTGGGGTCATGGAATCTTGTTAAAAATGGAGGATAGAACACAGATTTCCAAGATAACCATGATCTACCAGGATTTATTTTTGAGATCCTGGAAAATCTGGGTAATCATGGAAATCTGTGTTCCATTAGAAAATTATTTTATAAATAGTTCCAATTTTTTACCCCTCGTCATCTTCTTTATCGCTATTTCTCGTTTAGTCGCCAGGCTTCGGCTTTTGCATTTTTCTGTATATACCAAAGAAAAGGGTAGTCTGGCTCGGACATACTTTGATCCTGTGCCTTGACGATGGGTCTCTAACCTTCGCTCTAGGTCAGTAGCAATACCAGTATAGAGCGACCCATCTGCGCATTTTATAATATAAAGGGTGTACATACGAGACATATCACGAAAAACCCTATCGGGTCTCGTGACATATTATAACATATATATTGTTTTAATGTTATATGGTTATATTGTTATATCTCGACGTAAAGTCGGAGTAGGACGTCATATTTTTGTTAAAATTTGTGTAGATTTGTGCCTGCCTGCCGGCAGAGGCAGGTTAAAATTAGTGGGTATTGACAAACTATCCAAAATATGTTATACTATTGTCATCAAAATCAGTGTTGTGAAGCAAACATAGTCGAGTTTGACTTAGTCCATTCGGGACTAGGACTATGCTGGGATTGATACTTCTGCCTTAGGGTAGATGAATAAGTCACATTGTTTTACAATATTATGCAACAAGGTATAATCGCCAGACTTACCGACAAGGGGTTTGGTTTCATTTCTCGCGAAGGTGAAGAAAAAGATCTTTTCTTTCATCGCAACGAGCTTGTAGACGTAGATTATAACGATCTTCGCGAAGGTGATAAAGTGGAATTTGAAGTAGAAGAAGGTCCAAAAGGCCTGAACGCTGTCAAAGTTCACAAAATCTAACTTTCACACAAGTTTAAAACATCCTCGGAAACGGGGATGTTTTTTTAATTAATTTATGATAAAGGAAAATTTGTCCCCTCCTTTTGAAGCCTGCCTGCCGACAGGCAGGGAGGGGTGGATCCCGACTAAGTCGGGAGACGTGGGTGGTTATCTCTATTACACATCTGCAAACAACATTGGCAGATTCAATCGCCGGCGGGAGGTTTCGCCGGGCAAAAGTTCACGGTGCCGACGAGGTGTATCGCCACGCTGGCCCAAATGCGCGCTAAACTTATGCGCCAAAAAGCTGGTTCCCAAAAATAGAGTATGTTTACCATATTTGGCTGACATCTTATCAGCACTTTTATAAACCTGTTCCATTTTTTCGTGCTTAATTTCTCGGTCAAATAAATCCATTTGCGCTCCAGCCGGACCCAGACCCAAAAGACCTACACCTGTAGCGCGGTAAAGTGTGTCGGGCTGAAAAAGTTGGTCAAAAAAAGGCCGAACTTGCTTGATAATATTTCCCGGCAAATGTGTGGGCCGTTCCAATTCTATTTCTACAAAAGATTGTGCAAATTTTTGCGTCCGTAAAACAATATAAATATTTTCAGTAAATAAATTATACCGTCTGGCCTTGATGCAGGCGTTTTCAATATTTTTGCAAAGCTGGGCAAAAACAAAATTCTTGTCCGAGGATGGGGGGGTGAAGGTTTTGAATTTTTGCATTGACTGGTAAGATTCCCGTGGGCCAAAAAAAGGAATAATTGACTGGCCGTTTAATTCACACCAAGTATCATAAAAAGGCCGGGCCTTGGCATTTTTTACCCACCATTCATTGGCGCGTGCAAAATCACCGGCCGTTAGCAAATTATTTTTTTGTAAAAAAGTAGTCAAAGCCGGACCAACACCCCAGATCTTTTCCACGGGCCATTTATCCAAAAATTCAAACTTATTTTCATTGGTAATAATAGTTAGACCAGATGGCTTTTTCCATTTGGATGCAACTTTACAAAGCGTTTTAGTTTCGGCTAGTCCGGCGGAAAAAGTAAAACCCAATTCAGTGTCTAGGGTATGCTTAATTTTTTCTGCCATTTGTTTGTAATCAAGGCCCAACGGTTTTTGCCAACCGGTCAAATCAACAAAGCATTCATCAACACTATACTCTTCCACCTGATTACTAAAACGTCTAACAATGGCATACAATCTCTCTGATAACAAACTATAGGTTTCATAATCTGACGGCAAAAAAATTGCATCTGGGCAGATTTTTTTTATTTCAAACAACGGCATGGCACGTTTCACCCCACGGTCTTTGGCCTCATAACTCATGGACGCTGCAATCCCACGCTCCTTCCCACAAATTACTGGCTTGCCCTGTAATGCCGGATCCCTCGCCTGTTCACACGAAGCAAAAAAAGCATCACCATCGATGTGGAGGATGGCACGAGAAAGAAATGATTTATGGCCTAACATAGGGCAAAATTACTAGTGTTCATTATTTTTATTAACAAAATTTTGTGTCATTGCGAGAAGCCCCGATGAAATACGGGGTGACGAAGCAATCTCATGCATAAAACCACCAGTTATACTAAAAACACGGGGATTGCTTCGTCCCAATGCGAATTAGGACTCGCAATGACACGTTTTTTACCAGTTACTGTTTACCAGTTACTGTCTTCGTTGTTATCGGTTCATGTACTTCCTCACATTCGCTACCACCACGGCTTCAATCTTCAACTCCTCTTTTGGTACAATTGCTTTAAATTTATTATTCGCCGGCGCCAGAAAGATTTTGTTTTTTATTTTTCTAAAATATTTCAAAGTCCATTCATGATCCACTTCTGCCACCACAATATCACCATCTTTGGGATCTAGCCCGCGCTCCACCAACAGCAGATCGCCGGGCATAATACCCGCATCTATCATTGATTCGCCCTGCACACGCAAAATATAAGTCGCTTCTCGGCGGTTGATCAAATACTCATCCAAAGTAATGGTATCCACCAGCTCTTCTTCAGCAGGGGAGGGCCAGCCAGCCTCCACCGTACCTAAGATAGGAACGGCCATTAATTTTTTTCCCGGAATAATTTTCCCAGCCCGATCTCGCGCCAAAAATCCCGCCTCACATAATTTCATAACCAACCGATGTGCCGAGTTTTTTGACTTCAACCCTGTTGCCGACAAGATCTCGCTATAACTCGGTAACCGTTTTTTCTTTTGATAAAAATTAACAATTACATTTAAGTATTTCATATATTTATTATTTAATTATTTTTATTCCCCACAACTTACATTATAGTGAACAATCGTTCACCTGTCAAACACAGGGTTATTTTTTTGTCTGCCGTAACTTTGGTCAAGATGGAAATGAAGGAGAATGTTGACTGGAGAGGTGAGGAAGTGGTATCATTGGTGTATAAAAAACATTAAAATATGTCGCATAATATTAGTTACAATATAAAAGAAAGCAGGCAGGCTAGGAGTGTGCGGGTGGTGGTGAATTGCGATGCCAATGTTTCTATTGTGACACCAAAAGGATTTGATAAAAATCTGATAGATGTTTTTATTGCCCAAAAGGAAGAGTGGATAAAAGAAAAGATAGAATATTTTAAATCTCGTAAAAAAATTGAATTACGAAAAGACGTTATGCAGGGGAATTATAATACTTGTAAAGCTCGGGCAAAAAAGATGATAAAGGAGCGGGTAGAATATTATAATTCTTTTTATAATTTCAAGTATAACCGAATTAGTGTAAAAAAACAGAGTACCAAGTGGGGGAGCTGTTCGGGGAAGAAAAATTTGAATTTTAACTATAAATTATTATTTTTACCTCAAGAAATGGCTGATTATGTTGTGGTTCATGAACTTTGTCATTTGCGGGAAATGAACCATTCAAAAAAGTTTTGGGATCTGGTCGCAAAAGTCTTTCCAAATTTCAAAGAGATTAGAAAAGAGATGAGGGGGATTAGTTTATAATATTAATATTATGATATATTTAATCGGTGGGCCACCGCGTTGTGGTAAAACTGTATTGGCTAAAAAGCTATCCAAGAAGATGAATATTCCATGGTTGTCTTGTGATACTTTGGATGCGATAGTTCAAAAACATACTTCAAAAAAAGACTGGGCTAAGAAGTTCCCTTATTCTTTTTTGCGCCGGCAGGGCGCGTCAAGAAATAATGATTATTTTTATAACACATACTCACCGGCCAAAATAATTAGCGTACTTAAAAAACAAGCCGAAGCTGTGCATGGGGCGATTGATGTTGCTATAGCTTGTGAGATAGCTGATGGAAATGATTATATTTTTGAGGGTTATCATATCTTGCCAAGTTTTGCACAAAAAATAATTAAAAAATATGGCAAGGATAAGGTGAGGTCTGTTTTTTTGACTAAGTTTGACGAAAATAAATTTGCCAAAGATGTTCGCAAAAGCACCACTCCCAATGATTGGCTTTTGGTTTTAACTAAAAAACCAGAGACGTTTGTGAAAGTTGGTAAGATGGTGTCTTTGTATAGTAAGATTTTTGAAAAGGAAGCAAAAAAATTCGGTTTACAAATCTTTAATACTGATGTAAACTTTAATAAACAAATTAATAAAGCGGTTTTATACTTGCGCAATAATTAAACCCCGAACCACAAGGGTTCAGGGTAAAAATAAAATAATTTTATGGCAATAATAATATTAGATACCGAAACAACTGATCGCGATGAGAGTAAGCGTCTGATTCAGCTGGCTTACAAAAATTTAGAAACTGGGGAATTTGTGAATGAATATTTCAAACCACCAGTGCCAATTACGTTTGGGGCGATGGCCGTGCATCATGTGACCAATGAAATGGTGGCAGATAAAAAGCCTTTTGCTGAAAGTGAATACAAAGCAATTGTGGCAGAGCTTTTGAAAGAAAATATTTTGGTGGCTCACAATGCTCCGTTTGATATTCAGGTTTTGAAAAACGAAGGGCTTAAGATTGGTCAAAGCCTAGATACTTTGCGAATCGCGCGACATTTGTTTGAAAGTGAGCAATATAGTTTACAGTACTTACGCTATTCTTTGGGGTTAAATGTTGATGCTTCGGCTCATGATGCTTTGGGGGATGTGCTAGTTTTGGAAGCATTGTTTGAATATTTGAAAAAACAGGCTGGTGAACAATTTTCATTATCTAGTGAAGAAGAAGTACTTACAAAATTACTAGAATTAAATAGTATGCCAGTATTGTTGAATATTATTAATTTTGGAAAATACAAAGGAAAAACTTTTGAAGAAGTTGTGAAGGAAGACAGGTCATATCTACAATGGTTGTTTGGTAGTGAAACTAGCAAACCCGAGACAGAGCAAAATGAGGAGATGGTTTATACTTTGAAGCATTGGCTTTAGGTTTTTGGTTTAGTAGGAATAATAACAGTGTGATTAATTTATAAAAAACATGTCAGAAAAACACGACCCATCAAGAGAAGACAAAGTTCCTTATTGGCAAAAAGTAAGGGCAATAGAAAAAGAAATGTTTCCAGAATTTAAGGACGAAGATTTTTGTATAGATTCTCCAGAAACAAATAATTTTTATTTTTCTCCTAGTCACAATTTTAGGAGTGGTCTGATGACAGGGGAACATGTGGAGAGTTTTAAGAAAGATTTAGACAAGAAAATGTTAAGTGTCGGTTCTGGTCCAGCTTTTTTGGAACGCCTGTTGGTAAAAATGGGAGTAGATAAGGATAGCATTACTTTATCAGACATAAACAGCCTAGATCTACCAGATGATTTGAAAAAAGAGGTATTTGATATGCTTGAGGATTGGCCGGATTTTGAAGATGATTTTAATTTAATAATCTTTCCGGAGTGCCCCGCTTTTAATATCCGCTATCAGTATGGTGAAGAGAGATCAGATGGTTTTGTTTCTGTTTTTGCAAAGGCTTTGGATCGTTTGAAAGAAGGGGGAGAGATTAGAATTACAGGTAACCCGAATAGCGTAGAAATAACAAATGAAGTACAGAGGAAATTGGTAGATGCGGGCTATGAGGTGGAGGTGGACAATGTGTCGGCGAGAGAAAAACACGGCTCGTTGATAGTAGTAAAAAAGTTGAAAAAAGATAAATAATTAGTTGAGATAAAAACACCCCTGACGGGGTGTTTTTTTGTCCCCTCCTTTCGAAGCCTGCCTGCCGGCAAGGCCTTGCCAAGCATGGCAGGCGGGGGTGGTTTGGTTCGCTGGGATTTCTAGTCTTGTGTTAATGCGAGCACCACCCCACCCACCCCGATTGCGATCAGGGTGAGGTGCTCCTCCTTCACAAGGAGGGGATAAACAACCATCTCCCAAAAGCATGGGGTAAATATTTCCCCTTAGAAACGGGGAGGGATTACCTACCCTATCCACAAATAAGGATTTATGTGCTACTATAAAGAAGTAAGAAATACTGTCCAACAATAGAGAAGAGCCAATGCTCTTCTATGGAGGTGTTAGATGGATATTATCTACGAAATCCTCTCTGCTTGGGGTATTCTGCTCACCGTTGTACTTCTAGCTGTTATCATCATTTGGTGGATACGACGGAGAAATAGGAAGCCGGAAAAAGAAGAGATGGATGGTTTCTTGAGGTGCTTCGGTTTTTCCATTAACGCGTTTCAAGTTTCCGTGATTAAGTCCGCTCTTTCAAGAACGTTGACTAGGTTTTTCGCAGACAGGGTGAATAAATGTCTGCACAGACTCGCTGTGGATTTTCAAAGATGTTTGGATCAGCGGATTCCGCATGAGGTTGCAGAAGAAAAATTCTGGGAGGCTTGGAACCTGGCAGACAAGTTTGTGAACTTCAACAAGCTCACTCATCAAATGAGGATAAAGGAACTTTCCAGGTTAGATTCCAAGAAATTGCCAAAAAATAGCAAAGGTCATCTTACCTACTTCAGGATGACTCGCAGTCACAAAGCCTACCTGACATTTCCTCCAAATCATGATCTCTACTCAATTTCCAAGTAGGAGATCATCCCACGTCGTTCTTTTTAAGGAGTATCACGCCGCACACACCCTCCCACCTGCGGCACCCACCAAAGACAATCTGATTACAGGTTGTTTTTGTTTCCAAATCGCTTTTTATGCTGGTTTTTGGTATAATGAATATAATATATTAGATGAATATAAACTATGATTAAAAAGACAACTAAAAAAAGGGAGACAATTTTTGATACTACTGATTTGGAAATAACTGAGGAAATAGAAAGAGCTTTGGAAATAATGGAGAACACACACGATACAGTGTATGTGACAGGAAAGGCGGGGACAGGGAAGTCAACATTGCTCAAACATTTTTGCAATAACACAACAAAAAAAATTGCTATTGTTGCACCGACCGGGGTGGCAGCGATAAATGTAGGTGGAATGACTATTCATTCTTTTTTTAAATTTCCCTTTGGAATTTTGGAGGAAGGCGATGTGGAATTTTTGTTTTTCAAAAAAGAATTATTTGAAAATTTGGAAACATTAGTTATTGACGAAGTTTCGATGGTGCGGGCAGACTTGATGAATGCGATTGATGTGTCGTTGCGAAAAAATACTGGTAATAAAAACTTGCCGTTTGGCGGGGTGCAGGTGATTATGTTTGGTGATCTTTATCAATTGCCACCAGTCGTAACCAGTAAAGAGGAAAGAGAATATTTATTAGAAAATTATGGTGGTTTGTATTTTTTTAACGCGCCGGTTTTTAAAGAAGTAACACTCCAAAAAATTGACTTGAATAAAATCTTTCGCCAGAAGAATGATGCTATTTTTGTAAATGTTTTGAATAATATTCGAGAGTGTCGAGTTACTCAAACTGATTTGCTGGCACTCAATCAGCGAGTAAAGACCTATGATGAAAAATCAGGCCCAGCAATTGTGTTAGCAACGACAAATAATATTGTGGATTCCATCAATAAGTCTGAACTGGCTAAAATAAGGGGCAGAGAATATATATTTAAGTATAATATGAGTGGAGATTTTGATAGAAAAAAATCTCCCGCCGAGTTAGAATTAAAATTAAAAAATGGTGCACAGGTAATGATGATTAAAAATGATAATCAAGTACCCAGACGTTGGGGTAATGGTACTCTTGGGATAGTGGTTGGTTTAAAAAAAGATAAAATTATTATAAATATTGGCCGGGAGAATTATACAATTGAAAAAGCAACTTGGGATGATTTTGAATATGAGTATGATCGTGAACAAGAGACAGTAGAACGATTTTCTAAGGGATCGTTTATGCAGTATCCGATCAAGCTGGCTTGGGCAGTGACAATTCACAAAAGCCAGGGCAAGACTTTTGATCGAGTCATTATTGATCTTGGTCGTGGTGCTTTTGCTCATGGTCAGACCTATGTAGCACTTAGTCGCTGTACGACACTCAAGGAAATTTATATGAAAAAACCAGTGCGATTGTCTGATATTATTTTAGATCAAGAAGTGGTAGATTTTCATGCTTAATTTTAAATTTATTTTTATGCGTATCTGGGATATACATCCAAAACATTTATGCCGAAAGCATTTGCTGGCCGAACATCGCGAGCTTCACGGGTTATGGAATATCTTGACCAAGCACAAAGCCAAGGGTGGTTATTCGCGTCATCCGGAAACTTTGCGCTGGATCGGCAAGACGCGGGCGCTTTATAATAGGCATGAGGCACTTGTTACGGAATTTACTCGACGTAGTTATAATCACCACACTCCGTTTGAAAAAAAATTGATTAAGGGTAAGGGGGAACAAACTGTTTTTATAAATACTATTGCTGAACAAAAAGTTATCCTAAAAAATAAACCCTGCGATTGTTTTTTGGATAAAAAATAAACTTATGCCAATTAGCATACCAAAAAGTGAAATAAAAATAACTTTTGCGCGGTCGTCTGGTGCAGGCGGGCAAAATGTTAACAAGACTTCAACCAAAGCAATTTTGCATTGGTCAGTTGGAAAGTCGCAGATTCTGACTGCCGAAGAAAAAGCTCGGGTGCGATTAAAATTGGCAAATAGAATAAATAGTAATGATGAGGTAGTTATATTATCAGAAGAAGAACGCTCACAACTTCAAAATCGCATATCAGCAGTTTCACGATTACAAGCATTGGTAAAACGCGCCCTGCATGTTCCAAAGAAACGCCGACCAACTCGACCAACCAAGGCTTCTAATATAAAAAGATTGGAAACCAAAAAAAGACGGTCAATAATAAAAGTCGGGCGACGTAGTATTAAAAAAGATTTGTAAAATTTACACTTATCCACAGAAATTTTTATTTTTAAAATTTCATTTGTGCTATAATAATTTTATTAATCTTAATTAAAATATATGACAAAAAAAGGTTGGGGTATTACTGCAATAATCGTATTGGCAGTTTTTTTATTTATAATTTTTGCCTACTCGTTTGTTTATGATCGATTGGAATTAGTTAGCGAAGGTTTGGCTAGTCCCAAATTTCCATTTAGTAGATACTCGCAAGAAGAATTAAATACTATGTTTCCGCAGTATGTAAATGAAAACGTAGAAACTACCCAGACTCCAGAGCAAACCCATGCGATTTTTTTGAGCCACTTGAAAACCGGTGAAATCGATGAGGCAGTGGAGTGTTGTTTTATGAAGGGGGATTGGAAGAAGATGAAAGAAGGATTGGAGAAGGTCAAAGATCAGGGTGAATTAGAAATTATGATTAAAGATTTAGACACAGAAATTACAAAAGATTTGGATTTGGGTAATAAGGCGACATATACTTATTCGGTTGAAAGGAATGGCGAGTTATTAGGTACAGGAATAGAATTTATAAAAAATTCAGCTGGTGTTTGGTTGATTGAGAGTCTTTGATTTGGAGATGGGAACAAGATTGACCTCCCCTTACCAAGGGAGGAACACACGAAACCACGCCGATTAGGCGGGTGAAGTGGGGTGGGGTATTTCCTATGACAAAACTTTATAATAAAACATTTCAAAAGGACCTGAGAAGAGAGCTGAGAAAAGATTGCACCAAAAGCGAAGCTGTACTTTGGAAATATTTAAAAGACAAACAGTTGTGTTATAAATTTCGGCGTCAATATGGTATTGGTAAATATATTGTGGACTTTTATTGCCCAAAGTTAAAATTAGTTGTGGAGGTGGATGGTTACACCCACATTGATCATGATCAATATAAATATGATATGGAAAGAGAAGAATATTTATGCAATTTGGGTTTATTGGTCAAAAGATATACAAGTGAACAAATTTTTAAACATATTAGAGAGGTTTGTCTGGATTTGCAGAATACTTGTGAAGAGTTAAGTAAGAGGTGATTTGACCCCACCCCTCTGATGCGAATCAGAGTGTTCCTCCCCTTGGTAAGGGGAGGCTAAACACACACTTGATTCCCCCTTACCAAGGGGGAATGGACACGGAGTGCCTAGGGGGTATCGGGTGTGGGATTGTAAAATGGTATAAATATGAACCGACCCCACCCCTCTGATGCGAATCAGAGTGTTCCTCCCCTTGGTAAGGGGAGGTCAAATACTATTTATTTTAGCAAAAATTTATGACCAAAAAGAGGCGAAATATTTTGGTTGTAACTACTAGTATTGTGGTCGTTTTAGTATTTTGTGGCATTATCTTTGAACGAGATGATGTTTTTTGTTATGACACAAATATTGCCCACCCAAATATTACTGATTTGGCAAGTAAAGTTTATTTTGAAGATACTGGGAATGAATTAACTAATGAGCAAATTGATTGTTTGCGTACCGGAGCAGTTGACGAAGATATACCCATCAGGTGGATGAATCATTTTTATGATCCAATTAATAATGTAGGTCTAAAATCCAATTATTTATCAGCCAAAGCCTGGTCACGAGCCAGTGAATTGCAACGAGATTATTCTTTGGGTGATCAAACTTGGCAGAGAGCGATTAAGGAATATCAGGATGGAGATGAGGAACAGGCTTTCTGTACTTTAGGCCATATTTTACACTTAATTGCTGATATGAGTGTACCAGCGCATACGCGCGACGATGCTCATCCAACTGGTGATTCCTATGAACAATTTGTAAAATATAATTGGGACCTGCTTTATACTGGTTTAGAAAATCAGCCAATGAATTTGATTTATTATCCTAATTTGGATAATTATTTTGACAAGCTGGCTAATTATTCAAATAATAATTTTTATAGTGATGATACGATCATGCTTTTTAAATATAAAGAACCGTCTAATAAGGAAGTTGAATTTTTAAAGGACGCTCAAAATGCGACACAAAAATATTTAATTAATAATACAAATAATAATTTATTATGCTGGGACAAAAGTGTTGTTACTTGGCAAGATCTTTTAAATAATGATAGTGTTGAGAATTGTAATATTAAAACTCCTTATATCCTCACCGACTACACCAAACACCTCCTTCCTCAAGCCGTCGGTTATAGTGCGGGGGTGATTAAATTATTTTTTGAAGAAGTGGAAAAAGAGCATGATTTTGATTTGGATGATAATAAGATTAGTTTTGCGGGTAAAATGGCAGAAATGCTTGGTTGGGGAATACAGAAGCTTGGTGATGCTAAAAATTCGATTTGGGGCGATAGAGATGTGGTTAAGGCAGATGAGCAGGTGATAAAATCGATTATGGGTAACACAGAAGGCACGGAAGTTGGCGAGGAGGACACGGAAGTGATTGTAGACACGGAAAACACAGAATTTGGCGAGGAAGACACGGAAACGATTGTGAAGCCGGTGGTTGTAATTCCAAAGCTGGAAGTGCCAGTTAATGTACCAGTGGCGCCTGGGTTTCCTGATACGGAAAACACCCAGCCAGAGGCTGGTCCGCCTCGGGCGGAAAAAACACCAAAACACGAAAACACCGAACCAGTTGGAGGGGGTGCTGATGATATTGAAACTGATATTGGCTCTACACAGCCAACTTATAATCCCGGTGGAGGTAGTCCTACACCTCCAGTACCTCCAGTACCTCCAGTACCTCCAACACCTCCAACATCTTCAACAACCACAACAACTTCAACCAATATACCTTCTGGTGATAATGATGGTGCGACAACAAGCACGCCACCAGGTGATGAGGATGGTTCGGGCGAAGGTGGTGAAAGTGATGATGATGGTTCGGGATCAGGTGGGGGAGGTTTAGATGATGAAGGTTCAGAAGAAGAAACTACCGCTTCAACTTTACCAAGTATAAATATAATTAGTCATGAAGATATTAGTTATACTAATGTTAGTTCCACAATTATTATTGTTACTAGTAGTGAGGGTGTGCTTCGTGTTTATGTCAATGGTGAGGAAGCAGAGCTTACACCCAGTTCAACTTGGGAGGCAGAAATTAATTTAACTGAAGGCGAAAATATTTTTGAAATTTATGGAGAAGATGATGGTGGTTTAAGAAGTGCTACAAGTACAATTAATATAATTTTAGATACAACTGCACCAGAAGTATTGAGTGTTGATGCGACCCAAATTGAATTTACAACACCAAGTGTTAGAGTTACTTGGGAGGCAGATGACGTGGGTGTAGGTGTTTCAGATTATGATTTGGAGTACAGGATTGATGGTGGTGATTGGATTACAATTGTTACAAGCACCACTAGTACAACTTATGATTTTGTTGGTGAGAATTTGCATGAATATAATTTTCGTGTCAAAGCTTATGACGAGTTTGGACAGGCTTCAGATTGGGTTGAGAGTAGTCCAGCTTTAACTGATTGGTCAAAAAGCGTGGTAATAAATGAAATTGCTTGGATGGGTACGCAAGTGTCGGCTGCCAGTGACGAATGGTTGGAATTATATAATAATACTGATGAAAATATGGATCTAAGTGGTTGGAAAATACTAGTCTCGGGTGATGAAATGAATTGGGATAACACCGGGCACAGTATTCCGGCTCACGGGTATTATTTATTAGAAAGATCTGATGATAATACTGTATTGGAAATTGATGCTGATGCTATATTTACTTTGGCTGGTGGGTTTAGTAATAGCGGTGAGGATATAATTTTGATGAATAGTGTCAGTTCAACTATTGACCAGATTGATTGTTCCTCAAGTTGGTTTGCGGGAACAACTGCGTCTGGTTATCGTACTATGGAGCGTCTTGATTCAAATCAGCCGGGCAGTCTTGCTTCTAATTGGCAGACTAGTGAGTCAGTTGCGCCTAAGGGTCGACCTCACGGTGGGGATGTTATTTATGGCTCACCCGGTTATCAAAATACTGGTTATTGGTTGCTCAGGGGAAATCCATTAGTTTATTATCCAGATCTAATTGTTGATAATAAATTAGTTCTAACAAAAGCTAATAGCCCCTATTTAATTGATTACAAGACCGAGATTCCGGTCGGATTGACGCTTGAAATTGAGCCAGGCGTGGTTGTGATGGGTATTGATCCAGCGTCATACATTAGTGTTAAAGGTGGGTTGATTTTAAATGGTACGGCCGATGATCCAATAATTTTTACCAGTGCTTTGGATACGAATTATGTCCAATTAAATTTATCAAAACTAACGGGTGATGATCCACAAGCTGGTGAATGGTCAAGAATTGAAATAGAAAATGGCGGTGAGTTTAATTCAACTTTTACCAAGTTTAATTATGGTGGGCAAACTTTTACCAAAGGTAATAATTGGGTTTATGGCACAAAATGGATATCGCAAGTTTTACGTAACACTGGTGGTACAGCTAATTTAGATAATGTTGAATTTAATTATAATTATGTAGATAGTGAAAATCCTGATTATAATACTGTGGTTTGGACTGAGGCACCGTTAGGCTATAACGCTAGCACTACAATTGAAAACAGTATTTTGGATTCAGGATATACTTCAGTTAATTTTTATGGCCAGACTAATGGTCAAATTGTTTCTGGAGCTTTAAGAAATAATCAGATTAAGAATTTTACAAATCCTGAGTCAGTCATTAAAATTCAATATAGCGAACCTGAGTTAATCAGTAATATTTTAGAAAATAATACCAGTGACTATATTGATATGGGTGGCTGGACTCTTAGCGGTGATGCAACTTTGGTTCAAAATGGAAAATATTTATTTAGTAATATAGAAATACCAACGGGAAAAACTTTAACTATTGAGCCGGGTGTTGATGTAAAACTTAGCGGTTATGTAAAGGTTGGTGGTAGTTTGCAGGCTAATGGCGAAGTTGGTAATCCGATTAATTTTATTCCCAAGGATAATTATTGGAATATAATGTTGTTTAGTAATTCCGATTCCAGTTTGTCTAATGTTAATATGACAAGGGGTAATGGTGGTAGTGGTCTAAGAACTAGGAATCAGCGTGGCATGGTAACAGGGTTGAATTCAACACTTGCCTTTGATAACGTGGTTTTTATGGATTCTGATCGGCCATATAATATGATTTATTTAGATAATTCTATTACAAATATAAAAGATAGTATTATTTCTTGGACAGAAAATTATTCAGGATCACAAAATATTGATGGAATTTGGTTTAAAGATGGTAATCTGAATTTAGATAACACAACTTTTAATCGTATGAGCCGTGGCATAGAGATTTACGGAGGTGGTTTGATTACAACGGAAAACATGACCCTCGGACACTTCCAAAACATAAAAGATCTAAATTGGTGGCCAGCGACGGCGTTTAGTTTTTAATAATTTGTTTTTTCTGGTATAATATATTTTACAAATTTGGAAAATGAGAAGGGGGAGAGATGGCTAAGACAAAAAAGAAGGGGATTGTGTTTGTGGTACACCAGGTTGCGTCGGGGGTGCAGGTGATTCATTGTGAACACAAAAACGCGGATCAGATCGATTTCGGTCAACGACCGTCAAAACAGGAGGGGGATCGCATGGATAATAAGACTTGCCAAAATTGTGGCCGGCTGGTGGAGTCGGTGTACGATGGGTGTCCTAATTGCGCCATTGTTTGTGGTACTGGTTTCAGTTCACCACCATCGCCATCAAACAAGACGGAACCGCGTAGGGGTTATTCAGAGGAGGGGGAGATTTTTGTAAGTGGTGGGTGGTAGTCTGGTAGATTCACCTCCTGATTCTTGAGAAGTGTTAGTCATCGTGTTTAGGGAGATGGGTGTATTATTTATTTATACACCCATCTCCTGGAATTTTTTAAATTGCAGACTCTCTTAGTTGGAGAGTTTTTTGGTATTTGGTGGATATTAAAATTGACTTTTCTTTTTATTTATGCTTAAATATATGGATAACGTTCTTTAAATTCCAACCAAATGGGAGGTGCAAATGAGTAAGAAAAGACTCAAAGACACCTCTCGTGAGGGTGTCTTTCGGCAGTACATGGCGGGAATCCTGAAGTACCCAAAACTTTCACTCGAGGAACAGCAGGATCTGGCTCGAAACTGGCGTGATTTTGCTGACAAGGAAGCATTTGATCATTTGGTCAAATGTAACCTTCGTTTTGTGGTCAGGGAAGCCCTCTATTTCTCGCAGAGGTACAATTTTCCATTGATGGATTTGATACAGGAGGGAAATAACGGGCTTATTAGAGCCGTTGAGAGGTATGATCCAGAAAGGGGCTACAAAGTTTTGGCACTTGGAGAGTGGTGGATAAAGCAATTTATCCGAGCGCATCTTTTTCAACAATTGTTCAAACATCCGCTGGGGGTTTCTTTACAAGAAACTGTTAGTAAAAATGATTTAGATAGTAGTCCGCTAGAGGAGTTGTTAGACTCAGATTCCTTGGTTCATGTTGATGGTGGTGGTAATGGTTCTTTAGAAGATGCCATACTCAAACACGAGCTTTTGGCGTATGTTAAACGTGCTTTGATGTGGTTGTCTTATAAGAAACCAGTTTTGACTGAAGTTATCAGGATGAGATACTTCAATTCTGATGGCGGGGATGTTCCGACTTTTCGGGAGCTTGAACAGCAGGTTGACGTGACCTTTGCTCGTGTACAACAACTTGATGCAGAGGCAGTGGAAGCCCTTAAGAAGCTCCTTCCTAAGATTATGGATCAACCAGGGCACAAGATTAGAGCTAGGCAACTGTGGCAAGCTTTGCCAGGCAAAACTGCTTCTGAAAAGTACTTTCATTATGATCTACCCTTCTTTCGTGGTGTTTGGGGGGTAAGGACAAAGTGGTTTGTTGATTCGATTTTACAGGAAATCGAAGAAGCAGGTATTTTGTCTTCTGTAAAGCATCATGAAAGGTCACCTCGGCTATATTATTGGTTGGTAAATATCTCTTAAAATCCGGAGGCGTCCTGTCTCTCATGTCCATTCGGACCGGATTTCATCAGATTAACAATAACCAGGAGGATTGGGTGGGGTGGTTTTCGATCTTAGATCAACACCCCACTCAATAAAAGTTTCACAATGTCCTCAGGGGATTTTTTTGATATTTGAAATTAAATCTTTAAGGTGCTAAGATATATTTACATGGAAGTAATTAATAATATAAAAATATGAAAAAAGGACTAATATCCTTAATTTTGTTGACAACACTTTTTACTCCGGTCTTATTATTCGCTCAGGTTGATGAGGAAATAAGCAGTGATCCGGTAGAAGAGGTGGGAATTATTGAACCTATTATTACAACCGAGGATTTTGTTAGAACTGGTAAAAAATTAATTTTAGATGCATCAAATTCTATTTTCCCAGAAGATTTGGAAGAAATACCAGTTTTTTATTGGCAATTTGGTGATGAGTATTATGATTCTGGTGAGCAGGTAGTTCATCAGTACAATAGGGTTGGAAATTACATTGTCACTTTAACTATCCGCTTGGGAGAGGGAGAAATTAAGACAGAAAAAGAAATTTTTGTGTTTGACCGCAAGGCTTTGCTTGTTACAGATAAATCAAAAGAAGAGGAGTTAACTCTAATAGATGAACAGGCCAAAGAAAATGGGGTCGGCTTAAAAACATTATCTTTGTTGTCAGAAGAAGGTGCATTCTTGGCAGAAGACAAGTTACTTCAGCAAATAAGTGAACTTAGTGATTATATTAATGATTCCGATTTGTTAATTTTTTATAGTCGTTCTGGTTTAGGTCTACAGACATTCAGTCGCTATGTTCAGGACTTAAAAACAGAGAGCAAAAAGATTATTGCCAATAAGTCCATTGTTGTTTTGACTGATAGTAGCATGGATGTGGCTGGTAACTTTGCCTATCAGGCCTTCAAAATAATTCAATCAGATTCAATTTTACTTAGTCGACCAGAAGCATTTGGGCCTTTGTTTGTAGAAAAAAATTACAAGAATTTATCAGAGATTTTGAGTAATCGTGGAGTAGAATTTAGAATTATAGATGAGGGTGGCAAAAAAAATATTGTTTTTGCATTTTCTCATCTGAACACGTGGTTATTGGGGCGTGGTGTTACACCGAGTACTATATATTTGATTTTGATGATTCCTTTTCTTAGTTTTTTCGTTATATTTTTTAGACAGGTCATTGGTCTGAGTACATTTGGTGTCTATACACCAGTTATGATTGTAGCATCATTTTTTATTTTGGGAATTGGTTTAGGGCTTATCACTTTCTTTTTTGCGGTTGTGACTAGCTATGTTGTAAAGTATGTTATTAATAAATTTGATTTTCTTTACCTACCAAAAGTCGGCCTTAATTTGAGCTTTGTTTCGCTTTCATTTCTATTGGTTTTACTTTTGGCGATTTTGCTTGATTTCAAAGTATCATTGTCTTTGGCAATATTTCCTATGCTTGTCATGTCTAATGTGGCTGAAAAATTTATGGCTGCTCAGACAGAAGAGGGTTTTCGTGGAGCTGTGGTTGGTGTGATAGAGACTTTGGTAGTTGTTGTTATTTCTTATTATATTGTTATTTGGAATTATTTTAATAATATGGTTATGTCTTGGCCAGAATTAATTTTAGTACCAATGATTTTAACATTGCTTTTAGGTAAGTTTAGTGGTTTGCGTCTTAGTGAATATCTGCGCTTTAGAAGTTTATTCTCAGACCATGCGGAGGAGTAGGATGAAGGAATAAAATATTTTATGAAAAAGACATCTTTTTTTGAAAAAGCTAGTGGAATATTGGGTATGAATGCCCGGAATTTGTTGTACGTGGGTAGGTTTAATCCTCGGGCTAGTAAGAAATTTGCTGATGATAAAATATTTACCAAAAATTATTTAAGCTCTCGGGGGATCGGTGTGGCTAAGATTTATAATGTGATAAAGACTCATCCGGAATTAAGGAATTTTGATCCCAAGAGTTTGCCGAATAGTTTTGTTATCAAACCTAATCGTGGTTATGGTGGCGAGGGTATTGTCGTCATAAAAGAAAAGAATGGTAGTAAATTTGTAACAGTTAATAACAAAGAATATTCTTGGCGTGATTTGTATCGTCAAATGATTGCAATTTTGGATGGTAAGTACGCAATATCTGGTTTATCTGACCAAATAATTATAGAAGAGATGCTTTTAATGCATGATGATTTCACTTCTTTTACTTCGGCTGGATTGCCTGATGTGCGTATTATTGTTTTCAATTATGTTCCGGTCATTGCCATGTTGCGTTTACCGACTGATGAATCAAATGGCAAGGCTAATTTACATATGGGAGCGGTTGGCATAGGAATTGATATTGCTACTGGTCGTGCTACTCACGCCGTTCATCATAATAAATTTATTCGTCGTTTGCCAAACGGAGAAAAGATTAGTGATATTCAGGTACCAAATTGGAATGAGGTAATGTTGACATCGGCCCGGGCTCAACATGTTAGTCAAATTGGTTTTTTGGCGGTTGATATTGTAATTACTCAGACAGGAGTAAAGGTTTTGGAATTGAATGCTAGAGCTGGTTTATCGGTCCAAGTTGCTAATCAGGTTCCACTAAAAGCTAGATTGAATAAAGTGGCTGATCTAAAAGTTCCCAATCCAGAAAAAGGTGTTGAAATTAGCAAAACTTTATTTTCATCTAATTTGCCAGAAGAGAAAGAAGAAAAAAAAGAGGATCGGCCGGTTATAGGACTGTTTGAATATGTGGACGTTTTGAATACTAAATATAAAAATTTACTTGCCAAAATTGATCCCCATGCTGAAGATTCCTATTGGAGTGATAAGATTAATGATTTTAAAAATAACGATGGCTTTGTTGATATAAAAATAAAAAAAAGGCGCATCACCCTACCTCTGAAGTTCAAAGATTTTAGTGAAGAAAAAGCTGACCTTATTATTTCCGGTAAACATCTGACTGATTTTGTTATTGATATAAATCTTAGACAGCCACCAGAATTAAAAAAGTCTATAAAAAAGAAAGGGGAGGGGGTGGGAGAAAAAATGATCCAAAGTATTGATAAGAAAATTTTTGAAATCGAGACAAAGATAAATACTATTGGAGCATTTAGACCAATCAATCTAGATCAAGAAAAGGAATCTTTTTTAAATAATCCAGCTTTGTCACCACATTTTTTTTATCGTCGCCCATCTTTTAATATTGAACAGTTTCGTAGAGAGTTAAAAGCATTGCCAATAAATATAGACCATCCCTTGGTAAAAATTTATATAAAAAAAATAGACGAAGTAAAAGCTAAACTTGATTTATTGGAGGCAGTTGATAGTTCTCAACTGCAGTCTGTTTCAGAACGACTATATGGAAAGGCGGACAAGATTCTTTATGATCAGGCGGTTAGATATATTCATGATAATCCAATCGTAGATGACGATAGTAAGATTATTAACAATAGGGCAGTGATAAAAAGGTTGGAGGAATTTCTAAAAGAGAAAAAGCTTAGTAACTGGAAAATTATATCACGACAAGATACTACAGCCGATATTGCTGTTAATAAAAATGGTACAATTTTTTTGCGTGAAGGGGTTGAGTTTAGTGAAAATCGTTTGCGGGCTTTGATTGCACATGAGATCGAGACGCATGTGTATCGTTTGGAAAATGGTAAATTGCAAAATTATAAGATTTTTGAAAAAGGCACAGCTAACTATCTTATGACCGAAGAGGGTCTGGCTGTTTATAATCAAAAGCAACTAGGTATTCCTTTGGGGGAAAAAGATATTTGGCCAGCTTTACGTTCAATTGGTGCTTATCTGGCTGATGAGATGAGTTTTGTTGAGCTATTTCATTATATGAAAGAAAATTATAATTTGGATAATGAGTCAGCTTGGAAGACTTGTTTGAGAGCTAAGCGTGGTTTGGCTGATACAAACAAGAAGATTTCTTTTACCCGTGATATTATCTATTTCAAAGGCTATTTGGCTATAAGTGACTATCTAAGACAAAGAGGTGAGATAGGTATGCGAGATTTATATATTGGGAAAATCGGTATGAATGATTTGCAATTTGTGGGGGATTTGAGTGAATATAAAGTAAAATTCTTACCCCAAAAAATAAATTAGCTTGTTTAGACATAAGTTATTATATTTAGACAAAACAAAAAACTGTTTTTTACAGTTTTTTTGTTTGTAAAAATATGGTATACTAAATTAGTTATTAGTACTTATCTTGTTATATGAAAAAAAATAAAAATAAAATTTATAAAAAGGCTTACGTTGTGGCAGTAGATATGGGCTATGGTCATCAGCGAGCTGCCTATCCACTTAGCGATATTGCCACTGCCCCTGAGTTTATGGGTGGTGGTGATGGGCATATAATAAATGCCAATAAGTATGCGGGTATACCCCATAGTGATACTAGAAAATGGGAAGGTGGGCGAAAAGTTTATGAGAGAATTTCACGTATGAAACATTTACCAATTATTGGCAAATGGATTTTTGGGATTTTAAATTATTTGCAACGTATAGAACCATTTTATCCTAAGCGAGATTTATCTGCTAGTACTCTGCAGTTAAAACAAATATATAAGTGGATCAAAAAAGGTTGGGGGTGTGATTTAATAGAAAAATTGAATAAAAATCCATTACCATTTATTACTACTTTTTTTACACCAGCATTTTTTGCCGAAGAGCATGGTTACAAAGGTGAGATTTATTGTATTTGTACTGACACTGATATTTCACGAGCTTGGGCACCACTTTATCCAGAAAAGACCAGAATTAATTATTTGGCGCCAAATCGTAGGGTTAAAGAACGTTTGCAGGAATATGGTGTACCAACTAAACAGATTTTTGTTACCGGATTTCCATTACCAAAAGAAAATATTGGTGGGAAATCTTTAAAAATCTTGAAACAAAGTATTTCCTCACGTATTATAAATCTTGATCCAAAAAATAAATATCGTAAAAAATATAAAAAAACTATTGAACAAATTTTGGGTTCAAAGTATTGTTCCGATGATTCTGTTGGGAAACATCCACTCACGATTACTTTTGCAGTTGGTGGTGCGGGCGCCCAAAGAGAATTGGGTGTACAAATAATGACGAGTTTGTGTGATTATATTGACAAGGGTAGGATTAGGTTAAATTTAGTGGCTGGTACTCATAATAATGTCTATCTTTACTACCAAAAACATATAAAAAATTTAGGACTTTTAAAAAAGAAGAATGGTCATATAAATATTTTGTATGCTGATAATAAACAGGATTATTTTGTTGAGTTTAATAAAGTTTTATTGACTACCGATATTTTATGGACTAAGCCGAGTGAGTTATCCTTTTATGCAGGTTTAGGAATGCCAATTATTATGGCCCCACCAATTGGCGCACAAGAAGATTATAATCGGCAATGGCTATTGTCAATTGGTACTGGTTTTGATCAGGAAAATCCGCAATACACGGGTGAGTGGTTATTTGATTGGCTTGACTCTGGTTGGTTGGCTGAGGCAGCCATGGAAGGATTTTTGGATGCCCCTAGAAATGGTGCTTATCATATTTCCGAGATTGTTTTGAAAGGAAAGAGAAGTGAGATAGAGGATATGCACCTATTGTAAATTATTTTTGAAAAGCTCTCCCCCTATGAGGGGGAGCCCACGACGCAAGTCGGGGAGGGGGTCTGGAGAAGCTTGAAGAAAGATTTAAATTAGTACTTTCTAGGTGGGTGATTATAAATTTTTTTAGATATCAAATAAATAATACAAACTTTACAGCTCCGGCAGACCCCACCGTCTGCTCCTGCGTCGCAGTCTGCCTCCCCTGATAGGGGAGGAGCTAATATTATGTTTTATGCTTTGGTTTTCTGTCGCAATTCTCGGTTATCTATTCCTCGCCATTGTTTTCATTCTTGATAAAGTCGTAGTAAGTCAGTCACGCGTAAAGCCGGTG
>FLOH01000886.1_pt1 | contig 52567 bp, 48 predicted proteins | sample 756751 | NCBI WGS metagenome assembly FLOH01 (sample SAMEA4026879, study PRJEB14308) | marine metagenome | biome: coastal water; material: water | depth 74 m | reverse complement strand
CGTCACCATTTATTTCGTGGCCCAGAACTCTTTGTTCCGTGGTGAGCGTTGGGGATGGTTTGCGGTCACCGAAGGGGTGATCGTTTGGTACATCCTGGACACGGTCGCCTCATTAGCCGCTGGCATGCCCGCCAACGCCCTGATGAACACAGTGTATTTGGCGGTTGTTTTGGCCCCACCGCTGATCGCCCTGCGGCCCGGGGACAGATCGGGGTCCGGGGGCTTTGCAAAGGTCGAGAGCTAAAAGAGCCAAAGGGCTAGAGGGCGTCTCCTGATCCGGCGGCGAAGCGAACTGCCTCTTCCGCCGCCCGCAGGAGCGCCTTGGCCTTGTTGCGGCTTTCTTGGTACTCGGCCTCGGGGTCGCTGTCGGCCACCACGCCGCCGCCCGCCTGGACAACCATGACCCCATCCTTGATCAGAGCCGTGCGCAGGGCGATGCAAGTGTCCATGCCGCCATTGGCCGAAAAATATCCCACGGCCCCGGCATAGAATCCGCGCCGTTCCTTTTCCAACTCGTCGATGATCTCCATGGCCCGGACTTTGGGCGCGCCGCTGACGGTACCCGCTGGGAACCCCGCCAGCAGGGCATCCATGGCATCGAATTGGGGGTCCAGGTCGCCTTCAACATTGGAAACCAGATGCATCACATGGGAGTACCGTTCGACGATCATCTGATCGGTAACGTGAACGCTGCCGATTTTCGCCACCCGGCCCACATCGTTGCGGCCCAAATCCAAGAGCATCAAATGTTCGGCCTGCTCTTTGGGGTCGGCGAGCATCTCTTCGGCGAGAGCCTCATCCTCGGCATGGTTTTCACCACGGGGGCGGGTTCCGGCAATGGGCCGAATGGTCACGGTATTGTCGCGCAGCCGCACTAGCAGCTCGGGGCTGGAGCCCACAATCGTGAATCCTCCCGCAGCCAAGTAGAACAGGAACGGCGACGGGTTCATGCGCCGCAAAGCCCGGTACAAGGAGAAGGCAGGCAAGGTGAAGGGCACCCGAAATCTCTGGGAGGGGACCACTTGAAAAATGTCCCCGGCGGCGATGTATTCCTTCGCCCGCTCGACCATCTGGTGGTATTCGGGCCGGGTGGTGTTTGATGTGGGTTCCGGCAGACTTGCTCCCGCATCGGCAGAGGTTTGGCGGGGTGGGTTGGTGCGACCCATGTCCTCAATCGCCCGAGCGAGGCGGGCTTCCGCTGCTGCGTACGCGTCGTGTGTCGGCACAGCGGAATCCGGCCATACCGGCGTGACAATCGTCAGCACATCCCGCACCGAATCGAATATGGCCATCAGGGTGGGGCGGATAAACAACCCATCCGGGATGCCCAGGGTGTCTGGGTTATTGTCCGGGATTGCTTCTACGAGCCGGATCATGTCGTAACCGGCGTAGCCGATGAGCGCCGAGGCCATGGGGGGCAATTCCCCCGGCAGATCAATCCGCGATTCCGCCACTAGGGCGCGAAGGGTTGCCAATGCGCCGCCCTCGGCCGTCTGGAATTCTATGCCGCCCGAAGCAACGTCTCGGTTGATTTCCGCCGAATCCCCAAAACAGCGCCAGACCACATCCGGGCGGGTTCCGATGATCGAGTAGCGCCCGCGTGTGGCGCCGCCCTCCACCGATTCGAGCAGGAAGGAATACGCTTCGCCATCTGTCAGCTTGAACATGGCCGAAACCGGGGTCTCTAGGTCCGCGACCAGATCGGTCCAGACTACCTGTGGCTTGCCTTGCTCGTACCCTGGGGCGAATTCAGCCAACCCCGGCCGCATGGTCACGATTAGAAGCCGCCAAAAGGATTTGGTGCAGGCAGTCCGCCGCCGACTGCGCCCTGGGACGTGGCGGCAAACGTCGCTTGCTCGAATACCTTGAAGTCGACGTCCACGCCGAATTCCGCTTCTAACGCTCCCTGGTACTGGACCAATAGGTCTTGAGACATGTCCGCAGAGAATTCTCCGATCAAATCGGCGATTGCTTCCTCATTGGCGGCCGGGTCCGCCGGCAGAATTTCCATCAGTCGGCCAATGGCGATGCCGCCGCTGCTGCTCGGAGCAAGGGCTGATTCGCCAACCGCCAAGGTGAACATTTGCCCCACCAATTGCGGCGACAAACCGCTGGACGCGCTGCCGGCCCGCGTGAATGGGCTGGATGTTTTTACCTCAATGCCTGCTTCCGCCCCCAGGGCGGCAAGGTCCGTCCCCAATTTCGCTCGTTCGAATAATGCCTCGGCGAATTCCTTCGTCAGTCGGAGTCGTTCCGATTCGGCCCAATGTTCCTTTACCTGATCGGCGACTTCATTAAAGGGAATGGGACCGGGCAATTCGACCCCGTCCACCCGGACGACGAAATACCCGCCCTCGATGGTCTCGATCACTAGGGATTCGTTACCTCGGCCGGTCTGATAGGCGGTTGGCATGAAATTAGCGAACGGTGGAAGCGTATCCGACGGGTTCCCATCCCGGTCAAGGCCTTCGGCGTCCACCGTGCTGGATTGGACCACCAACCCCAGGCGGTTGGCCGCTTGCTCCAGGGTGTCGCCGCCACCAAGGGCGTCATCTAGGTCGATGGACAGGTCATACAAAACTCCCAGGGCGCGGTCCCGCAGGAGATCCGCCGTGACTTGTTCCCGCGCCTCCTCCAGGCTGAGGGTGCCGCCCCGTTCCACCGAATCGATACGGTAAATGTGCCATCCCTCGGTGCTCTGCATCGGAGCGCTGATCGTACCAACTCCCAATGCGAACACGGCCTCAGCGATTTCAGGGGGCAGTTGATCCTGGGTGATCTCGCCCCGGTCAATGACCCCCACCGGCCCATCGTCGGCCACTTCAGGCTCTGGCTCGGCGCCTTCGGCGGGCCGAACAAAGGGGTCCCCGCGCAAAGCTCGTGGATCGGCGGCGGCGAATTGGGCCCCGGCCTCCATGCGTGCCTGGGCATTCAACGCCGTCTCCTCGAGGGAGAAACGAAGCTCTGAGATGCCGCGGTTTGAGATGGTGGTGAATTCCCGGATGCGGCTCTCGTATTCCTCGACGATCTCAGGTTCCGAGACCGCAACTGTGTCCATCACGTCTTCGGGCTGCAGCGTAACGAATGCGAGGTTCCGGTATTCGGGCGCGGTATAGCGATTAATGTTGGCGTTGTAATATTCGGTCAGCGCGGTAGCGGTCGACTCGCTTATTTCCGCAATAAATTCGGCGGGAACGTCGAGCACCTCGGCAACACGTTCCTCTTGCCGATAGCGGAATATGGTTTCCGCCAAAATGCGTGGGGCGGGGGGCTGCGGCGCCATTGTGTCGGCGACTAAGGTCCGGATTATGCTCTCGCGCAACAGAGTTTGATATTGCATGACCGTAAGGCCCCGCTGATTCAGGGTCCGCTCAATTAGGTTGTTTGTGAGCCCAGGGTATTGGCCGCGTATTTCCGCCGCGACCAGAGCGTCCGGAACCGCAACGCCCAGGTCCTTGGCAGCACTGTCGATCAACGCCCCACCCACCATCTGGGCTAGGGTACTTTCCGGCAGTCCCAAGGATCGGGCCTGATCCGGTGTGATGCCCTGGTATTGATTGAGTTGGCGCACGTAGGCAGTCCGGAAATCTTGCTGGCTGATCTCAATCGCCCCCACGTTGGCCACGGGCTGATTGCCAAGGCCGCTGAAAATGCTCCCGCCGGACCCAAAAATTAGGGCGAATGTGGACGCTAGGAGAATGAGAAATCCCCGCACGTACCAGGATTTTGTGGCTCTTCGTAGTGCACCCAGCATATTCGCCGTCCCGGTCAAAATATGTTCGCCAAGGGGTCCCCTGGCGCGGTCGGCCGGGATCGTATCAGAACTCGCAGATTAGTGACACGCCGCCTGCTGGTCTTTCCTTGCCGATTCCCATAGGGTTCGACCGCTTTTTTAACCGCTTAGCCAAAGGTGCTTAGTATGGCCGGTGCTCCCGTTCCCTTGATCGCTGGAAATTGGAAAATGAACATGGGCCATTCAGACGGAATGGCCCTGGTAAGCGAGCTTGCCGAGGCGATGGACCCTGTCGGGGTTATCCCAATTGACGTCGCCGTGTGCCCTCCGATGACCCTGGTCTCGGAGATTTCCGCGTTTCTGGCGGCGACAAGATTCGCTGTAGGTGCGCAGGATTGCAGCCCCTTGGACGACGGTGCCCATACCGGTGACGTCAGTGCCAGGATGGTGGCGGGCGCAGGGTGTGCGTGCTGCATCGTGGGGCACTCCGAACGGCGGATGGATCACCGGGAGGATGACGCGCTGGTCCGGGCCAAGACCCTGGCAGTGATCGGCGTGGGAATGACCGCTATTATCTGCATTGGCGAAACGGAGGAGCAGCGGGAGGAGGGGAAGACGATCGAGGTCGTGACACGCCAGCTGGCGGGCTCGGTCCCCGATCAAGCTACCTCGGGTAACACTGTTATCGCTTACGAGCCGATTTGGGCCATCGGCACTGGCAAGACGCCGACATTGGCAGAGATTGCCGAGGTCCACGCGAAAATCCGCGAGCTTCTGTTCGAGCGCTTTGATTACGATGGATATGGAATTCGCATCTTGTACGGCGGGTCGGTCAACGCGGAAAATGCCTATGACATTTTGCGGGTCGAAAATGTGAACGGCGCGTTGGTGGGAGGCGCCAGTCTGAAGGCCGAGTCATTCTTGAAGATTATCGAATATTGCCCATCGTCGACGTCAACATCATGAGCGTAAGCTTAATCCTCGCGTAATGGCAGTATGACTCCAACGGTAACATCAACCTCGACAGAGTTCCGGCGGCGTCTTACTGCCCCTTGGACCGAGCGGAACGGGAAATTCTCCACCCTTAAAGCGACTGTGTTCGCGGTGATCTTGGCGCCGGCGGTGTATTTCACCATCCGGTATTTCCAGGGAGCGCTGGATGCTTCGCTGTGGCAAATTTTGGTGCGGGAAAGCGGATTATGGGCCATCCGCTTTCTGATGCTGACATTGGCGGTGACCCCCTTAAAAGCAATTCTTTCCTGGCCGCAGCTGACTTCGGTGCGACGAATGCTTGGGGTGGCGGCGCTGGTGTACACCTCCGTCCATCTATTGGCCTATGCGGCGGATCAGACCTTTGATCTGGCCACCATTGCGTCCGAACTCGCTTTCCGCCTGTATTTGGCCGTAGGAACGATCGCCTTCCTGATAATGGTGCCCTTGGGCATCACCTCCACCGACGCCATGGTGAAGCGGTTGGGCGGTCCAAAATGGAAGCGGCTGCATCAACTGGCTTATTTTGTAGGCTTTTTGTCGGTTTTCCACTTTTTCCTGTTGCTGCTGAAGCTGATCACCCCAGAAGCGACAATTTGGGGGGGGTTGTTTGTTTGGATGATGGCGCACCGGGCCGTCAATGCCCGACGGAGGAAGCCAAACCAGTGGTGGGGCTTGGGCCTTGTGGTCGCTGCCGGGCTCGCCACTATGCTGTTGGAGGCAGGGTTTTTTCTGATCTTTTCGAACCTGAACCCGATGCAGGTTCTGTCGGCGAACTGGACATTCCAGGCTGGGTTGCGCCCGGGGTGGATCGTCGCCATGTTGGTGTTGGCGATCTGGTTGCTTGGACTGGCGCGCAAAGACTACAAGGCCATGCCCCGAGCTGCCACTTAGTGCCGTGCGCTGGCGCTGGCAAGGGCGGGTGTGATATGACCGCCCGAATTCACAAAATTAAATGGTTCGTTCGTATCGGACCCGTACGAGCTGGAAATCGATGCAAACCCTGATTTTGGTCATTCACGTAATGGTGGGCGTATCCCTTGTTGCCGTGATTATGCTGCAGCGCAGCGAGGGCGGCGCTTTGGGCATTGGTGGCAGTTCGGGCGGCGGCGGCGGCCTGATGAGTGGTCGTGGGACGGCCAATCTTCTGACCCGGGCCACGGCCATTCTGGGGGCCACCTTTATGACCACCAGCATTATTCTCGCAATAATGAGCGGTAGCGGAGATTCTGGATCGGTGCTGGATGCGGCACCTCTGCCTGGTATCGAGGCGCCGCTGGTCCCAGGGCCGGAAGTGCCCGCCGGGCCTGCCGTACCGGTTGGGGACTAGAAAAATAGTGGGCATTCAGTTGCGAAAAGCGGCGGCTCTCCAGCCGCCGCTTCCACATTCGGCGTTTATTTTTGCTTTGAATGCGCTTTTCCGCCTCAGCGCACTTTCGTTCAGGGGTCTATCAACGTATTGTCCTCGTCCATGACGCGGTACATTTTTGTGACCGGCGGCGTGGTCTCCTCCCTCGGAAAAGGACTTACGTCCGCCGCCCTTGGCGCCCTGTTGCAAGCGCGCGGGTACAGAGTCCGTATCCGTAAACTGGACCCCTATCTCAATGTCGATCCTGGGACCATGAGCCCCTACCAGCATGGGGAGGTCTACGTCACTGATGACGGCGCCGAGACCGATCTGGATTTAGGCCATTACGAGCGGTTCACGGGGGTCGCCGCAAACCAGTCCGATAATATTACCACCGGGCGCATATACAGCGACATCATCGCTGCGGAACGCCGGGGGGATTTTCTCGGCGCGACAGTCCAGGTCATTCCTCACGTAACGGACGCCATCAAAGAATTTATAGCCGCCGATCCGAACGGCAATGATTTCATCATTTGTGAGATTGGCGGCACAGTCGGCGATATTGAAGGTCTGCCGTTTCTTGAGGCGATCCGCCAATTCAGCAACGAGTTGGAGCCGGACCGGAGCCTGTTCATACATCTGACCCTGGTGCCGTATATTTCCTCGGCCGGGGAGCTCAAAACTAAACCGACCCAGCATTCGGTCAAGGAACTGCGCAGCATCGGAATCCAGCCGGACGTTCTGGTGTGCCGCTGTGATCGGGAAATCCCGGAATCTGAGCGGCGTAAAATTGCGCTGTTCTGCAACGTCCGTGGTGACCAAGTTATCCCCGCTCTGGACGTGAAATCTATTTACGAGGTGCCGCTGCGGTACCACGCCGAGGGCCTCGACACCGTTGTGTTAGCCGGATTCGGCATTACCGATGCACCGCCGCCGGATTTGTCGGTTTGGGAGGAGATCGCGGATCGGGTGAACAATCCCGAGGGCGACGTATCCATCGCTGTGGTCGGTAAATACACCGGTCTGCAGGACGCCTACAAATCCCTCACGGAAGCGCTTGTCCACGGAGGGATCGCCAATCGAGTGCGCCCCAAATTGCTGTGGATGGATTCGGAAATATTTGAGGCCGAGGATTCCGTCCAACGGCTGGAAGGCGTCCATGGAATTCTGGTCCCTGGGGGCTTTGGCGAGCGTGGCACTGAGGGCAAGGTGGCCGCGGCCAAAATGGCTAGGGAACGCAACATTCCTTATTTTGGCATTTGCTTAGGCATGCAAATGGCAGTGATCGAAGCTGCGCGCAATCTGGCCGGTATTTCCGGCGCCGGTTCCAGCGAGTTTGCGGATTGCAAAGTCCCAGTGGTCGGTCTGATGACGGAATGGACGAAGGACGGCGAACGGGAGATCCGGGACGCGAGGAGCAACTTGGGCGGTACCATGCGTCTGGGCGCGTACCCCTGTAATTTGGCGGATGGTTCCTTTGCCCGATCCGTATATGGGGCGGCCACTATTAGCGAGCGTCACCGCCATCGCTATGAAATTAATATCAATTACCGTAAGGCTTTGGAGGAAGCGGGACTATTATTCTCGGGGCTCTCGCCAGACGAAACCTTGCCAGAGATCGTGGAAATTCCGGGTCACCCCTGGTTCCTGGGCGTGCAATTTCATCCTGAACTGAAATCAAAGCCATTCGATCCGCACCCGTTGTTTGCTTCCTTCATTGGGGCGGCGGTCAAGCAGTCGAGGCTCGTCTGATGGGTTCCGTTGCGCCGCGCCATGTCGTTGTAGGCGGTGTCACCCTGGGCAATGATTTACCGCTGGTTCTTATCGCCGGGCCGTGCGCCATGGAAGGTCGAGACCATGCGCTTACAGTCGCTCACACGCTGGCGGAGATCACCGGAAGATTGGGGATTGGGCTGATCTATAAGACCTCATTTGATAAAGCCAACCGGACCAGCGGTGGAAGCCCAAGGGGCATGGGCATGGAGGCCGCGTTGCCAATATTCGCAGATATTCGCGACCAAATCGGGTGCCCGGTGCTCACTGATGTGCATACGGCGGACCAGTGCGCGGCGGTGGCGACGGTGGTTGATGTATTGCAAATTCCGGCATTCTTATGTCGCCAAACTGACTTGCTTCTTGCCGCCGCCGCCACGGGACGAGCGATCAATGTAAAAAAGGGTCAATTTTTGGCGCCTTGGGATATGGCCAATGTGGCGGCAAAATTATCCGATGCGGGCAACACCGATATCCTACTGACCGAACGCGGCTCTAGCTTCGGCTACAACACGCTAGTGACGGATATGCGGTCCCTGCCGATTTTGTCGGAAACTGGGTACCCGGTGGTATTTGACGCCACCCATTCGGTCCAACAACCTGGTGGCCAAGGGGACAAGTCGGGTGGCCAGCGGGAGTTCGTTCCGCCTATGGCTCGTGCCGCAACCGCCGTTGGTGTGGCGGCGCTTTTTGTGGAGACCCACCCGGATCCTGATAACGCTCCCTCGGACGGCCCCAACATGGTGCCCTTGGGGGAATTAGAGGCCATGCTGCGCACCGTCACCGAACTGGACCGGGTCATAAAAGCATAGCCGCCAAGAGGCCGGCTTGAGGAATTGCCGGGCATCGATCGCTACGGTAGGCGTTGAATTTGCCGTGACCCGGAGTGCGGGGGCGGTTTATGTTGTGCCGTTCCGTCGGGTGCCCACAACTGATTGGGCGAGGTAGGAAGTTTCCGTGGTCCAGGAAATCCGTTTCGGCGAGTTCATTCGTGAGATTAGCGCCAACCAACGCGCGGTCAGCTACAACGAACTGACGCCGGACCCTAAGTACGACGCGAATGGCAATGAAATTCCATTCCATCCGCCGCGGCTGAAGCTGCGGCCCATTGATGTACACCGCTTGTTGACTCCCTACTTGGGGGTCCGGGTTTTCGATCAAGTGCGCACGGTGGTTCCTTTGGCGCTCTATCTGATGCTGTTCCAGGTCCTGATTTTGCGGCAAGGGGTGGCGGACGTTTGGATCATCGTTGGCGGATTCGGAGCCGTAATTATTGGGCTCATGCTGTTCATGGAGGGATTGAGCCTCGGCCTCATGCCCTTCGCCGAGGTCATCGGCAACAACCTGCCAAAAAAATCCCCGCTACCCTTGGTCCTGCTGATCGCATTCATGTTGGGGGTGGGGGTCACCTACGCGGAGCCCGCAATTGGTGCTCTGCAACAGGCAGGGGCAAGTCTGGACGTAACCAAGGCGCCCTATCTTTTTTATCTACTCAGCGAACGCACCCAAGCGGTGGTGCTGACGGTGGGGGTCGGTGTTGGGTGTGCGGCAGTTTTGGGAAGTTTGCGGTTCCTCCGGGGGTGGAGCCTCAAGCCAATGATTTACATGACCTTTGTGCCCATCGTGCTTTTGGTTGGGTACCTGATGACCGATGCCGAACTGGCCAAGACTTTGGGATTGGCGTGGGATACAGGGGCGGTGACAACAGGGCCGGTAACCGTGCCCCTGGTGCTGGCGTTAGGCATCGGGATTGCCGCCGCCGCTGGCAAGGGATCGTCGTCCCTATCTGGGTTTGGAATTGTCACATTGGCTTCCTTGTTTCCGGTAGTCGGTGTGATGCTGCTGACCGTGTATGTGTCCTTTACCATTTCACCGGCAGAGATCATTCAGTTGGCGCAAGCCTCGGCCGCAGCTGCCGCCGAGTCCGAGCCAAGCGTCATGGATAACCGTGGGGTCTCAATAATACTGGCTGGGGTGCGCCCCATCGTTCCCTTGGTGGTCTTCTTATTTTTGGTCCTAAAGCTGGTGCTTCGCGAAAAGCTCAGCGGCGCGGGCATTGTCGCCTATGGCCTGACCTTGGCGGTTCTCGGGATGATCGTTTTCAACGTCGGCCTGGAATCTGGACTGGCAAAATTGGGGGATCAGTCCGGGGGACTGGTCGCTGGGGCCTTTGCAGCGGTCCAAGGGGTGGCGGGATCGCCCCTGTATTCGGCGGCTTTGGGCGTCGGTATCGCATTGGCGTTCGCTTGGGCGCTGGGGTTTGGGGCAACCTTGGCGGAACCGGCCTTGAACGCATTGGGGCAGACGGTTGAAAATTTGACCAACGGCGCCTTCAAAAAACGCACGCTTATGTTTGCGGTTTCGCTGGGGGTCGCCTTCGGAATTGGCATTGGAATTGTGAAAATTATCTTTGGCGTACCCATCGCCTATTTGATTATTCCGGGATACATGACGGCAATTTTCCTGACGGTATTGTCGTCAGAGGAATTCGTGAATGTGGCGTGGGACAGCGCGGGAGTGACCACCGGGCCGGTCACGGTCCCCTTGGTCTTAGCCATGGGATTGGGGTTCGGAAATTCGGTTGAGGCCATTGAGGGATTTGGCATCCTGTCCATGGCTTCCATCGGGCCAATCGTTTCGGTTCTTGCCACGGGCCTGTGGGTACAATCCTCGATGCGCCGCAAGGAGAAAACCGCCAAATTGGAATCAAATGCAGCGGGGGCACTGGTGTCATGACGAAACGGGATGTGGCGATTCTAACGGACGTCGCGCTGATTACCTGTGTGGTCCAGCGCGGGGTCGCGGAGAAAATAATTACCGTGGCCTATGAAGCTGGCGCCCAAGGGGCCACGGTGAACTTTGCCAAGGGCATGGGGATTCGCGAGCGGCTTGGCATTTTGGGTGTTGCGGTCGAGGTCGAAAAGGAAGTGATCCACATCGTGGTGTCTTCCGATCAAGTAGAACGCATCTTTGAGAAAATTTATCTGGCCGGAGATTTGGATACGCCGGGTATGGGAATTATGTACATCACCCCGCTGGAAAAGGCGGCCACCTACATTCCGCCGGAGGTGCTGGAGAAGCTCTCGGCACCCGAGGCGGGCAACTAGGAAAATCTTGATGAACGAGAACGCCCCTGCCATAGAGCATTCCGAGGATGGTAAACTCATCACTTGCTTCCTGCCGAAGGGAAAGGCGCTGGACGTGGTTCGGGCACTGCACGAAGAAAAGGGAGTTAACACCGCCAATGTTACCTCTGGCCGGGGTCAAGGCTTGGTTCGGTCCATCAGTTACGGAAAGTGGGCTGAGATTGAAGTGCTTCACGTGACCGTCAATACTGCTATTGCCGAAGATATTTTCTGGTATGTCTTTGATAAGGCTGAGCTTGGGCTGCCGGGTGGCGGGTTCATTTTTCAGTCGGAGTTGCTGCGATCCACACCTTTTGAACTTCCTGAAATTCAGGAAGAGTCCTAAACCCAATCCTATGCGCGGATGAGTCGGCGCCCGAAAGGACGTGTAAGACTGCTATGGTGTCCGCTGGAGTGAAATCATGACTGCAATTGCTGATATAGCGGCTCGAGAAATCCTAGATTCTAGGGGGAACCCGACGGTCGAGGTTGATGTGTCTTTGGAGACCGGGTCCTTCGGTCGCGCCGGAGTGCCGTCCGGAGCGTCGACTGGCGCCCACGAAGCGCACGAATTACGGGATGGCGGGGATCGGTACGGAGGCAAGGGCGTCAGCAAAGCGGTCGACGCCGTTAACGGCGAGATTTTCGACGCGCTGTCAGGCCTGGATGCTGAGGATCAAGTGTCCTTGGACCAGATCATGATCGATCTGGACGGCACCGAAAACAAATCCCGTCTGGGTGCCAATGCCATACTCGGCGTAAGTCTTGCTGTGGCGAAGGCCGCTGCCGAGGAAGCGGCGCTACCCCTGTACGCATATTTAGGTGGGGTCAACGCCAGGGTGATGCCCGTGCCCATGATGAACGTCATCAACGGTGGCGCCCACGCCGACAATGCTTTGGATTTTCAAGAATTCATGATCATGCCAGTGGCGGCGTCGAGCATTGCCGAGGCGGTGCGGATGGGGGCGGAAGTTTTTCACTCTCTGAAATCGGAACTCACCAAGGCCGGGCACAATACGAATGTGGGCGACGAGGGCGGATTCGCTCCCGGGTTCACCAGTACCGATGAGGGCCTGTCCACGTTGATGAAGGCTATCGAATCGGCAGGATTCAAGCCCGGCGACGACGTCTACATTGCCTTGGATGCCGCCTCCACCGAATTCTATAAGGGCGGGAAATACGAATTGGAGGGGGAAGGCAAATCGTTGGATGCCGACGGCATGGTCGCCTATTACGGCGATCTGGTGTCACGTTACCCAATCATTTCCATCGAAGATGGAATGGCTGAAGACGATTGGGATGGCTGGAAAGCCCTGACCGAGGCTCTTGGATCCAAAGTGCAGTTGGTCGGCGACGACCTGTTCGTCACGAACACCGAACGTCTTCGGAGGGGCATCGCCGAGGGCCTCGCCAACGCCATCTTGGTCAAGGTCAACCAGATCGGAACTTTGACCGAAACGTTAGAGGCCGTGGAAGCGGCACAACGGGCTGGCTACCATTCCGTGATCTCCCATCGATCCGGTGAGACAGAGGATTCGACCATTGCTGATCTCGCAGTGGCCACCAATTCCGGTCAGATCAAGACTGGCTCTCTTAGCCGCTCAGACCGGTTGGCGAAATACAATCAGTTGATTCGAATCGAGGAGCAGTTGGGCACCGCCGCTCAGTATTTTGGTGCAGCTGTGCTGCCGGGTGCATGACCGATCCAGTCTCCAAAGATTCGGATCTCCGTCGCGCCTACTGGGATAACGTCTACGCCACCAAAGCATCGACGGAAGTTAGTTGGTTTCAGGAGACCCCGACGCCTCTTTTGCTCATTGAGGCCACGGGGGTCGGGCCGGATGCGCGCATCATTGATGTCGGCGGCGGTGCATCAAACTTGGTCGATGCCTTGGTGGCGCGAGGATTTAATGACGTAACTGTCCTGGATATCGCGGTGCAGGGATTGGATGCGGCCAAGGTTCGAATGGGCGCGGAAGCGGAACAGGTCAATTGGATTGTAGCCGATGCCACCAATTGGACCCCTGAGGGCCTGTATGATCTATGGCATGACCGAGCCACCTTTCATTTCCTTACCGAGCTTTCGGATCAAGAGGCCTATATGGACCGCCTTAGGGCTGCTGTAGGGCCGGGCGGTCATGTGGTGATCTCGACATTTTCAGAGGAAGGCCCAAAGCGTTGCAGTGGGCTCGCTGTTGTGCGCCGCAACCCGGAGCGAATTGGGTACGCCTTACGCGAAAATTTTGAACTGCGCAAAGCGTTGTACGAGGATCACCATACCCCCTCGGGATCCGTCCAGAATTTCGTCCACTGCTGGTTTCAGCGGCGTCAGTAGCCGTTCAGAAAACCGGTAGGACTTGACGAGCTGGAATCGAATGTGATTCGATCCGGCAATGGGAACTGCTTTCGCACAAAGACCCCGCGCCAGGGTCGTCATTGCCCTTATCATCGGGGCGGGGGCGCTGGCCTACTTTGGCTACCACGCCATCAACGGAAAACGGGGACTGATCGCTTGGTTCCAAGTTGGCCAGCGCATCGAGCAATTGGAAAACCGGTACATACTAAATCGTACCCGCATTGAATCCCTGGATTTGGCGGTCTCGCTGTTGCGGGTGGAAAGCCTGGATCCGGATTTGCTGGATGAACGAGCGCGTCACGTTCTGGGTCTCGCGCATCCAGACGAAATCATCATTCTGCGCCGCTAGCCCCACGCTGGGTGATCCGCCTACCGCTGGCTGCGGTCTGAACACGGGTTTCCCTCCAATTAACAATATGTTACGCCCCGCAATTCATACTGGATAAGCATGTTCGGCGGCCCCAGGTTCACGGTATGATAGTGCACTCATTCCAATTTAACGTGGCCCGGCCTTCGTAGGCCGATGCGGGAGAAATTAATGGCGGGAGCGGCGCGGAAAACCGCGAAGCGAAGCGCGCCAGCGCGCGTCGCCAAATCCTCTGGCGGCGATGCGCGGCGGACCAAGCCCAAGGGCCGGGATGCCAGCGCTGGCGCGGACAAACAAGAACTGTTGGGTTTTTACCGGGAAATGTTGTTGATCCGCCGGTTCGAGGAACGGGCGGGGCAGCTATACGGTATGGGGCTGATCGGCGGATTTTGTCATCTGTACATCGGCCAGGAGGCCGTGGTGGTGGGGATGCAGGCAGCCATCGGTCCGGACGATATGGTCATCACCACGTACCGCGATCACGGACACATGCTGGCATCTGGAATGGATCCTAAGGGCGTGATGGCGGAACTCACCGGACGCGCCGGGGGGTACTCCAAGGGCAAAGGCGGGTCCATGCACATGTTCTCCGCCGAAAAGAACTTCTTTGGTGGTCACGGTATCGTTGGCGCGTCGGTGCCGCTGGGGGCGGGGCTTGCTTTCGCGCAAAAATATCGGGACACGGATGGAGTGGTTCTTGCCTATTTCGGCGACGGTGCATCCAACCAGGGCCAAGTGGCTGAGACTTTCAATATGGCCGAGTTGTGGAGTCTGCCTCTGATCTTCGTCATCGAAAATAATCAGTACGCCATGGGCACGTCGGTGGCTCGTTCCTCCGCTCAGACCGAGCTTTATCGGCGGGGGGATAGCTATGGCATTCCCGGCGCCCAAGTGGATGGCATGGATGTACTGGCGGTGAAGGCCGCCGGAGCCAAAGCCGTGGCCTATTGTCGTGCGGGCAAGGGCCCGATGATCTTGGAAATGAAGACCTACCGCTATCGGGGGCATTCCATGTCCGATCCGGCCAAATACCGAACCCGCGAAGAAGTCCAAAAAATGCGCGAGGAACGGGACCCGATCGACCACCTGCGCGCTCGCCTGCTTAAACGCAAAGATGTGGATGAAAAAGTGCTGAAGGCCATCGACGCACAGACCAAGGAGATCATCAACGGCGCTGCCGAATTTGCTCAAGAAAGTCCTGAGCCAGAGCCGGGCGAGTTGTACACCGACGTATTAGCCGACGTGGGATCCTAGATATGGCGTCGCCTGTGCGCATGCCTGCCTTGTCGCCAACTATGACCGAAGGCAAGGTCGCCAAGTGGCTGAAGGCCGAAGGGGATCCAGTCTCGTCCGGAGACGTGATTGCCGAGATCGAGACCGACAAGGCCACGATGGAAATCGAATCCATAGACGATGGGATATTGGCGAAGATCATAGTGCCGGCGGGCCCCGACGATGTGCCTGTGAATTCGGTGATTGGCGTGATTCTGGAGGAAGGGGACGCATCGGATGCGGTGCTCCAATTTGTCGATGGCGCACTCCCCGTGCCGGCACCCACGCCGCCAGCGCCACCGGAAGCCAAAATTCCGGCGGTTCCGAAATCGCCCGGTTCTGATACGCAGGTTTTAGCACCGGAAGAATTTCCTGGGGGAACCGAGACCGTAGAAACAACTGTGCGCGAGGCCCTGCGCGACGCCATGGCCGAGGAAATGCGCGCGAACCCGTCCGTGTTTCTGATGGGCGAGGAGGTCGCCGAATATCAGGGTGCTTACAAGGTCAGTCAGGGATTACTGGAGGAATTCGGCGCCAAACGAGTCATCGACACGCCCATCACCGAGTACGGGTTTACCGGATTGGGCGTCGGCGCGGCCTATGCCGGGCTACGGCCCATCGTCGAATTCATGACCTTTAATTTCGCCATGCAGGCCATCGATCATGTGGTGAACTCTGCCGCCAAAACTTTGTATATGTCGGGCGGTCAGATGAGCGCGCCGATCGTATTCCGAGGGCCGAACGGTCCTGCGGCCCGGGTCGCCGCCCAACACTCCCAATGCTACGCCAGCTGGTACGCTCAGGTGCCGGGGCTCAAGGTGGTCTCGCCATATTCCGCAGCGGACGCAAAGGGGTTATTGAAATCCGCAATTCGCGATCCCAATCCGGTGGTTTTTTTGGAAAACGAATTACTGTATGGGCGCTCCTTTCCGGTCCCCGTGGGAGATCACGTGGTGCCCATCGGCAAGGCCCGCATTGTCCGGTCGGGGGCGGACGTGACGCTGGTCGCCCATTCGATCGCGGTGGGTCATGCCCTAGAGGCGGCCGCGACGCTGGCCGAGGAAGGCATTGATGCCGAGGTGGTGGACCTACGCACCATACGTCCGCTGGACGTGGAAACGATTATTGCATCGGTGCGCAAGACCAATCGCATTGTCACGGTAGAGGAAGGCTGGCCCGTCTGCGGAATCGGCGCCGAAATCGCGGCAATGGTCAACGAACACGCGTTCGACGATCTAGATGCTCCGGTGACTCGGGTAACGGCCAAGGACGTACCGCTTCCCTATGCCGCTAATCTGGAAAAATTGGCATTGCCTCAGCCCGCCGATGTGGTGGCGGCGGCAAAAGCGGTTTGCTACCGGTAACTCATGCCCATTCAAGTAACCATGCCCGCCCTGTCACCGACCATGACCGAGGGCAAGCTTGCCCTGTGGCTGAAAGCCGAGGGCGACCCAGTAGCCCCAGGTGACGTGCTGGCCGAGATTGAAACCGACAAGGCGACCATGGAGATCGAAGCGGTGGACGCGGGTACCCTGGGGCGAATTGTGGTGCCAGAGGGCTCTGAAGGAGTGCCGGTCAATACCGTCATCGCCATGATACTGGAGGAAGGCGAGGACAAGGCCGCATTGACGGATGCTCCGGTCGCGCCCGCAACTGCACCTACCAAACCAAAATCTAGCCCGCGCCCCGAACCTGCGATAGCGGCGCCGCCAAAACCCGCGCTCACTCCCGCACCAGTGAAAGCAGCGCCAGCGCCCGGTGGCCGGGTGTTGGCAAGTCCCTTGGCCAGGCGATTGGCTAAGGAAGCCGGGGTCGACGTAACCAGTCTGCAAGGCTCTGGCCCGGGCGGGCGGATCATCAAACGGGATGTTGTGGGCCAGGCGGCAACCGTGCCAAAAGAAACCGTGGCGGCCAAGGGCCCGTCACCGGCCTTGCCGGAAGGGGTTGTGGAAGTTCCGCATTCGGGAGTCCGCAAGATCGTCGCCCGGCGTCTCACCGAGGCATGGCGGACAATTCCTCACATCTTTCTCAGTATTGAATGCGAGATCGACGCGCTGCTGGACACCCGCAAACGCCTGAATGAACGCGCCGACGGGGACTATAAGATCAGCGTCAACGACTTCGTCATCCGGGCCACAGCCTTTGCGCTGGCCAAAGTACCGGCGCTGAATGTCCGCTGGACCGACGACGCCATGCAGCAACTACCCACCATCGATATATCGGTGGCGGTGGCCATGGAGGGTGGGTTGATCACTCCCATCATCCGGCAAGCGGACCAAAAGGGCCTGGCGGAAATTTCCGTCGAAATGAAAAATCTGGCGGAGCGCGGCCGCGAGGGCAAACTGATGCCCGAGGAATATCAGGGCGGCAGTTTTACCATTTCGAATTTGGGCATGTTTGGGGTCAAGGATTTTGCCGCGATCATCAACCCACCGCAGGTGGCAATTCTGGCTGTGGGCGCTGGCCAAAAACTACCCGTGGTTAAAGACGGCGCGGTATCGATCGCCACGGTTATGGGCTGCACCCTATCTTGCGATCACCGAGCCGTGGACGGCGCGACGGGCGCGCAATTCCTGCAATCCTTCAAGGGGTTTGTCGAAGAACCTCTGACCATGATGCTGTAGGACAATGGCGGATCGATTTGATTTAATTGTTGTGGGCGGAGGGCCCGGTGGCTATGTGGCCGCGATCCGGGCGTCCCAATTGGGCATGAACGTGGGCTTGGTCGAGGTCGAGCACTTAGGCGGCATCTGCCTCAACTGGGGATGCATTCCGACCAAGGCCTTGCTGCGCGCGGCAGAAATCCACCATCTGCTGCACCGGTTGGACGAGTTCGGATTTGCCGCCGATAACATTCGGTTTGACCTGGCTAAGGTAGTCAAGCGCAGCCGCAAAGTGGCAAAGCAACTCTCCGACGGCGTCGGCTATCTGCTGAAAAAGAACAAGGTCACGGTGATCCAGGGCCGCGCCAGAATCACCGCACCCAACACCTTGACCATCGAAAAGGATGGCAAGCCAGCAGGAGATATATCCGCGCCTAACATTATTCTTGCCACCGGCGCTCGCGCCCGGACCCTGCCGAATTTTGAGCCCGGCGGGGACAGGGTGTGGACCTACAAGGAAGCCATGGTGCCGGAAACAATGCCAAAGTCGCTTTTGATTGTGGGCTCCGGCGCCATTGGTATCGAATTCGCCAGTTTCTACCGCCAGATGGGCGCTGAGGTGACGGTGGTTGAGGTCATGGCCCGAATTTTGCCAGTGGAGGATGCGGAGATATCCGCGTTGGCCGCCAAAGCCTTTACCGCCCAGGGCATCAAATTGATGACGGGCGCGGAGGTCAGCCAGGTGAAAAAGGCCAAGGGGTCGATTACCGCCACCGTGCTTACCAAGGATGGCGGCACAGAAATTAAATCCGATTACATGATCTCGGCGGTTGGCATTACCGGCAACGTGGAAAATATTGGCCTTGAGGACGCTGGCGTGACGGTGGACCGGGGCCACATTACCATCGATGAATGGGGGGCGACCGGGTCCAAGGGACTGTATGCCATCGGCGATGTGGCAGGGCCGCCGTGGCTCGCCCACAAAGCGAGCCACGAGGGGGTTGTCTGCGTTGAGCGTATCGCGGGGCTTGAGGGCGCGCATCCCCTGGATACCAGCGCCATTCCAGGCTGCACTTACTCCATGCCTCAAGTGGCCAGTGTTGGGATGACCGAAGCCGCCGCAAACGCCGCTGGCCACGAAATAGACATCGGGCGCTTTCCTTACATTGGCAACGGCAAGGCCATTGCCCTGGGAGAGCCGAACGGGCTCATCAAAACCATTTTCGACGCCAAGTCCGGGGAACTGCTGGGGGCGCACATGATTGGCGCGGAGGTCACGGAACTGATTCAGGGTTATGTTGTGGCCAAGACCCATGAAACCACCCGGGAAGCATTGGCCGCAACGATCTTCGCCCATCCGACCCTGTCCGAGGCTATGCACGAGTCGGTCCTTGACGCTTTGGGCCAAGCAATCCACATCTAGGCCCATGACCCTGACTGACACCAAGCCGCCCCTGCGCAAGCCCAGTTGGATTCGGGTGAAGGCTCCTGGCTCACCGGGATACCTGGATACCGCTAAGCTAATGCGGACCCACAGTTTGCACACGGTATGCGAGGAAGCCGCGTGCCCCAACATCGGCGAATGCTGGTCCCAAGGCCATGCCACGGTGATGATATTGGGGGACGTGTGTACCCGGGCCTGTGCGTTTTGCAACGTGGCAACCGGCAAGCCAAAGCCCGTGGATCCGTTCGAGCCTGAAAACCTTGCCTTGGCGGTGGGAAAACTAGGCCTGAACCACGTCGTCATTACGTCTGTGGACCGGGATGATTTGACGGATGGTGGGGCTAGCCAATTTGTCGCTTGTATCCAGAGCCTGCGGGACCACTCCCCGGATACCACTGTGGAAGTTTTGACCCCAGATTTTCTACATAAAGACAATGCAATAGAGTCCGTTGTTGATGCAAAACCAGATGTTTTCAATCACAACGTGGAAACGGTTCCACGGCTGTATTCCAGTGTGCGCAAGGGCGCTCGGTACCAGCAATCCATCGGACTGCTGCGGCGGGCAAAGGATCGGGATAGCTCCCTGTTCACTAAATCCGGGCTGATGGTCGGATTAGGCGAGCGCTTTGAAGAAGTGCATCAGGTCATGGACGACATGCGCGCGGCGGATGTGGATTTTCTCACCATCGGCCAATACCTGCAGCCCACCAGGAATCACGCCGAAGTAGTAGAGTTTGTTACACCCGAGGCGTTTGAGGAACTGGCCCAGGCGGCCAGCGACAAGGGATTCCTAGTGGTTTCGGCGACGCCTTTGACCCGCTCGTCCTACCACGCGGGGGACGATTTCCAACGGTTGGTAGCTGCTCGTGCCGTCCAGGTTCAAGGCTAGTGCCCGCCCACTCCGAAAAAAAACGCCTGCCGCACACGCCAGAGCAATTGTTCGACCTGGTTGCCGATATCGACAAATACCCGGAATTTCTGCCTTGGTGCGCCGAGGCCAACGTGCACGGGCGGGACGGCGATGTACTCACCGCCGACATGGTCATCGGCTACAAGGTTTTCCGCGAACGGTTTACGTCCTTGGTGACACTGGAACGACCGGATCGGATCGAAATCGCGCTGAAGGAAGGACCGTTCCGCAATTTGTCGACCATTTGGCGGTTTCTGCCCGATGGAAAAGACGCATGTATTGTGGACTTCCAAGTGGAGTTCACCTTCCGCAACGCCCTGATGGAAATGCTAATTGGTGCGGTATTCACCCAGGCGGTTCACCGTATGGTGGTGTCGTTCGAAGCCAGAGCGGACGAAATATACGGGGCCGCCGAGATCGCCGATTCAGCGCCGCATCAGCCTGCGCCAAATCCTATGACCAAGTAAATTAACACGAAGCTGACCGCGTTATTGACTCCGTGAAAGACCATGGAGGGCAACAAAGACCCCGTCCGTTCATACAAATAGGCAAGGGCTAGGCCCATCAGAAAAATCTGCAGGGCGGCCCCGCTACCCAATGCTAAATGCGCCAGTGCGAATACCAGGGCGCTGCCCATCAGCCCGGTGTAAAGGCCCCATCGGTCCCGTATCCAGCGGAAAAAAACTCCTCGGAACAAGAATTCCTCTGCGATTGGGACGGTGATGGCTCCAAACGCCAGACTGCCTAGAAATCCAAGGATGGAAATCGGGAACAATGCCCCGGGTTCGGGTACTAACTCGATCCCGGCGGTGCCCGTAAACCGCCTGATAATCAACACCGATGATATGAGGACCCCATACATGACAAGGGCAGCGGCTGCGCCCATCACCAGCCATCCGGTGGATACCCGCACCCAGCCCAAATCCCGCCACGCGAACCCTCTACCCTTGATCAGAACCAGGTAGAGCGCTGCCATGGCTGTGGCCGTCTCGACGAAGAACAAAATGGGCCCCGAAAACACTAATTTCTGACCAATTCCGGCCATCACCAGCACGGAATAGATCAGAGCCAGGAGAACAATCGCGGCGATCGTCAGGCCAATCACCGCAAAGGTGACCTGAACCACATCTCGACCGTTCAAACGCGGGCGCAGGGCCGCCGCAAAGTCGTCGGTCGGGTCGGTCATGGGGAGAGGGATGCGCTGGATGCAGAGGCCGACAGTGCCTCTTGGATCATTTGCATGGCTTTGGTCACGGATTGCAGGCGGACTCGGGATCGCCCAATATCACCAAATTCAAATCTCTTGCCTTGGACCGTTCCCCCGCGCCGGGCGGTGGCGATATGGACCAGCCCCACGGGCTTTTCCTCGGTGCCGCCATTGGGTCCAGCGACCCCGGTGATGGCCACCGATAGGTCGGCGCCTGCTGCCTGCAAAGCCCCGGTCGCCATGGCTTCCGCCACTTCGGCGCTAACCGCTCCATGGGCGGCGATCATGTCTTCAGGGACCCCCAGCAGCGCGGTTTTGGCGGCGTTTTCGTAGGTGACGAACCCGCGTCCGAAAACGTCGGAGGCTCCAGAAGCCTCGGTAATCAAAGCCGAAAGCAATCCGCCGGTGCAGGATTCAGCGGTGGTTAGGGTAAGGCCAAGGTCCTTGCATAATGCGACCACGTTCGCGGCCCGTTTGATCTCCCGGGCCGGAAAGATCACGCACCACCGCCGACGCCGAATGCCATAAGAATGGTGATCCCGGCCAGGGCATAGCCGCCCGCCACCACGTCATCGGCCATAACGCCTAAGGCTCCGGCAAGCTCTCGTTCCGCCCAGCTCACCGGCCATGGCTTGAAAATGTCGAAGACCCGGAACAGCGCAAATCCGATGGCATAGAGCATGAAACTTGGTGGCACGAATGCCAGGGTAATCCACATCCCCACCACTTCGTCGACCACGATCTCCCCCGGGTCCGGTTCGCCCAAGTTTCGAGCCATCACCCAAGACGCCCAAAGACCGGCGGCAAACACCACCGCCGCTGCGATCAACAAACCTTTGGCACCCCAGACGGAATGAAACCCCCAGGCGAAGGGCAGGGCGGCCACCGACCCCCAGGTCCCGGGCATCATCGGTAAGCGGCCCGCGCCGAACCAGGTGCCGATCAAAGCAGCCGGGTGGTGAAGCGGTAATTTATCTTGCGCGGTCATTCGTTCGTTTTTCTGCTTTCACTGAACCCAGACGGCAGGTGTACCGTTGCCGAAGCCTGGGCAGCAATGCCTTCGCCACGTCCGGTGAAGCCGAGGCCTTCGGTGGTGGTGGCTTTCACATTGACCCGGTCCTCGCTTATCTCCAACAGCTCCCTCAACCGTGCGGTCATTGTTTGCCGATGCGGTCCGATCTTTGGCGTCTCGCAGATCACTGTGACGTCTACGTGCATGACGCGGCCGCCCCGCTGCTTGATTTTTTCCATGGCGAATTGGACGAACGCGGCGGAATCCGCCCCGGCCCAACGGGCATCGCTGGGCGGAAAGTGGGTGCCGATGTCTCCCTCCCCCGCCGTTGCTAATAGAGCATCCGTTATCGCATGCAGGCCCACATCCGCGTCCGAGTGCCCGATTAGGCCCTGGCTGTGAGGGATGTCCACGCCGCACATCCGCACCGAGGTACCGGGACCAAACCGATGGACGTCAAAGCCAGTGCCAACGCGAATGTCGCCGCCGCCACCGGACAGAAGCTGCTCGGCGCGGGCAAGGTCGTCCATTGTGGTGATCTTCAGATTGTCCTCCGTATCCTCAATCAAAGCCACGGGAACCCCCGCGTGCTCCGCTACCGCCGCGTCATCGGTGAGTGCCAGACCTTGGGCGGCCCGGTGCGCGGATAAAATCTCGCCAAACCGAAATCCCTGAGGCGTTTGCGCTCGCCACAGTCCGAAACGGTCCACGGTCTCGGCAATCATGCCGCCCGACTCGCGTTTCAAAGTATCGCGAACGGGAATGGCTGCGATGGCTCCCACGGCGGTGTCCAAAGCGGTGATCGTGCGGCCAATAATCACAGATTTAACCAGGGGCCGGGCGCCATCATGGATCAGAACTTTCGCCGGGTTGATGCCGGAAAGGCTTTCCAGTCCCAGGCGCACGGAATCCTGGCGGGTATTTCCTCCGGCCACAGGCTCCAATAAATCCAGGCCCAAGGCACACCCTGCATACAGAGCCCCATCGTCCGGGTGAATGATAGCCCGAACCGCGTCAATGTTCGGGTGACTGGCGAATACGTCCAGAGTTCGCGCCAGGACCGGCCTTCCGGCCAACTCCTGATACTGCTTTGGCCGCTCCCCGCCCATGCGCGTCCCGCGCCCGGCGGCGACGATCAGAGCAATGGTAGTCACGGACGGTCCCACCTCGGGTCTAGCAGTCAGCAAAGTTGGCGATGAAATTTGGATTTTTGAGGCATTTGGTATCGGTTCGAAGCCAAGATATCTGGATTTTCTGACGGCAAATTCAGTCTCGCATTGATCCTTGGCCAAGTCACTCCGGGCCTTGCAAACAACATCAGGAAGAATTCAGGCGCCGCCGAATCGCAAGCCAATGCCCGATGAATCGGCAATTTATATAGAACGTTCGCCGGATCATTCGTATATTGCCCACAGAATGAGCAAAATTCGGAATTTGCAGTGATGTTGGTGGTGGACCCAAGTGCGGTGCTGGCGGCCATTCCCGACCCGGTGATCGTCCTGGACGAGACGGATGCGGTGGCCTGGGTAAATGCCGCGGCGGAGAATTTTTTTGGGGCGGGTTCGGCGTCACTTCGGAGTGTCCCGCTGTCGAAATTCGTTTCTCAGGACAGTCCCCTATTGGCGTTGGTGGGCCAAGTGCGCGGCCAAGGTGTAGGGCGATCAGAATACGGGGTAGAGGTGGCCGGGCCCAGGATTGGATCCCGGCGGATGGATGTCCGGGTGCTGCCCATGGAGGATTCGCCAGGCCAAATGCTGGTTTCGTTACAGCCCCGTACCATCGCGGAATCTATGAACCGCCAGCTGGCTCACCAGGGCGCGGCGCGGTCGGTGGTGGGCATGGCCAGTCTCCTGGCGCACGAGGTCAAGAACCCGCTGTCCGGTATTCGCGGCGCGGCCCAGTTGCTTGAGCAAAACGCCCGGGATGGGGACCTGGAACTCACCCGCCTAATCTGCGAGGAGACCGACCGAATTTGTGCGCTGATCGAGGATCTGGATAAGTTCGGGGACGAGCGAGTGACGGATCCCGTGCCGGTCAACGTTCATGAGGTTCTGGACCACGTTAGAAGGTTGGCATCCGGTGGATTTGCGAAACACATCCGCTTTTCCGACCAATACGATCCGTCCATTCCTCCGACCGCAGGAAATCGCAATGCGCTGATCCAGATATTTCTCAATCTTATCAAAAATGCGGCCGAGGCGGCGCCTGCCCAAGGCGGTGAAATCGTTCTGGGCACGGCCTATCGTCACGGTGTCAGGGTCCGGGTGCCAGGGTCGGGGCGGGCACTGGAATTGCCATTGGAGGTAACGGTCACCGACAACGGACCGGGAATCGCCAAGGAAATTGAAGAGCATTTGTTTGACGCCTTTGTCACAACAAAGCCCGATGGCAGCGGTCTAGGGCTCGCACTGGTGGCCAAACTGGTGCGTGACCACGGTGGCGTCATCGAATCTGAATCCGAACCACGGCGTACCGTTTTCCGCGTCCGATTGCCGGTCCATCAGGGGCCAATCCCCATCAGAGAGGACTCAAATGGCTGACCAATCTTCGCCCGCACCAGCCACAATCCTGGTGGCCGATGATGATCGGGCCATTCGCACTGTGGTGACCCAAGCTTTGGGCAGGGCAGGATACGATGTGCGCGCGACATCGAACGCTGCGACCCTGTGGACTTGGGTGTCCGAGGGCGAGGGTGACTTGGTCATCACCGACGTGGTGATGCCGGACGGGGACGGCTTAGAACTTTTGCCCAGAATGCGCCAAATCCGGCCTGATCTGCCGGTGGTGGTCATGAGCGCCCGTAACACGCTGATGACCGCTGTGACGGCAACCCAAAGGGGCGCCTATGAATACTTGCCAAAACCATTCGATATCAATGCATTAACCGCCATTGTTGAGCTTGCGCTTCGGGAATCCCAGCACCCAGGCAATGTTTCTGGGGTGGGGTCGGAGGATGATGAGGCCATGCCCATTGTGGGCCGCTCACCTCCTATGCAGGAGATTTATCGTCTGGTTGCCCGCCTGACGGACACCGAGCTTACCGTCCTGATCTCCGGCGAATCCGGCACCGGCAAGGAGCTGGTGGCAAGGGCCCTGCATGATTTTGGGCGACGTCGCCAGGGTCCGTTTGTCGCCCTGAATATGGCGGCGGTGCCCCGGGATTTAATCGAGGCCGAATTATTCGGTCACGAAAAGGGAGCGTTCACTGGTGCGACCCAAAAGGGGATAGGCCGGTTTCAGCAGGCCCAAAGTGGAACCCTGTTCCTGGACGAAATAGGCGACATGCCCCTGGATGCCCAAACCCGGCTGCTTCGGGTACTTCAGCAAGGGGAATACACTACGGTGGGCGGACGGGCGGTGATCAAGACGGACGTGCGGATCGTCGCCGCTACCAACCGTAATCTGCGCCAATTGGTGCGCCAGGGACTCTTTCGCGAGGATTTATTTTACCGGATCAATGTGGTTCCCATCCAGATGCCGCCGTTACGGGAACGGACAGAGGATATTCCGGCTTTGGTGCGCCATTTTCTGTCTCAGGCAGAGGCGGAAGGGATGCAAGCAAAGGTTCTTGACGCTGGCGCACTGGATGAACTGAAGACCTATGGGTGGCCCGGCAATGTCCGTGAGCTGGAAAATTTGATCCGGCGCTTGGCGGCGCTTCATGCTGGCGACGTGATCCGGGCGGATGCGGTGCGGGCGGATCTAGCCACGGCGATCATGGCTCCTTCCCGCGAAGATGTGTCCCATTCCTTAGGGTCGGCGGTGGAGGGGAGCCTAACGCGATATTTCGCGGCCCATGACGACGGGCTGCCGCCGACGGGTTTGTATGACCGGGTCATGGTCGAGGTGGAACGTCCGCTGATCTCCTTGTGTTTGACAGCTACCAGAGGCAATCAAATTCGCGCCGCCAAACTGCTGGGATTGAATCGCAACACTCTGCGCAAAAAAATACGCGAACTGGATATCTCGGTTGTTCGTCGGGGTCCGGATACCATCGTATAAAATAGGGCTCCCAATGCACTACTGTTACATTGTTGCAACAATGTGGTATGCTGGAGGAATCAGGAATTTGACTTGGTTAGGCGAAATTTAGTGGTTTCGAGCGGTAATGTCGGATAGCTCCGGCTCGACTATGGCAAACGAAGCACACATTGAATCCACCGCGCCACCGCGTCTTGTGCAGTGGGCCCGCGGGCTGGAACTCACCCTCGCGCTGGCTGCGGTCGGCTCAGGAGTGCTCACCTATGCGGCGCTGACCGGGTCTTCGCCGTTCGGGCCTGACCCCCAGACCGTCATAAATCTTCTCCTCGTCGATCTGGTCCTCCTTTTGTTGCTCGGCTTGGTGGTTTCACGCCGACTGGTGCGCCTGTGGATGGAGCGACGCCGGGGATCGGCGGGCTCCCATTTGCACACCCGTATGGTGAAACTGTTCAGCGTGGTCGCAGTGGTGCCGACGATCATTGTTGCGGTGTTTTCCGTGCTGTTCTTGAATTTCGGCGTGGAGGGCTGGTTTAGTGAGCGGGTCCGAACCGCGTTGGATGCATCCGTGGCGGTTGCAGAGGCGTACAGCAAAGAACACCGCAATCAAATTCGGGGCGAGGTTTTGGCGATGGCGGGGGCGCTCAACCGCCAAGCGGGAGAACTCCGCAACGATCCGGCGCGCCTTCGGCAGGTGCTGGCCACAGAGGCGGCGATTCGCAACATTCCTGAAGCAATTATTTTTCAACGAAATAGCACAGTCCTGGCGCGGGCCGGTCTGCCTTTTTCAATGGAAATTGGATTAGGAAATCTCACGGCAAGCATCGAACGGGCGGCACAAGGCGAAGTAGTGGTGCTGACCGCAAGCAACGACGAACGAGTCCGCGCGCTAATCCGCCTTGACCGCTGGGTTGACGCATTTCTGTATGTGGGCCGATTGGTAGACGCCGATGTTCTGGTCCACGCCGGGCAGACCCGCAGCGCCGTCGCCGAATACCAGCGCCTCGAAAGTGAGCGCTCGGAAATTCAGGTCAGATTCGTCCTCATCTTCATTGTGGTGGCATTGCTGCTTTTGCTGGCGTCCGTCTGGGTGGCGTTGCTGTTCGCCTCGCGGCTTATCAACCCCGTTAGCGCTTTGATTCAAGCCGCCGAACGTGTGCGCGGCGGCGACCTAAGCGCCCGGGTGCCGGAAGGATCTGAGGACGATGAGGTGGCATCCCTGAGCCGCGCCTTCAACCGCATGACCAGCCAATTGCAAGGCCAAAGGTCGGAATTGATGGAGGCCAATCAGCAACTCAACAAGCGCCGGAGGTTCACCGAGGCAGTGCTTTCGGGCGTCTCATCCGGCGTCATCGGTTTGGATGCGGAGGGTAAAATCAACCTTCCCAATCGGTCGGCCATCCAATTGCTGGATGTGAATGCCGATGTGCTGGTGGGCAAACGGTTTATCGATGCGGTGCCAGAAATGGCGCCACTGTTGGAAGAGGCCAGGGGAAGACCCGGACGCTTGGCTCAGGCCCAGGTCAATATGGTACGGGGCGCGAGACCACATGTGCTGCTGGTCCGCGTCACTGCGGAACGGAAGGGCAATGTGATTACCGGGTTTGTCGTGACGTTCGATGATGTGACGGAATTGGTTGCTGCCCAGCGCAGCGCTGCATGGGCTGACATCGCCCGGCGCATCGCCCATGAAATCAAAAATCCGTTGACGCCGATTCAGTTGTCGGCGGAACGCCTAAAACGCAAATACATGCACGAGGTGGGGTCGGACCCGGAAGTATTCCTCCAATGTACGGACACCATCATCCGTCAGGTTTCAGACATCGGTCGCATGATCGACGAATTCTCGTCCTTTGCCCGGATGCCCGCGCCCGTGTTTCATGATGAGGATTTGGTTGAGCTTGCTCGTCAGGGCCTATTCCTGCAACAGGTCGCGCATTCTGACATCGAGTACAAAACGGAGTTCCCTTCAGAGCCCGCGAGGGTGCACTGCGATTCCCGCCAGGTGGCCCAGGTTCTTACCAACCTTTTGCTCAATGCCGCCGAGGCGATTTCCGGTCGCGACAAATTGGAAAGCGGGGGGCAATTGGCGCCGGGAGAGATCATCGTGCGCATCCTTCCTGGTCCCGATGACGTCACCCTGGAAGTACTCGACAATGGACGGGGGCTGCCGAAAGAGGATCGGGGCCGTCTAACCGAACCATACGTTTCAACTCGAGTGAAAGGCACTGGCCTGGGGTTGGCGATCGTCGCCAAGGTCATGGATGACCACCGGGGCAGTATTTCGCTGGAGGACCGGCCCGGAGGCGGCGCTTGCGTCCGACTATCGTTCACACGCGCCGACGACCACGCAACGGATGACGGGGAACTCGAAACGCCAACCATCGTGCACGCTTATGGCGCATGATATTCTGATCGTAGACGACGAAGCGGACATCTGCGATTTGGTGTCCGGCATCCTCCGTGACGAAGGCTATGAAACCCGCGTTGCCGCCACTAGTGGTCAGGCGCTGTCGGCTATCGGCGCCCGGTTTCCGGCTTTGCTGATTCTGGATATCTGGTTGCAGGGCAGTGATATCGACGGCTTGGCGCTGTTGGACAAAGTGTTGGTGGATGATCCGGATTTGCCGGTGATCATGATTAGCGGCCACGGTAATATCGAAACGGCCGTCGCCGCAATCAAAGCTGGCGCATACGACTTCATCGAAAAGCCCTTCAAGGCCGACCGCCTTTTGACCATGGTTCGGCGGGCCATGGAATCCGCCAAACTACGGCGGGAAAATCGTGAGCTGCGCCTACGTAGTGGTCCAGAAACTGAACTGATCGGTTCCTCGCCGGCAGTCAACGCTTTGCGCGCTGCGGTGGAGAAGGTGGCCCCAACCGGCTCCCGGGTCCTCATCAGTGGGGCGCCTGGCTCTGGCAAAGAAGTGGTCGCGCGAATGCTGCATGCCTTGTCGCGGCTATCAGACGGCCCGTTCATTGTGGTCAATGCCGCATCCATGACGCCAGAGCGGATGGAAATAGAACTATTCGGAACTGAGGAAGGGGCTCCGGACACTCCCGTCGGCCGCAAGGTCGGAACCTTTGAGCAAGCCCATGGCGGGACTTTGTTCTTGGACAATGTGGCGGACATGCCGTTGGAGACCCAGGGCAAAATTCTCCGTGTCCTGCAGGATCAGAATTTCGAGCGGGTCGGCGGATCAACAAAAATTCAGGTGGATGTTCGGGTCCTTAGCGCTTCGTCTCGCGACCTGACAGAAGTGATCAGCAATGGCAGGTTCCGCGAAGATCTGTACCACCGCCTTAATGTTGTGCCGGTACGGGTGCCGTCGCTGCGTGAGCGCCGCGAGGACATCCCGCAGTTGGCGCGTTATTTCAGCCGCCGAACCGCCGAGGCCAACGGACTTCCCGCGCGTGAAATCGACGAAGACGCCTTGGCCGTGTTACAGGCCTATGAATGGCCGGGCAACGTTCGCGAACTCAGAAATCTCGTCGAGCGAATATTGATCATGGCTCCGGGCGGTGCCGAAGCAATTCGGGCTTCCATGCTGCCCGCAGAATTGGGGTCCGGAACCATCGCGTCGGTGCGGCCGGCAGGGGCCGAAGACATTATGGCCCTGGCCCTGCGCGAAGCCAGAGAGGTGTTCGAACGGGAGTATCTCACCGCCCAGATCACCCGATTTGGCGGGAACGTATCACGCACGGCCTCGTTCGTTGGAATGGAGCGCTCTGCGCTGCACCGGAAACTGAAGGCGCTGGGCGTGAACAACGAGCGTGGCTCAGACTTAATCGTCTAGTCTAAGAGTGTTGTCATGAAAGTCATCGTCTGCGGTGCGGGCCAAGTAGGCTTTAACATCGCCAAACAATTGGCCGCCGAACACAACGACGTGACGGTGATCGATCAGTCCCCCGAACTAGTCAAGAAAATCAACGAACAGCTCGACGTGAAATCAATTATCGGCCATGCGTCGCGGCCCGATGTCTTGGCCCAAGCTGGCGCAGCCGACGCCGAGATGATCGTTGCCGTAACCCAGACCGATGAAGTCAACATGATGGTCTGCCAGGTCGCTCACTCGCTGTTCGAAGTGCCAACCCGAATCGCCAGGGTCCGCTCCCAGGAGTATCTGCGGCCCGAGTGGAGCAACTTGTTTTCCCGCGATCACATGCCGATCGACGTCATTATTTCGCCGGAGATCGAAATTGCTCGCGCAGTGACCCGCCGACTTCGCGCTCCGGGCGCTATAAATATGATTCCGTTCGCGGACGATTCGGTGCGAGTTGTCGGCGTCCTTATCGACGAGGGATGCCCGCTAATTGACACGCCCCTGCGGCAGCTAACCGAATTATTCCCGGGCCTTCATATTCGGATCATGGGGATCATCCGTGGTGACAAAATCAGGGTGCCCCACGGCGATGAGGAAATCAGTATTGGCGACGAGGTCTATTTCGCGGTGGAAACCGGGCATATGGACCGGGCCATGTCCGCGTTTGGTCACGAAGAAAAAGAGGCCCACCGGGTCATAATTCTGGGTGGAGGCAGCGTAGGCTTGTTCCTCGCTCAGCAGATCGAGGAGGAGCACCCTGGGGTTTCCCTAAAAATTATTGAATCGGACGAGCGTCGTGCGCAAGAGCTAGCACAGCATGTGAGCAAGTCGGTCGTCCTTTTGGGCAGCGCGTTGGATAGCGAGATACTGGAAGAGGCTAACGTGCGGACGGCAGACACGGTGATTGCCGTCACCGATGATGACGAGGTCAATATCTTGGCTTCACTGCTTGCAAAACGCCAAGGGTGCAGGCGGGCGATCACTCTGATCAACGATACGGCTTATGGTCCATTGATCACGTCCCTTGGTATTGATGTGGTCGTGGACCCGCGCGCCATCACAGTATCGGGTATCCTCCAATACGTGCGCCGGGGACGCATTCGCAGCGTCCACAGCTTGCGGGATGGAATGGCGGAGTTGATTGAGGGCGATGCGCTTGAAACCTCATCGCTCGTGGGGGTGCCTCTGCGCAATGTAAAAGTTCCAGAAGGGATTGTTGTCGGCGCAATCGTACGAGGCAAAGAGGTCATTATTCCCCGGGGTAGCACAGTCATAGAGCCCGACGATCGCGTGATTTTGTTCACCTCGGCGGACACGGTTAAACACGCGGAGAAAATGTTCTCGGTGCGCCTGGAGTTCTTCTGAGTTGACCCGGTCGCGCCTCTGGCTCCAGGCTCCAGCAAGCTAACCGAATGTCTTTTACCAGCGTATTTTCGATTTTGGGGTGGTCGCTCACCATAATCGGCGCCGCGATGGTGGCCCCAGCCGCAGTGGGGTTCAGCCAGGGTGAAACGGATTCCGGGATTTCGTTCATACTTTCTGCCGCTTTAACTGTATTTGCGGGCGGCGCCCTGGTCATCGCTAGCCGCGGGCCGCGCCGTCACGCTGCCCGGCACGAAAGCTTCCTTGCTGTGGTCTTGGTGGCGACTATCGTACCAATTTTTGCCGCCGCGCCACTGCTTTCGTCCGGGGCCACTGGCAGCTTCCTTGACGCGTATTTCGAGGCCGTGTCAGGCCTTACAACAACCGGCGCCACCGTGTTAGGCGGGCTGGATTTGGTGGATCGCTCCATCCTTTTTTGGCGGGCGCTGCTGCAATGGCTTGGTGGCATCGGGACTGTGATGCTGGTCATCGTTCATTTTGCCCATTTGGGGGTTGGCGGCATGCAGCTCTACCCTAGTCCCCTGGTGCATGGTGAACAGGATCCCTTGGCAGAACGCTTTCGGCACTGCGGGATATCACTGGTTAGCATCTACGCCGGGCTCACCTTGGCCTGCATGGTAGCCCTGTGGTTGACGGGGCTGAGCATATTTGATGCATCGGTTTTCGGGCTCGCCACCCTGTCGACGGGCGGGTTCGCGCCCCACGATGGATCGGTGGGTGCATTGTCCAACAGGGCTGCGGAAGCGGTGCTAATGGTGTTCATGATTTTGGGCGCCGCCAATTTGGCGCTTCACTGGCTGGCCGTGCGGGGGCGAGGCGTAACGGTCTATTGGCGCGACCCGGAGTTCCCTGTTTTTTTGTTCGTGGCGTTGGTTGGCGCCGCATTATTGACGGTCGCGCTTATGGCTGCCGGAAGCGCTGGCGTTGTGGATGCCGTGTGGCTAGGACTGTTCCATGCGGCCTCTGCGCTTTCGACAACGGGATTTGTCACCGGGCAGGGGACACAGTGGCCAATATTTGTGCCGGTTTTGCTTGTCCTGCTGATGCTGATCGGCGGCTCTACAGGTTCGACCTCTGGCGGGATCAAAATAATGCGGGGGGTGCTGCTGGCCCGTCTTGCCCGCCGGGAATTTCAGCGGCTGGCCCATCCTCATGGGGTCGTTCCCATCAATTATAGGGGCGCTGGCGCGACTGTGGATGCGAATGCGTTACGGGGGATTTGGGCGGTCTTTGTCGCATTTGTGTTTACCTTCGGAACCGTGACGATGGCTCTTTCTCTCACCGGATTGGATTTCCGCGAGGCTTCGTTTGCTGCTGCCTCGGCCCTCACCAACACCGCCCCCATGGATGGTGCAATGATTGACGGAGCAGCGACATTTGGCGAGCTGGGGCAGGGGGCTAAGGGGATTTTGGCGTTGGGTATGGTCCTGGGACGCCTTGAGTTCCTGACCGTGATGGTTCTTTTTAGCCCTATGTTCTGGCGCAAATAGCCCTTTTCCTTCGAAAAAGCAGAATCATGTCCCGTATTGCCTATGTGAATGGCCGCTACATTCCCCACCAGATGGCCGGGGTCCACATTGAGGATCGTGGGTATCAATTTTCTGATGGAGTGTACGAAGTCATCGCGGTGCGTGGTGGCCGTATCGTCGATTTGGACCCGCATTTTGACCGCCTGGAACAATCGTTGGCCGCCTTGCAAATCCGTCATCCAATGGCGAGAGCGGCCTTGGCTGTGGTGGTGCGGGAGACCGTGCGCCGTAATCGGGTCCGGGACGGCATGGTTTACATGCAGGTGAGCCGTGGAGTGGCGCCGCGGTCGCATCCGTTTCCAAGGGATGCCGAGCCCGCGCTAGTGGTTACGGCCAAGGCGCTGGCTGACCCGCCTGCTGAGATTATCGAGAGTGGTGTCCGGGTGATTACGATGCCGGACATTCGTTGGGGCCGATGCGATATCAAATCCGTGTCGCTGCTGCCCAACATTCTGGCAAAGCAGGCAGCTGCGGAGGCAGGAGCCTACGAGGCTTGGCTTTTGGATAGTTCCGGGTTCGTCACCGAAGGCAGCGCTAGTAACGCGTGGATCGTGGATACCAACGGAGTCCTGGTGACCAGGGACCTAACCACGGCCATTCTGGGCGGCATCACCAGAGCAGCGATTCTGGATGCATGCGCAAAGGATGGCCTACAGGTGGTTCAAAGGCCCTTCACCCCGGAAGACGCCAAAACAGGGCGTGAGGCCATGATTACCAGCACGACTTCGTTCGTAGCCCCGGTCGTTGAAATCGATGGCGATTCCGTTGGGGGCAGCCGCCCGGGTCCAATATTTCAGCAGATCCGGGAATTATATTTGACCCATATTCGGCAGGGTTAAAAAAAAGTCTCCGACCCCTACCATTTGGTCTGGATTGGGTTACATAGTGTCGGGATAGGGTCCGGCGGAAGGCGACAAAGACCCAATCGGGGGCCGCTAATTTTATTCAAACGGAGCAAATTGCTCAAAATAACAAGAGAGGAAAATCAATGGCCGATAAGGCACAAAACCTTCAAGACGTGTTTCTTAACAACGTTCGCAAGTCCAAGGTTTCCGTCACAGTTTTCTTGGTGAATGGCGTCAAACTCCAGGGGATCATCACCTGGTTTGATAACTTCTCGCTTCTGTTGCGCCGCGACGGACACTCGCAATTGGTATACAAACACGCGATATCCACCGTAATGCCGTCTCAGGCGATCCAGTTGTTCGAGAGCGAGGACGAGGCTGAAACAGAAGCCGATAAAACCGAAGACGCATAACGAACCCAGACCGGCTTCGACAGATTCGTCACTGTCGGCCATTGTTCATCCTCGGCCCCAAAGGGCGACGCCCGGACCGTCGGGACGCGGTGCTGATTCGGAGCTAGCTGAGGCGGTTGGTCTGGCCGAGGCGATTGGTCTGGAGATCGCTTTTGCCGAGACCGCGAACATTTCCACGATTCATTCCAGGACGTACCTCGGCTCAGGCAAGGTGGCGGAATTGGCGGCCGCGATTGCTGCCCAGGACGTCACGCTTCTGGTCTTCAACGGCTCCTTGACCGCCGGCCAGCAACGCAATCTGGAACGGGATTTGGGCTGTAAGGTCATTGATCGAACCGGATTGATCCTGGAGATTTTTGGTGCCCGTGCGCGCACCCACGAGGGCGCATTGCAGGTCGAATTGGCCGCCCTAGAATATCAGCGGGGACGTTTGGTGCGGTCCTGGACCCACTTGGAACGTCAGCGCGGTGGCTTCGGGTTTCTTGGTGGCCCCGGCGAAACCCAAATTGAGGCGGATCGCCGCCATATCAGCGCCCGCATCAGGCGCATCGAAAAAGATCTAGTGGCCATCACACGCACCCGCGGCCTTCACCGGGCTGCCCGGGCGCGGGTTCCTTATCCGGTTGTCGCAACCGTTGGCTACACCAATGCAGGGAAATCGACGCTGTTCAACCGGCTGACCCAGTCGGAGGTATTCGCCGAAAATATGCTGTTCGCCACCCTAGACCCCACCATGCGGGGCGTGAAGCTGCCCTCGGGTCGCATGGCTATACTTTCCGATACTGTTGGGTTCATTTCAGGGCTCCCGCCGGCCCTGATCGCAGCGTTCCGAGCAACCTTGGAGGAAGTGGTCCACGCCGACCTGATTCTGCATGTGCGCGACGTGGCCCATCCGGATACGCTGCCCCAACGGGATGATGTTCTGCAGGTTTTGGCCGGACTGTGTCCTGAGGATCAAGACCCGCCGCCAATTATCGAGGTGCTCAATAAGATCGATCTGTTGGACCCGGAAACCAAGGTATTCACTCAAAACACTGCCGACCGGCATCCCGATCAGGTGGCATTCTCCGCATTGACGGGGGAGGGAAGCGAAGAACTTCTAGCCACCATACACAAGATCATTTCCCGGGACCGTACAGTCGTCGAGGTTGATGTTCCCCTGGAAGATGGTGCCGCCATCGCTTGGCTGTATGAGCGGGGCGATGTCCAAGGCCGTGAGGATTCAGAGAAAATTGCGCACTTTCGGGTAGGGCTGGAATCCGCTGATCTTGGCCGCTTCCGCAAGCGTCAACTGCTCACGGAATAATAGTTTTCTGCCAGTTTTTGGCAGGTGTCTTGACTCCCCTCCGAGCCATGCATATATCTTTGGCACTCGCTGTATTGGAGTGCCAAAGATATATTGGCGCGGCCAGCGATGATTAGCCTTCCGAGCCATCGGAAATATGGAAATCTTAAAAATTTTGAAGCACGGAGTTCTGCATGAAGATTAAGCCGCTGCACGATCGTGTTCTGGTGCGACGCCTAGAACAGGAAGAAAAATCCGCCGGGGGTATCATTATCCCTGACACCGCTAAGGAAAAGCCCGCCGAGGGCAAGGTCCTAGCCGTTGGTCCCGGTCTCCGGGGCGACGACGGCAAATTGCAGCCCTTGGACGTGAAGAAGGGCAACAAGGTCCTGTTCGGAAAATGGTCGGGCACTGAAGTCATGGTGGATGGGGAAGAGCTCACCATCATGAAAGAGTCCGACATCATGGGCATCATTGGTTAGCGGGGAGAACGAATCATGGCAGCGAAAGAAGTACGGTTTGGACAGGACGCTCGTGAGCGTTTGATGCGTGGCGTTGATATTTTGGCGGGTGCGGTTCGAGTGACGTTGGGTCCGAAGGGCCGCAACGTTGTTTTGGACAAGTCCTATGGGGCTCCGCGGATCACCAAGGATGGTGTTTCGGTGGCGAAAGAGATCGAGCTTGCGGACAAGTTCGAGAACATGGGCGCACAGATGGTGCGGGAAGTGGCTTCGCGCACCTCGGACGAGGCGGGGGATGGCACCACCACAGCGACGATCCTGGCCCATGCGATTGTCCGCGAAGGCATGAAGTCGGTGGCCGCAGGGATGAACCCGATGGATCTGAAGCGGGGCATTGATCTGGCCGTGACGGCGGTGGTCGAGGACGTGCGTAAGCGCTCGAAGACCGTGCGCTCGACCGCCGAGATCGCCCAGGTTGGCACGATTTCGGCCAACGGTGAGAGCGAGATCGGCGATTTCATTGCCCAGGCCATGGAGAAGGTCGGCAAGGAAGGCGTGATCACGGTGGAAGAGGCCAAGGGCCTGGAAACTGAGCTGGAAGTGGTGGAAGGGATGCAGTTCGACCGCGGTTATCTGTCTCCGTACTTTGTCACCAATGCGGAGAAGATGCTGGTGGAGCTTGAGGACCCGTACATTCTTCTGCACGAGAAAAAGCTTTCGAACCTCCAGGCATTGCTGCCGGTTCTGGAATCGGTGGTGCAGTCTTCGAAGCCGCTGCTGATCATCTCGGAAGACGTGGAAGGCGAAGCCCTGGCTACCCTGGTGGTCAACAAGCTGCGCGGTGGCCTAAAGGTTGCGGCCGTAAAGGCTCCAGGCTTTGGCGACCGTCGCAAGGCGATGTTGGAAGATATCGCGACCCTGACCGGGGGCACGGTGATCTCGGAAGACTTAGGGATCAAGCTTGAGAACGTGACCCTGGACATGATGGGCCGCGCCAAGAAGGTGAGCCTGACCAAGGAAGACACGACGATCATCTCGGGCGATGGCAAGAAGAAAGACATCGCCGGCCGCTGCAACCAGATCCGTCAGCAGATCGAAAACACCACCTCGGAATACGATAAAGAGAAGCTGCAGGAGCGTTTGGCCAAGCTGGCCGGAGGCGTTGCGGTGATCAAGGTGGGTGGTGTCACCGAGATGGAAGTGAAGGAACGCAAAGACCGTGTGGATGATGCTCTGCATTCAACCCGCGCTGCGGTGGAGGAGGGGATTGTCCCCGGCGGTGGGGTCACCCTGCTGTACGCGACCCGGGCCCTGAAGACCTTGAAGGGCGCCAATGACGATCAGACCGTGGGTATCAGCATCGTGCGTAAGGCGCTGGAAGCGCCCTTGCGTCAGATTGTTGAGAACGCCGGTCTGGACGGGGCCGTGGTTGCCGGCAAGTTGCTGGAGCAGAAAGACACTAACCACGGGTTTGATGCCCAGAAAGAAACGTACCGGGACATGGTCAAGGCGGGGATTATCGATCCCACCAAGGTCGTGCGCACGGCGTTGCAGGACGCGGCCTCGGTTGCTGGCCTGCTGATCACCACCGAAGCCATGGTGGCGGACGCTCCCGAGAAAGAGGGCGCTGGCGCCCCTGCGATGTCGGGCGGTGGCGGCGGTATGGGTGATATGGGCGGCATGGGCTTCTAAGCCACGCCTGACATACCACATACCACATACCAAACAGAACAAGGGCCGCTCCCAAACCGGGGCGGCCCTTTTTTGTATGGGTTCAGCCAAAAGGCCTATTCGGTACGGTGTACGGAGTACCCAGCGAAGGCTTGGTTGGTGGGCATCAACTCCAGCACATTGATGTTCACGCTTTCTGGCAATGTCGCGGTGAAGAAAACTATCTCGGCGATGTTCTCTGCGGTCAGTGCCTCAAATCCTTCGTAAAACATCGCGGCCTTGGCCCGATCGTCGCCAAATCGAACCTCTGAGAATTCTGTTTCTGCCGCGCCCGGCTCCACGGACGTAACCCGGATATTTTTATCCACTAGATCGGCGCGCAGGTTCAGTGAAAACTGATGAACGAACGCCTTGGTGGCGCCATAGACGTTACCGCCGGGGTAGGGGTAGGTCCCCGCAACCGAGCCCATATTGATGATGTGGCCATGGCCGCGGGCCACCATACCCGGCAATACGGCGTGGGTAACCGCCGTCAGGCCCGTGATGTTGGTATCTATCATGCGCTGCCAGTCGTCTAGCTTGGCCTCATGGGCGCCTTCCAGCCCCAGGGCTAGACCTGCATTGTTTACTAAGACCGTCGGCGCATCGAAAGGTGCAGGCAAATTCGCGAAAGCATTGGCCACCGCGCTGAGGTCCCGCACATCCAGTTTCACCGTGTGAATCAGGCCTTGGAATTCAGCCGCCAGTTCATCAAGCCGGTCCTGCCGCCGTCCCGCAGCAACCACGTGCGCCCCGGCCTTCGCAAATTTTACGGCGATGGCGCGTCCAAACCCGGAGGTCGCGCCAGTCACGATCAAAACATGGTCTGAGGCGGTGGTGGTCATGGCACGTTCCGTTCCTCGGACTTGGCTTGGTTCCACAAACGCTCCAATTCTTCCAGGTCCGCATCGTCGGGACGGCGGTTCTCCATTGCCAGCAGTGCCTCTATGCGCCGAAATCTACGCTCGAATTTGACGTTGGTATTGCGCAACGCGGTTTCTGGATCAATGTGCTGGAACCGGGCGAAATTCGTCCAAGCAAATAGGACATCTCCCAGTTCCTCTGCCATGCCGTCAGAATTTTCGGCGTGTGCTTCGACGCGCAACTCCTCAACCTCCTCAGCCAGCTTATCCAGCACGCCGGTTGCATCCGGCCAGTCAAATCCTACACGAGCGGCGCGTTTTTGCAGTTTTACGGCTCGGGCCAACGCGGGCAGGGCTGCGGGCACGTCATCCAGAACGCTGGGCAATGCGCCGGTGGCCCTAACCTTTTCTTCCCGCTCTTCGCGCTTTTGGCGTTCCCATTCGGCAGTTTGCGCTTTGGCGGATTCCACAGTGGCCCCGGCGAAAACGTGGGGATGGCGGCGCACCATTTTGTCACTGATCGCGTCGGCGATATCCGCGAAGGCAAATGCGCCTATTTCCGAGGCGATCTGGGCGTAGAACACGACCTGGAACAATAAGTCGCCAAGTTCCTCCCGCAGGGCATCCATATCGCCTTCGGCGATCGCCTCCGCGACCTCGTAGGCTTCCTCGATGGTGTATGGCGCTATCGTCTGGAAAGTCTGCTCTTTGTCCCATGGGCACCCAGTCTTGGGGTCGCGCAACTTCGCCATGATGTCGAGAAGCCGGTCGATTGGCGCGTGGGAGAGAGGGGGATACGGTGAGTTCATCTGTGATTAAGAAAGTTTATTTATAGGAATAACCTATTGAATAACATGCGAAAAATGTCTCTATAAATTGCATAATGTATATTATCGGAAATTATTACGATCCGTTCCACAGGATTTCTAAGCCTCCAGAACCATCCCATCATAGGCCGGTTCAATCCCGTCCGGCAGCTCCGCCGCAAGCGTCCGATAATCCAATATTGCGGTCATATGGGTGAGGATCGCCCGGCGCGGCTTCACCCTTTCAATCATCTTCAACGCGCCTTTGACGTTTGCATGGGTTGGATGGTGGTCATATTTAAGAGCGTCGACGATCCAGGTATCCACTCCTTCCAGCGCTGCATAGGATTCGTCAGGCAAGGCGACAAAATCAGTGGAATAGGCGATTGACCCAAATCGAAACCCCATGCTGATCAAACGCCCATGTTCCTGAGGATAAGGAGTGATGGGGATTCCCCCGACCTCAAAGGCGCCAAATATTTCGTTCGGCGCGACAAAAGGCCGGTATCCCGAGGAGGTGTCAGGGGCAAACGCGTAATCGAACTTAGATGTCAGCGAAGCAAGGGTATCGGCGGTGGCGTGCACTTCGATTGGCGACCGGGTGACTTGATAAACTCCGCGCAGGTCGTCAATGCCATGGGTATGGTCGGCGTGGTCATGGGTATACAGCACCGCGTCCAAGCCCTTGATGCCAAAGGTGAGACACTGGGTTCGCAAATCCGGGGTGGTGTCCACGAGCACACGAGTGTCACCTTGCTCCACCAGGACTGATGCGCGCATCCGTCGGTTCCTGGGCTCGTCCGGGTCGCAAGCATCCCAATTCCCCGCGCCGTCTTTACCGCCAATTCGCGGCACGCCGCCTGAGGCTCCACATCCCAGAATCGTAACTTTCATGACGAAGGCCGCTCTGCCCGGTCAAACAAATCGAAAAAATTTCCGGTAGTGGCGTCCTCCAATTCGCCCAAGGGGATGCCCTTTAAATCGGCAATGTGCCGTGCGGTGTGGACCACGAACGCGGGCTCATTGCGTTTGCCCCGGTTGGGCACTGGCGCAAGGAAGGGCGCGTCGGATTCCACCAGCAGCCGGTCCAGGGGCAGATCGCGGACAGTGTCCCGTAAATCCTCGGCCGCCTTGAACGTGACGATGCCAGCCACGGAAATATAAAATCCTAATGCCATGGCGCCCTCGGCCAGCGCGCGGGTTGTGCTGAAACAGTGGATCAGGCCTTTGAATGGGCCAATCGCCATTTCGTCCGCCAGGATCGCCACCGTGTCGTCATCCGCACCTCGTGAATGGACCACCAACGGCAATCCTGTGGCGCGGGCTGCGGCGATGTGGGTACGAAACGATTTCTGCTGATCTTCCCTGGGGCTGTGGTCGTAATGATAATCCAGTCCGGTTTCGCCGATCCCCACTACTGTGGAATGACCGCATAAGTCTTCCAACTCTGCTGCCGAAACACCGGCGTGATCCTTGGCCTCGTGCGGGTGAACCCCCACGGTGCAGTACACTCCATCGAATCGCCCGGCGATATCGCGCAGCCGTTCGGCCTGATCCAGAACCGTCGAGATGGTGACCATAGCGCCGACACCAGCCGCACGAGCGCGGTCCACCACTCCGTCTAAGTCATCGGCGAATTCGGGGAAATCCAGGTGGCAGTGGCTATCAACCAGCATGGCAGTTCACTCCGCCACTGCCTCGGCTTCAATGCGTGGAAAAACTGGCTCTGGTTTGGGCAGCGCAGTGCCGGGGATAAGCGCCCCACTCTCCCCCAAGCAATCAAAGGTGCGCGCGTCCGCCGGTATCGCCAATTGGTCAAGAATTCGACCCGCCGAGTCCGGGACAAATGGCTGAACCAAAATGCCCACGTGCCGGATCACTTCGGCCAGCACATACAGCACGGCCCCCGCTCGCTCAGGATCCGTTTTGCGCGATTTCCAGGGTGCTTGGGCGTCCACATAGCGATTGGCGGCACTGATCACTTCCCAAATATCCGCCAGGGCCGTGTGAATTTGCTGACGGTCTAGGGCCGATCTAGCACGATCAAGCATCCCCGCCGCTGCCGCCAACAATGCACCATCATCTTCTGTGCGCGCGCCCGGTTTTGGCACCACACCATCGAAATAGCTTTGCACCATACTCAGCACCCGCTGGGCTAAATTCCCTAGATCGTTGGCTAAATCGCTATTGGTGCGGGTAATGATGGCGGCGCGGGAGAAATCCCCATCATTGCCGAACGGCACCTCGCGCATCAGGAAATACCGAATTTGATCCAGTCCAAAATCGTTGATAAGCGCCACGGGGTCGATGGCGTTGCCCAGCGATTTTGACATTTTCTCACCCTCGACGGTCCACCACCCGTGGGCGAACACTCGGCGCGGCGGTTTTAGCCCGGCCGCCATCAGGAACGCTGGCCAATAGACCGCGTGGAACCGCAAAATATCTTTGCCCACCATGTGCACGTCCGCTGGCCAAAAGCGTTGAAACTCCTCAGCCTGCGTGTCCGGGTACCCCACGGCAGTCATGTAGTTGGTCAGGGCATCCAGCCATACGTACATGACATGGTCCGAGGCATCCGGAACCGGAATTCCCCAGCGGAAACTGGTGCGGGAGATCGATAGGTCCCGCAGCCCGCCTTTGACAAAGCTAGTGACTTCGTTTCGGCGTGAATCCGGCAGCACAAAGTCGGGATTTTGGTCATAAAATTCCAGCAGCCGATCCGCCCAGGCTGAGAGCCGGAAGAAATAGGAGGGCTCTTCCACCCACTCTACCTCCGCGCCGGACGGAGCGATTTTATTGCCGTCGGGTCCTTTCGTCAGTTCGTCCTCGGCGTAAAATGCCTCGTCCCGGGCCGAGTACCATCCGGCATATGTGCCGAGATATATGTCATCGCTGTTCGCCGCGATGGCGTTCCACAATCCTTGGGCCGCTTCCCGGTGGCGATCCTCGGTGGTGCGGATGAAATCGTCGTTGGAAATGTTCATTTGGCCGGTTAGGTCGCGAAAGTTCTGAGATACCCGGTTGACGAAATCTTGGGGATTTTCCCCTGCCGCCGCCGCAGATTTTTCTACCTTTTGGCCGTGCTCGTCGGTGCCGGTCAGAAATTTAACATCCCTGCCATCCAGCCGCATGAAGCGGGCCAGCACATCGCACGCCACGGTCGTGTACGCGTGGCCGATGTGAGGCACATCGTTGACGTAATAAATCGGCGTAGTGATGTAATAGGGTTTTTGGCTTGTCATGCTGCGTTTGGGTTGGCGTTTGGGTTGGCGTTTGGGTTGGTGATCGGCTTGGTACAGCGCGTCAGCGCGTTGCCCCTTGAAGGGTGGAAAACAGGTTCAACACCACCTGCTTACGGTCAAGATTGAAGCCTTGACCCTTCGCCAAGGCCACGGTGACGTTTTCCCACAGCCCCACCCATTGATCAAGGCTGCGCAGGGGCAACAATTGGGCGATGACTTGTTGTTCGCCAGCAGGGGCGCCAGCAATTGGTGGGTGGCCCGCACCGGTCTGGATCAGGCGGGCCAGTAATCCGGTCAGAAGTTCGCCCAGTACTCGGTAGCGGTCTTCGGCGCCTTTGCGCCCGATCCGATCTGCGAAACGATGCTGCGCCTCTACGTCCAGCCGTGGCAGGCCCTTGAACACCTGCACTAATTCCGAATGCATGGACAGGCCGTCTGTGGAGGCCAGCCGTAGCGCACGTCCAGGGCTGCCTTCGGCCAATCGGGCAAGATCGGCGGCTTCCCCGTCGTCAATTTGCGGATAATGGACGGTCAGCACGTCCGTCACCTGCTGGTCGGACAGGGCTCGCAGGCGCAATTGCCGGCACCGTGACCTCAAAGTGGTTATTACCCGCCCGGGCCGGTGGGCGATCAGCAATACCAACCCACGGCTCGGCGGTTCTTCGACCAATTTCAACAGCGCGTTGGCAGCGTTTCTGTTGAGTTCGTCGGCCGCGTCTACGATCACCACCCGCCACCCACCGGCAGAGGCGGTGTGAGCGAAAAACGAGGAAGCCCTGCGCGCATCCTCGATGATGATTTCGCTGCGCATGCGCTTCTTTTTTTCGTCGACCGTCCGCTCTAAAACGAACATGTCGGGATGGGTTCCTTCGGCAACCATTCGTGAGACGGGATCATCCGGTGCGACAGCCAAATCCTTTGGCGCCTCTCCGAACAAATCGCCTCCCCCACCTTTCAGAACGAACCGCGCAAATCGGTACGCCAAGGTCGCTTTGCCAATTCCTTCTGGCCCATTGATAAGCCAGGCATGGGGCATCTGATCGGAATCCCAGGCAGAGGCAAGCGCCTCCTCCGCCGTGCTGTGACCGATCAGTGTGTTCGTGCGGCGGGGAAACGGGGGTGTGCTCAATTCATCAGGCATCTGACGGTACCTGCAACCGTGCCGTAACCGTATCCCAAATTTCCCTGTGGACGACCTCGGTCGGGCTGGACCCGTCAATGACCACACAACGATTGGGCTCGGCGGCGGCGATGGCGAGAAAGCCGTCGCGCACTTTTTCATGGAAACCCGCACCCATGCGCCCATAACGGGATTCGGCCTCACCGGAGGCCCCTGCCCCCGCGCCGGTTTCCCGGTCAAGGCCGATATCCGGCGCGATATCTAAAATGAAGGTGAGGTCGGGCGCGAATCCACCCAGGACGATCGTTTGAATTTGCCCGACCAGCTCCGGTCCCAGGCCTTGAGCGTAGCCCTGGTAGGCCATGGTGGAATCAAAAAACCGATCGCATACGACCCAAGTTCCGCCGTCCAGGGCTGGGCGGATGGTGCGTTCCACGTGCTCCTTGCGTGCGGCGAAATGCAATAGGGCTTCCGCCATGGGATCCCAACGATCCACTTCCCCCGAGACAAGAAGGTTTCGGATTTCCTCGGAACCAGGGGCGCCACCGGGTTCGCGTGTGGTTAGCGCGGAAATGCCAGCCATCGACAGAGCGCGAACCAACGCCGCAGCGGCGGTTGTTTTGCCACTCCCCTCCCCGCCCTCAAGGGTGATGAAGTGTCCGGCCCGATTTTTTGGATCGATCATATGGGCGGCGGCCTACTCGGTGACCGCGCCCCACACGAGGTAACTCAGCGCTGCCCCCAGCCTGCCGAACAGGCCGAGCCTGCCTACATCAGCGCCCGCCAGCAGAGGGAGTTCAATGGAGGGGGTTTCCGGCGCTTCCACCACCAGGGTGGCAAGCGGTGTGCCCTCAGTGATCCGTGCGGGCAATGGGCTTTGGTATACCGCCGTGACCGTGAGCTTGCGGCGCGCCGAGCGGCTAAGGGTCACGGTAAGGTCGTTAGCAATCACCAGCGGGACCGTCGCTTCCTCGCCAAGCCAAACCGGAGCGTTGTCGACCACGTCGCCAGCGTTGAACAGGGTGTAATTACCGAATTCCTGGAATCCCCAATCCAGCAGGCGTTCCGCTTCCCGCGCGCGGTCTTGAACTGTTTCCAGCCCATTCAGCACCAAAATCAAGCGGCGACCATTGCGCTCAGCCGATGCCGCAATACTATATCCAGAAGCCTCTGTATGGCCCGTTTTCAGCCCATCTGCGCCGGGAAAGTCGAACAGCAGTGGGTTGCGGTTCGATTGGCGAATGTCGTTGTAGGTAAAGCTCGTCTCAGCAAAAATTGGATAATACTGGGGGAAGTCTTGGATCAGATGCTGCGACAAAATGGCAATGTCCCGCGCGCTCATCACATGGCCTTCCTCTGGCCATCCGGTGGTGTTTTTGAAAACGCTGTTGGTAAGGCCTAGCTCGTAAGCCCTTTCCGTCATTTCGACGGCAAAGTTGGCCTCGGAACTGGCGAGCCCTTCCGCAATTACGATTGAAGCATCGTTGCCGGATTGGACGATAACCCCCCGCAGTAAATCAGAAATTGAGACCCGTGTGTTAACCCCCACGAACATTTTCGATCCACCCATGCGCCAGGCTTTTTCGCTGACGGCGAAGGTGTCATCCATGGTTAGGCTGCCTTCGGCCAGGCGCTCGAAAATCATGAATAGCATCATGATTTTGCTCATGGAGGCTGGGGCTGTGGCGGTATCGGCATCCTTTTCCATCAGGACGGCGCCGGTGGTTACGTCGATCAAAATGGCATGCTTGGCCAAGGTTTCCACCGCTTGTGCGGGGGTGGCCGACGCCCAAATTCCAATCGCAATCAGGGCGGGGGCGCATAATTGGGCAAGTGAGGAATTCATTCGCATTGGGCGATCAACAGGGTCAATGAATGTGAAACTCCCGGAACAAAGGAAGCGGAATAGAAGTGGGATAATTGTGTCATCCGGGTGTCATCGATCAATCACGATGCGGGCCTCGGTGTGCCCTTGGTCGATCACTAACGCCAGGGTCACATCCGCCCGCACAACCGAATCCAGGGGCCCGATCCGGACTCGGTAAAGTTGGCGGCCACCGATTGATACCGTGCTGATCTCAACCGGCCCCAAATATTCCAATTCTGACCGCAATTTGTTGGCGCTTTCGTAAACTGCAAATGCGCCAGCTTGAATGTACAAATCCGTGGGAGCTACCTCGAACAGGGTGACGCCAGGTTCGATCCCCAGGCCAACAATTCGGTCGCCTGCCTCCCCTGGCGCTGCCTCAATGCCGGGCGGGGGTGGCAAAACGTCAACGGCAACCACCGGACGGGGGGCAGCGGCCACTGCCACTTCAATACCCCCTTCCGGGTTCGCGGCACGAGCCGCAATCAAATTTTCCGACGGGCTTTCGACAATTTCCACGCGGGTCCTCGCGGTCCCTTTCTCTTCAAACCCCAGCAACTGGGCGGCGCGGTTGGATACGTCGATGATTCGTCCATTTACAAATGGTCCCCGGTCATTGATTCGCAAAATCAGTGCGCGACCGTTTTCCAGGTTGGTGACGCGCACGTACGAAGGCATCGGTAAAGTTTTGTGCGCGGCGGTCAGGGCGTTCATGTCGTAAATTTCGCCGTTCGCCGTGCGCTGGCCATGGAACGGACGACCATACCACGAGGCGATTCCGGTCCCGGTGTAATTGGGATCCTCAGCGGGCGTGTACCAAACGCCGTTTATTTGATAGGGCTGGCCAACCTTATAGACCCCTCCGGCAGGTGCCTCCTCGCGGGCCAATTCCTTGACCGCATAGGCCGCCAATTGAGTTTGGGCACAAGCGCTCAACACTATCGCTAAGGCAGCAACCATTCCGGCGCGCAACCAAGGCCGGTAAGGGTAGCGGTGCTCAGAAGTGGCGCACATCTTGTGTCGCATTATTCCAAAGGGAGCGAATGTAGTATCCTAGCCATCCCCGATCCGGTCGGCAAGCGAGCCAATTGCCAGGGCAAAATAATCGGATCGGTTCCAACGCAGGATGGATCGGAAGTTGTTGTAGACAAGAAAAGCAGGCGAAACGGCGCCATCGTCGGGCAAAATGATGGAAGATCCTAGCTGCCGAGCTGGCAGGTCCGTTCCGTCCGGGCGACGCACCCCAAGGGCCTGCCACTCGCCGATGAGCTTTGTGGTTCCTAGCCCGGCAAGGGTCAAATCAAATCCGTCTGGTAAAACCACGGCCCGGCCCCAGGTCTGATCCCCAAGCCAACCCGCGCGGCGCAGGTAGTTGGCGGCCGAGGCAAGGACGTCAGCAGTGGTGCTCCAAATGTCCCGGCGACCATCCCCGTCAAAATCCACCGCGGATTCCAGGAATACGGTGGGCAAAAATTGGGGTTGGCCCAATGCCCCAGCCCACGAGCCTTTCAACGCCTCGGGACGAACATGGCCTTCATCCAATATCTGAATAGCCGCCAGTAACTGCGCTCGAAAAAACGCACTTCTCCGACCGTCATAGGCCAGAGTTGCGAGGGCCTGGATGACTGAGAAATTTCCCGTGACCCGGCCAAAGTCCGACTCTACGGCCCAGAAGGCGGCGATAAACCGTGGCTGAACCCCGTACGTTTCGGCGATCTGGTCAAAAAGGACACGGTGTTCCTGGAGCTTTTGTTTTCCCATGGCCACCCGGGACTCAGTGGCGACCCGTGCCAGATACCCATCCAGGGTCAGAGTGAATTCTGGTTGGTTACGATCCAGCTCAACCACCTTGGGGATGGGTGCGACCAATCCGGTGAGCGCCGCATCCAAAATCTCGGGCGAGATTCCTTGGGCTAGCGCCTCCACCCGGAGGGCCTCCACCCAGGCTTCAAAACCCGCAGGGTCTTGGGCGTTTGCATGAGACGCGGACACCGCCAGCACGCCGCAAAACAAACCTCTAACCAAAATACGCGGCCACTGGATTTGCATGGCGATACTATCCTTGTTCAAAAGCGCTCCACGCACTGGTTAGCGCAACAATCGCCCGGTTACAATCGCCTGCCCGGTGGCTGTACCGCCCTCGCCGCTCTAAAAATTTTATCGGACGGCGAGGGAAAGTCCCATCGTTCACTTGCGCAACATAGGGTGCGCTCCTAGAATTGGCGCTGACGGTTCCCCGCACAGGGGATGAATAGGGAATACGGTTCGGCGGTTATCCGCCTATGCCGTGGCTGCCCCCGCAACTGTATGTGGCGAGCCCGCGTCCATGGTGCCACCGGAATTTCCGGGAAGGCGGACGTTGGGCACTGACCCACAAGCCAGGAGACCTGCCGTCAAACGTCACCCATCCGCCGGGCGGGGTTGCCTTGGTGGTGCGGACTTCCGCGGTGACGAGGCTTGGTCCTGCTGCGGAGGTGCCCAATGGGTGACGTTTATTACGCTGCGAATCTAACTGTATCATTTCCTAATTCTTCGGAGCGCGGCCATTGACCGCATCCGAAGACCAATCCCCTGCCCCAGCTACTGGTCGGGTTCGCCTGAGCCAGCCGTGGAAACTGTCGGCCATCCTTAGCGGGATAATCGTAGTCCTATTTTGGATATCTCTATCGGTCGGTCCCGCGACGATTCCGATGCTGGAAGCCGTTCGAGGCGCCTTCGCGGTCGAGCCGCCGGTGATTTCGACGATCCTTGTCGAATTGCGCCTGCCGCGCGCGATTCTGGCCGTATTGGTGGGCGCGACCTTGGGATTGTCGGGGGCGGCGCTTCAAGGGTTATTCCGCAATCCCTTGGCCGAGCCCGGAATTATCGGGGTTTCCGCGTCAGCGGCCTTGGGGGCGGTCATCATTTTTTACTTTGGGTACTCCAGTGCCTTCCATTTAGCGCTGCCTTTGGGCGGGATTGCGGGCGCCATGGTGGCGGTGCTGATCCTTTTTGCTCTGTCCGGGCGGAACGCGGGTGTGTTGACCCTCATATTGGCCGGAGTAGCAATTTCCAGCCTTGCCGGGGCGCTCACCTCTTTGGCCCTAAATCTTGCCCCAAGCCCCTATGCCCAGTCGGAAATCATCACCTGGTTGTTGGGATCCTTGGCGGACCGATCCCTGTCCGATGTCTGGTTGGCCGGGCCTTTCATGATTGCGGGCTGGGCACTGCTTTTGATCTCAGGCCGGGCCTTGGATGCGCTTTCTCTTGGCGAGGATACCGCTCAGACCCTCGGATTCGCCATGAACCGGGTGCGGTTCCAGGTCATTCTGGGAACCGCCCTGGCCGTCGGCGCCGCAGTCTCCGTCACCGGCGGCATAGCCTTTATCGGGTTGGTGGTGCCGCACTTGCTGCGGCCGCTTGTAGGGCACGAGCCCCGTCGGCTGCTGGTCGCCAGCGCTTTGGGCGGTGCGGTTTTACTGCTGACTGCCGACATCGCGGTGCGCCTGATGTCGGAGCAAACCGAACTCAAGCTAGGGGTGCTCACGTCCATGGTGGGGGCGCCGTTTTTCCTGTTCTTGATCTATCGGACTCGGGGCCAAGCCTAATGCGTATCCTGGAGGCGGATGGGGTCGGCGTGGATTTCCGCGCAAAGACCGCATTGAAAAGCACCACTATGGGATTGTCCGAGGGCGAAATGGTGGGTCTGATCGGACCCAATGGGGCGGGGAAAACCACCCTTCTAAGGGCGCTCGTGGGGCTGCTTTCACCAATCCGTGGAACGGTGTTGTTCCGAGGCAGCGACTTGGCCCACGCCAAGCGCAGGGTTCTCGCCCAGGCTGTTTCCTATTTGCCCAGCAGTGCCCCCTGCCACTGGCCTTTGTCGGTGCGTAATGTGGTGGCCTTGGGTCGGTTGCCCCATCTGACTGTCTGGGAACGCCCCAAGGGGCCGGACGATGCGATGATCGATGCGGTTTTGGAGCAGGCGGATGTGATGGGTTTCGCTGACCGCCAAGTCACCACCCTGTCTAGCGGCGAGCGCATGCGGGTGATGGTCGCTCGCGCTTTGGCACAGTCGCCCCAGGCACTGCTGGCGGACGAGCCGGTGGCCACTCTGGATCCGTATCACCAACTGCGGGTAATGGAGTTACTGGCGGATTTAGCCCGTCGCGGCAGCGGCGTGTTAGCGGTAATGCACGACCTGTCCCTGGCGGCGCGGTTCTGCGACCGGCTGGTGCTGTTGGTGGATGGGGCCATCGTCGCCGAAGGGTCGCCGGAGTCTGTACTGACTCCCGAACGTCTACGATCCGCCTACGGCGTGGATGTGGTTTCCGGCCAGGCTGGCTCCCATGTGTTTGGGCTTCCCGGCGAAGCAGCAACCTCCGCTACTGCGTAATTGTTAAAACCTTGTAGGCAAGAACCAGCGCCCCGCCCCCAAAAAAAAACGCGGCGCCGGATGAATTTGCCACTCGGCGCCGCGCTATGATCTCACCCGCCCAAAGGGCGGGATCAAATGCCTTCTAGAGCAGGCCCGCAGCCGCAGCCGCGTCAATGCCCGCCTGGGCGCACTGCTTATCTTGCTCCGCGGACGCACCGCTCACGCCGATGCCCCCCACATGGCCGCCGCCGGACATGATCGGCAATCCGCCGGCAAAATAGGTTACGCCGGGAATGAACGCGAACGCGTTCGCAACGCCCTCACCGAACGCCATCTGGCCCATCATGCTCGTCGGTCCGGGGAACATCGCCGAGGTCCGGGCCTTGCTCATGGAAATATCCTGTGCCAGCAGCATGGAGTTGTCCATGCGGGCGTAGGCTTTAAGGTTGGCGCCATCGTCCAGCACGGTCACGTGCATGGCCCAGCCTTCCGCCGCAGCCAGGGTCAGACAAGCTTGCACCATTGCGTTAGCGGCATCCAAACTAAGCGATGGCTTCATCTCCGCTGACACGGTCGGCGCGGCGGAGGCTGCTAACATGGCGGCGCCAGCAACAGCCGACGCCATGGCATTACGAATTTCCGACATGAATCTCTCTCCCAATTAAAAAATGGATGTTTAAACGTGTGCCTCATAACAATGGTTTCAACACCGATCACGATCAAATCTTGCATACCGTCCCCCGATTAAGGAGTCACCGATGTATATCGCCATGAACCGCTTCCGCGTTGCCAAGGGCCAGGAGGCCGCGTTCGAGCGCATCTGGTCTGAACGAGAGACCCACCTGTCAGAAGTTCCCGGATTCGGCGAATTTCACCTGCTGAAAGGTCCCGAGGCAGAGGACCACACCCTCTATGCCTCGCATACGGTTTGGGAATCCCAAGGGCATTTCGAGGAATGGACCAAATCCGAGGCTTTCCGCGCCGCCCATGCCAGCGCCGGAGCGTCCAAGGACATCTATAGGGGGCCCCCACAGTTTGAGGGCTTTGTGGCCGTGCAGACCGTGCCAGGGACTCCTGTTTCTGAATAACCCCTTACTCTGTTGGGTTGACTTTGTCCGGTGATCGCCTCCTAATATGGGCCTGCGGGAGGCAGGATTAAGGGGAGAATCGAGTCGATTCAACCTCAGTGTCTTCCGACCCACATATGGGCTAGGGAGGCCCTTTCAATATGAGCAAGACTAACTCGCGGCTGCGCGCCGTAACCACGACCGTTCTCGGTGGGGCCTTGGCCGTTGCCGTGGCGATGCCAGCAATGGCGTTTGAGGTGAACGAACGTCGGCTGGAGAGTGCCGACCGGGAGCCCCAAAACTGGCTGATGCAATTCCAGAACTACAGCTCTCACCGCTACACCTGCCTGAATCAGATCAATCGCAACACCATCGATGACCTGAAGGTGGCTTTTACCGTTCCCATGAACGATGTGCTGCTTGGCGACAGCCAAGCTGACAACCAAAGCACCGGTCTGGTGGACGATGGTTGGATGTGGATCGATGGCGGTTACGGCATGATCTACAAAATCGACCTTCGCTCGGGCAACCAGGGCGTTGTGGTGTGGAAGGCTGACGCAGCCGTTTCCACCGACGAAAACCGCCGTACCCGTGGTATGGCCATGGCGGAGAACGCCGTGTTCCACAACCTTACAGACGGTCGCGTGATCAGCGTGGATCGCGACACCGGCGATTTCAACTGGGACGTCCAGATCGCCCGCGTTGATAACATCAAAGGCCCCATCGCCGACACGCCACATATCCAGAACGAGAACTTTACGGCTGCACCGATTGCTGCAGCCGGTAAAATTCTGGTTGGCCAAAGTCGTGGTGACGGCGGCACCCGTGGTTGGATCGCGGCAATTGACCAAGAGTCCGGTCAAGAAGTCTGGCGTCAATACACGGTTCCTGGTCCGGGTGAATTCGGTCATGAAATGTGGGCCGACGATCACGACGCTTGGAAGACCGGCGGTGCGTCTTTGTGGACCACCGGTTCTTATGATGCGGAGCAGCGTGTGACGATCTGGGGCACGGCGCAGCCGGTTCCCATGTTTGACCCGGAATTCCGTCCTGGCGATAATCTGTTCTCGAACAGCGCCATGGCTTGGGATGTCGATACGGGCGAACTGAAGTGGTACTTCCAGTACACACCGAATGAGTCATGGGATTATGACGAAAACGGCGTGCACATGCTGATCGATGCCCCGTTCAATGGCACGGATCGGCAGATGGTCGCTCACTTTGGCCGGAACGGCTTTTTCTATCAGCTGGACCGCACCAACGGCGACTTCATCAATGCCACAGGCTATGTGGCCAAAATCACATGGACCGCAGGGATTGATCCCAAGACCGGCAAGCCGGTTGAATACGATCCTAACCTGACCCTGCAAACCTATATCCCCGCCACCCGTTGGTCGCGCTCGGATACGACGCCAAAGACGGCTTGCCCGGATCTTCCCGGCGGCGCGCGTTGGCAGACACCGGCCTATAACCCGGTCAAACAGATTGCGTATCAGTCGGGTGAAGATGGTTGCCAAACCTTCATGATTGTTCCTGCCGTCACCCTTGAAAACGGTGGCATCGATGAGGGTGGACGCCGGAAGGAAGGCACACGGGTTGCCAGTCCGACTAACGGGCTGGTTTCCGCGATCGACATCAAGAACGGTGAAATGGTTGCGCAGCAGTTCGAATCCCATC
>FLOH01000885.1_pt1 | contig 52634 bp, 53 predicted proteins | sample 756751 | NCBI WGS metagenome assembly FLOH01 (sample SAMEA4026879, study PRJEB14308) | marine metagenome | biome: coastal water; material: water | depth 74 m | reverse complement strand
ATAGCCAGGTAGTACCATCGACCAGTATGGCGGAGAACAGGATATCGAAAAAATCGATGAAAACGGCACCGAGGTTTATCGCAATCGTGAACATCATGTAAATCATCAAGAGGAAAAAGGGTATGCCAAGCCAGCGATTGATTAGCACGCTATCTATTCGCTCTGACAAGCTATGGTGGTGGGGTGAAAGCTCAATAACGCCATTAAGCAATTGGCGAGAGTGGTGATAGCGCTGAAGAATCTTGTCTTCTGCAGCAACAAGCGGTTGCGGTTGGGGTATCTTCCCGGGGCCTGGATTCGGATTGGTGATTACCGATTGCAAGCAGCTGAGCAATTCATCGATGCCCTGTTTCCTCGAGGCCACCATCTCCACAACCGGCAACTGTAACTTTTCTGCCAGTACGTGGGGTGTGACGGTGATGCCTTGCTGTGCAGCGACATCCACCATATTCATCACCACAATCATGGCTACCCCTCTCTCCATCAACTGCTGGGAGAGGACCAGGCTGCGCTCCAGATTTGTGGCATCAACGATATTAATGATCAGAGTGATATGGCCTTGCTCAAGAAAGTCCTGTGCAATCTTCTCATCGATTCCCTGAAAGTCTTGCTCTAGAGAATAAATACCCGGTAGATCCACAAGTTCTATGGAATTTTCGAACAATTGGAAATAGCCGAACTTCTTCTCGACGGTAACGCCGGGCCAGTTGCCGACTTTTTGATTGGCGCCAGTCAGGGCATTGAACAGCGTTGTTTTGCCACAGTTTGGATTGCCGATGAGTGCGATTTTTTGCATGAATTTACTGAATATCTACAGAAATAATTTGGGCTTCTGATTTGCGAATGCTAATAAAGCATCCACCTATCTTGATTTGCATGGGATCTCCCAGAGGAGCGAAGCGTAGCAATTCCAGCACAGAGCCGGGGATAATTCCCAAAGAATAGAGACGACTCTTCAATTCTGCTGGTTCCGAGGCTACATCCAATACGACACAACGATCGCCCCGGTGGGCATTAGATAAGGTGGTTTGTTCCATGATAGGCCTGGTTATTCCCGTAAAATCAATTAGTTAAAATTTTTCTCTGGCTGTCTGTCGGTGACTGGCAGGATCTCTAAAATAACAGATCTAAATACAGTTGACAATCATTCTCATTATCATTTAAAGTAGTCCCTACACTGAGGACAGACCATGTACGTATGCATTTGCAGGCAAATAACGGATAATCAAATTCGCGACCTTTGTCGTGATGGGGCCAGTAATATGAGCGAACTTCGGGCTAAACTCGGCGTTGCTAGCGAATGTGGCAAATGCGGCAAGCTGGCACAGAGCATTGTTAAAGAATTTAAAAAGACAGCGGGTTTTGTTAGCGCTGTTTAACTTGAGCCTGTCTCCCAGGCTCTTTTCGGTTTAGTTCGTTCAATCCAGAAATACTTTCTTATCAGCTCGATAGTTGCCTTTGCACAAATGTGAATGGGATTGCTTATCATTTACTTTTATCATTTATATCAATAGCTTACAGACCGCCATCCTTGACATTCTGGATTCAAAAAGGGATGCTTGCGGATCCAAGCGAAGAGGAATTACACAATGAAAGCAGACGCCGCTGTGCTTAAGCATTTGAACAAAGCCCTAGCCAATGAGCTAATAGCAATAAACCAGTACTTTCTTCATTCCCGTATGTATCAGGACTGGGGATTAAACAAATTGGCGGAGAAAGAGCAGGAAGAATCAATTGATGAGATGAAACATGCTGATCAGCTAATTCAACGAATATTGTTCCTGGAAGGTCTGCCCAATTTGCAAAATCTTGGAAAGTTGATGATTGGTGAAGACACCCGCGAAATGCTTGATTGTGATCTCAAGCTTGAATTAATAGCCTGTCCCGATCTGAAAGCGGGGATTGTTTACTGTGAATCAGTGAGCGACTTTGCCAGTAGAGACTTGCTAAGCGAGATTCTTCGGAGTGAAGAACAGCATATTGACTGGCTGGAGGCGCAACTCGGCCTAATCGAAAAAATTGGTTTGGAAAACTACCAGCAATCGATGATTTGATCTGGAGATCTATTTTAGACAAGCACGGCAATACCGATAGCTCTGTCAAGAGTGCTTGTTGCTGACCGTTGTCGATCGAGATTCAAATTTCCTCCCAATCTGACGATAAATAGTATAGCCCCCTAAGGCAGTAACAACTGTCACTAACAATATTACTATTCTATGTATGCATGCATTGATTTAGGATCTAACAGCTTTCATTTGTTGATCGGTGAATGGCTTGATGGACGAATCGAAATAATCGAACGCTGCAGTGAAAAAGTACAGTTAGGGGAATCTGTTCATGCTACCGGGAAAATCTCGGCTGTAGCCTTTCAGCGGGGGATTTTGTGTCTACAGAAATTCAAATCTCTGATGGATCAATATCCGTTGCAGAGATACTGGGCTTTGGGTACGAATACCTTTCGCGTCACAGATAACGCCGATGAATTTATTCTGTCCGCGAAGGAAGTTGGCATTGATATTTCAATTATCAGCGGCGTACAAGAGGCAGTGTTAATCTATGCCGGGGTTATTACTGCGCTTTCCGTTCAAGAGGCACACCGTCTTATTATTGATATTGGTGGAGGCAGTACCGAAATAATTGTTGGCAAGCAGCATACGCGGTTGTTAACAGAAAGTATGGCAATTGGTAGTGTGGCGTGGCGAGATCAATTTTTTGCTAATAGTATCACCGACAAAATACAACTAGAGCGGCAATTGGATGCCGCTGTTGTAGCAGCAAGACAGGTTTTTTCTCGAGTAGCGCCGGGAGTGAGTAAGGCTGGCTGGACTGAAGCCTATGCCTCCTCCGGAACGGTAAAAATGTTGGCGTCTATTTGTGCCGCACATGGATACACTCAAGGGAAGATCGAATTGCAGGCTTTACAGCAACTGAAAGAAAAAATATTGTCAAATATAGCAAACGGCACGGAGTTACCAGGCTTAAAAGAGCGCAGAAGAGATTTGTTATTGGCGGGTTGGTCCGTGCTAGTAGGATTGATGGAGACTTATAATATAGAAAGTATCAATTTTAGTGCTACAGCCTTGCGTGAGGGTATGTTGGATTTTATGGTGAAGAATAAAAAAACCATAGGAGCCATGGAAACGAGCGGTTTACCTGCGGTCAGCTACACGAAAACCTGAAGAGAGAAAAGAAAATCAGAAGTTAAGCTAATTTTTTAAGCAATTTTGTCTGTATGCATACCTGTTCTTTCTGATCAGCATCCCTCTCTCTCACAATATATTCTCCGTTTGCTAATAATTCCCAACTCTGAACTCTATCATCTAGATAAAGCTCTAGATCGCGCTTAATCCGATTAGCGTGCTTTTTCTTAAGAATAGGGAAGGAGACTTCAATTCGGTTAGATAGATTGCGTTCCATCCAATCAGCGCTGGAGCAATATAACTGGGGAATGGAGTTCTCGAAATAGTAGGCTCGCGAATGTTCCAGAAAGCGTCCTACTATTGATACTACCCGAATGTTTTCACTAACACCGGGCATGCCTGGTTTTAAGCAGCAGATTCCACGTACGATCAAGTCGATCTGCACGCCAGCTATAGAGGCGGCATAAAGCGCCTTGATTACCGCCGGGTCTGTTAAAGCATTTAGTTTGGCTATTATACGCGCCGGCTGTCCGCTAGCGGCCGCTTGCTGCTCTTGCCCAATCATTTTAAGCAAAGACTTTCTCAAATTAAACGGAGCGTGGATCAGCAGCTTTGGATGAATCTTTTTTCCCATCCCGGTAATTTGCTGAAATACCTTATGCACATCGGCGCAGAGAGTTTCATCAGCAGTCATCAGACTGTAATCGGTGTACAGCAAAGAGTTTTTAAGATGATAGTTTCCGGTGCCGAGATGAACATAGCGTTTTAGTGTGTTGCCGACGCGCCTCACGAATAACAGCATCTTGGCGTGAGTTTTATAGCCCATGACACCGTATACAACTACCGCGCCTGCTTCCTGCAATACGCTGGCAAAATTTATATTTTCAGCTTCATCGAAACGCGCTCGTAGCTCGATCACTACGGTTACTTCCTTCCCATTACGCGCCGCCTCCGCCAAGGCGGCTACCAACTCTGAAGATTCATTGGTTCGATAAAGCGTCTGTTTAATCGAAACCACAGTCGGGTCTTTAGCGGCTTGTCTGACCCAATCAATAACAGGGAGGAAGGATTGAAAAGGATGGAGCAGTAACTGATCTTCTTTATCAACGGCTGAAAAAATACAGACATTTTCATCCAGCGCAGATGGTGTGCCGGGGGAAAATTTTGGGAAGCGAAGGTCTGGGCGATCAAGTATATCGGTTAATGCCATAAGGCGCTGCAAATTTACTGGTCCATCGAGAGTAAAAAGTTCATCGGTGGTCAAATTGAATCGATCGAGTAAGAAGCTGGTGAGCGCTTCCGGACAATCGATGCCTACTTCCAGTTTTGTGGCCGCGCCGAAGCGCCGACTGTGGAGTTGACCCTGCAAGGCGATTGCATAGTCTTCTTCCTCAACATTTGACATTTCCAGATCGGAATTTCGGGTGACCCGAAATTGATGACATTCTGTCACTGTCATGCCGGGAAAAAAATCATCCATATAGGCGTGAATGATTGATGAAAGGGAAATGAAACTGTCACCGTTGGGTATGATTTCGCTCGGTGCTTTAATCAATCGCGGAAGAGATCTCGGTGCAGGGACGATCGCTAAACCGCTGTCTCGACCAAAAGCATCCTTGCCATCGAGAGACAGGATAAAATTCAGGCTCTTATTAACAAGACGCGGAAAAGGGTGGGCAGGATCCAGCCCCAGGGGACTAACCACTGGCAGGATTTCATTGTCAAAGTAATTTCTGGTCCATGCCTTAAGTTTCTCTGTCCATTCGTGACGTGGTAGAAAATGAATGTCTTCTCTGGCGAGACTGGGGAGTAAGTCTTCGTTCAATATCCGGTATTGTTCGTTCAGTGCGGCGCGTACCTGTTGATGAATATTTTTTAAAATTTGTTCCGGATATTGGCCATCGGGACCTGGCCGCTGACGACCGAAATCCAGTTGTTTTTTCAGGCCTGAGATGCGAATTTCATAGAATTCATCAAGATTAGAGCTGAAAATCAGCAGGAACATCAGGCGTTCTAACAGGGGGTGTCGGCTATTTCTCGCCTGGCTTAATACCCGAAGATTGAATTTGAAATAACTAAGTTCGCGGTTCTGGTAGTAGTTGCTGTTGGCAAAATCTATCTCTGCTGGTTCTATTTCCTTCCTTGCGCGAGCCGGGCGCTGCGTGGCATCACGCGGATGAGAATTATCGACCACCAAATCGAGCGGATTAGGGCTTGCCTGTTTCGACATGGTCACTTTCCTGCTTGTTTTGTTTGCCACCCATGCTATTCGCCGGGAGCAATACCCGGTTTAAATTAGCAGTGGGGTCGATGATGCTAGCACAATTTGACTGGTTCCTCGAAGGTCTAATGTGGCGCTGAGTAGCCATCCCTATCACTAACAGGCATGGAGGTGCCGATTTATCGAAGTTTCTGTCCCATGGCTGGCGCGGTAATGGGTCGATGGGGTTTCCAGCGAAACCGCTGAGTGCGATGGATTAGACGTAATCACCGGCACAGGGACTACAGACAGGGACTACAGACAGGGACTACAGATTGACGGATTATTGATGTCAAAGCCTGCAAGAGGCCGATAAAGTCTTTATAATCCCCTCAGTTTTTACCGATGAACCTGTTTTTCAAAACCATGGATTTAATTATGCGTATTAGTGCAACGTTGGCATCAATGCTGGCCCTTTCTGTTGGCCTGAACTCTCAATCAATATTGGCTGATGCGGGTCAATTTTATCTGGCTCCAGGTGCGCAATGGCTGGAGCTCGACAGTGTTGATCTGGATAATGACAGCGGGCTTTTCTTCGGTCTAGGCTATGATTTTACCGATCGCCTAAGTGCTGAACTGAGTACATTCGATTTGGAAACGGCTACCCCGACGGGTGTAAATATCGATTTGGACCACTACAAACTGGATTTACTGTATGACCTGAACAGGCGCATCGGTGCCCTCAATACGTTCGTCGTCTCCGGTTTTGGTAATACGGATTTTCAGGGTGAAAACGATACCGTGTGGGATTTAGGTGTCGGTTTTGAAGTTAAGCTGTCGGCGAATCTGAGTTGGCGTACGGCAGTCAGGACCTTCAATTATCTCGGCAGGGATCATGAAGACAGCGATGCTGGGGTGGATAGCGCCCTGGTATATCGTTTCGGTGGTGGCGGCAGTACGCGTTCTTCAGCATCGCGTCAATCTCAATCTCAACCTCAACCTCAACCGCGTAACGAGGTAGTGGCTACCCCAGCCGATGCTGATCGTGATGGCGTTCTCGATAGCCGCGACAATTGCCCTGAAACGCCAAGAAGCTATGCAGTAGATGCTGACGGTTGTCCTATTCCAGTAGAGGAAGTGGCGCGAGTGGAATTATTGGTGAATTTTGATTTTGATCGTTCGCAAGTGAAGCCGGAGTATTTTTCAGAAATCGAAGAAGTTGCAGATTTCATGCAGCAGCATCCTGACATAATTGTTGAGTTGGAAGGCCACACGGATAGTCGCGGTACTGAAGAGTACAATCGTGGTTTAGCTGATCGTAGAGTTAGCGCAGTTCGTCAGGTGCTGATCGATCGTTTCAGGATTCAGGCAAGTCGTGTTTCTACTATAGGATTCGGTGAATCACAGCCTGTCGCAAGTAATGACACCGAAGCAGGACGGGCGCAAAACCGTCGCGTAATAACGGTCATTATCAAGACCTTGCAAAATTATAAGCCACGGTAGCCATGCGCGGGACTACTGGTTAAGTACGGTTCACCGCTATTGTTGTTTACTTACTGTCGGGGCATCCACAATTTCCAAGCTATTCAAACATGGGGGCGTGCCTGATATAGCCGATCCCCAATTTACCTGGGCCTCTCCTGCAGGCTCAGGATTACTTCCAGATGAGCACTGGAAACAATGGCTGTTCGATCCAGGCTCTCTTACTCAGTTATTGATCAGGAAGAGCGACAATCGCTTCAAGGTAGAGCTTGTTGCTGAAGAATGGATTGAGATTGAGCGGGCTGATCTGCGCTCTCAATTTGGCCCGGTGTCCCAGACGCATCGGTTTTGGTCGCGTAAAGTAATATTGATGGGTAATAACAGGCCGTGGGTAATGGCGCATACCCTCGTGCCAGAGCACAGTCTCTTTAGTCCGCTTAAACAGGTGCTCGAATTGAACACGAAGCCGCTCGGCGAGTATCTTTTCAGTCATCCGGATCTGATCAGAACCGGAATGGATATTACTTCTTATGGTGTGAATTGCTGGGCGCGGCGTAGCTTGTTCTTCCTGTTCTGCAAACCGGTAATGGTTGCGGAATTTTTTTTACCAGCGCTGTTTGAAGATTAAATTTTGTAATTCCAGGCTTAATAATTCGTAATTGTTGAAAACCAACCTATACTACATTTAGATAGGTGCTGTCTGTAATCGCGCTCGCCAGTTACACGGCTCATCGGAGCACACTGGTAATGGAATGAAGACGCTCGCGAGTACAGGAAAAAGCAGATTATTTAAAACAGCTTCGGTAACAGAAAAATCAAGAATCGGGTCAGGAAAGGAGTTCAGCCGTGAACAGTCAATCGGATGCAGATGCCAGTCTGGATGCCACCCGGCTGTACCTAAAAGAAATCGGTCGCGCTCCACTGCTAAGTGCCGAAGAGGAAATTTATTTCTCCCGTCGCGCACTGAATGGAGACGAAAGCAGTCGCAGACGCATGATTGAAAGCAATCTCCGTTTGGTGGTAAAAATTTCTCGCCGATACCTTAACAGAGGTCTTTCGCTATTGGATTTGATCGAAGAGGGAAATCTGGGTCTTATTCACGCCGTTGAAAAATTTGACCCGGAGAAGGGATTTCGTTTCTCTACCTATGCTACCTAGTGGATACGTCAAAACATAGAACGCGGCCTGATGAATCAAACGCGGACCATTCGCTTACCTGTACATGTTGTCAAACAATTAAATGCTTATCTGCGGGTGGAACGGGAGCTTGTTAGAAGCACTGGTCAAGATGTGTCGAGCGCAGACATTGCGGCCGTGACGAATACGCCGGTTAAGGATGTGGAGCTATTGATGCAGTTGAATGAGAAGCCAACTTCGGCCGACGCGCCGGTTTCAACGGATTCTGAAAAAACAATCATAGACACCCTGACCACCGACGCGGTGCATAATCCTGGAGAAAGGTTTCAATCTTCGGAAATAGAAACTTGTCTAAGAGGATGGTTGCAACAACTTCCTGCGAAACAGAGAGAAATATTGTGCCGCCGCTTCGGCCTTGCTGGATACGACGCCGATACGCTGGAAAATGTAGGCAAGGAGATTGGCCTTACCCGAGAGCGAGTCCGGCAAATTCAAATTGAGGCGCTTAAACAGTTAAAATTACTCATTCGCAGAGAGGGTTTGGGCGAGGAACTACTCTGCGCCGCGATCTAGATCAGCGCACACCCGGCTCGATGCGGCATAAACCGCCAAAATTTGCTGAGCACAGTCAGCAGTTACTGCAGGAATTTGGCTTCGCCGAAGAAGAAATCCAGGGCCTTCTGGATTCCAAAGCAGTATTAGAGCAACGGCAGCAGTAAGCCTTAGGGCTGCAAGCACCCTGTAATACCTACTTTTATTGAAATAAATCAATTGCTTACAGGCAAGATATTTATTTGCTTGTGATTTACTGATCTGGTGTTATAGTGACGTACAACACTATATGAGTGGGAGCTCGATACGTGGAAGTCAACTGGAACAACAAAGATCCAATCTATCTTCAGCTCAAAGAGCGGTTGGTAGAGCTGATTTTGGATGGTGTACTCAACGAGGGCGATGCCCTGCCATCGGTACGTCATATTTCCAGTGAGCAACGTATCAATCCGATTACGGTTTCCAAGGCATTTCAGATTTTAGTGGATGAAGAAATAGTTGAAAAAAAACGGGGGATTGGAATGTATGTGCTTAACGGAGCGAAAGACAAGTTATCAAGACAGGAAAAAGCCAAATTTCTTGAGCAGGAATGGCCTCAAATTGCAGCACGGATTGAAAGGCTGGGCCTGGAGGTCGATGAACTGCTTGGTCGCAAAAAGAATTGACAGGAATAGAAGACTTCTGGGGATAGGCAATGACTAATATTGTTGAAGCGAGGGCGCTGGAAAAGTCTTATGGCAACTTTAAGGCATTGGATGGCGTGGACTTAACCATTGCCACCGGTGCAATTAGTGGGCTAATTGGACCCAATGGTGCGGGCAAGACGACCACGCTTAAATCACTGATTGGTCTCTGTGATGTAGAAGGTGAGCTAATGGTAGCCGGCCGCGACCCAAGAGTTGCACGTCACAAGCTGATGGAAGATGTCTGTTTTATAGCAGACGTTGGAATCTTGCCGAAGTGGCTTAATGTCTCTCAGGTCATAGATTATGTGGACGCTGTACATCCTCGATTCGATCGCAGAAAAGCTGAAAAGTTTTTAAGTACAACGGAAATCCCGAAAAACAAGCGAATTAAACATCTCTCCAAGGGAATGGTGACTCAACTTCATCTGGCCTTGGTGATGTCGATTGAAGTGCAGCTGTTAGTGCTGGACGAGCCAACATTAGGCCTGGATATAATTTATCGGAAGGAGTTTTATGATCGACTGCTTAATGATTTCTATGATGGCAATCGCACAATCATCATCAGCACTCATCAGGTGGAGGAAATCGAAACATTGTTGTCTCATTTGATCTTCATTAATAAGGGAAAAATTGTACTCGATGCACTGATGACCGACCTTGAGAATACTTACACCGAAGTATTGGTAGCCGCAGACAAATTTCAGCAAGCCGATGCATTGAACCCAATTCATATTCGTGAATTATTGGGCAAAAAATCTTATACTTTCGAAGCTGTAGCCAGAGCTCAATTGGAAGCCCTGGGTGAGCTACATACACCGAGTGTTGCTGATTTGTTCGTGGCCAAGATGAAGGAAGACCGACATGGATAAATTCGCCGCTATTCAATTTTATGCCCTGCTAAAGAGGGAAATTCTGGAACATCGAAATTTGTTTATCGGGGCGCCAGCGGTACTGGCTCTGTTGATACTGGTCGCTTCGATTTGGGTGGCGTCTCAATTGGATCAAGCTGAAATCGTTAGCACAATGGAATACCTCGCTGTGTTATTCGACGGTCTTTCCCCCTTTGATATGGCGCCTTTCTTCATGATTGTATCGGTGCCATTCATAATGACTTTGTATGTCTGCTGTCTTATCTATCTGGTAAACACGCTATTTCAAGAGAGAAAAGACATGAGTGTATTATTTTGGCAATCCATGCCCGTGTCTAATTTTAAAACAGTGTTATCGAAAATAGTTACCGTTGTAGTTGTAGCGCCAATATTCTATATCGCGATAATTTTTGCATTGTACCTGGTGGGGATGATCTGGCTGACAGTATTGGGCCTTACCAATGACGTCGATCTGGTAGGCATTGGCTGGATGTTTCTGGCGGCAGTTGCTAGCCTGTTTTTGATTTACCTTTCCGCGGTTATAGCCTCCCTTTGGCTATTTCCAACCGTGGGATGGCTTCTCCTGTTCTCCGCGTTTGCAAGAAAGACGCCGTTGCTCTGGGCTGGAGGTGTGTTTATTCTGCTTGGATTTTTGGAGTCTTTTATATTTGGTAGCGAATACCTGGCAAATTGGGCGCAGAGCCGGTCAACAAACCTGAATCAATATCTGATTTTTGATTTTAGTAATGTAGTAGACAAGCTGTTTAACTACGATATGTTGTTTGGAATTGTCTTAGGTTCCATTCTGGTGACTGGTGCCGTCTATATGCGCCGATTTACAGATTGGTAAGCTGCTCGGGAGCGCGGAAATGAAAAATTTCATACTTAAAAATCGATTTACGCTTTTATTGACTGCGCTGACTGCCTATATAGCCGTTTTGGTAGCAGAAGGTGCGATTACCGGTAGAGAGGCGCAGCTGCTTGATTTTGATAACCCATTTTTTGAGTTCAATGTAAATAACCTGGAAGAATTCATCGAAAACAGACAGTAGCACCGGAAAGCGTATGTGCTGCTTGCAGACACCAAGCGCTACTCACAAAGTTATTGACACAAAAAGATGATTCCAATACAGTGCGCAGCTCATTACAGGATAAAAGCAGAAAAATGTTACAACCTAGAGTACAGCTAACTTGCACCAGACATGCAGAAGCCGCCGCAACAAATGCAGCCGCTCGCCGTGCAGCGCGCGCGATAAGCGCGAATTCCGGAGAGCTGTGGTTTTAATTAGTTAACATTTACGAATCTAAAAAACCTCTAAGCGTCTTCGACCTTAGAGGTTTTTTTTGCGCGCAGGAATTGAAAGATAGCAGGAGAAAGCAATGAATCTGATGGAAGTCGAGCTGGCAGCGAGACATGCATGGCCTGCCTTGGAAGAGCAAGAGCATCCGTTTGGCGTATTTAGATATGCCGAAGGAGTGCATCGTCGTGCCAATTCTCTGTACGTGTTCCCCGCGGCGCGCTTCAACTCGGAGGAGCTTATTGCTGCCACCGAGCAGTTTTTTCGCAGCAAGGAACAGCCTGCAATTGTGCGAATTTTGCAGCCTAAAAACTCGTTCGAGCACAACTTTGAAAGCTTGGATAAGTTATTGGACAGCAAAGGCTATGAACTGCAAGCGCCGAGCAAGTTGATGACTTTTGATTTGTGCGAGCGCGTTATTCCTGCACAACAGGAAGGGCGCAGTCTTTTGTGCTGTTGCGAACTTGCTCATTGGTTGCTTGCCTGGCATGCCTTCACCGGACGTGGCGCGGAAGAAATCGTTGTTAACCAGTCTATGCTGAGCAAGATTAAACATCCCGTTATATTTATGTTGGTTAAAAACAGCGAAAACCAAGCTGTCAGTTGCGGAATGGCGGTGCTGTCTGAGAGAGGCCTGGGTTTGTTCGGTATAGCTACGAGAGAGAAAAGCAGGAATCAAGGATATGGCGGGAAACTTGTCGCCGCACTCATAAACTGGGGGCGTTCCGCAGGGGCTGAGTATGCCTATCTGCAGGTTGAGAGTGCAAACAAACCCGCTATTCGACTTTACCGAACGATGGGGTTCAGAGATCTGTATTCCTATTGGTACCGAGTAAAAATGGTATCGAATAGAAATGGTATCGAGTAAAAAATATTAATTAGTTGGCAACAGATTATTTGTCAGGAGCATCACATGAATACAATTGATATAGAAGACCGCTTGGGAATAATTTTTTGTAAGCGACAGCCCATTGCTATTGAACGTGGTGAAGGTAGCTATGTTTGGGATGAGGCAGGAAATAAATATCTGGATTTCACCTCTGGCTGGGGAGTGACCTGTCTTGGCCATTCTCATCCGGTGATAACAGAGGCGATTTGCCAGCAGGCGAGAAAAATTATTCAGAATCCAAACTCGGGATTTACCTATTCCTCCTCCAGAGCAAAATTGCTGTCGATTCTTAGCAAGCTACTGCCTGGAAAATTGGAAAAACTATACTTCGCCAATAGTGGTGCCGAGGCGAATGATGCAGCAATCAAATTGGCTCGAAAAATTACCGGCAAGACAAAAATAGTTTCTACACTCGGTTCATTCCATGGCCGGACTTTCAATACTCTTTCGGTCTCCGGAGGAAGAGAGAATACTGAAAAATATCTACCGGCACTATTAGGTAACTGTTTCGTCCCATTTTCGGATAAGCAAGCAATTCGTGCTGTAATCGACGCGGATACAGCCGCCGTTATTCTTGAGCCAATTCAGGGCGAGGGAGGGGTGCGAATTCCTGATAGCGATTACATTAATTATGTGGCTAAACTGTGTAAGGATAATGCGGCGCTATTGATAGTGGATGAGATTCAAACCGGTTTCTGTCGCACGGGTAAATTTTTTGCTATAGAGCATAGCGGGCAGGATATCGAGCCGGATATTTTGACTATGGGCAAGGGTATCGCTGGTGGATTCCCCTTCGCCGCGTTTGCTGTTTCACCGCAGGTAGATGCACAAATCAAACAAGGGGATCACGGGGGTACTTATTGTGGAAACCCTCTGGGCTGTGCGGTGGCAACGGCAGTGATCGACTATCTTGAACAACAAGATGTTGCCGGCAAGGTTACTGCCGCAGGGGACCTGCTGATGGGAAATTTGCAATTGCTTTGCAAGAAATATCCGCAACTCATTAAATCAATTCGAGGGCGAGGTCTGCTATGTGCTCTGGAATTGCATAACGACGAAATGGTGGGGGAGTTAACCCAAAGCTGCCTTGAGCATGCTCTGCTGGTGACCCCTACCCGAAATCGTGTAATCCGACTCATACCATCCCTGTTAGTCAGTGATTTGGAGTTGCAGGAGGGGGTGGAATTACTCGATTCGGCGCTGGCTTCAGTTGTTCGAAATCAGTGAGTAAAGTAGACTGCTGCGCTAAGCTGATAATCAGATAACGCATAGATAAGTCTCAGGAAAACACAATGATAAAGAATAAGCAGGTATTCTTGGCCAAACGACCCGTAGGCGAGCCAAGCGATGATTGTTTTGGTTTTCGGGAATTGGATATTGCAGAATTAGCAGAGAATCAAATCCTGATAAAAGTATGTTGGTTATCTTTGGATCCCTACATCCGCGGGCGTATGAATGACGCCAAGTCCTATGCCGCTCCCTTGGCTATTGGAGACATAATGACCGGAGAGTCTACCGGTATTGTAATTAAATCGACTTCTGCAAAATTTGCAGTAGGTGACCGGGTGGCGGCCCATATGGGCTGGCAATCGACTATTGTGGCAGATGCGGATGATCCCAGACTTATGTCGGTGGATTTGAACAATGGTAGCTTATCTGCGCATTTGGGTGTGGTGGGAATGCCGGGGCGAACGGCTTATTTCGGGCTTACTGAAGTTGGAAAACCGCAACCGGGTGAAACCCTGGTGGTGGCCGCCGCCTCCGGAGCCGTAGGCTCTGCCGTGGGTCAAATCGCCAAGATAAAGGGCTTAAGAGTAGTAGGTATTGCTGGCGGTGCAGAAAAATGTCGCTACGTCAAAGAAGAGCTGAAATTTGCTACCTGTATCGATTATAAAGCAGGCAATTTGGCGGCAGAATTGGCAGAGGCTTGTCCTGACGGCATTGATATCTATTTCGAAAATGTGGGCGGAGAAGTCACTAAGGCGGTTGCCCCTTTACTTAACGCCGGCGCAAGAGTGCCAATTTGTGGATACGTATCAAATTATAACGATGAAGACATTACTAAGTCAGAATCTCCCTTCGATATCTTGAAAGGATTGGACGTTGTGCCAGAGCATCGATTTTTTGTTGTGACCGAGTGGCATGATCGCTGGATCGAGGCTACTCGTCTATTGGGAAGCTGGGTCAGTGATGGCCGCTTGAAATACAAGGAGAGCATCGGAGAAGGACTGGAAAATGCCCCCGAGCTTTTCCGTGGCTTATTGAAGGGCAAAAACTTCGGCAAGCAATTGGTTAAAGTGGCGGACGAAGATTAGTGAGCGCGGCAGAGAACGATAATTATACTGTCGAGGATCTGTTTTCTCTCAGCGGGAAAACAGCCTTGGTAACAGGTGGCTCCAGCGGTCTTGGCTTGATAATGGCCAAGGGGTTATTGCAGAATGGTGTTCGCGTAATCATAGCCTCTCGCAGCAAAGAAAAATGCAACATGGCACTTTCTGAGCTGGAGAAATATGGAGAATGTGTGGCGATAGCGGCCGATGTGACTGATAGCGCGGATCGCAAGGCCTTGGTAAGTAAGATCGAGAAAGAATTCGGCCGCTTGTCGATTCTCATTAATAATGCAGGTGCTAATTGGGGTGCGAAATTGGAAGACTATCCGGATGCCGATTTCGCCAAGGTAATGGATACTAATCTGAATGCAGTATTTTCTCTCACCAGAGACCTTGTTCCGTTGTTGGAAAAAGCCGCAAGCGCCGATGACCCGGCCCGGGTTATTAATATCGGTTCGATGGATGGAATTCATGTGCCGATTGTTCAGCGCGTTCCTACCTTTGCCTACTCGGCCAGCAAGGCTGCATTACACCATCTGACTCGCAGCCTCGCGGTAGATCTTGCTCGCCGACAGATTACCGTGAATGCCATAGCGCCAGGTTTTTTTGAATCTAGAATGACCGATTATGTATTCGAGAATTTCAAGCAGGACATCGAGGATGATTGTCCTCTGCATCGAGTCGGCAAGCCCGAAGAAATGGTAGGGATTGTCGCCTATCTGGCTTCACGGGCAGGCGCCTACACCAACGGCACGGTGATCCCCGTAGATGGGGGTACCAGCATTTCCAAAGGGCGGAGGTCGTGGACGGATTAAACCGTTCATTAACAGCGCGCCGGGTTTAAAACGCCTGATTTGAAATGAAGTACTGAAAGAGCATGGTGGAGAGAATATGAGTTTGTTTAGCCTCGAAGGCAAAGTTGCACTAATAACAGGATCTACCAAGGGTATTGGTAAGGCCATTGCTACGCGTATGGCCGAGCAGGGAGCCAGGGTTGTCATCTCCAGTCGGAATCAAGACGCCTGCGAAGAAGTGGCAGCAGGTATTCGGGACACTGGCGCAGAAGCAGTCGCGATTGCCTGTAACATCAATTATAAGGAACAGCTACAGCAATTAGTGGCCAAAACAGAAGAACAGTTGGGCAGGATTGATATTCTGGTGTGTAACGCCGCGCTAAATCCCTATTTTGGTCCGTCGCAGGATATTCCCGACGAAGCCTTCGACAAAGTGATGCATGCTAATATAGGCAGCGTTCATCGGCTATGCCAATTGGTTATTCCAGGAATGGCTGAAAGTGGCGGAGGTGCGGTTATCATCGTGTCTTCTATTGGCGGATTAAAAGGAACCGATGCACTTGGAGCCTATGCCATCTCCAAGGCGGCCGACATGCAGATCGCGCGAAATCTGGCGGTAGAATGGGGGCCAAAGAATATTCGAGTCAACTGTATTGCCCCGGGCTTGGTGAGAACCGACTTCGCCCGCGCCCTGTGGGAGAATCCTGAAATCTATGCGGCGACGATTTCCAAATACCCACTGCGCCGTATCGGGGAGCCGGACGAAATTGCAGGAATGGCTGTTTTATTGGCCTCGGATGCAGGGAGTTTTACCACAGGTCAAACAATAGTAATCGATGGCGGTGGTACAATCGCCAGCTAGGCAGGGCAAGACACAGGCAAATCAAAACGCAGCTGAACAGATGCAGAGGGTATAAAAACAATGATGGATTTAGGTTTATCGGAAGAACTGGTTGAAGTACGGGATAAAATTCAAAAATTTGTCGATGAGTTAGTAGCTCCAGTAGAACTGGAATATCACAACGAAGTCAGTGTTGGTGATCGCTGGTCACACACGCCGCGACAGGATGAAATTCTCAACAATCTTAAGGATGCGGCGCGTGAACTCGGTCTCTGGAATTTTTTCCTGCCCGAGAGTCAGGGCGGTGCGGGTATTTCTAATCTGCATTATGCACACCTGGCTGAAATCATGGGAAGAAGCCGTCTGGCCTCAGAAGCTTTTAACTGCAGTGCGCCTGATACAGGCAATATGGAAGTGCTGGAGCGTTATGGTTCCGAAGAGCAAAAGGCAGAATGGTTGGCTCCCTTGCTGGCGGGGGAAATTCGTTCTGCTTTCGCGATGACAGAACCTGATGTAGCGTCTTCCGATGCCACCAATATTGCGACCCTGGCAGTTCTCGATGGAGATGAGTGGGTTATTAGCGGCGAGAAATTTTATATTTCGGGCGCCGGTGACGCGCGCTGCAAAATCATGATCGTCATGGTGGTCACCGATCCAGATGCTCCGAAATATGTCCGTCAATCTCAAATTCTGGTGCCAATGAATGCCGAGGGCGTCGAAGTCGTTCGACCGATGGAAGTATTTGGCCGTGACGATGCGCCACATGGACATATGCACATCAAGTTTCACAATGTACGAGTTCCGCAAAGCAATATTATTCTCGGCCGAGGCCGCGGTTTTGAAATTTCCCAGGGCCGCCTCGGGCCAGGTCGAATTCATCATTGCATGCGTTCTATTGGCGCTGCGGAAAAGGCACTGGATTTAATGTGCCAGCGTTCGCTTAGTCGGGAAGCGTTCGGAAGGCCGTTGGCGGAATTGGGTGGAAACTACGATGTTATCGCGGATAGCCGAATCGAGATAGAGATGTGTCGACTGCTTACCTATAAGGCAGCCTGGCTGATGGATACGATTGGTAATAAGGCCGCGCGCGACGCGATATCCCAAATCAAGGTGGCGGTGCCTAATATGGCACTGAGAGTTATCGATCGGGCAATTCAAATGCACGGCGCGGCGGGAGTATCGCAAGATTTTCCGCTGGCAGCACTATGGACCAGCCAGAGGACATTACGACTGGCAGATGGGCCGGATGAGGTGCATCGTCGCGTGATCGCCCGAAAAGAGTTGGCAAAATATAACTGAGCAGCAACTGGCTGACATTCACCAGGGGATATACTGGGCAACACCTCTACAATCAAAAATGGGAACTGAGGTTCCCATTTTTGATTATTGTTTGGCCTTGTAGTTTGAAAATCATGTAGTTTGAAAATCATGTAGTTTGAAAATCTTCATGTCAGCAGGATGCAATACTTCGTGAATCAAACTATTGCCGTAATCATCCCTACCTTCAATCGTGTGAACCTGTTGAGTCGAGCCTTGGACTCCGTATATGCGCAAACGCTAACCCCGGATGCCGTGCTGGTAGTGGATGATGGATCCAGCGACGGCACCAGAGAATTTATTCGGCATAACTATCCGGATGTAATTTATCTTTACCAAAGTAATAGCGGGGTTAGTGCGGCTCGAAATTCAGGCATTAAAAATTCCACATGCGCCTGGCTGGCATTTTTGGATTCTGATGATGAATGGCTTCCTCAAAAGCTTGAGTTACAGTTTGCGGCGTTACAGCAGAACCCTGGCTATTCTTTGGTACACAGCGATGAGATATGGATCAGGCGCGGAGTCAGGGTAAATCAGAGGGATAAATATCAGAAACGCGGCGGCTATATTTTCGATCGATGTTTGCCATTGTGCGCCATTTCTCCATCCTCGGTGTTGATGTCAAGGCAGTTGTTGCTTGAAATGGATGGTTTCGATGAGAGCATGCCGGCTTGTGAAGACTACGATTTATGGCTTAAAGTCTGCTGTCGTTATCCGGTTCTCTACATCGATCAGCCCCTGTTACGTAAATACGGGGGGCATCAGGATCAGCTTTCGACAACGCACTGGGGCATCGACAGATTTCGAGTACAGGCTTTAGATAAGCTGCTTAACTCTACGGCGTTAACCCCTGAGCAATCTCAAATGAGCAAGGCGATGCTAATTCAAAAAAGCCAAATACTGAGCGATGGCGCAAGCAAGAGAGGCAATACAGAAAGCGTTGAGTACTATCGAAAGCTGATTCGAAAATATTCAGACAATCAACAGGAGGCCTAACTTGTCGCAGGCAAAGCTGAATATTGTTGTAGCCCATAGTCTCGAAGCAAAGCCCCTGATTGCAATGTTGAGCCTTAACAAGCAGGCTGCATCGAGAGCGTATCCGCTGTATCAGAATGACAGGGGAGTGTCTCTGATTGTTTCGGGGATGGGTAAAGTAGCGGCCGCGGCCGCTACGGCCTACCTGGCTGCCAGGCAAGAAAATGAGGCGAATAGCGTGCAGGCCTGGTTGAATTTAGGGATTGCGGGGCATCAAACTGAAGAGCTGGGCAAAGCTTTGTTGGCATGCAAAATAAGTGATCGGAGCACCGGGCTTAGCTTCTATCCGCCGATGTGGCTTTCGGGTTTTAGTACCAGTGCAGTGATTACTGTTGATCAGCCAGCGCTCGAGTATCCAGAAAATGCAGCTTATGAAATGGAAGCGATGGGTTTCTATGCAACGGCGACTCGATTCGTCACTTCGGAATTGGTACAGGTATTTAAAATAATTTCTGACAACCGATCAAATCACGTGCATAACATCGATCTGAACTCGGTCGGAATGTTGATAAGTGATCAGCGGGAACAAATAATGGAAATAATCAGGCAGCTGGGGCAAGCCGCGCAGGATTTCAACAGACTCTATCAACTACCGGATGAGTTTCTCGCGCTCAATAGCAAATGTAATTTCACTGCAAGCCAGCAAGTACAGTTGAAAAGGATGTGCCAGCGCTATATAGCCCTGGGTCTTCAGTCGGACTTACGTCGCATAATTGAAGATTCAAACACGGCGGCCAAACAGATAATGCATGATCTGCAATCAGGGTTGGCCGATCATGTTTAAGCAGACTCTCTAGATGTTTTCGGCAATCTATATAGAAGAGGAGGTGGTCAATTCTGAAAGAGTGGGCCAGATACTTTCTCGATTTTCAGATGTTCCCCATATTCACTGCAATAGATTTGGGGAAATTTTTAATCGCAAGGCGCAAAACTTTCGCCTGCAAAAAAAAGCACCGGCACTAATTCTTGCTAAAAAATATGGAAATCTGGTCTTGCCCGCGCCAAGTGGCTACGGATTTGATAACAGCCCCAGCTACTATTTTTCGCACATGCTGAATTGTGTCTATGACTGTCGCTATTGTTTCTTACAGGGCATGTATGGATCTGCCAATTATGTGTTGTTCACCAATTATGAAGATTTTGAGACAGCATTAGCAGAGACGATTGCCAGCAACGATGGGCAGGGTGCTTATTACAGTGGATACGATTGTGACAGCCTGGCGCTGGAGCCGGTGAGTAATTTCTGCGCGTATTTTTTGCCGGTGTTTGCTCAATTTCCCCGGGCGATGTTGGAGATTCGAACCAAGAGCACGCAAATTAGAAGTTTGCTGGAGAGGCCGCCAATAGAAAACTGTGTCATCGCAATGAGTTTTACGGCGCAGGAAGCCGCGGCAAGATGGGAACATAAAGTCCCTTCGATTAGCAAGCGAATCGAGGCGCTGTGTAAGTTGCAACAGGCGGGATGGAAAACCGCTGTCAGGTTCGAGCCTATCATTTTTGAGCAGGGCTTTGCCGAAGCTTATCAGGCGCTGTTCAGCGAGGTATTTGCTAAACTCGATGCGTCGATGTTGCATTCTGTTAGCGCCGGATTGTTCAGGATGCCAACTGATTTTTATAAACGGATCGTAAAGCTGTATCCGGATGAGCCTTTATTTGCCAGGTCAACAGAGCCTTCCAATGGAATGATCTCCTTACGTAACGAACAGGAGAGTGAGCAGATTGCGCTAATCGAGAAACAATTATTTGGATTCATCTCACCACAACAGTATTATCGCTGTGCCTAATTTGAGTGTGGGTAAAGAAAGCTATGTCGGATAAAGCGAGTCAATTAGTAGTAGTAACAGGTGCCTCTTCAGGGATTGGTCTGGCGATGAGCAAGACTCTACTTGAGCAGGGTTATCAGGTGCTTGGCATTGCCAGGGATTTTGAGCAAACCAGCATCGATCACAAAAACTTCTCCTGCACCTCACTGGATATGTCGGATATTGATAAATTGCCCGCCGCGATAGCTGAGATTGTCGCGGGCATTAACCTTCCCGTTAAGGCGCTGATAAATAATGCGGGCGTGGGAAAAATGGGAAATCTGGAGCAGTTATCGATAAAAGACATTCGCCTGGTTATGGACACTAATTTCATCAGCCATGTGATTGTGACAAAATCATTTTTACCCCTGCTAAAAAAGCAGGGCCATGGCGACATCGTGTTTACCGGCTCCGAGGCGGCGCTGAAAGGCTCCAGACAGGGCAGTATTTATTGCGCCAGCAAATTCGCTGTGCGGGGTTTCGCCCAGGCCTTGAGAGAAGAATGTGGAAAATCCGGCGTCAGGGTAACGGTGATAAATCCAGGCGCGGTGCGTACACCCTTTTTCGATGAACTACATTTCGAACCCGGTTCCGAACAAGAAAATGCCATCGAGCCAGAGGATATTGCTAAAATGCTGATCACGGTCATTGAGGCGAGACCGGGTACGGTGTTCGACGAGATCACCCTGTCGCCATTGAATCATGTCTGGCAGAGAAAGCGCTAGAAGTTCCCATTGAACGCGTCGAAATTTAATCACTAGCCGCGTCAATCAGAAGCCAATCGACAGAATTGTTTCTTGCTAGTTCAGTGCAATGAGCCAAAAGCAGGTGGAGGATGCAAACTGAGACACCCCAGGCGATATCCCATATTCGCGTATTTTCAACAAAGCTGCGATAATTCGGGCTCTGGTAAATAACACCAGGCTAGCCTCCCAGAGGCTCATCCTGGCTAATGAATAGAGGGTTCAATATGAAATTTTCAACGGCTTTCCGTTTTCTGATTTGTGCCGGATTCGCTTCACTTCTGTCGTTTTCGGCTCAGGCCCATACCGCATTGGAGATGGCTACGCCTGCTGACGGGGCGGTAGTGAAACAGGGGCCAGCGCATATAAATCTGGTTTTTAATGGCCCGGTCAAATTGGTCAAGCTGGAATTGATGGGAGTAGGGCATGAGATGCCCACTAAGTTTAAGCCTAATGCTGAGGCTCAGGCGGCATTCATGATTGAGACGCCAGGAATGCACCCCGGTCAATTCACCGTAAATTGGGCTGTAATCGGTGACGATGGGCATACCGTAGCTAGTTCCTACAGCTTCCTTGTCGATCCTGCTGCAGCGGAAGAGCATGCCGGTCATGACGCCGAAGCAGGCCATGGTCATGGCGATGCCAATCCTCACTAGTTGAGTGAGTATTGACCATGTTCATACTCCCAACTGCCTGGGAGCTCGCGAGCCTTGTTTGTAAACTGTTCCTGTACTTAGGTGCCGCCAGTATCGCTGGTGGCAGTCTTTGTGCGTGGCAATTTTCCGCAGGCCAGCGCCAGACCCTCAGCGCTAATCTTGGCTATATGGTGTTTGGCGCTCTGCTGGGATTTCAATCGGTTCTTCTCAACTTCCTGATTCAAGTCGGATTGATAAATGATCATGGGGTTGCCGGCATGTTTGACTGGGATATGGCGTCGCTGCTATTGGGGACGACGCTGGGCGATGTTACCTTTGTAAGATTAGCCGGTTTTGTTCTCGCACTGATTACAAATTGCCTGATGCTGCGAAAGCTTAATCAGTTAACCCAGGCACCTGCTCAAGTATTCTACAGAATCCTCATTTCATCTAATTTTCTAGCCCTGCTAATGCTGGCATTCAGCTTTCGTGTTGCGGGACATATTTCGGTACTTAATTTGACGGCTCAAATTGCTGTTGTGCTGCATATTTTAGCGTTCACCGTCTGGATTGGTTGTTTGCTGCCTTTGATGTTGTTAACCCAAAGCGCGGACATGGCTTCGCTTAAGCACACGATGAAACGGTTTGCTGATAATGCAGTGGTAGTTTTGGCCGTGTTGGTGATCGCAGGCGTGCTAATGCTTTTGCAACTTATCGCTTCACCCAATGAAATGATCACCAGCGCTTATGGATTGTCACTTCTGGTTAAATTTCTGCTGGTAGCGGCGATGCTCGGTGTGGCAGCAATTAATAAATTATTTTTGGTGCCACGAATTATTAGCCAGACTGACGCAGGAAAACTACGCACTTCGATACGCTATGAAATGTTGCTCGCTGCTCTTATCCTTATGCTTACGGCCTATCTATCTACCGTTATCGGTCCGTCGGGACATTAGCGTTACTTTTGATTCAGGCACAGAACGTCCCGACTCGCTGTGTAGACCTTTCTATTATTAAATAAAACTGAATCAGGTGAGGTTCGATTTTTTACTGGAATTTTTGGGGATTTGTTCCTGGATGAGTCGACTGACTTTGAAGGTTGCCAGATCCAGAATCAGCAATTCAGCGTTCTCGCTCTTGGAAGAATAGAGTGCGGCCGTAGTCATTGCAGGTTTCATCGCGAACAAAAGATTATTGCCTACAGGAGCCCAGGCGAGATTGTATAGATGCCGGTTACTGTTGAAGACGGGCACAGGCTCTTTCGCCGTACTCAAACCGCCCAGAAAAATAGTCGAGCCCGCATTATCATATTGTATGTAGGCATATTGTTTTTCATCGTTTGAAATAACCGGTTTGGCGATTGATTCGGTAACCGGCTGCGGATCGTCCATGGTGCTGAGGCTAACTTCGCCACCGTAATATTCTGCTGTGTTTTCGAGTAACTCATCACTGAGTTGCAGGCTGCTGCTGGAATTGCTGTGCAAGCTATCGGTAAAGTCCAGTGTGATCCAGGCAGTGATTAAAAAACTTAAACACAGCGCCGAGATACCGATTTGGTATTGTCTCAGTTTGTTTATGCCCGCAGCGGGTAAGAGGGATTTTAGCCAGGGTGGGTTCTGTGGCGGCGTTCGATGATCTGCCAGGTCGGCGGTGTGGACGTCGGCAGTTTCTGTGGCTGGTACCCGTGTTATGTGGGGGAGTAATCGATAGCCTTTCTTGGCAATCGTATCGATATAATTCGAACAAGTAGACGAATCTGGCTCTGGTGAAATTAATTGTTTGCGCAATTCGGATACGGCGCGCGTTAGCGAATTTTCATTCACCACTACCCTCGGCCAAAGTTCCTGTACCAGTTCTTGACGGGAAAGTACGCGATTGCCATTCGCCGCCAAATAGCAAAGTAAGTGAATCAGTCTTGGCTCAAGTTGGCGATGCAGGGAGAGATGACGATGTTGCAGTCGGTTCAAGTCTGGAAAAACCAGCCAGTCACCCACATAGAACTTCTCAGCCAAGGCATGTGTTGGCAGCGAGGGTGGAGTAGTCATCTGTGTGTTTATCGCTTCACTTATCATGATTGCTCTATCGCGTAGTTTGTCTGTGTTCCGAATTTTGTAATTTGGCCGCTAAAACATAACGATCATATTCTATTCCAATAAGACCTTTGAATCTTGAATTTTCTTCCCCCGCAGGTTTTCTGGACATAATATTCACCGCAAATTCAGGTAATTCGTCGTGTTTCTGCCCCATTATAGCCCTCAGTAGTCCTCGTCAGTCTCAGAAAATGAGGGCTCATTCACTTAGGAGGTGACAAACATGAGAAGTCAATTATCGGTAAAACTGGTCCAGTTTCTTTCCCTGACACTGTTATTTACTTTCGCGGTTCAGGCACAGGCTATTAGTACAGGGGCTTTGATGCAGGGGATACCCTCTCTGGCATCCATGTTGAAAGAAGTGACTCCCGCCGTTGTCAGCATTCGAGTAACAAAGTCTATGCCGGCGGCAGAGCGTTTCACGTTTAACGGCGAACAGATGCCAGAGGCTGCCCGGCGCTATTTCGAGAATTCACCAGATTCTACTATTGAGGGATCCAGGCAGCCCTATGTGACAGGCGCGGGTTCAGGGGTGATAGTCAATGCAGGAGAGGGTTTGATAATAACTAATCATCATGTTGTCGATGGCGCATCCAGCATCAGTGTGCAGTTGAGCGATGGTCGCACTGCCAAGGCCAAGCTGCTGGGAACAGACGAGAGTACTGATGTGGCCTTACTGCAAATACAGGCACAGGATTTGCTGGGAATCGAGTTTGCAGACATACGGACTGTCGAGGTAGGGGACTATGTGGTTGCGATTGGCAATCCCTTTGGAATTGGCCAGACAGTAACCTCGGGAATAGTCAGTGCACTGGGACGGGCAGGGCTTAACAACGACAATTACGAAGACTTTATTCAGACTGATGCGGCGATTAATCTGGGTAATTCAGGCGGAGCGTTGATTGATATGGAGGGTAGGTTGATAGGTATTAACACCGCGATTATCAGCGGTAACGGAGGGAGTAACGGCATTGGATTTGCGGTTCCAGCCAACATGGTTTCCACCGTGATGGAACATCTGAAACGAGACGGTGAGGTGCGTCGGGGTTTATTAGGCGTAGCTATTAGCGATGCCACGCCCGACATAGTCGCCGCTCTTAACGCAAATGTCGAATCGGGAGCGGTGGTTACCAGCGTGCAGCGAGATAGCGCGGCGGAACGAGCAGGGATACAAATATCAGACATCATAGTTGAACTTGATGGAGAGCGAGTCGAAGGCAGTCGTGAGTTACGAAATATGGTTGGTTTGATGCTGCAGGATCAAGAGGTCGATCTGGTCTTGTATCGTGATGGTGAACGAGAGACTTTGCGTGCCACGATCGGTGGCGTTGCAGGGCAGGCTTCTCGGGTCGATCAGCGTTTGCCGATTAGCGCCGAGTTTCGAGGCGCGCGACTGGAAATCTTGGGTAGTGATGATACCGGCCACGGGGTCAAAGTAGCGACAGTAGAACAGCGCAGCAGCAGCTGGGATGCAGGTTTGCGACCCGGCGATTTAATCATTGAAGTTAATCGGCAAGCCGTAACAGATTTGACCGCCTTCAACGCGCTTATCAAGGCAGTCGATTCAATAGCGGCATTGACTGTTCTCAGAGAAGGTCGGCGATTGCTGTTATTTGTTGGCTGAATAAGCAGGTCTTAGGAGTGGATTATTGCCCTGCAGCTAAATAAGTTCACGCCGGACGAATATCCCCCCGCTTGGTCGGCTTGGCGAAAGTCAAGTCGGCTTTTTTTATCTTGCTCGGCGGCAGAAAAAAAATCATTGATTGAGGAACTTATAGCGGCTTTGGTATTCCTATTAACACTGTGAAGTGTTATTTTCTTCGTCGAGTTTCCCGCTAATAAAAGGTTTACTCTGTGTCCCGAACGAAGCTTATTGGCAACAATGGCAAAACTAACAAACTAGCGTCCCGATAAGCTTTAGCTCAGAGTCTTACACCATTAATAAAATATCCAACCTGGTTTTTATTCGACAGACATTTTCTTTTCTGTGCTGGCGTCTATCGATGTCCAACGTATTGAGAGTTATGGTTTCACGATCAGCAGTTTCGAGGTCCTTTGTAATAGGCCTTTTGCTATGCAGCCCTCTGCCTGCAGTTGCTGGCGACCGATATAATTATGATTTCGATAAATTCATAGGCTGGCTGGAGCAGATGACAACGGAAAAGAATATCCCTGGTACGGCATTGGCCATCGTTTCCCGCGAAGGCACCAGGCATATGCAAACCTGGGGCGTGAAAAGCGTTGCCGGGGAAAATTTTGTAGACACAGACTCCCTGTTTCGCATCGCATCGATCTCGAAGACCTTTGCAGGTACAGCGGCGACATTGTTGGTAGATCAACACCTTCAATCCTGGGATACCAGGCTTATCGATTTATTTCCGGGATTAACAATCGGTACCGACAGTTCATCACAAGGGATCACCTTGAGACATCTTGTCAGTCACTCTACCGGTTTGATGCCTCACTCCTATTCAAACATGCTGGATGCGGGGGTCTCTTACGAGAAGATCAAAGCAAAATTCGATGAAATACCGACGGTATGTCAGCCGGGAGAATGTTACGGTTATCAGAATGTAATATTTTCATTAATTGCCGAAGTAGTCGAAGAAAGCACCGGCGAGAGCTATGAAAAATACCTGGTTGAACAGCTTTTCAAACCGCTCGGCATGATCGATGCCTCGGTGGGGATGGAACCTTATTTGGAAAGCCATGATGTTACCAGTCCGCATCGGCAAGTACGGGGTTCGTGGCGGACCACAACAACTAATCCGGCTTATTATTCTGTGGCGCCGGCGTCAGGAATTAATGCCAGTATAGTGGATATGAGCCTGTGGTTACGGGCTAATCTTGGTGGCTTTCCGGAAGTCTTGTCAGAAGATGTTTTGGCACAGTTGCAGCAACCGATAATATCTACCCCCCGGGGAAACTATTTCAATCGCTGGACGGGGCTCGAAAAAGCCTACTACGCCACCGGCTGGCGTGTCTTCGATTATAATGGTTTGCGGGTCATCCACCATGGTGGTGCTGTACGCGGTTACAGGTCGGAAATGGCCTTTGTGCCGGATGCCAATATTGGCATGGTGTTATTGTTTAACGCCGAATCGAACTTGGCTAATGAGGTGGTCCCCGCATTTCTTGATAGCTTGACGACTTCTTCTGATTAATCATAAAAGGTATCCGATCATGAGCTCAGTGATTGACTTGCTGAAAGCGCACCGTAGTATCCGTAAATTCACCGATCAATCTATCGATCCGGCATTGTTCGAAGATCTTGTGAAATCGGGGCAAGCGGCCGCGACATCAAGCTTCTTGCAAGGCTCGACTATTGTCAGGGTGAGCGATAAGGAGAAGCGTAGTGAAATCGCAAAACTGTCCGGCAATCAGACTTATGTTGAAACCGCGGCAGAGTTTATGGTGTTTTGTGCAGATCTAAAAAGGGCTGGAAATTACTGCGCGGAATATGAGATGCCTTTCGAAGGTGATTTTACCGAGCATTTTATTATCGCCACGGTGGATGTTGCTTTAATGGCGCAGAGCATGGTGACAGCAGCCGAATCCGTAGGACTGGGAATTTGTTATATCGGTGGTATTCGAAATAATCCTGCCCTGGTTTGCGAATTATTGGAATTGCCCCGAGGGGTGTACCCCGTATTTGGTTTGTGTCTTGGTTATCCTGATCAGAACCCAGAGGTGAAGCCGCGTTTACCCGTATCGGTAATTATGAAGCAGGATGTTTATAACGAAGACGGCGATCGGCAAGCGATAACTGAATACGACAGCCTCATCCGCGAGTACTATCGCACGCGAACCGGTGGTGGACACGGTGCTAGCTGGAGCGAGCAGGTTTCATCCTTGCTTTCCGAGAAATCACGGCCTCATATGAAGGATTTTCTCGCCGCACAGGGATTTAAATTTCGCTAGCCGCGGGAGAATTAGTTAAATGATTACAGGCAACTTTGGGTTAGCGTAGTGATCGATTGAAGCCTAATGTCTCAGCCAGACTTTATTGACTCGTTGTTTGTCTATAGGAGCCAGTCGATGGCAAGTTTTCTTCTAAATCGCTGACTCGTGATGCGATTGTTTCGGAGGGAGGGATTGCTCCAGGCCCGAAAGAGAATCTGAATTCGCCATTTAACAAGCGTCGATCCTCATCCGTAACTGACCATTTTGCTATGTAATATTCCGATGCGGGTAATTCGCCCGGAATGGGGTACACGAAACTGTGCGTGAAGCTGTCAGGAATAAATTGAAAACCAATATTGATCCACTTTTCTTCGGCGGTGTAGAGCGCAAGTTTTAACAGGCTCACATCGACCCGAAAACTCATTGTAATGAGTTGCGGTGGGTCGATAAGCACAGAATCATCTTTGGGGAAGGTAACGCCCGGGGTCAAAATACCATGGCTGTGTTGGGCCAAGGCCATCGATGAGATCAATAGTCCTAATACCACCGCTAGAACGTTTCCTGATAAATGTAATCGCTTCAACAACCGTATGCCCTCATGGTTCGCTGTAGAGGCATTCATTCTAACAAGAACTGGATTCTCAGTCTCTTGCCGTCTGTCTGCAGAGCCCCTGTAAGGAGCTGGATTCTAGCCAAAATAAGCCATGCATTGTCGCGTGAGCGCGCACAATCTACCGGATTCATCAAATATTTTGCCCGATTGCTGCGTGTATCCATCGGCGGCGGCCTCTACCTCGAATTCCAGGTAAAACCATTCGCAGTCGATAGACTCGGGCGGAACGACGAATTCCAGTGACCAGCTGAGAGAGCTTGCAGGAACCGGGGGCTTTTCGAAGTGAGACAGGACTACCGGTGGTGGAATATCGGCGAGGGTCACGATTTTTTCCGTCGGAAAGTCAGTTAACTTTGATTTATGTCGCACCCACATTTTCAGATAAGGCTTATAGTCTCCGGAAAAGGGAATGCCGCCGCCGACCCAGCAGCCCTCGAAGTATTGCAGGAAACGCGGCAAGCTGTTCTCATGAGTGCTAAAGGGTATACCCTTTTCTCGTGGGATAGGGTCAGCTTTTATCAAGCTTGGCGCTCGAAATGCCTCGCGAGGGTTTCCAAAAACGGCCATGGCTTGCAGACAGACCACACTGTCGGCAATCACTTCGGCGCTGCACTGTGTGACATTCTTGCCTTGTCGTTGGATTTTGCTATCGACCCTTACCTGTCCCGCGGGCAGTGGCGCGATAAATGAAACCATGAGAGAGCGAAGTGGCGGTGTTGAATCCAGTAATTTACGCATGCCGGTAACGGCGAAGGCGGCGGAGATTCCACCAAAGGCGGAGCGGCCCTGTGTCCAGTTTTCGCTAAAATGAGTAGTGTTGGTATCGCTTTGCTCTAGGCGAGCGAGGATGTTTTCAAGGTTGGAATCAGCCATCTCTAGTGTTATTGCCTCGCTGCTTGCATTGCCCAATAAGCACTTACGATGATATTCTTCGGCATCTTTGCGCACAGTAGTGCTTCATTCATCATGGTGGGAAAGCGGTAACAGATTGTGAAGTTAGTTAATTGCCAGCAAATTTGCCTTATTAGCCTGAGCTTGTCGTTGAGTGGTTTGAGCTATTCCCAATCACTGAATCCGGGTCACCACCAGCAAGCTCCGGATACTACAGGAATTGTAGCAAAAACAGAAACTTCCCCGCTGAGCGATGCGGTTCTTGAGTTGGCGCCCGAGTCGCTTGGGCTGGAATTTCCGCGACTGGTTCGTCTGGTAAAATTGACCCTGCGCAATGAGCAGCGCGACTGGGTAGATATCGACTTTCGCTATGACCCGCGTGCCCAGGAAAGTTTTAAGTGGGTATTGCCCGCGTTGGGCGAGGCTATCTACTATACCGCCGATTGGGCTATTTTAGCCTCCAACGAGCAATTGGTACGAGGAAGTTTCAGCTTTTCCTTTGGCCCCGAGGCGAAACCTCCTTCGGTGACCAAAAGGGCGGAGGCGCTCATAATTGAGATGCGCAACGGCGGTCCAGAGCAATATGTTACTCCGCCGCGTACCGAAATAATCATCAATCGCGATCCGCCGAAATACGACCCCCCCTTCACCCTTGAGCTGCAGGAAGAGTTAGAACTTAATCCTGGTTAAGGGCTTACCGTTACCGTCACATATTGATCATGATACAGACCCCCATCATCACCACGGGCCCACAACAGGTAGGTGCCCGGGGCATCGAAAGTGGCTGTTACTTCGTACATCCCGTCTTCGGGTATTGGGGGCGGCGTCCACAGTGCCCCCCAGGGGGAATTGGCGGACGTCCGTGTGTCTTCCCAGACTTTGACTTGCGGCGGGTCGAAGTTGACGTTGCCCGGGCCACGATACTTGTTCCATGACAGGTACAAGCCATTGGTTTTACCAACGGTGGTACGGCGCGGTGGACGCATCATTCTTTCCTGAACTGATGTCGCGCCTTGGCTGCTGGTAGATGTTCTTGGTTTCGGCAAGCCATCATCGGCTACATGGGTGGTAATCAATAATTCTTCCCCAACCCTGACACGGCGTGCCTGTGTTCCGTTCAAGGTATCGCCCTGAATACTGACCAGCGGTGGAATATTTGAACGAGATTCGGGGCTGCTGGTACCGGCGCCGAGCGAACCTGTCTCGGATGCGATGACCATATTATCGATGGTGTAATCGGTGACCAGCGTGGCATAGGCGCGATTGGTTTCACCATTATGGGTGACGGTCCAGACTAGTTCGCGGTCTCCCCAGTCGGCAGGAACGACTACTTCAAAGGTAAACCGATTACGCCGCGGCAGGAAGTGAGTGGGCTGTCCGCGATCCTGATCGCCTGGGCCAAAAAAATTATTCTCACCTACTGGAATGTTAGGCTGTTCTTCCCAGTTTTCATTCATGTAGCCAAAAATAAAGCTGAAAGTGCCGTCTTCGTTCTCCCGCCAACCTTCATAGCCTGGTTCCAGTTCTGCCCCTTTTCTGTAGGAGAGTTGGGCAGAAGCGGCGCTGCTAATTGCGATTACAATAAACAGGCTAAGGGCATAGCCGATCCGGTTAATTTTACGCTGAATCACAGAGACCTCCAGAGTAGCGTGTAGATGGGGCAGAGCAGCAGTGCGCCAGGTTTTAAGCCTGCGCCTTGATGAATTGTTTCTGCCAGTTTATGTGCGATGAGTTGTAACGCAAAATCAGCAGTAAATAAAGTGAGAATTTCTGGACAATCAATCCGGACAATCAATCCGGACAATAAAAAGGGCGGATAAACCGCCCTTGCTTATTATCAGCTGAATTACTCGGTTACATTAACCGTAATATAACCGTCATGATAGAGACCGCCATCATCCGCTCGACCCCAAAGAACATAGGTGCCCGGCTTTTCGAATGTGGCCGTTACTTCATAGAGGCCATCCTCTGGAACTTCCGGGGGTAACCACAGGGCTCCCCAGGGAGAGTTGGCAGAGGTGCGTGTGTCTTCCCATGGTTTCGGCAGGGGGGGGTCGAATGTGACCTTGCCGGGACCACGATAAACATTCCATGAGAGGAATAATCCGTTGGTTTTACCGACCGTGATCCGACTCGGTGGACGCATCATCCGGCTTTGTAATTCCTTTGTGGTGGTGGTCGATTTCTTTCGAGCGACCGGGAGGCCATCATCCGTCACATGGGTTGTAAAGCTTATCGACTCGCCAACCCTGGCGCTGCGGATGCTATCGCCTTGCACCGTTAGTACCGGCGCAATATTATTTCTGGATTCAGGACTACTGGTGCCAGCTCCGAGAGAACCGGTCTCGGACGCGATGACCATATTATCTACCAGATAATCGGCCTGTAGTGTCGCATAGGCTTTTCGCTCCACGCCATTCACGTTGAGCGTCCATACCAGTTCTCTGTCACCCCAGTCGGAGGGGACGGTAACTTCAAAATGGAAGCGATTGCGGCGAGGCTGAAAATAGGTAGGCTGGCCACGATCCGCATCGCCGGGTGCAAAGAAATTATTCTCCCCTACAGGAACAATGGGTTCTTCTTGCCAGTTTTCGTTCATATAGCCAAACATAAAATTGAAGCTGCCATCGGCATTCGGATGCCATCCTTCATAGGCGGGCTCTACATGCTGGCCGCTGAGATAAGTGTCAGCGAGAAGGAGTTGTGGCACCGCAAATAAAAATACTGCAAGCAGCAGAGCCTTGGCTCTACTGCTTGAACTGCTAGCATTGTTGTTCATCTTTATTTCTACTTCCTGAATTAGTTAGTTAACAGCGACTTCGCTATCCGCATCCGCATCGGCAACGGGCGCTACTAAGGGTGCCAGACAAAGCGGGCAACCAATAACATGGTCATTGGGTCCCAGATTTAGAGCCTGACGGCGTTCCTCCATCGCTTCGAAGAACTGATCGTCGGTAAGCGTGACCCGTATACCAAGGTCGATGAACATATTGGTTACCGAGCGGTTACCGGAGCCCTGCCAGTTTCGTGGATCCGGCACATTAGGATTGGTATCGGTATTGTTCATATAACCTACGATATGCAGGATAGTGCCCTTTGGCAGCAAGGGAGCGGCATTATCCTCATAGGGATAACCGCGTACCCAGTTGTGGTCATAACCTACGCAAGACAGAGTCTCGACTGTATAACCCCAGATTGCTTCCAGACACATACGCTCGCCAGGGGCGTGCAAATGTGGCTCGAAGGTAATCACCTTGGTGTGCTGCTGAAGCACCGTATAGGCATGTAATTCCTGGTCTTTCTTATTGCCAGTAATGCTGATGTCTACACCATTACCCAGGCCGATGAAGGAATCCCGATATTTAGGCTCATAGCCTTTCTCATGGAAGATGAAACCCACTTCAAGGTGACCGGTGGTATCACGACCGTTGGAGTGCAAGTGTACAGAATCGGAGGCAATAGCAGAGCCGGCTTTTAACAGGCGACCCGCATCTTCATCGAAGATATCCGCATTTCTGCCCACTTCGTGTACGGGCCAAGGGATCGAAATTCCAGGTAAGCGTTCGCCTTTGTCGTCCAGCATCGCGGTACCCCAGATCATGTGGTGGAAGATAAAGGCCCCACCAACAGTGTCCCGGCCTGACGCTGCCTGATGGTCGATGTCGTTTACTTCAACCACCTCAACCGACTTAACATAGCGATCTTCTGTCAGCCCAGTAGGGATGTAGTCAATCTCGCCCCACCAGTCAGGTGTTCCAGCCAGTTTAGTGACATCATTCATTCTTACAACAAGATCAGGTGTGCCCGCTTTCCACTTTAAGCTGTCATTGAATACCAGTGCTTCCGGGGCATCGGCGACGTCGCCTTTGGGTGTGCCACTGCGTGCCCAGGTGGATATTAACGCCAACTCTTCATCTGTCAGGGATGGATCGTCTTTGTAAGCCTGAATACCAATGTCTTTCTCCATATACCAGGGAGGCATAGCGCCTGCACGGTCACGTAGAGCAGTTTTGTATTCGATTAGTCCAGCGAAGGGCGCCACTTGATCGTAGCTGATCAGTGGCATTGGACCAGCACCACCTTCGCGGTGACAATTCTGGCAGCTACGCTGCAGAATAGGCTCAATATCCTTATGGAAAGTTACCTGGTCGGATTGGGCAGCAGCCGTACCAGAGATCATATAGGTGGCGGCCAGTGCAATACCGCTTAGCAGGGTTTTCGCGGAAATGATGCGCATATTTTGCTACTCCTCATAGCTTGTTTTGACTTGAATCAATTTTGACTTGAATCAATTGATACCGGATTAAACTTTGATATAATTTCCGGTTGTTCCTTATTAACAGCCGAAGGGTAGCACCTATTGCTCTGACTTTGAACGCCTGCTCAGTGGAATAGGCCTGATAATCAGGGGTTTGGCGGGAGAAATGGGTGGAAATTGCTGGCTGAAGCTTAAAACTTCCGGGTTTGAGCACAATGCATCAGTTTTTTGCCGCGCCACGCTTGGGACCCCTAAGCAAGAGCCAAAGATTGCTGCTGGCCAGAAGACTCGCAAACAAAGTTAACAATGCCAGGCTAAACCATTGAATTGCATAGGATAAATTTTGGTTAACATCGGCGCTTACCGCCGGCCAATGGCGCACTAGAACACCTTCTTGCTGCGCCGTTAAGCGAACTTCGAAGGGAAACAACGGTTCACCGAGGATATCGGATATTACGTCGATTTCCAGGCTCCTCATGCGCAATGGCCACAGGGAGGCATCGATCCGACTCGGAAGGATGCGGGCATTTGCTTCAGGTACGAAGATTTGCCCAGCTATTGTCAACGGCCCTGATACCGGGCGTAAATTCGGCGCTGTATCCGCTGGCAATAACCCTGTGGTCCATCCGCGGTGTACTAATACCAACTGCTTATTGCTCGCCAGACGGAAGGGAGTTACTACACCGTATCCAATCTGCCCGTCAAAAAACTCGGCCAACAACAGAATACTGCGCGCATTGACATATTCACCCTGCAAGGAAACATGTCTATTGTTGAGTTCAGGATTAGCGCGATTAAGGTGGCCGCTGGGTATGTCTTCCAGCGCGACTGCATTTTCCCTGGATTCTACTTCCATCGCCTGCTGCGCTTGTATTTTCTCGGCAGCGCGATCCAGTTGCCATAGCCCTAAGCGAGCGAAGCTGGCAAAGGTCATTAGCACGCATGCCGCGAACAGCCAATTTAACCGAATGTGGAAACTGCCAAATCTGTATTCGGAACGAAGTTCCATAGGACTTTTCCTTCAACTCCTGTGCGGGACATTAGCGGGCATAGACTGCGTTTGCGAGCGCAGTGAGACTAATTCAGATGCCAACGGAATTCAATAAGCCCGGATTGATTGTTTTATGGTCTAACACCAGAAACACCATTGGTAGGGCGGTCTGTAATAGGTTATTAGCCGGCCGCTGATAATAACCGCGCACCAGCAAATTAATGATATTGCCGCCATCAGCTTGGCTCTGGCAGGGACATCTCCCATCGGCTTTGTGCTTTTAACCGCAGTAGCAGTGCTCGAGTAAAAAAATAGCATATTGATTCCGGCAAGCAACATAAAGAGAAATTTCGATTGCACTGCCGGGTTGTACAAATACTGATCTGGCGCCGTGGTAAAAAACAGAGTGCCCGTTATCACATTCAAGAGATATCCAGCTACACCCACGGGAACTAATTTGTGCAACTCGCCTAGTGAAACCCCTTTCGCCAGCCCGAGCATTCTCAGATCGAAGATGCCTACGGTGCCAATGAGCAGGCACAAGCCCAGAAAATGAACGGCTTCGGCAATAGGCCAACCCCAGGGAGAATTCATAACCGAATAAATGCCTGTGGCCTGGGAAAAATTTAGTAGTGATTCAATCATTCGTGGTTATAGGTGACCTTACTCAGTAGAAACGCGAAGCTAGCAAGACGCTGTTCGTGTAGGCGAGAAACCGGCCGGCGGTAACGGTAACTACCCATAAGAAGAGTGACAGGTAGGCCAGCCGCCGGATGTTCTTATCCTGCTCAAAATCGTCGAAATCAACGGCCAATATTTTTTGCAATTTTCGACTAATAAGCAAGGCAATAAGTAGCGCGGCTAATTTTAGATAGAACACGGGGTTGGTAAGTGCCTTGGCGGGATAGGCCAGCAACAAGCTCAGTCCGGAAACGAGAATTAGCACAGCACAATACCAATGTAGAGGATAAAAGCGAACCAGGGGTGGGATAGAAAGCCGGGGAGCGAAACCAATGAGCCGAAGACCAATAGCGAAATTGATGCCGACAACGAATCCCATCGCTAGCGAGTGCAGTGTCAGGGAAGTAAAAAAGGCGACACCAGACTCGCGCAACCAAATACTAAGCGCGGTTTCTTCGAGTCTGGCGAGTGTTTCCAGGATTTAACTCCTTTGCTTGATTGAATTTGTCGCCGCTATAGGCCAAATCATAGCAACAAGGGGTCGATAAATCTTTCCATTTCCTCGCGTAAATTTGCATCCGGTAATCTGCCTCTGGCAGCCGCTACATTGTCTTCGGCATGATGCGCCTTGGTGGTGCCGGGAATCGGAATCGGGTTGGCAGGGTGAGACATAACATATTTCAAAAATACCTGAGCCCAGGAGGAGCATCGATATCTGTCGCCCAATCGGGTAGTGGACGCTCGCCTACCGCATTAAACAGCCTGCCGCGCCCGAATGGCAGATTGGTTAGTACCGCGATGCCCTTGTCTTGCGCCATGGGCAAGATTCTTTCCGCCGCGCTACGGTTTCCCATGGAATAATCGATCTGCACAAAATCCAGTGTGTGCTTCTCCATCAAGGCGGCTAATTGATCATATTGACGATCGCTGGATGTGGTGACGCCGATATGGCGGAAGCGTCCCTGTTCCTTCCAGGATTTCATGGTTTCCAGTTGGGTGTCTGTTCCAATCAAGTTATGTACTTGCATCAATTCGAAATACTCCCCCCCCCAGCAATTTGAAAGAGTGCTCCATTCTCGCGATACCATCCTCTCTATCCTCGCGATCAACTTTGCTAGCAACCCACAACGCATCACGAATTTTCAGTTCGCGCATTATGTTGCCAATCACTGTTTCTGAGTTGCCATAATTTGGAGAGGTATCGACCAGCTTGCCCCCCAGGCGATGATAGGCAGCAAATGTATCTCGAAACACCGCCAAGTCCGGGGAGTTTGCTTCGGCTCGATAGTTTCTACAGCCCATTCCTATGCGGGGAATCAGCTGACCTGAAGAGGGAATAGTTACCCTGTTGAGTGGGGCTTGAGCGAGCAGGGGCTTGCTTAAGCCGAGACCTGAAACGAGAGCCGCTGTAGCCTTTATCGCTTCACGACGGGTGAATTTCATATTACTGTCCTCGGCTGTCTATTGACTTGTAGATGGAGCGATATTGGGCTTGCCCTTGTCTTTATGTCAATACACAATCCGATGAGCTGTAGGTGAAATGCTATGCTAGACTCTTCAGTCCGGCAATCTGGATCGGCGTGCGGCTAATAATAATATAAATGGAGGCGAGCATGGCTATTTTTCGACAAAAATCAGTACAGTTTCTCTCAACCGGTTTCGTTCTTTTACTGCTACTCAGTAGTGGCCTGCAAGCGGCTGAAAACGTTAATATTCCGCGTACGGCCGATGGAAATCCTGATTTCAATGGTATCTGGCAGGCAATTGGCAGTGCCAACTGGGATATAGAGCCCCACGCCGCCGATTTCGGGCCACTGGTAGAACTTGGTGCAATCGGCGCGATTCCAGCAGGATTGGGAATAGTAGGGGGTGGTGAAATACCCTACACCGCTGCCGCCAGAACCCAGCAGCAACTCAACAAAGCCGATTGGTTGAGCTTGGACCCCGTGGTTAAGTGTTATATGCCGGGCGTTCCCCGCGCTAATTACATGCCTTTTCCTTTTCAGATAATTCAATCTCCTGAGCATGTGGTAATGGCCTATGAGTTTGCCAGTGCCAGCCGTATCGTCTATATGAATCGGCCCGATTTCGAAGCGCCAATTTTTAGCTGGATGGGTCATTCGAGAGGTCATTTTGAGGGCGATACCCTGGTGATTGATGTCACCGATCAGATGCCAGATACATGGCTGGATCATGCCGGTAATCACCATACCGATGCCCTGCGGGTTACCGAACGCTATACGCACATGGGACCTAATAGCGTAATGTATGAGGCGACACTAGAAGACCCCAATGTTTATACCAGGCCCTGGACTGTAAAATTTCCTCTCTATCGTCGGCTGGAAGAAAACATGCAGCTACTCGAATTTAAGTGCGTGGAATTTACCGAAGAGTTGATCTATGGTCACTTGCGCAAAGGTGCAGATAGCGAATAGAGTGAATAGAGATAGAGTTCTACCCGCTGCCTTTTTGTTCCGCTGATAATCGCATGTTCACAGAAAAATTTTCTCTCACGGTACAGAATAATCTTCGTTATGAATTTACTATCGTAGATGAAACAACCTGGAGCAAACCCCGGAGCGCTGTAATTAACTATAGTGAGAGCGCTGATCCTATCTTTGAGTATGCCTGCCACGAAGGAAACTATTGACTCTTCGGTATTCTTACCGGGCATAGAGCTGAAGAGAAGTCAGGCGAAGAAGATAGCGATTGAAATTTGGCTGGTTACCGTGTCGATTTTGATCCAGGTTATTGAACTGCGTCTCAAACCCGTCCTTTGGCGGGTTTTTGTATTGAGCTTTCTCAATTATTAATGCAATCTGTCAATTCAGGCAGTTAAAACTGAAGCGATTACCGAGAGACATTAACCATGAGTGCGCTAATTGATCTAAGCACAATTACCTGGGGGCTGGTTCTATTCATGCTCTTGCTAATTGTGTATTTCCATGGCCCCGGTTTTTCCTTGCAGACAGTTCGCAATGCTCCTTCTATCCTTACCAGTTTCGGCATCTTTGGTACTTTTCTGGGAATCGCTTTTGGATTAATGGGTTTCGATAGTGCAAATATTGAAGCCAGCGTTCCGGTCATGATTGATGGTTTGGGGGTTGCCGTCTGGTCATCTATTGTCGGGATACTTGGCGCCTTAAGTATTCGATTACGCCACGCAGTGCATAGCATACAAGTGGATTCGAATGGTTCGCAAAAACAAGCGAGCGTGACTGATTTAAATAATGCTATTGCTGCGTTAAATACCAATCTGAACCAACTACGAAGCGAAAGTAGAGCCGATGCCGAAGCCTTGCTGGAGTCCAGTCGTAGTTATCAAGGACAGATGGTAGAAGCCAATACGCAGGCCTTAACTACCGCGCTGGCCACCGTAATGACAGAGTTTAATAGTCGAATCGAAGTACAGTACGGTGAAAATTTTCAGAAATTTAACGAATCCTTAGGACAGTTGCTGCAATGGCAGCAGAGTTACTCCAGTCAGCTGAGTGAAATGTTGCAAGCGCAGCAGGCCAGCACCGATGTTATCAAACTCGCGAGCAAATCATATGAGCAAATGATTTCTCACTCTCAAGAGTTTAATCGCGTCGCCGCCTCGCTTGGGGAATTATTGAAAGGGCTTGAACAACAGACCAGTAATCTGGAGGGCTATCTGTCTGGACTATCCTCTCTGGTAGGTCAGGCCTCTGAAGATTTGCCGGCACTAGGAGACTATGTGTCGCAACTAACCTTGAAACTCAGTAGCAGTATTGAACAAAATAATGAAAGTTTGACACAGGTACTTAGTAAGGCCGCTAGGGATATCTCCGACACTGTGGAGCAAGTAACGCACAGTCTTGCCGATTCTGTAAATCAGGCCCACGGCGGACTCGCCGAGCACGTGCAGGAGATGACTAATAAAACTGATCAACAAATGCGACTGCTTGATGAGGCCATGGAAAAAGAGTTAACACAAGCATTGCAGACCTTCGGTTATCAATTGACTGCTTTATCTGAAAAATTTGTAAATGACTATATCCCTCTCACGGATAGGTTGCGTGAGTTGTTGACGATAGCGGAGATGAAACCTGACAAACGCTCGCAAACGGTGAAGTAGAATGTTAAGCGGTGAATTTGAAGAGGAAAATGAAGAGCATTGGATTGCCGTCAGTGATTTGATGAGTGGGCTGATGATGTTGTTTCTGCTCATTGCCGTAATGTATCTGGTAATTGTTGAGCGTAAAAATGATGAGATAGAACGAATTGTTGTACTCTATGAAGACCTCCGCGAAGAATTGTATCAGGACTTGCTTGCCGAATTCGCAGATGATCTGCCGTTGTGGGGATCTGAGTTGGGCGAAGATTTGAAATTCAGATTTACCAATACAGAACTCTTGTTTGAAGAAGGTCAGTCCAGTTTAAAAGCAGAATTTTCCAGTATCCTCAGTGATTTTTTTCCGCGATATATGGCTATTCTTAACTCTGAGAAATATCGGGATGATATCCTCGAGGTTAGAATAGAGGGCCACACATCGAGTGCCTGGTCATTCGCCAATGATAGTGACGATGCTTATATGAGAAACATGGCGCTTTCCCAAGAGCGGACTCGAACCACGCTCGGTTTTATCTTCGGGCTTGAAAGTGTAGAGCATGAAAAGGATTGGTTGAGGGAGCGCTTGACTGCAAATGGACTTTCATCTTCGCAGTTGATAATGGCCGACAATGGTGAGGAAGACGCAGAACGCTCGCGACGGGTTGAGTTCGTGGTGGTTACCGATGCGGAAACGCGGTTGTCTACTATCTTGCAAGAAATCAAGTAGGGCTTCAGATGGAATTACTGGATTTCAAGCAGTTCGAGCCCTTTAATCGACTGCGAGAAAAGATGGGAACAGAAGAGTTCGGCTTTTTTGAACTGTTTGATCCTGCGCTGCATCTTATCGGCAGTGAGCGATCTGAATTGGAAAGTCCCGGTCTTTTGCGAAAACCAGAGGCAATCAAGATTCTGCCTGATAAAACACTCGCCATCAAAAACAGCCGGGTTCTGGCCTATATTCCAGACGAGAACTGGTATAGAACCCATCGCGAGTACCCGGCGTTTCATCTCGCTATGTGCTCTCGATTGGAAAGTCTGATTAGTGATCATCCAGCCCAGGAATTATTGCTTACAACAAAACTCAGTGATGAATACAATCTGCTGAAGATCAGATCCAATGGTGAAATTACCATGGTGGCCCATGGTTTTGTGGTCTGCAAACATTGTCTGCATACGCTGCGCTACAATGACTATGATGAATTTCGTAATCGCCGTCGTGGCCATAGTCAGAAAGTATTAAGCGACTTTAGTCTGCGGGAATTTTATCGGTTCTATCAACAATACCCTTTGAGCTTTGGTGGCAAGTACAGGCCTGAGTAAATCAATTCCGCAGGCTGGCATCTTCAGTCCTATCCTTCTGGCTGCCAAGTCCAAGGGCTATCTCAGGCAAACTTGTTTGCTACACGGGGAGTGATGGGATCAAACTCACTGGCTAAAACCAGTCAGCAGGCAGAATTACGGACTTCTCTCTTCCAGCAATGGGGGGCTGACTCCTTCGATACCAGCCATGCCAAGGGCTATCAACAAGGCGGTTTGCGGTCCTACATGCGAATTTTCCGGAGCAAACCATTCGTCGGGGGAATGTGCGCCCCCACCGTTGCCGCCACCGGCAATGGTTACGGCAGGAATGCCAAGTGACATGGGTACGTTTGAATCTGTACTGGAAATACCAAGCTCCTGCATTTCGATACCAATTTTATTAAATGCTAAAGCGGTTACTTGTACGAGCGGACTGTCTGTCGGTGTCAGACCTACGGGTCGATCACCAATAAGTTTAAATTCCACGCTGATTTCATCGTTGTTCCATCGGGCATTTTCCTCAGCAACTGCCTCGCGTGCAGCCGCTTTTGCCTGTTCTTCGAGTTTCGCCAGTTGTTCGCGATCGTTAGAACGCATATCGAGTGCAAAAACAGCGTCAGCCGCAATGGAATTGACCGAGGTGCCGCCGTCTACCGTGCCGACGGTGAAAGTGGTCTTGGGATATTGCGGGGTTTCGAATTCGGCTATTTTGCTTATCGCCCTGCCCATGGCGTGAATAGCACTGGGCAAACCGAAGGCCCCGAAGGAATGTCCTCCAGGCCCCTTGAAGCGAAATTCGAATCGACGGCTGCCGGTGCCGCCTGTGGTTATTCTGCGCAGCTGCACGCCGTCAATCGAGACGAAGCCATCGATCTCGGGGTAGTCGCGAAATATAGCCTTGATGCCACGTAGATCTCCACGTCCTTCTTCGCCGACATTGGCTGCAAATATGATATCGGCGACAGTTTCGATGCCGCTTTCATTCAACGTCTCGATCAGAGAAAGCATGGCGGCGAGCCCGCGCGTATCATCACCTATGCCAGGCGCGTAGTAACGACCACCACGCAGTTCAACAGTGGTGTCAATGCCCTCAGGAAATACCGTGTCCAAATGCGCGGCGACAAGAAAGGTCGGACCATTGCCACTGCCTTCTCGTAGAGTGATTACGTTACCTTCCTGATCTATATAGGCATTGCTCATGCCGAGTGCCAACAAGCGCTCGAGGTAGTAGGCGGCTCTTTGCTGTTCCTTGAATGGCGGCGCGGGAATTTCTGTTAAGCGGATTTGTTCTCGAACCGTAGCCGGTTCTCGATCCCGAATTTCTATTAAGGCTTTCAGCACACGCTGATCATTGACTGTGAGGTTAAAAGTCTGGCGTATGGAAGCATCGACAGGAACGATAGTCTGCGGCTCCTGCGCAAACGACGTAGTACCGAGGCAGACAGCCAGGAAAGGCGAGGCTAGGGTAAAGATTCTCAAGCAAAAATCCTCTGGATTAACTTATAGCTTATAACTTATAACTTATAACTTATAACTTATAACTTATAACTTATAACTACAGCAATCGCATTCGCCAGCCGCGTCCGCCAGTGCTTAGCCTGCGTCTTTCGCGCATGCGCGAATGTAATATTGCGCGCTTGTCGGCGATCCAGTCCTCACGTCCAACATGCGGGTCTAGCCCTCGATTGCGCCTTCGATTCTCTTCGGTTATTCGGAACTGACAGAATTCCTGATACATCTTGATTTCAATTTGTAATTCCTGAATAACGATCTCGGCATACATGGCGTCATCGAGAAATCCAATGCCGGGAATATGATCGGGTATTACATCCTCGGGATCGACAAAGTAATACAAGGCTCCGCGAATACTGTTAATTTCCTCGTCGCTGAGTTTCCATTCGGAATTTTTAATCATATTTAACAGGATTTGAAGCTTAAATAGTCGCTCAGAAATAAATTGCGGCAGTTCTAGCTCGCGTGCGTTTTCAATTAATTCGGCGGCTTTGTTCTCAATTGCCGCTGCGCTGCTCTCATCAGCCACGGCAAGCTTGCCTTTATCGACACTGTCTTGAAATTTTTGCAGGTCTTCATCGCTGAGGGTAATGGTAATATCTAGAGGCATATCTCGTCCCGTGGGCTAATCTTGTTATTTTTAGCTGAGTTGAGCTGTAGTTCATTGGCTTTGCGCGCTGATTTGCAGTTCACAAGCTTGGTATAGTGCACTTCTGAGCTCGATTCTTCAACAAATCCTTGCCGATATTTGGTCGTCAGGGGCAGCTTAAGGCTTAGTTCAGCCTGGCTTTTAGCAGCGCGTCGAATACCATTGTCTTGTCAGCAGGGCTTACAAATCGAGTCGTTAAAGCCTGATTGAATGGCTCTCTAAGAGCGGGATCCAGGGTATTCGCAGAGCGCAAATAACGCGCCAGTAAAATCACGATACGGCCGCCTAATTCGGTAATTTCGGGTCTGATCTCAGTGTCCAGATCGATAGCGGGTAAGCGAGTCGAGTCGGAGAGTAGTTCGGCTCGATAGCGATATTGAATCGCTTTTGCTACTGCAATTTGAGCGACAAAGAATTCTTCAATTGAATCAGCATCCAGACCTTCTCTCGCGGCTGCGCGTTTCGCGTCTGCAATCACGATGATTTCGCGATCTACATTTTCTATGGGAATCTGGTTTTGCGCTTTATACAGAGCAATGCTCTGCATAAGATCGAGTCGTTGCCTAATGGTGGAGAATAGCTCGGCCGCAGGGAGTTCGGCGGCGGTTACTGGAATGATCCAGCCGGATACAAAGAGAAAACTTAGCAGCAATCTACACATAGCATTAATTGCCGCGTAGAGGCGCGATGGCGCGATCTATGATTGAAGCCACGGTAGATAATATTAGAGCGTATCCAGTAGAGATGGCAATCAATTGCAGCAAGGGCTCGAGAGTCGATAAGAATTCCAGTCTTGATGCGGCTATCAGAACCAGCGGCAGGAAATAAAACACCCCGTTCCAACGACCCAGGAAGCTCATTCGCAGCTGCTTCTGTTTGAATAGATAGTAGGAATCAAGCACATATTGCGCAAATGCGATGACGATCAGGGCTGGCAGCAATGGCTGGATCAGCCCGGCGCTGGCAAGGCCTGCGAGTCCTGCGCTTACAAACAAAAAATCAGTCGCGTGGTCAAAAAGCATGCCTTTCGCTGAGGCGGTGTTGGTCGCGCGTGCGACGATCCCATCGAAATAATCGCTGGCTATGGCCAGAACAATGAGAGAACTCAGAACCCGGGGGCTTAGAAAACCTGAATCTGCAAACCCCCATGCCACCGGCATTACCAGCAGCAAGCGAATCGCAGTTAACAGATTGGCCATTACTTGCCAAATAAATCGCGTTGGGCGCGACGCCAGAAAAGCAGACCAATGGCGGCATTGAATAAGATAAAGAAATTATGTTGAACGAAACCAAAGGCGGCCATTTGGCCTTCGTTCTCCGGAAATAAAATCACCCAGAAAGTTATCGCCGCCGCTCGCATCGGAGTGGGTACCGCCGCCGCGAAGAAAATTATCGGCAGATAGGGCAGCAGGGTCAGAAAGGAAGCCTCGACTCCGAACAAGTTTAAGGCTGTGGTGTAAACAATAATGGCGGCTATTAATGCGGGGGAGCGTAGCAGGAAAAATGCCCCGTAGTGCCAAGGCTTGGCCATACGAAAGGCATGTAACACGCGTCGTTCCCGGAATTTGTTGTTTGGCAGTATTAGGCCCTGAAAATAGGCTATCCAGAGAATCAACACCACGGCAGCGGCCATCGCGATATAAGGCACCAGACCAAATACCTCGGGCAGTGAACTGCCACCAAAGATAAAGCCGATGGTTGCCCAGATTAGCAGGTAATAAATTTCACAGAACATGATGAATAACATCACCGATCCAACTTCCCAGCCGGGAATTTTATCGCGTTTATTCAGGTAGTAAGCCATTGCACCTTTGCCTATCTGCTCATTGAAGATGGAGATAATGTAAGCGCTGGCTCTAATGGGCAAAATGTCTTTGTATTTTATATCTTCGATAAACCAGTTAAGCGCGCGCGTAACTACCAGGGTATCGATTGCAAAATAGAACAATGAATAGCAAATCATCAGCAATAACCAGGGTATCCAATTAACTGTAGCGAATACCTGTGTCATGTAATCGACCAGGGATAACCCCTCACGCATAGCGGCGCCATTGAGGCGATAGTAAAGGTAGGCAAAGCACAGTGCAGTAAGCGCTAAAAACAGTACTCGCCCGATAATGCCCGACTTGCGTGGTTTCGCCACGTCATTTTCAGTTGAAGCCTGCGCTTCAAGCTGATTCTGTGTTTCTTCAGTCATGTGTTTTTCTTATGCTCCAGAATTTTTTTCAGGGTGATTAGAAGTGGAGTAAGTGTGATACCTAATGCCTTATCTGCATTGGAAGCAACTACTTCGTCTGTAGTGATTACCTCGATAACAGTAGGGGTCATGCCCCCAGCCTTAATTCGACTGGTGATAGCCGCTAGCAATTTGGCGAGCCAGATAGGAACGGAGCCTATCTCAACACTCTTGCCCATCAGTTTTGCGGTTCTTTGAATTAATTGTCGATAAGAAACAGGCTCCGGGCCGACCAGTTCATGCAAGCTGGCACCGGCAAGCTGTTGTGTGCAGCAGTGCAAAATTGCCTTATTGAGGTCATCGATATCCAGAGGACGCATCGAATAGTATCCGCCCCCAAGAATTTTCGTTTTAGCGGCCGATGCGGCGTTAATTATCGCATTGGAGCCGGCTGTATCGGCACCGAGTAAGATGGGGGTACGAATGATAGTCGTCGAGAGGCCGGAGCTACTGACCAATTCCTCTGCCATGGCCTTCGACTTGAAGTAGGCGTTGGAGGAATCGGGACTGGCACCAACGACGCTAATAAATACCAGATGCCTGGCCTTAATTTGCTGCGCGGCAGCGACAACAGTCGCCGTAGCATCGACATTGGCACTGGCATAACTTGTATGCGGGCTCTCAATCAGGATGCCTGCAAGATGCACCACGCAGTCGGCGCCCTGTAAGGCGGCGGCGAGTGTAGTCGCATCAGCGTAGGAAATTATACGCGGCTCGATCTGCGCTGACTCTGGCAGCGACTTTATGGCCTTTTCAGAGCGGACGCCGGCAATGACGCTGATATTCGTTTCCGAGGCAATATGCGCCAGCAGATTTAGACCTACACTGCTATTGGCTCCGGTGATTGCAATTTTCATTTTTAGGGGGGTATCCTGCTTACCGCGGTGTCCAGTAGAAGACTTCCCAGGTATACAGTGGCTCGGTTTGCCCTGGGATAATCTCGCCAGCAAAATCATAAGCCATGGACATGCGGTTATTGCCACCGTAGCTTTCGAGATAGGGTATACGCGCATCACCGAAAATCTCTGTTGCTTTCATGGAAAAGGTCTCATCTCCCAATTGGAGATAGCCGTCAGGGGCTATTCTGGCGCGTTTGGCCCAGTATCCGCCATCGGGACGCGTTGCGGTAATGACGCCGCCCTCATCGGTGGAGTAGATCATATTCACAACAAAGGGAGGGAAGCCACCGGTTTTAATATTACCTATGCCGCGGCCGTTGACTGTGTTCCAGTCACTCGGGGGGGCCGTTAGGGTGCCGCCAATTCTCACGCCAGCGATGCGGTTATAGGGAGTTATAAATACATAGGTAGTGGCCGCTATCAGCAAAATTACACCCAACGCGATGCCGGCCATTTTTACTTTACTTGTCATGGAGCTTACCTTTTAGACTTTCTGTTATTTACCCGGCGGTAGGGTGACCGGGGCATATACTATCAAATTACTTGAGCCAGGTTATCGACTCTTTTACTGGTTTGTTTCTTGTTTGCGGAAGTGAGTTCGACTTCACTTAATTCCCCTGCGTTCATCGCCGTTTGATAGCGCTCCTCAGGCGCGTCGGCATACAGGGTGTTGCGCATACGAGGCACTCTGCCCATATTACGGATCGTGTCCTCAATGGCGCCGGGGGTCCACTCCTGGCCATAAGCTGCCCCGGCCGCTCGGGTGATGCTTTCGTTCATCAATGTACCACCCAAATCATTAACGCCGGCGTTCAAACAGGCGGCAACACCATCGAGGCCCATTTTAACCCAGGAAGCCTGGATATTTGCAATCAAGCCATGGAATACCAGTCGGGCTACGGCATGCATCAGAACGGCTTCTCTGAAGCTCGGACCTTTGCGTGATTTCCCCTTCAGATACATCGGCGCTTCCATGTGAACATAAGGCAGCGGTACAAATTCTGTAAAGCCACCGCTTCGACGCTGTAGTTCCCGTATTTTATAAAGGTGGCTGGCCCAGTGTATGGGCTTGTCCACATGTCCATACATGATGGTCGCCGTGGTCTTAAAACCTACCTCGTGAGCGGCTTCCATCACCTGTAACCATTGCTCTGAATTCAGTTTGTCCGGGCAGAGTAAGGCCCGAACGTCATCGTGCAAGATCTCCGCCGCCGTTCCCGGCAGGGTGTTGAGTCCGGCGGCTTTCAATTGTCTCAGGTATTCTTTTACCTCTAATCCGAGGGTGCTCGCTCCTTGCCAGACCTCCAGCGGGGAGAAGGCATGAATATGCATATCCGGTACGGCCTGGCGTACGGTGTGGACGATATCGATATAGGTCTGACCCGTGTAATCAGGATGAATGCCACCTTGCATACACACTTCAGTCGCGCCGCGCTCCCAGGCTTCCTGGCAGCGACGAGCAATTTCCTCGGCACCAATATCGTAAGGCCGGCCTCTTAAGTTTTCACTGAGCTTGCCCTTGGAAAACGCACAAAATTGACATTTGAAATAACAGACATTGGTGTAATTGATATTGCGGTTAACGACATAACTAACAACATTGCCGTTGACTTGCGCGCGAAGTCTGTTTGCCTGTTGGGTGATGTAAGCAAAATCGTTGCCTCTGCTTTCAAACAGTACGCTGATATCTTCGATGCTGACAGCTTCTTCTGCCTCGCAGCGAGCAACAATATCTTTGATTTTTGCGGAGACGAAATTAGCAGTGGCAGCTGAGCCTTTAGTTGTAGTTGTAGTTGTAGTTGCAGATAATAATTTCTTTTCCAGTTGCGGAATTGGATTAAGTGCTCCAGGTGACCAGTTGTCCCTTTTTGCGAATCCAGCACTGTCCATATGTTTTAATACATGGGGGCGTAAATTTTCTGCCAGCCATTTATTGGCATTTTGAGCGAACTCAGGATAGACAGTTAATCGCTGATCGAGAAATTTTCCGGCGGCCGCTGTTTCTCTCGCCAGCTTATCCAGATGGGGCCAGGGGGCTTCCGGATTTACATGATCTGGCGTAAGCGGTGAAACCCCGCCCCAGTCATTGATACCAGCTGCTACTAGTTGTGGCAATACACCCGGGCTTAGATTGGGTGGCGCCTGGATATTCATCTGCGCACCGAAAATCAGCCGTGCTACGGCGATAGTCCATAGCAATTCATTGAGATCGGGTTCCGGGGCTTGTGCCATTTTTGTATTTGGCTTGGCGCGAAAATTCTGCACGATTATTTCCTGCAGATGCCCATGGCGTTGGTGTGCCTGACGCAGGGCCAACAGTGACTCGATTCGCTCGAGTCGGGTTTCACCGATGCCGATGAGTATTCCGGAGGTAAAAGGGATGCAAGCCTGCCCTGCGAGATCGATAGTCTCTAGCCGGGTAAGCGGGTCTTTGTCTGGAGACCCATAGTGGGGCATGCCTTTTTCGCAGAGTCTGGGAGAGGCCGATTCCAGCATGATGCCCATCGAGGCGCTGACCTCTCTAAGTTTTGTTATCTCTGCAATATTCATATTGCCGGCATTGATATGAGGGAGCAGGCCGGTTTCTTCTAGCACGGTAGCGGCAACCTCGGCTACATAGTCTATGGTGGAAGCGAAACCTGACTGCTGCAGCGCATCGCGGGCAGCCTTATAACGAAGCTCGGGCTTTTCACCGAGGGTGAACAGTGCTTCCTGGCAACCCTGCTGCGCGCCTTCACGACACAGTTTTAGCACCTGCTCGATGCTCATATAGGGCTGTTCGATGTGTTTTGGAGTGCGGGCAAATGTACAGTAGTGGCAGACGTCTCGGCATAAATGGGTGAGTGGGATAAATACTTTTCTGGAATAGGTAATGACATTACCATGGTAGGAATCACAGAGCGCTCGTGCCTGTTCGGCCAGCGCGGAGGTGTTGCTGTTAGTGGCCAGTGCCAGCGCCTGGGGATCACTCAGATCATGGTTTGGAGATTTTACTTGCTGCAACGGGATTACCTGACTGCAAGAACTGCAGGATATTGCCTAAAGATGTTAGATTACCAGTGTCCAGCCAAAAAAGAGAGCGGCAACATGAAATTAAGGCAGCAATTATTCAGCGACACTGAACAATTTCGATTGAACCTCCTGATTCAGGAGACAGTCTTGATGAAGCGGATAAGCACTACCAAGCGTGCCGCGATTAAGTTTGCCACGATAGCGCTTGGGTGGGTGTTGCTTGTGGTGATGACGCCGGCTCAGGCGCAGCAAGGTAGCCGCAGTAATTCCCTGTTACTGGAAAATGCACGACTAATTATCGGCGATGGATCAGTAATCGAAGCGGGATCTATATTGATAGAAGATGCCAATATTGTCGCCGTGGGTAACCGGGATGAGATGAACTTGCCGGACAATGTCACGCGCTTGGACCTGGCCGGTAAAAGCATAATTCCGGCCCTGATTGATGCCCATGCGCATCTGGGATATGAGGCATATACCAGCTGGGGCGAGCAAAATTACAGTCGAGAGAACCTGATTGACCATTTGCAGCGTTATGCCTATTACGGATTTTCTGCTGTGTTCTCAGCCGGCAGTGATCCCGGGGAGCTCGCTTTTTCACTGCAGCGAGAATTGCGCGATGATCAATTACAGGTAGCAAGATTCTTGTTTGCCGCCGGTATGGCGCCTCCGGGTCAAGGGCCGAACGATCAGTTTTTAAAAAACGCACTGGCGCTGGAACAACGAACAGGTATGACAATCTTGTACGGCGTTGGAAATGAGCAGCAGGCAATTGACGCCGTGAGTGAAATTGCCGACAGAGGCATTCCGCTTATCAAGATATGGGTGGATGATCGCGCAGGTACTCAGCAAAAATTGGCGCCTGCTCTATATCGGGTCATTATTGCCGAAGCGACGCGTAGAAATATTCCGGTTTTTGTCCACCAGCAATATGCGGCAGATATGCCGGATCTTATTCGCTCGGGCGTGGATGGCTTTTTGCACGGGCGTATCGGCAACGATCTGGACCAAGCCATTGCGCAACAGTTAGTGCAAGCGAAGGCGTTTGTGGTGCCGAATCTTGGCCTGGCAGAATTGCGCAGGGAGGCTATCGGTGAAGATTCGTTCCTGCAAGCGTCAGTTCCAATCTCGGTAGCAAAAAGGCTGTCGGCAGGATCGGGACAACGACAACTGAAAATTGTAAGAAGTACCGATAGCGAAACTGAGTTGAAAGCCAGTTTTGCCAGCCTGATTGAAGCCGGGGTAGATATTTTACTGGGCACTGATGCCGGCGCGGTACCCGATCATTTTTTTGGTTATAGCGGACACAGGGAGCTGGAAATATTTGTCCGCCTCGGTATGACTCCGATGCAGGCGCTGTTAGCGGCAACCAGTAGGCCCGCGCAACGGCTAGGCTTAGTAGATTTGGGGCAGCTGAAACCGGGATACAGTGCAGACCTGGTGGTTCTGGATTCTAATCCGCTTGACGATATTCGTAATACTCGCCGCATTTCCCGAGTGTACCTGCGCGGCAAAGAGATTGATCGAGAGAGCATGAGTAGAAAATTTTCGAACTAGCTGGCACTGACTTTTGTCTGTTTGCAAGATGCTGGATTTTTCCTGATGTAAAAATCCAGGCAAGGGACTGGAAGATTAGCTTGCGATTTTGAAAATGGCTGTGTGTTCGACTTCCAGGGCGACTTCTTCATCTACCCACATGGCGATGTAGAGTTTTATGAATTGATGACCCTTGCGTTCCCATTTCTGTATAGGAACGGCGCGAACATCAATTGCCTGGCCGACTCTGATTGCTCGTCGCAGCGTCAGACGGCTACCGGTGTGTATCCAGGCTGGCAGAACAAACATTCGCATCAATGCCTTGTTACAGGCATCCAATAAATAGTAGGGATGGATGAGCCCATTTTCCCCTGCATAAATATCGGACTCATCCCTCTGAGCATCGACTCGACTTTTGTTGTCGGTGCAACCTGGCTGCCAGAGATAAGAGGCCGCGGCTTGTTGAAGATGAATCAATTCCCAGCGTATTTCCTCTCGCGTATCGAGTCCAACGCCGCTCGCCAAGTAGGCCAGTTGATTGATTGCGGGAAACGTCTGCGGTAACCAGGACTCAAGCCTGGCTAACAACACGTCTTGCTGGTTAACGGCAGAGCTGAGATGGTGTCGCCGATGATTGCCCGTCATCGGCTGATCGGCAGTCTGTATTGTCAGTAACTCACCCTGATAAGCAGGTTTAAGGAAGATTACATCCATCATACCTTGAGTTAACCAGTGTTCACCGTAGCACTTGACCAGCGGCTGGGTTAGATAGCCAAACACGTTGACACCACTTACCAAGGCACCGGTAAATCCATATTTGGCGGCAATGTCGTCGCTGTGAATTCTATTTTCAGAAGATTCTGCATCGTTTAAGGCCTGAATTTGCGCGTCGGCAATCGTTGGCATAATCTGAGACCCTGTGTTGCTGATTTTTTTGCTGCAACTTTATCGAGTGAATTACCGCTGAAAGGTTAAACCATGGCTTCAATTGTAAGCGCCGATCAAAATTTTTGCCTGGGCTTACATCAAGCTATGAGAAGTAGGCGAATTTATTGTCAGAGGGGCTATAGCTGCAATGTCCAGGTAGAGGAATCAGCTTAAGCTCAGTCTATTCTGCAGAAGCTGGCTGTTTCTATTGATAATATTGTTGTATATTATAAAGTTGCGTACAAATACTGGCAATTTAATTCGCCTCGTAAAACAATTAATTCCGTTACACTGGCTGAAACTAGCAGTGTGCTACTCATGTTTGCCTTATCTTAGCGGATATTAGTTACTGGTATTGAAGAATCGACTTTGGAGCAATTGACAGGTATGTGGCGTCACGGACCCAGGGCAGGACAATGAACGAGAATGGGGGGCAATCTTGCCCAAATTATTAGTCATTGATGATAACAAGGGGGTTACAGAAATCCTTGAGGAAGTAGCGCGGGATGTGGGCTACGAGGTGCTCAGTGTAAATGACTATAAAGAGATACGAAGCTCCTATGTAGAATTTCAACCGGATCTGATCTTTCTGGATCTTGATCTCGGGGTGGATGCGGATATGGACATGTCGGAAAAAGGTTACGATGGTTTGACTGTTTTTCAATTTTTTGAAAAAGTGAAGTGCCCATCCAAAATAGTGCTGGTCAGTGGTATGGGCAAGCAGAAACGAATGCTAACCAAGAACATCGGTCATGAAATGGAATTAGATGTTATTGGCAGCATTGGCAAGCCATTCTCGATAGATTTAATCGAGCAAGTATTGGTGAAATTGAAGGGAGGGGAAACCGCAAAGTTTTAGTCGATGCCAAGAAAGATTACTTAATTCAATTCGTCCGTCTTATCTGGGCAGGTTGTGGATTGTAGGCGTGATCAAGCAGACTGCACTGCGATATCATTAAAAATATCAACCGGCCCCAGCTTCCAGGCCACATTGTTACTCAATTCCGTAGCACGGAGCTTGCGCAGATAATAGTTGAGTTGTGGAGTGCTCATTCTAAGCTGATCGAGGCGACTGGCATCGAACAGTAGTAAGGTACAGCCCTCTTTACTGACAATGGTCCCGCAATCTGCCTCGGCAAAGGGTCTGGCTCCGTAATCGACATCACGGCACATATTTTTGCCGTTCAGCGAGGCCTCACCTTCGGCTAGTAAGCACCAGGTAGTGGCGGATAATTGGTAGCTATCACCCTCATGCAGTATGACCGATTCTGCCAGGTGGCTGAGTTTTTCCAATACCGTAGATGTCATGCTG